>Ga0105245_10004608_pt1 | contig 12175 bp, 13 predicted proteins | sample KBSM54metaG_FD_81523 | JGI IMG/M metagenome (GOLD analysis project Ga0105245, IMG submission 81523) | Miscanthus rhizosphere microbial communities from Kellogg Biological Station, Michigan, USA - KBS M5-4 metaG | ecosystem: Host-associated > Plants > Roots > Rhizosphere > Soil | place...
ACGAGCTCCACACCCTGGTGGGTGCGGGCGCGGCCGAGGGCGCCATCGACGCCGCCTCCATCCTCAAGCCCATGCTGGCCCGGGGCGAGCTGCAGACGATCGGCGCCACCACCCTCGACGAGTACCGCAAGCACCTCGAGAAGGACGCCGCCCTCGAGCGCCGGTTCCAGCCGATCAAGGTCGAGGAGCCCACCGTGGCCCACACGATCGAGATCCTCCGCGGCATCCGCGACCGCTACGAGGCCCACCACCGGGTCACCATCACCGACCAGGCCATCGTGGCCGCGGCCAACCTGTCCGACCGCTACATCTCCGACCGCCACCTGCCCGACAAGGCCATCGACCTCATCGACGAGGCCGGCAGCCGCATGGTCATGCAGCGGATGAAGACGCCGCCCGACTACAAGGAGCTCGAGGAGCAGATCGCCACCGTCCGCAAGGAGAAGGAAGCGGCGATCGAGAACCAGAAGTTCGAGCAGGCGGCCAAGCTGCGCGACCAGGAGAAGACCCTCCTCGACCGCAAGATCGCCAAGGAGTCGGACTGGAAGGCCGAGGGCATCGACCTGTTCGACGAGGTCGACGAGGAAGCCATCGCCGAGGTGCTGGCCATGTGGACGGGCATCCCCGTCTACAAGCTCACCGAGGAGGAGACGGCCAAGCTGCTCCGGATGGAGGAGGAGCTGCACAAGCGGGTCATCAGCCAGGAGGACGCCATCAAGGCCGTCTCCCAGGCCATCCGCCGCACCCGGGCCGGCCTCAAGGACCCCAAGCGCCCCAGCGGCTCGTTCATCTTCCTGGGCCCCTCGGGCGTGGGCAAGACCGAGCTGGCCAAGACGCTGGCCGAGTTCCTGTTCGGCGACGAGAGCCACCTGATCCAGCTCGACATGTCGGAGTACATGGAGAAGCACACCGTCTCCCGGCTGGTGGGCTCGCCCCCCGGCTACGTGGGCTACGAGGAGGGCGGCCAGCTCACCGAGGCCGTCCGCCGCAAGCCGTTCTCGGTCGTGCTCTTCGACGAGATCGAGAAGGCCCACCCCGACGTCTTCAACGCCCTGCTCCAGATCCTGGAGGACGGGCGCCTCACCGACGCCCAGGGGCGCACGGTCGACTTCAAGAACACCGTCATCATCATGACGTCCAACCTGGGCACGGCCGACCTGCGCAAGGCGGCGGTCGGCTTCCAGAAGTCCAGCGAGGCGGTGACGTACGAGAAGATGAAGGAGAAGGTGGGGGAGGCGCTCAAGCAGCACTTCCGCCCCGAGTTCCTGAACCGGATCGACGACACCATCGTCTTCCACGAGCTGAGCCGGCCCGAGGTCGTCCAGATCGTCGACCTGATGATGCGGCGGCTGAAGAACCAGCTCCTCAGCCAGGGCCTGGCCCTCGAGCTCACCGACGCGGCCAAGAACTACCTGGCCGAGAAGGGCTACGACCCCTCGCTGGGCGCCCGTCCGCTGCGCCGGGCCATCCAACGCGACATCGAGGACGCGCTGTCGGAGCGCATCCTGTGGAAGGAGTTCCGGGCCGGCGAGACCATCGTCGTCGACGCCGAGGACGGCAAGATCGTGTTCCGGTCGATCGAGGGCATCGTCGAGCCGCCCCCGATCGAGATGGCCGAGGCCGGTCCCGCCGAGTAGTCCTCAACTCGCCCAGCAATTCTGCCGAAGGCCCCGGGGTGACCGCTCCGGGGCCTTCGTCGCGTCGATGGGTCGGTCTGGTGCTCGCGCTGGCGTGCCTGCCGGCGATGGCCGGGTGCTCCTCGTCGCCCAACGTTGCTCCCCTCGGGCTGGACGGCCGGCCGGTCGACGCGCTGCTGCCGGGGCGGGTGCTGGCCCGCCCGTGGCCGGAGCGGGTCACGCCGACGGGGCCGTGGTCGGCGACGCTGCGGGGGACAGGTCCGCTGGTGACGATGACGGGGATGCCGGGCCGGGTCGAGGGCGGGCTGGCCCGGGCGAGCTTCAGCCTGGGATCGACCGACCCCCGGACGTCGACGTCGAGGCCGGCGCCGACCGGGAGCCTGGGCCTGACGCGGCCCGACGGGTCGCTGTGGTTCCCGATCGGGTCGTTCACGGTGGAGTCCGACGCCGACCTGCCCTTCATCTCGGCCACGGCCCGGGCGGCGGAGGTGAGCGTGACGGTCGGTTCGTTCGAGTCGGCCCTGGCCGAGGCCGGCGACGAGGTCACCGCGGTGGGCAGGTTCGTCGACTCCGACGGCCGGGAGGTCGACCGGCTCGTCCTCCCCCGGGGCACGCGGCTCGGGCGCGACTGCGTCTCGGGCCAGCCCTGCCCAACGGTCTCCGACGTGCCCCGTGTCACCGTGGCGGCCAAGCAGGGTGAGGTGCTGCGGGGAGCTGCGGGAGACGGGTCGGGCGGGGAGGCGGCGGTGGCGGGGACGGCGCGCGTCGAGGCCCTCGGCCACTCGTGGGGCGCCCTGGTGGGCGCCCTGGAGGGCCACCCCGACGGCCTCACCGCCACCGCCACCCTCGGCGCCGCCGGCTGGAGGCTCGAGGCGGACGCCTCCGCCGCCCTCCAGGCGTGGGTCGACGTGTGGCCGGTGGCCGACACCCGGCTGGAGGGCGGCTCCACCGTGGCCGGCGGCGACCACAACTGCCTGCAGAGCTGCGTCGTGCGCATCCGGTGGGCCAACGTCGGCTTCGCCAGCAGCCAGGTGCTGGTGGCCGAGGGGCTGGGGTCGGCGGGGCCGACCGTCGGCTTCGACCTCAACAAGACCGTCGGCCACGACGCCGGCCTCGGCGTGCGCCGGGGCGACCAGAAGATCAACCTCGGGGGCGGGGGCGACGTCGACTCCAACCAGGCGCCGGGCGACAGGGTCGACCGGGGGCTGTCCTACACGCCCGGCACCGAGGTGACGATCGTCCTGCGGGGGAACTTCCCCGACCTCAGCGTGCCCCTGGCCATCCCCACTGGCTGAGCGCCGGTAGGTTTCCCGGGATGCGGCACCGGTTGGCAGCGGTCGGCGCCGTCGTGGCCCTGGCCTTGTCCGCCACCGGGTGCCACGTCACCCTGGCGACCGGGATCGACCTGCGGGCCGACGGGTCGGGCATCATCCACGCCGGGGTCGGCTTCGACGACGACGCCGTGGCCGAGATCGGCGACCTCGGCGCCACCCTCCGGGCGGACGACCTGCGGGCGGCCGGCTGGGAGGTCGTCGGCCCGGCCAAGGAGGACGACGGGCTCACCTGGGTGCGCGCCTCCAAGGGCTTCGAAGACCCGGACGAGGCGGCGGTGGTGGCAGCCCAGCTGAGCGGGCCCGACGGCCCGTTCCGGGACTTCCGGGTGACCCGCACCCGGTCCCTCCTCCGGACCACGACCTCGTTCGCCGGCGTCGTCGACCTGACCAAGGGCCTGGCCGGCCTGAGCGACGCCGACCTGCAGGCGGCCCTGGGCGACTTCGACCTCGGCCTCGACGTCGACGGCCTCCGCCGCCGGTTCGGCGACTCCCTCGGCGACCGGGTGCGGGTGGAGGTCTCGGCCAAGCTCCCGGGGAAGGTCGCGGCGGCCACCGCCACCGTCGACCACGGCCGGGCGGTGTGGACGCCGGCGCCCGGCGACCGGGTCGAGCTCGTGGCCACCGGCGACCTGCGCCGGCTCGCCCCCCTCGTCTACGGCACCCTCGCCCTCGTGGCCGTCACCGCCGGGCTGGCCGTGGTGGGGCTTCGCACCCGGGTTCGCCGACGCAAACGGCGGGGGCGGCGGTAGTTTCCGGTCCATGTGCCGGAGCATCAAGACCCTGCGAACCCAGGAAGAGGTCACCGACGAGGAGGTCCGGGCCGCCGCCCTCCAGTTCGTGCGCAAGATCAGCGGCTTCCGCCAGCCGTCGAGAGCCAACCAGGAGGCGTTCGAGCGGGCGGTCGACGAGATCACCGCCACCAGCGACCGCCTGCTGGCTGCCGTCCGCCACTGAGGACCGGCATGGGCGGGGGCGGGCTGGTGGCCGCCGAGGCGGGAGCCGGCGGGGGCCTGGGCCTGCCCGGGCTGGGCGTGCTGCTGGCCGCCATGGAGGCCGGCGTCCCCATCCCCGTCCCGTCCGACCTGGTCGTCCTCGTCCTCGGCGAGCGCACCGCGGCGGGGACGTTCCCCCTGTGGGCCGCCGTCCTCCTGCTGGAAGTGGTGGCGGTGGTGGGCACGGGCGCCCTCCTCCTGGCCTGCCGGGGACCGGGACGGGCGGTCATCGGCCGGCTCGGGCCCCGCCTCGGGCTCACCGCCGATCGCCTGGCCCGGGCGACGGCCCTCGTCGAGGGCAAGGGGCGGGGGGCGCTCGCCGTCGGCCGGGCCACACCCGGACTGCGCACACTCACCGTCCTGGCCACCGGCAGCTCGGGCGTCTCGGTGGCCCGGGCCCTGCCCCCGCTGGTCGCGGGCAGCAGCGTGTTCCTCCAGCTCCACCTGGTGCTGGGCTACGTCCTCGGGCCGGTCGCCCGCGACGCCGTCGAGTCGGCCAAGGGCCCCGCCCTCGCCGTCCTGGCCCTCGTCGCCCTGGGCGGGATCGCCCTGTGGATCCGCCGGCGGGGCCGGCGCAAGGGCATCCAGGCGTCGGCCGAGGCGTGCTGCCCGGCGTGCCTGGCCCTGGGCCTGCTCGTCCCCCGGGCCGCGGGCCTGGAGCCGATGACGTGACCCGGCGCCGGCGAACCGGTGACAGCTCCGGGCGTCCTGGCCCCCGCGAACGTCACCGGTTGGGGTGATCAGCTGACCGGGACCGCTCTTGACATCTGGGCCGGTCGGCCTAGATTTCGGGTCGGCATCGTTTCCCTCAATGTGGAGGCGGAGGCGTGGACCTGCTGGCTCGTGTCGGGAACGCCGTGGGGTTGGGGCGGGCGGCGACGTTCGACGACATCATCGGCTTCTCCCGCCGCGACTTCCTCAAGCTGACCGCCCTGGGCGCGGTGGGGCTGGCCCTGGCCAGCTGCACGGAGCAACAGCTGAAGGACTTCGAGGAGCGAGTGAAGAACCGCCCCGTCCGGCGCGACATCAACACCCTCACCGACAGCGACCCGGTCCTGGTGTCGTTCCGGAAGGCGGTGGCGGCCATGAAGGCGCTGCCCGCCGGTGACAAGCGGAACTGGACGGCCCAGGCCGAGATCCACAACTCCTTCTGCCCCCACGGGAACTGGCTGTTCCTGCCCTGGCACCGGGCCTACCTGTGGTACTTCGAGGAGATCTGCCGGGAGTTGTCGGGCGACAACGGGTTCGCCCTCCCCTACTGGAACTGGCAGAAGGACAACAAGGTGCCGGCCGCCTTCTGGGGCGACGCGTCCAATCCCCTGTTCAACGGCACCCGGCAGGTGGGACCCACGTCGACCCTCACCCCCGGGTACTTCTCCCCGGCCAACATCGAGGCCATCCTCGACGAGACCAACTTCGAGCTGTTCGCCAGCGGGTCGATCCTCGCCAGCCAGGGCCAGCGGACGTCGTCCCCGGGGGGGCAGGGCCAGCTCGAGTCCGGCCCCCACAACCACGTCCACACGTTCATCCTGGGCGACATGGGCGGGTACCACTCCCCGCTCGACCCCGTGTTCTGGACGCACCACAACATGATCGACGCCATCTGGGTCGAGTGGAACGTCAAGCGCAACAACCCCAACACCAACAGCGGCGAGTGGAACCGGACCTTCACCGAGTTCTGCGACCGGACGGGGGCCGCGATCACGATCCAGAGCGTGATCACGATCCTGTTCCCCCTGTTCAGCTACCGATTCGACGACCCGGTCCTGGGGGTGCCGTAGGCCATGGCGCAGAAGACGACGCGCAACGCGGAACCCACCAACGAAAAGGAGACCCAGCAGCTCAAGTCCTTCCTCCAGAAGGGCGCGGCCACCCGCATCGACGAGATCGACCAGTTCGCGGGGCCGGCCGGCGTCATCGCCAACCTGGGCCAGCCCGTCACCGTCCCCTACCGGGTGGACAGCGCCGAGCTCGACGCGCGGGTGCGCCAGGCGGAGGACAACCAGACCCTGCTCACCATCGCCATCGACCGGGTGGTGGCGGCGACCGACTGCCTGGTGCGGGTCTTCATCAACAAGGACGACGCCGACGAGCGGACGCCGCTCGACGACTCCCACTACCTCACGACCATCGCCTTCTTCTGCCACGACGCGGGCGGGGAAGGGGGCCGGGACTTCACCTGCCAGGTCGGGGAGGAGGCCACCACCGCCCTCCGCTACCGGTTCAACATCACCCGCCTGCTCCGGGACTCGGGCGCCTTCCGGAAAGGGGAGCCGGGCGTCACGTTCGTCGTCGTCCCGGTGGAGGGGCGCCAGCCCCGGACGGCGGCGGTGTCGGTGGCGAGCACCGAGCTGCGCCTGGTGAAGTCCGTCGTCAGGCGGTAGGCCGCTCCGGGAACGGGGGTGCGTCCTCGTGGCCGTGGCCGTGGCCGCGCTGGCCACCGCCGTGCTGGTCGGGTGCGACGCCGGTACGTCCCCGCCATCGGCTACCACTACGAGTGCTGTGCCCGCCCCCGCCGTCCTCACGCCGAGCGCCCCCGAGGTCGAGGTCGTCCCCGAACGGGGCGGCGCGCCGGAGGTGCTCGAGCTGCGCGTCGTCTCGATCGTGAACCCGGCCGGGCAGGGGGTGAGCGTCGGGGTGGTGCTGGAGACGGTCGCCGGCGACGACGGCGGGCAGTCGGAGTACGACCTGGGCCGGGTGAGCGTGTTCCCGCCCGACCGCCCGAGCAACTTTGCCCTCCGGGTGCCAGAGGCGGCCGTCCGGGACCTCACCGAGGGGGGGCGGCAGGCGACGGCGGTGCTCCACCTCGACCCCGCCAGCGCGGGCCGTCCACTCGACGAACCTCTCCGCCTGGTGGTGGCGGCTCGCCTCCGACCGGCATAGGGCCCGGTCGGGGTTCGCTGTCTCACGCCATTCGTAGTCTCCCGCCCATGGGACGGGTGCGAACGAGCTATCGGTGCCTCGAGTGCGGGGCGGGGGCGGCCAAGTGGGCGGGGCGGTGCCCGGGCTGCGGCCGGTGGAACACCCTGCACGAGGAGCTGGCGCCGGCCGAGGGCCCGAACGGGGGCGAAGGCGGGGCCCGGGCGCGGGCACGGCCTCCCCGCCTGGTGCCGGCGGCCACGGCCATGCCGATCTCCGAGGTCGACGTGGCCGCCTGGGTCCGGCGGCCGACGGGTGTGCCCGAGCTCGACCGGGTGCTGGGCGGAGGTCTGGTGCCGGGTTCGGTCACCCTCATCGGGGGCGAGCCGGGCATCGGCAAGTCCACCCTGCTCCTGCAGGTGCTCGCAGCCATGGCCGGCACCGCCCAGCGCTGCCTGTTGGTATCGGCCGAGGAGTCGGCCCAGCAGGTCCGCATGCGGGCCGAACGGCTGGGCGCCCTCCATCCCCGCCTCTGGCTCCTGTCGGAGACCGAGTTGCCGGCGATCCTCACCGCCCTCGACGAGGTGGCGCCGGCGGTGGTGGTGGTCGACTCGATCCAGACCGTCTTCGACCCCGACCTGGCGTCCGCCCCCGGCACCGTCTCCCAGGTGCGGGAGTGCGCCCACCGCCTGGTGCGGGTGGCCAAGGACCACGACCTGGCCGTCGTCCTGGTGGGCCACGTCACCAAGGACGGGGGCCTGGCCGGGCCCCGGGTGCTCGAGCACGTGGTCGACACCGTCCTGTCCTTCGAGGGCGAGCGCCACCATGCCCTGCGCCTGCTGCGAGCCACCAAGCACCGGTTCGGGTCGAGCAACGAGCTGGGCCTGTTCGAGATGACGGGCGCCGGCCTGGTCGGGGTTCCCGACGCCGGCGCCCTCTTCCTCGCCGACCGGCGGCCGGGGGTGCCGGGCTCGGTGGTCGTCCCCACGCTCGACGGCCAGCGGCCCCTCCTGGTCGAGGTCCAGGCCCTGGTGGCGGCCACCCCCACCACCGTCCCCAACCCCCGCCGGTCGGCCCAGGGGGTCGACGGGGGCCGTCTGGCCCTGCTCCTGGCCGTGCTCGACCGGGAGCTGCACCTGAAGCTGGCCACCACCGACGTGTTCGCCCTGGCCGTGGGCGGGGTGCGGGTGGTGGAGCCGGGCGCCGACCTCGGGCTGGCCCTGGCCGTGGCCTCGTCCGCCTTCAACCGGCCGCTGCCCGCCGACCTGGTGGCGTGCGGCGAGATCGGCCTGGGGGGCGAGCTGCGCCTGGTCGGGCAGACGCCGAGGCGGCTGGCGGAGGCGGCTCGGCTCGGCTTCACCACCGCGGTGGTCCCCGCGTCGGCACCCGACCCGCCGCCCGGGGTGCGGGCCATCCGGGCGGCAACCCTCACCGACGCCATCGGTCGGGTGGGTCTGAGCAGGTAGAATGGCCTGGTGGCAGCTAGGTCGGGGGCGCGCTAGTGCCCATCCGCCGCGACGTCGCCCTGATCGACGCGTTGGCCATGGTCGCTCCCGGCACACCGCTGCGCGACGGTCTCGACCGCATCCTCCAGGGCAACCGGGGGGCGCTCATCGTGGTCGGCGACGGTCCCGAGGTGCTCGCCATCTGCTCCGGCGGCTTCCTGCTCGACGCCGAGTACAGCCCGCAACGACTCTCCGAGCTGGCCAAGATGGACGGCGCCATCATCCTCGCCGGCGACGCCAGCCGCATCGCCCGGGCCAACGTCCACCTCGTCCCCAACCCCAACGTGCCCACGTCGGAGACCGGCACCCGCCATCGCACCGCGGAACGGGTGGCCCGCTCCATCCACGTCCCGGTGATCTCGGTGTCGGAGGACCAGTCCGTGATCGCCGTCTACCACGGCACCGTGAAACACCCGCTCGAGCTCAGCGCCCGCCTCCTCAGCCGGGCCAACCAGGCCCTGCAGACCTTGGAGCGCTACAAGAACCGGCTCGACGCGGTGTCGGGCTCCCTGTCGGCCCTCGAGGTGGAGGACCTGGTCACCGTGCGCGACGTGGTCACCGTCCTGCAGCGCACCGAGATGGTGCGGCGCATCGCGGAGGAGATCCACGGCCACATCCTCGAGCTGGGCACCGACGGCCGCCTCATCCGCCTCCAGCTGGAGGAGCTGCTGGGCGGGGTGGAGGACGACCGGCGGCTCGTCATCAAGGACTACTTCCACGCCGACCAGGGCTGGCACCTCTCCGACGCCATGGAGGGCCTGGCCGACCTGAGCACGGAGGACCTGCTCGACCTCAAGTCGGTCACCGCCGTCCTCCACCTCTCGGGCAACGCGGCCGAGCTCGACGCCGGCCTCCAACCCAAGGGCTACCGGCTGCTCAACAAGATCCCCCGCCTCCCGGAGGCCATCGTCGAGCGCATCGTCGAGCGCTTCGCCACCCTGCCCAAGATCCTGCGGGCCACCGTCGACGACCTCGACGAGGTCGAGGGCGTCGGCGAGAGCCGGGCCCGGGCCATCCAGGAAGGCCTGTCGAGGCTGGCCGAGAGCAGCGTCCTCGACCGGTACGGATGACGCGTCGGGCGGTGTTCGGGGCCCGTGGATTGGAAATACATGAAACCGTCAGTTGGTGTAGGGGTCGTTTACCTGGCACTCTGGAGTACGTCCCCACCAGCGCTTTTCCCCTGGGAGCCGTATGCCCTTCGATGTAGGTGACAAGGTCGTCTACCCCCACCACGGGGCGGCGGTCATCGAGCGACGGGAACGTCGGGACGCCTTCGGGGCCGATCGGGAGTACCTCGTGCTCCGGCTGGCCTACGGCGACCTCACCCTGATGGTGCCGGCCGACAACACCGAGGAAGTCGGCCTCCGGGAGGTCATCAACGACGAAGAGGTCGAAGAGGTCTTCGCCGTCCTTCGCAAGAAGGAGGCGCGGATGCCCACCAACTGGTCGCGGCGGTTCAAGAACCACGTCGAGAAGCTGAAGTCGGGCGACATCTACCAGGTGGCCGAGGTCGTCCGGAACCTGTCCATCCGGGAGAAGGACAAGGGCCTCTCCGCGGGCGAGAAGCGCATGCTCACCAAGGCCCGCCAGATCCTGGTGTCCGAGCTCACCTTCGCCCTCAGCGTCACCGAGGAAGAGGCGGAGAAGAAGCTCGACGAGGCGCTCCCGTAGCACGCCCCCCGGCCCCCGGGCGAGGCTCGCCGCCTCGCCGGAACCAGCCGGTCAGAGACAGGCCGCATCCCGAACGTCCGCCGCGCGGCCGCTCGCGCCCGACCGACAAGGGCGGGCTCGGCGGCGAGCAGGTGGAGGGCCGCCAGGCGGTGGCCGAGCTGCTGCGGGCCGGCCGGCGCAAGGTCTACGACGTCTGGATGGCCGACGGGGCCGACCCGGCGCCCGTTCTCGACGTGATCGTCCAGGAGGCGGAGCGGCGACGGGTGCCCGTCCGCCACACGGCCCGGGCCGTGCTCGAGCGGGAGGCGGCCACCGAGGCCCCCCAGGGGGTGCTGGCCCACGCCGAGGCGCTGGCCGAGGTCGACTTCGACGACCTGGCCCGCGATCCGCAGGCGTTCGTCCTCGCCCTCGACGGTGTCACCGATCCCCGCAACGTGGGCGCCCTCCTGCGCAGCGCCGACGGGGCGGGGGCCACCGGGGCGGTGCTCACGCGGCACCGGGCGGCCCACGTCACCCCGGCCGTGACCAAGGCCGCCGCCGGCGCCGTCGAGCACGTCGCCCTGGCGGTGGTGCCGGGGCTGCCGGCGGCCCTGGCCCGGGCCAAGGAGCTGGGGTGCTGGGTGGTGGGCCTGGCCGACGACGGCGACGCCGGCCTGTTCGACGACCTCGCCCTGGCCACCGAGCCCCTCCTGCTGGTGGTCGGATCGGAAGGCGGTGGGCTGTCACGGCTGGTGCGCCAACGCTGCGACGTGGTGGCCTCGATTCCCATGGCCGGCGCCCTGCCGTCGCTCAACGTGGCCGCGGCCGGCACCCTGGCCCTCTACGAGGTGGCCCGGAGGCGCTCCCGCACAGGGTGACGGATTCGCGGCCGACCATTGAGAATGCTCCCGTACGGGCAGGAGAACCGTGGCGGACCGGCCGCCACAGGAGCACCATGCCCGTTCCCCCCACCCCCGTCGAAGCCTCGGACGACGACTTGGCGGTCCGCGGCCAACTCGGCGAGGAGGAGGCCCTCACCCTGCTCCTCGAGCGCTACCGATGGGTCGCCCAGGCCAAGGCGAGGGGGTATTTCATCGTCGGCGGCGACCTCGACGACCTGGAGCAGGAGGGCATGATCGGCCTGTTCAAGGCGGCCCGCGACTACCGACCGGAACGGGAGGCGTCGTTCCGGGCCTTCGCCGAGCTGTGCATCACCCGCCAGCTCATCACCGCCATCAAGGCCGCCCGGCGGCAGAAGCACCGTCCCCTGAACCAGTACGTGTCCCTGTCGGGGCTGCTCCTCCTCGACGACCCCGTCGACCAGCTCGACGACGAGCTCCCCCACCACCAGGTCCCCGATCCGGCCGACGAGCTGGTGTCGTCGGAGGACGTGGCCGACATGCGGTCCTCGCTGGTCCGGATGCTGTCCGACCTCGAGGTCGGCGTGCTGCAGCTCTACGTCGAGGGACGCTCGTACCTGGAGATCGGCGAGGAGCTGGGCCGCGATCCGAAGTCCGTCGACAACGCCCTCCAGCGGGTCAAGCGCAAGCTGGAAGGCCACCTCGCGGCCCGGGCGCCGGCCGTCGCCTGAGGCCGCCGAGAGGCGGACGAAGAGCCGGTGGTCGGATTCGAACCGACGGCCTGACGATTACAAATCGCCTGCGCTACCGGACTGCGCCACACCGGCCGGAGGGACCCAGGCTACCGAAGGGCCGGCGCGAGGATCGGCGGATAGCCTGAGGGCGTGCGACCAGCCCCAGCCGACGGCACACCGAGCCGCCTCCGGGCGGGGGTCCTTGAACTTGGGGCCGCCGGCGACCAGCCTGACGGCGATGACACTCACCGACCGCGACCGGGCGATCCTCGACTTCGAGCGGGTCTGGTGGATGGAGGCGGGCTCCAAGGAGGCCGCCATCCGGCAGCGGTTCGCCCTGTCACCGGCCCGCTACTACCAGGTGCTGGGCGTCCTGCTCACCTCGCCCGACGCCCTCCGCTATGACCCGCTCGTGGTCCGGCGGCTGCGGCGGCTGCGCGTCGACCGCCGGCGGGCACGGATCGAGGGCCCCCCGGCCGAACGCCGGAGCCGGTGACCTGCTGGGCCCGGCTCGCCCGGGTCGGCGGACCGCACCTCCCCGGGTGTCGGTGACGTCGTGAACCGGCCCGCCGCCCGCAACGAGGGCCGAGCTCCGTCGGGTGCC
>Ga0105245_10004610_pt1 | contig 12171 bp, 8 predicted proteins | sample KBSM54metaG_FD_81523 | JGI IMG/M metagenome (GOLD analysis project Ga0105245, IMG submission 81523) | Miscanthus rhizosphere microbial communities from Kellogg Biological Station, Michigan, USA - KBS M5-4 metaG | ecosystem: Host-associated > Plants > Roots > Rhizosphere > Soil | place: Michigan...
CTTCAGAAGCCGGATGGCTTCGGCCGACGATGCCCGCACGCTATCGGCCGCGACGATGATGCCTGCGGGGCTGCCGTCGATCGCGACGAGCAGCGCCGTCTGGCCTGTTCGACGGTGCGTCTCGGCCCGCCGCGCCATCACGGCCACGTCAACACCCAGGCTGATCAGGAAGTCCACGGTCCCGATATCGACGGCGCGCCCCTCGACGAGGCCGCTGACACCCCGGCCGGTCGTCGAGACGAACCGCGTGACGACCGGAATGGTGATGCCGCGCTCACCCGCTGCGTTCACGACGGCCGAGGCCAGCGGATGGGCGCTGCCGCGCTCGACAGCGGCAGCCAGCCGGAGCAGTTCGGTCTCGTCGACACCGGTGACGGCCTCGATGACTTCGACGGCGGTGACGCGGGGCCTGCCCTCGGTCAGGGTGCCGGTCTTGTCCACGACGAGCACGTCCACCCGCGCGAGCTGCTCGAGTGCTTCCGCGTTCTTCACGAGCACACCGGCGTGCGCGCCGCGGCCGGTTCCCACCATGATGGCCATCGGCGTGGCCAGACCGAGCGCGCAGGGGCACGCGATGATCAGGACCGCCACGCTGTTGACGAGGGCGTGCGCGAGCCGGGGTTCAGGGCCCCACAGGCCCCAGGCGGCAAACGACGCGACGGCCGCGAGGATCACCGCCGGAACGAAATACGCGGCAATCTGGTCCGCGAGCCGCTGAATAGGCGCGCGCGTGCGCTGCGCCTCGCCGACCATCCGGACGATTTGCGCCAGCAAGGTATCGCTGCCGATGCGTTCAGCTCGGAGCGTCAGCGTCCCGTTCACGCAGATCGTCGCCCCGATGACACGATCTCCTGGCGCCTTGTCCACCGGGATCGACTCGCCGGTGACCATCGACTCGTCCACCGCGGCAGCGCCTTCGACAACGACGCCGTCGACGGGGACCTTCTCACCGGGGCGGACGCGCAGCGTATCGCCGCGCTGGACCGAGTCGAGCGGGACGTCCTCCTCGCGACCGCCGCGCACTATCCGCGCCGTCTTCGGCGCCAGCCCCAGCAACTGGCGGATCGCGCCGCCCGTGCGGTGACGCGCGCGCAGTTCCAGAACCTGGCCGAGAAGCACGAGCACGGTGATGACCACGGCCGTGTCGAAGTACGTCTCGACGGCGCCGTGCACGCGCAGGCTCGCGGGAAATACGCCGGGCGCCACCGTGGCCGCCGCGCTGTAGACGAAGGCCGCGCCGGTCCCGATGCCGATCAGCGTGAACATGTTCGGGCTCGCGTTGACGAACGACGACCACATGCGCTCGAAGAACGGGCGGCCGCACCACAGGACGACCGGGATCGCGAGCGCCAGCCCGATCCAGTTCACGACGCCTGCGCCGAGGCGATGCATCAGCGCACCACCCGACACCATATCGCCCATCGTCACCAGGAAGACGGGGGCGCCGAGCACCACGCCAACCCAGAAGCGGCGTGTCATGTCCATCAGCTCGGGATTGGGCGCGTCAGCATCCGCGCTCAGGTCCGTGATCATCGGCTCGAGCGCCATGCCGCATTTCGGGCACGCCCCGGGCTTGTCGCTGACCACCTCGGGATCCATCGGACATATGTACTTGGTGGCTGGAGACTCGGGGCTGGGGGCTGGGGGCTGGGGGCTGGACGAAGACGAAGATGAGGGCAAAGGGGAAGAACGCTTGAGCCCTCCGATCTGCACCACCGCAGTCATGGGCTCGCGCCGGCCGGACAAATACTTCTCCGGGTCCGCGGTGAACTTCGCGACACAGCCCTTCGAGCAGAAATGGTAGGCCGTTCCGAGGTGTTCGACGTGGCCGGCCGCGCGATCCGGGTCGACCATCATCCCGCAGACCGGATCGAGAACACGGTCAGCCATTCGCGACCTTTCGCTTCCGCCTGACGTCATGGACAGGGTCAGGCGCCGACAGCGACTCGATGATCGGGCAGCTGGGCGTCCCGCCGTGATGGCACGATCTGACCAGGCGGGTCAGCGCGCGTCTCATCGCGCGGAGCCTGGCGATCTTCGTGTCGATGTCCGCCAGCTTGAGTTCGGCGATAGTCCGCACCCGGTGCCGTTGTTCAGGCGCCACGCCCCGCAGCCGCAGCAACTGCTGCACTTCGTCGAGCGAGAAACCGAGCTCCTGCGCGCGCTTGATGAACAGCACGGCCTGCACGGCGTCGTCGCCGTAGGCACGGAAGGCGCCGCGGCGAGGCGGACGCGGCAACAACCCCCGCCGTTCGTAGTACCGGAATGTCTGCTGGTTGACGCCAGCCGCCTGCGCCGCCTGTGCGATCCACATGGCGCAAGGATCTACCCTGTACCTAAGTACAGAGTCAAGCCGGCGGCTTTTCAGCGGCCCCTGGCGGGGGGCGCGGCCTGCGCGGCCAGGGCCCCGGCGACAAGCTCGTCGGCCGTCGTGAAGCGGGGCTCGATGTCCACCGGCACGCCCACGAGCCTGTCGAGCGCCTGTTTGACGACGGGCCGCACCACGCCGAGCCGATCGCGCAGCGCGACGGCCTTCGTGTAGTCGCCCTCGGCCTGAATCGTCATGATCTCGCGCGTGAGCCCGGCCACGCCAGCCTTGACCTTCACCAGATCGACCGCGAACGTGCCGTCGGGCCGCGCCTGGAATCCACCCTGATCGAGCAGGTAGTTCATCTGCACGGCCACACCGCGGCCGTGCGCTTCGTTGATGCCGAAGCGGATGGACCGGAACGCCGACGCCAGATAGGTCGTATACAGCGGGCGCTCGAGCGACTTCGGAAGGACGCCCTTGTCGATCCAGTACTGGATGGCGAAGAGGCCCGAAATATCGGCCTTCGCTTCCTCGAGGAAACTGGAGGCTTCCTTCATCGCCTGCCGGACGGTGGTCTGGCGGCCTCCGGCGGTGATGTTGTGCGGGCCCAGCCCGTGCATCAGCTCGTGGACGACGATCTGCGTGAAGAACGCCTCGAACGACAGCTCCTTCTGGTCCGCCGGCGACAACACGACTTTCGAAATGGGCACCAGTGTCTTCGCGAACTTCGCGTCCTGGACGTTCTTCAACATCACGCGCTTCGCACCCTTTTCACGCGTCACGCGCTCGTCGTTCGGCAGGTTGTAGGCCGCCGTCTGGACGCCGCGGTTGGCGTCTCCGGCCGCGAAGATTTCGTTGACGACAACGATGGGGGCGAGGGCGCCGAGCTTAGGGTTGCGGTGCTTCGGATCGATCGGGAGATGATCCTCGACGTCCTGGAGCAGGCCCGAGAACTTCTGCAGCTTCGCCGACTCGGCTTCGTCGCGCACCGTGATGAACGCCTCGAACGCCGCCTTATAGTTGAACAGCTCGTCTTCGTACACCTCATACGGCCCGAACGTCGGCTCGATGTTGCCCTTCAGCTCCATCCAGGCCACGTCGGAGTCGTAGTAGTCGTTCGAGAGCAGCGCGTCGGCGCGCTTGGACAGGAACGCCTTCAACGTCGGCTCGGCTGCCAGCGCCGAGGCCTCGCGCAGCAGCGCCGCCGCGCGAACGAGCTCGGCCTGAGACTCGACGTTGTACGGCACCGCGCTGAAGCCGCCGCCGCTGCGACGGAGGGTCGTGAAGAATCCGGTCGCTTTCGCCCGATCCGCCTCGGGCAGCGACTGAATCCATCGTTCGAGCTCGGCCTTGGTCGCGCCATCGGGGTAGAAATTCGCGCCGGCGGGCTTGGGCGGCGCACCCGGGACGAAGACTTCGTCGTGATCCAGCCGGGACCACGGTCCCTTGTTGACCAGGAAGAAGTGCAGGCGGGCGCGGCCTTCCGGCGTGGTGTCGCGCGCGAGGTCCAGCAGCATGGCTTCGTTGCCGACCCACACCTGGCGCAGGAACAACGCGTCGATCAGCTTCGACGCCTCGACCAGCTTGGCCAGGACGCGCTTCTCGGCGGCCGACAGGTTGGACAGGTCCGCGCGGATGCTGGTGGGAGCAAACCGCGCCGTCATCTTCTCCAGCCGCGCGGTCTCAGACACTTTGGCCACTTTGGTCTCCTGGGCGACCAGTCCCACGGACACGGCTGCTGCCACGGCTATCGCTGGCATGAATCGCATGGGGATCATTCTATCAATCGGGAGCCTGGAGGTTAGGTGTTGGGGGTTAGGTGTTGGAGGTTAGAGGTTAGAGGTTAGAGGTTAGAGGTTAGAGGTTAGAGGTTGGAGGTTAGGGTACGGAATGCCACGCTGCCAGCGGTGGGTTGTGCAGAAACCTCCGCCTCTCGCTCAATCCTCGCCATTTGTGGCGGGTTGTCGCTGGCACAGAATCGGCTTAGCCGTCGACATGCCAACGCCGTTTACGTTTCGGGACCTCGATGCGTGGAAGCAGGGGATGGATCTGGTAGAGGTCTGTTACAAGGCGACCGGAGCCTTCCCGCGGTCCGAACTGTACGGCCTGACGAGTCAGTTGCGACGAGCGGTAGTGTCCATGCCGTCGAACGTCGCGGAGGGACACGGACGACGCACAACCAAGGCCTACATGAACCACGTAAGCATCGCCATCGGATCTCACGCCGAGTTCTCGACGTGTCTCGAACTCGCCGGACGTCTTGGATTTCTATCCCGACACGAGACGGACCGCATCGCCGCACTGAGCGACTCGGTCGGCAGACTGCTGTACGGCCTCCACCGCGCTCTTGCTCTCAGGATTCGTAAGCGGGCGCGCGCTCCGTCCAACCCCTAGCCCCTAGCCCCTAACCTCTAACCTCTAACCTCTAAGCTTCTTCAGTGCACGCCCCTCGACATCTGCAGCGACGCGGGGTCGGCGCCGAGGCGGCGAATCGCGGCCTCCCACATGCGCTCGGGCGGCGTTTCGAAGATCAGATCGGAATCCACGTCGCTCATGAGCCAGGCGGATTCGGCGAGCTCGGCTTCGAGCTGTCCGGGACCCCAGCCCGAATAGCCGACGATCAGCCGAGTGCGCGGAGGAGGATTCGGATCGAGCAGGCGCCGCAGCAGATCCGGCGACGCCGACAGCGTCAGCCCGCTCGTAATCCGGTGACCCGGCGCCGGCTCGTCGAGATCCAGATCGCTCCCGACGAGCATCCAGCTGCTTTGCGGCTCCACGGGGCCACCCACCCACACCTGCAGTTCGCGATCGGTCTCGACGGGCGGGTCGAGATTGACGACCACGCGGCCGGTCGTGATGAGCGGGCGGTTGACTACGAGGCCGAACGCGCCCTCGCTGTTGTGCTTGCACAGCAACACGACGGTGCGGCTGAAGTTCGGATCGGTCAGCTGCGGCATCGACAGAAGAAACGCCGGGGCGAGGGACGACGCCGTGGATTCGACGGGCTCGCGGCTCATGCGGTCATGATGGCCGTGACCGTCGTGCGGTACACGACCTCCTCGTAGGCTTCGAGCATGCGGTCGAGTGGCACCACGCGGGTGGCGAGCGACTTCGCGTCGTACTGCCCCGCGTCGAGCATCGCCACGAAGCGCGGGATGTCCCGCATCGGGTTGGCGCCGCCGGCCTGGCCCGCGTGATGCGTGCGGCCGCCGATGGCGAAGAACACGGCGGGAAGCGTAATCGTGCCCGCGGGCAGGCTCGTCGTGATGACGTGGCCGCCAGGCGCGCACATCTCGTACGCCTGCCGCATCGGCAGCACGCCGGTCGGATCCGGCCCGGCCTCCACTTTTGGCTTCGCGCGATCGGCGCCGACACCCTCGATGACGAAATCGGCGCCGCTGCCCCCGAGCAGTCCGCCCGAATCGCGCCCGCCGGACCAGAGCCGGTTGTTCGGCGTGCTCGACATCTCGCGCACTTTCGCGACGAGCTTGTCTCCCTCGACGTTGGGATCGAGCACGTGGGTCGCGCCGACTTTCAAGGCGACGTCGCGCCGCGCGCGCACGGGATCGATGGCGATGATCGTCGAGGCGCCGGCGATTCTGGCGCCCTGGACCGCGCTGAGTCCGAGGGGACCGCAGCCGACGACGGCGGCAATCGCGCCGGGCGCGATGGCTGCCAGGGTCTGCGACGTGGCAGTTCCAAGACCGGCCACGCTCACGCAGCTGCAGACCATCCCGAGTTCCACGGCGCTCGCCTTCGTGAACACCGGGACGACCCATTCCTCGAACGTCACCATTAGCTCGGCAAGGCCGCCGATGTGCGAGTTGGCGAACACCGGCGTGCCGTCGCGCATGTCGGCGATCGGCACGAGATCCTTTGGGCCCTGGCGTCCGAGGAACTGGCACATGTCGGCCCGGCCGCGCAGGCACTGGTAGCAGCTGCCGCACTGCGGCGTGCCCGACACGCACACGCGGTCGCCCGCCTGGACGCGCCGCACCTCGGGACCAACCGCCTCGACGACGCCCACGCCGCCGTGTCCCTGGATCAACGGCATCTGCGCCATCGGGCCGCCGAACATGCCAGGCAGGCCGAGAACGTCGGACGCGTTCGAGTAGCAGAGGTTGGTCGCTTCGGTCCGAACGACGACCTGGCGTCCGGCGATCGGGCGCAGCGTCAGCTCCTGGAGCGTCGTGCGGCCGGTGCCCGCGCCGCGGGAAACCCAGCCGCGAAACTTGCGGCCAGGCGCGGCCGGCCGCGACGCCTGACCGAGTCCAGCCGCCGCCGGTGCGCCCGGCGCTGCCAGCGCAGCACCGCCGACGGCCGCGGCTTTTTTCAGGAGCCGCCGCCGGGAGATCGTCGACCTCATACCCGTACGATTCTAACGCGTTACGCGTCTCCAGCCCGAAGAGCCTCGGCAAGGTTTCGCCGGAGCCCTGCGATCTTCGTCCGCCGCATCGCACTGCCCCGCATCGCCGCGCGCAGTTCGTCGTCGGATCGGCTGGACAGTTCCTGGAGGCTGGCGCCGTCCCAGGCGGCGCGAGGCTGCCAGGCCGGATCGCCCGACACGGCGGGCGCCGCATTCCACGGGCACACTTCCTGGCACACATCGCAACCGTATACGTGATTGCCGATCGACGGCGCGAGCGTCGAGGGGATGTCCCCTTTGAGCTCGATCGTCAGGTACGAAATACATCGCGTGGAATCGAGGACGCCCGGCGCGACGATCGCGCGAGTCGGACACGCTTCGATGCACAACGTGCACGTGCCGCATTGATCGAAAGAGGGCTGGTCGAACTCGAGCGCCAGGCTGCAGATGATCTCGGACAGGAAGATCCAGGAACCCCGCTCGGGGTTGATCACGCAGGTGTTCTTGCCAATCCACCCGATGCCGGCGTACTGCGCGTACACGCGCTCCTGCACCGGGCCGGTGTCCACGTACGCGCGCGCCTCGAACGGTTCGGGGGACACCTCGCGCATCCACGCAACCAGCGCCTCGAGACGCTGGTTGATGACGTCGTGGTAGTCGTCACCCCACGCGTAGCGCGCAATGTGCGCACGATCTCGATCGGCGCACTCGGTCGAATACGGGCGATCGGTGTTGTAAACGGTTGCCGTGACGATGACCGTGCGCGCCGACGGAAGGACGGCGCGGACGTCGGTGCGTTTGCCGGCGGAACGCGCCAGGTAGCCCATCTCGCCCGCGTAGCCGCGATCGATCCACTCGCGGAAGAATCCGAGCTCGGGATGGTCGGCCGCGGGCGCGATCCCGCAGAGGTCGAACCCGAGTTCCAGCGCGCGCGCTTTGATCGACGCGGACGTCAACATATCCGTAGCGTCCGGCTTCAGCCGGACGGACGTCCGCCTGAAGGCGGACGCTACGATTTCCCGACAAGCTGCCGCAACACGTACGGCAGGATGCCGCCGTGCTTGAACGCCACCAGCTCTTCGGGCGTGTCGATTCGCACGAGCGCGCTGAACTCGACCACCTTGCCGGCATCGTCGGTCGCGCGGATGGCCACCTGGCCGCCGGGCCGCAGGCCCGCGGCTACGCCCGTCACTTCGTACGACTCGAGGCCCGTCAGGCCCAGTGTTGACGGCGACTGCCCGGCCGGAAACTGCAGCGGCAGGACACCCATGTTGACCAGGTTGCTGCGATGAATTCGCTCGAAGCTCTCCGCGACGACCGCCCGCACGCCGAGCAGAAGGGTACCCTTGGCTGCCCAGTCGCGCGAAGAGCCCGATCCATACTCCTTGCCGGCGAGCACGAGCAACGGCACGCCCGCGCGCTTGTATTTCATCGCGGCGTCGTAGATCGGCATCACCTCGGTGCCGGGCAGATAGGTCGTGAAGCCGCCCTCGGTGCCCGGCGCCACCTGGTTGCGCAGCCGCGTGTTCGCGAACGTGCCGCGCATCATGACCTCGTGGTTGCCGCGCCGGGCGCCGTACGAATTGAAGTCGGCCGGCTGCACGCCGTGGGCCATGAGGTACTTCCCTGCCGGGCTGTCCTTCTTGATCGATCCCGCGGGCGAGATGTGATCGGTCGTGATGCTGTCGCCGAGCAGCGCCAGCACCCGCGCGCCGGCGATGTCCGTCAGCGGCGCCGGCTCCATCGTCACGCCCTCGAGAAACGGCGGGTTGCGGACGTAGGTGGAGTCGTTCGCCCAGGCGAAGCGATTGCCCGTGGGCACGTCGAGCTGCTGCCAGCGTTCATCGCCGCGGAAGACGTCGGCGTACTGGTGCACGAACTGCTCGGACGTCACCGATGCCAGCATCGTTTCCTGCAGCTCGCGCTCGCTCGGCCAGATGTCCTTGAGGTAAACCGGCTTGCCGTCTTTCCCGTTGCCGAGGGGTTCGGTGGTGAGGTCGAGATTCATCGTGCCGGCCAGCGCGTACGCCACCACGAGCGGCGGGGACGCGAGGTAGTTCGCGCGCACCTGCTGCTGTACACGGCCTTCGAAGTTCCGATTGCCGCTCAGGACCGACGCGACCACGAGGCCGTCGGCGTCGATTGCGGCCGACACGTCGTCCGGCAGCGGTCCGCTGTTGCCGATGCAGGTCGTGCAGCCGTAGCCGACCAGGTTGAAGCCGAGTCGATCGAGATACACGTCGAGGCCCGACTTCTTCAAGTAGTCAGTGACGACTTTCGATCCTGGGGCCAGGCTGGTCTTCACCCAGGGCTTCTGCGTGAGGCCTTTCTCGACGGCCTTCTTCGCGACGAGGCCGGCGCCGATCATGACGCTCGGGTTCGACGTGTTCGTGCAGCTGGTGATCGCCGCGATGACGACGGAGCCGTGCTGGACGGCTGCCTGTGGCGGAGCGGCAACGGCCGTTCCGCCGCCGCTCCCCGTTAACGTTTTTCCCTGGGCCACCATCATCCCGGGCAGCGCCTGCGCGAAGCCCTGCTTCGCGGTCTTCAGCGGCACGCGATCCTGGGGCCGCTTCGGGCCGGCGAGGCTCGGCTCGATCGCGTCGAGGTTGAAATCGATGGTTTCCGAGTAGGACGGGTCCGCCGCGCCCTTTTCGAAGAACAGACCCTGGGCGCGGGCGTAGGCTTCGACGAGCTGGACGCGCTCGCGATCGCGACCGCTCAACCGCAGGTAGTCCAGCGTCATCGCGTCGATCGGGAAGACCGCAATCGTCGCCCCGTATTCGGGGCACATGTTGCCGAGCGTCGCGCGGTCCGCCAGCGTCAGGTGCTCGAGCCCGGGACCGTAGAACTCCACGAACTTGCCGACGACGCCGTGCTTGCGCAGCCGTTCCGTGATCGTCAATACCAGGTCCGTCGCAGTGGTGCCCGCGGGCAGCCGTCCTGACAGCTTCACGCCGAGCACCGCCGGAATCAGCATCGACGACGGCTGGCCGAGCATCGCCGCTTCGGCTTCGATGCCACCGACGCCCCAACCGACGACGCCCAGGCCGTTCACCATCGTCGTGTGGGAGTCCGTGCCGACAAGGGTGTCCGGAAATGCCAGCAACCCATCAGGCGACTCCGCCGTCATGACGACGCGCGCGAGGTATTCGAGGTTGACCTGATGCACGATGCCCGTGTCGGGCGGCACCACCCGGAAATTGTTGAACGCGTTCTGGCCCCATCGCAGAAACGCGTAGCGTTCCTGGTTGCGCGCGAACTCCAGTTCGGCGTTCTTTTCGAAGGCGCCGGCAATCCCGAAGTAGTCCACCTGCACGGAGTGATCGATGACGAGCTCCACGGGTTGCAGCGGGTTGACCCTGTTGGGATCGCCGCCCAGCCGCACGATACCGTCGCGCATGGCCGCGAGGTCCACGACGCACGGCACGCCGGTGAAATCCTGGAGCAGGACGCGCGCGGGCATGAACGAGATCTCGCGCTGGGCGGCGCTCTTGACGTCCCACTTCGCCAGGGCCTCGATGTCGGCGGCCTTGACGAACCGGCCGTCCTCGTGACGGAGGAGGTTCTCCAGCAGAATCTTGAGCGAGTACGGCAGCCGGGACACTTCGGGGAATCCCGCGGCTGCGAGCGCGGGAAGACTGTAAATCTGGATCGGGCGGCCGGCGATCGGCAGCGCCTGGCGTGTTCCGAAGCTGTTCACGGTCGGCATGAATCAGTCCTTGAAAACATTCATCGTACCACACGGGATCGCGGCCCCCGCGTCGCGAGGCGGCGCGGGCCCGTAACGAAACTGTCCGGCCTCTGCCCCAGAGAAGACACTAACGTTCACAGTAATGTCTTCAATTTTACGTTTTCCTGATATACACTCCCGCCCCGGCAGCAATGTCAATCGGCCTGACATCTCGCAAGACCACCCACAGGAGACCACCGCATGATTAGCCCGGCTGATACAGCATGGATGCTCACTTCCACGGCGCTCGTGTTGCTCATGACACCGGCGCTGGCGTTCTTCTACGGCGGTCTGGTGGGTGCGAAGAACGTCCTGAACACGATGATGATGAGCATCATCGCGCTCGGGTTCATCGGCATGCTGTGGGCGATCGTCGGCTACTCCCTCGCGTTCGGCACCGGCTCGAACTGGATCGGCGACACGTCGTATCTCTTCCTGCGCGGCGTCGGCCTCGAGGCCAAGGGCAGCATCCCGCATCTGCTGTTCATGTCCTACCAGGGCACGTTCGCGATCATCACCGCGGCCTTGATTTCCGGCGCCGTCATCGGGCGCATGCGGTTCTCGGCCTATGTGGTGTTCATCAGCCTGTGGTCCATCGTGGTCTACAGCCCCATCGCGCACTGGGTCTGGGGCGGCGGCTGGCTGGCACAAATGGGCGCCCTCGACTTCGCCGGCGGCACCGTCGTCCACGTCAACGCGGGCACGGCCGCCCTGGTGGCGGCGATTGTCGTGGGCCCGCGCCGCGGGTACCCGAACGTCCTCATGCTGCCGCACAACGTGCCGTTCACAACTCTCGGCGCCGGCCTGCTGTGGTTCGGTTGGTTTGGCTTCAACTCGGGCAGCGCGCTCGCGGCAAACCAGAGTGCGGCGCTCGCGTTCACGACCACCCTGCTTGCCCCGACGGCCACGCTCGTCGTCTGGACGCTGCTCGATGCGGCCCGGACGCGGAAGCCGACGGCGGTGGGCGCCGCGACAGCGATTGTCGTCGGGCTCGTCGCCATCACGCCGGCCGCCGGCTACATCGGCCCGATGAGCGCGCTCATCCTGGGCGGCCTGGCCGCCATTCCCAGCTACTACGGCCTCCAGTGGCGGGCGAAAACGTCGCTCGACGATTCACTGGACGTCGTGGCAGCCCACGGCGTCGGCGGCACGGTCGGCGCGCTGCTGACGGGCGTCTTCGCGCAGAAGGCCATGAACGGCACAACCGACGGCCTGCTCTTCGGCAACCCGGCGCAGCTCGGGATCCAGGCCACGGCGGTGGCCGCCGCGATCGTCTACAGCGGCGTCATGAGCTTCGTGCTCCTGAAACTGATCGGCCTGGTCATTCCGCTCCGGGCGGAGCGCGAAGACGAAGCCGGCGGCCTGGACCAGAGCGAGCACGGCGAAGAAGCCTACGTGCACACGGGGGGCGTCACCGCGAATTAGAGAGTTGCAGGGTTCCAGAGGTTCACGGTTCACGGTTCACGGTTCACGGTTCACGGTTCGACGAACCCTGGAACCTTGGAACTTTGGAACTATTTCGATTTCAGGAACTCCGCGACGATCTGGGGAACGTCCCTGTGTTCGACATCAGCGGCATAGTTGAGCGACCGCATGTCGGCGGCGGTCACGCGGCCGGCGAGGCGTTCGAGGGCGATGCGAACCTGGGGGTATTTGAGCAGCGTCGCGGCGCGCGCCACGGGCGCGGCGTCGTACGGCGGAAAATAGTGCCGCGTGTCCTCGAGTTGCACGAGGTCGAGCGCGCGAATCAGCCCGGCGGTC
>Ga0105245_10004612_pt1 | contig 12164 bp, 9 predicted proteins | sample KBSM54metaG_FD_81523 | JGI IMG/M metagenome (GOLD analysis project Ga0105245, IMG submission 81523) | Miscanthus rhizosphere microbial communities from Kellogg Biological Station, Michigan, USA - KBS M5-4 metaG | ecosystem: Host-associated > Plants > Roots > Rhizosphere > Soil | place: Michigan...
ATCCCCGCTTCCTCCATCTTGCGGAGCCGCATCGCAACACTCTGCGCGCCATGGTTGAGGGCGTGGTGGGCCGCAAGGGCCTGCAAGTCGCCATTGGGCCTATCGGCACCGGCAAGACCACGCTGCTTTACTGCCTGCAGCACATCCTTTCGCATGAGGCCACGCGCGAACGCCCGCTGCGGTCAGCTTTTGTGGTGAACCCAACCCTCACCGCGGATGAATTATTCGAGGCATTATTCGATGAGCTGGAAATTCACGCCTCTGCGCCAACCAAACCAGCCCGCCTGCGCGCGCTGCACGAGTTGCTGCTGGCGTCGCACAAGAGCAACACAGCCGTGGTAGTTATCATCGATGAAGCGCACCTTATGCCGCCGGAACTGATTGAGGAAGTGCGCCTGCTGATGAACCTGGATAATTATCCCGTCAATGTCCTGCAGGTCATTCTCTGCGGCCAGCCGGAGCTTCTGCCGTTGTTGGCGAAACCTGAGTTAGCGGCATTGAAGCAACGGATTTCAGTAGTCACAAAACTTCGCGCCCTGACTTTGACTGAAACCAGGGCATACATTGCGGAACGGTTGCATGTTGCAGGACTGCGCGGGGAGAACCCGTTTAACACATCGGCGCTGGAAGAAGTTTTTCGCCTTACGAACGGCGTTCCGCGCCTGATCAACTCGATTTGCGACCACACTCTTGGCGTAGGTTTCCGGCGCCAGCTAAAAAAACTTGGGGCCGACGCAGTTCATGAAGCGGCCGAGGAAATGGGCTGGGAGCAGCCTGCGCCCGTAGCGCCGCCGGAAAGTATGGCAAAGACAGCTTCTTAGTATTAAGAGCTATAAAAATTTGAAAGAACTTCAGACAGGAACAAAGACGGCATGAGCAAATTTTTTAATGAAACTCGCACCGTAAGAAAAACAGATTCAGTTCCAGCAACCGCGAATGTCAACATTCAGGACCTTGTCAGCTCCCTGAAAGAGCACATGGAAAGCAACGGGGCCACGCCTTCGCATTCCGGCCAGGTTGATCTTGAGCATCTGTTGCAACCGCTGGAAGAATCGACTGATGTTGCTTCCCAGGTTGCTGCTGTCCGGTTGGAAAACTGCCGCGGCATAAAGCTGCCGCGCACGGAAGAACGCTCGTTCCTGGTCTCACAATACAATCCCGCAATGCAGGCCGCAGTGGAAGCCTATCGCACGCTCCGTACCCGCCTGGTAAAACAGCAGACGCGGACCGGCGCGCGATCACTGGTAGTGACCAGTTCCGCGCAGGGTGAAGGCAAGACCTTGACGACCTTCAACCTCGCCATCTGCTATGCCAAGATCGAAAACTGGCCCGTGCTGGTGGTAGACGCCGACCTGCGTACGCGCGGACTGTCGATACTGGCAGGCGATCCGGAATCACCCGGACTGGCTGAGATACTGGAAAGCGATTGCCCTTATCAGTCTGCGGTGCTGCGTACCGATATTCCGGGGCTGTACGTTCTGCCCGCGGGCGGCACCAGCGCCTCGCCTTCTGAGCTGTTTTCCGGCCAGCGCTGGAAAGAGTTTATGGGCTGGGCGTCTGAATCCTTCCGCCTGGTTCTGGTGGATTCGCCGCCGGCGTTGAACCTTGCCGACTTTGAGTTGATTGCCGCTTCTTGCGAGAGCGTGATGGTCGTATCGCGTGCCCGCAAGACGCCCCGTGAGTCATTGGCGAAAGTATTGGCCCAGATTGACCCACGCAAGATCACTGGAGTGGTATTTAATGCTGCCGAAGAAACACCGGAGAATGGATACTACAGGTACACGGCAAAAGCAGGCGCTTAGTTAAGAATGAAACCACATGAGACATACACAAAAGCCCTCCTCGGGGAGGGCTTCAGTTTTTTCTAAGAAAGTTGCGCTGTTCCTGAGAGATTTAGCGGGTGCGGCTGGCAGCGCGCCGCCGGCGTAGCAGGGTTGCTCCGGAAATCAATACTGAGCCCAGAACGATCAGCCACGCGGATTCCGGAAATGACTCAAAATGCTCCACACTTTCGGCAATCGCACTGTGAAGTTGAATGGCTCCGGAAGACAAATTTCCTGAGAGAACAAAAAACAAGATTCCGATAATAGAGTATGTAAACTTTTTCACCATGGTTCCCCATCCGTCAGTTCGTTTCGTTCTAAGCGATTTCAAAAACTACAGTGCGCGCCCCGGAAGGGCAAAATCATCGCGCACTGTTAGCTTGGTTGATCTACCTTGGATATGTGCACGGAGAGTGCCAAAGCGATCCATGCAAAATCAAGGAGATATGGGTCAAAATTTGAATTGATGTGCAAAAGCCTGCAGCAAAATGCCACAATTAATGGGACAGCAGAAGATGTGAAAGCGACTACGACTTGAAGTTTCTTGAGCGCTAAGTCACTGAAAAATAATGAAATGTTAATCTGGTAACAGGATCAAAGTTTCACTGCGGCTAGGGCTGCATGGCTAACAAAATGCAGCCTTAACTTCGTTCACGTGGTATTCGCCTGGATTCTTTGAAAGGTATGCAACAATTTTCTATTCCCGTGCGGGACTCCTCACAACCGCAGGCATCATCGGGAGATGAGGCCGCTCCTGGCGACTTGGCCATAAGTGACGCCAAACCGCGTCCGCACGTGCTATTTCTAATCGATCATTTAATGGCGCTTGGTGGTGGAGAAACCAACCTGCTGAAAGTGGTCCAGCTTATGCCGGCGGAGCTGGTTCTTTGCTCGATTGCCACCTTTCGCATAAAACCTGAGATTCGCCAGAGCATCTCTGTACCGGTTTATGTGTTTCCCTGGAAACGATTTTTTCATCTGGATGCCTGGAAAGCAGCGATCGCGTTGCGCAAACTGATCCGCACAGAAAAAGTAGATATCGTTCAGACATATTTTGAGACATCCAATTTGTGGGGCGGACTTGTGGCTAAGCTGAGCGGGGCGTTGCTGCTGTCTTCCCGCCGTGACATGGGCATCTTGCGAAAAGCCAAGCATGCGGCGGCTTATCGGCTGGTGAACCGGCTCTCTGACCGTGTGCTGGCCGTGTCAGAAGAAGTCAAGAAATTTTGTATTGACACAGACCACATTGAACCGCAGAGGATTACCGTCGTCTATAACGGAGTCGATCTCAAACACATTGCCGCTGAAACTTCAAAAGAAAATCCGTTTGCGGGGGCCGATTGGGCCGGCGCATCGCACATCATCACATGTGTTGGCAACATCCGCAGGGTGAAAGGTATAGACGTACTTATACGAACTGCGCAACGTGTCTGCCGGGAGCTGCCCAATACGGTCTTTGTGATTGCAGGCAGCCTTTACGAAAAGGACTACTCAGAAGAAATGCAGTCGATGATCCGTTCGCTGAGTCTGGAGAAAAATGTAAAGCTGCTGGGCTTTGTGGCAGATCCGGTTCCGCTGCTCAAGATGAGCGACGCATTTTGCCTGCTATCCCGCAGTGAAGGGTTCTGCAATGCGCTGCTGGAAGCAATGGCATGTGGCGTTCCTTGCGTGGTAACGCAGGTGGGCGGCAATCCTGAGGCCATCTCTGACGGCGAAAACGGCTTTCTGGTGCCGGTGGAAGATGATGCCGCCGCAGCCGAAAGGCTGCTAACACTGCTGCGTGATCATGAGCGGCGAGCCCAGATCGGAGAGAACGGCCGCAAATCCGTGCAAACGCGCTTCAGCGCCGATGCAATGATCCAGAAATTGATTGGTATTTATCGCGATCTGCTGGCGGAAAGAGATAGTAAACGATAGCTTCCGGTGGTCCACTCTTCTGCAATATGTTTTTCTTAGGCGGATTTTCCCATGGACTTCTTTTCGCCAGGCTTCCAAGTCTTGCCTGAAAGCTGACGGCCTTTTTTAAAATTCTTCAGACGGTGTGACAGCAAACCTTTGGCTGCGCTCCAGACCACGGCATAATCGAAGATCAGCGGAGAAAAATTACCTTCTGCATCGACCAGGTGATATTCACAGACATTGACCCGCGGAATCAGAAAAGGATCGCAGTCTCGCGTCCAGACGCCGGGATCCTGATTCAGAAAAGCAAATTTGTATCCTGCTTCGGCCACTAAATCGCGCACAGGTTCGGAGTAGTCGCCATTGGGATATGAAAACATTTCGCAGCAGTTACCCAGCTTTTGTTGAATGGAGCGCCTGGATTCAACGATCTCCCGCTCCGCCAGGGCGGCGGGAACCATGGTAAGAATCTCATGCGTGCTGGTATGTGAGCCAAACGTTACGCCACCAGCGTGAAGTTCCACAATTTGGTCCCATGTCATGGTTTTGTCAACAACAGAGGGAGACTCAACGGCAACGCCAGAGCCTACCATCTGGCTGATTCGGCTTTCCCGTTCCAATGCAGGCAGGGTCTTGAGTGCTTCAATGACCTTTCTGATTGACGCAACGCGCCGGTTGCCGTTCTTTGAGGGGATACGATCAAGTGCGGCGGCGGTCTGTTCCGGCCAGAACGGCAGCACGGTACCTGTCCTTTCCGGAACAATGAAGATGGCAAACGGAACGCGATGCCGCGCCGCAAGCGGGTACACAGACAGTGCATTATCCGCCCATCCATCGTCAAAGGTGATAGCCAGCTTGAGTTTGCCGGCGGGATTCCACTCAGGCTCTTGCTCCAGATTGGCAAATTCACAATGCTGGGACGCGTAGCCCAAAAAGTCAGCAAATGTCCGATCGCGAACGATCATTCCGCCCAGCGAGGCGGTCTGCTCTAATTCAGAATCACTCAAGACGCGATGGAACGTGAGGACGATGGCGCCATGCCGCTGGATCCATTTCCGCGCCAGCGACAACATGCCTGAAGCACGCAGCAAGCCTGCCCAGAATACTTTTCCGTGGGCCCTTAACGCCGATCTGCTAAATGGGCTTGCCATATTTCGTCCTTGCATTTAAATGGCGCGCAACCCTCGCCGCCTGAACTCGCGTGCCTCTTCGCGGCGGGGAAAAGTAAAGTAGCTTCCCTGCGCGTGGTCCATCTGTGTTGCTACTGCTGAATTTTCCTGCAGGCTGCGCACAACCTTGGCCATGCAGTGCGCGCCATGTCGCTTACTGCGGCGGATCAGCTCGTGCAGCGACTCGCCGGGAGTCACGGGCAAAGATTCCTGCAAGAGCGCATCTCCTTCATCCACTTTCGTGGCCATGTAGTGAATCGTCACACCAAGTTGTTGCTCACCATGATAAAGCTGCCAAAACGTAGGCATCATACCTTTATATCTGGGCAAAGGGGCATGGTGAATGTTGATGCAGCCGCGGGGCGGAATTCCCAGCAGCTTTTCCTTCAATATATAAGGGCAAGCAACGGAGATCAAAAGATCGGGCGACCGCTGCTGCAATGCATCCGTAAATTCCTGCTTATTCGGGTTCTCGACATGCTCATAAAGGATTCCGTAGGCTTGCGCAAGCTGTGCGATCGAATAAAACCGCTGCGATGACCGGTTTTTTGGCAGCAGAGAAAATACTTTGGCCTTGGCGGCTTGCAGCAAGAGCTTGCCCAGTCCCGTTAGTCCATAAAGCCACTTGAGTTCCTGCAAGAGTTGCAGCCTGGAACGTTTGCCCATGGCCCGGCAGCATGAGATTCGCGTGATCTCAAACTCCGTGGCGTAGTGCCGTAGAAACTCCTCAAAGAACGGCAAGACGTACAGCGAGTCTTCCTGCGTTAAAAATTCAATTTTCATCTACGGGCCCTCACTGTTTGCCAGGTCACATATTTGCGCCCGCGGCAAATCTCCAACATGCTGACCAGAGCCGCAGCGTTAAGCGTACAGAAAAAAAGCGGGATGCCAAGAGGCTTCCATTGCCTATGCAGCGGCAGAAGCATATTCAGCAACGCAGCAGCATAAAAAAACAGTTGCACTGCCAGGGTGAATCGATAGAAACGGAAATCGATCAGTGCCATGTTGGCTGCGAAAATCGCGATGAGGAATAACGGCACCATCCAGCGCATGATTTTGTGCGACCAGAGCTGGAACGCCGGCCAGGCAAACTTCCATGGCTTGAGCAGGTCAGAAACGCTGAGCAATCCGCGCATGGCCCTGGTTACGACTCGCACGCGCATGGAAAACTCTTCGCTGGTTGATTGCGTTGTCTCTTCATAAGCCAGCGCGCGATCTTCAAACACCACCCGATAGCCCTTCCGGATAGCCTGCAGTGGTTGTACCAGATCGCTGATGATATCGGCCGGCAATTCCGTGTACGCTTCTTTGCGCACGGAATAAATACAGCCGCAGCAGCCGGTAATGGTGCGAATGCCCGACTGCATTTTCTTGATCAGGTTTTCATAATTCCAAAAAGCCACGCTGCCCAGGCCTGTGGGAGATTGCTCTCCGGGATCAAAATATTGATACCTTCCGCTGACGGCGCCAACGGAAGCGTCTTGATAATTGCACGCCAGATATAACAAAGCTTTTGGATGATAGATGGCGGTGGCGTCAGAAAAGATGATGACCTCACCTTTGGCTTCTTTCACGCCGACGTTCTGCGCAAAGGTTTTTCCGCGACGCTCCGGCATTCTGACCAGGCGCACGCGGCTGTCAGGAAACGTTTTCACGATTTCATCTGTGCGGTCAGTGGAACAATCTGACAACACCAGCACTTCAATCTTGTCGGCAGGATATTCCAGCGCCAGCGTCTGCTGAATCTTACGCTCGATGGCTTCTTCTTCGTTATAAGCGGCGATAAGGACAGAAATCCGCGGAGTGTAACCAGCATCGGGACGAGGGCGGCGCACAAACAGGCCAATCAAGGCCAGCAACAGGGGGTATCCAGCGTAGACATAAAACAACAAGAATGCAGCCAGCCAGAATAAAATTCTGGCTCCGCCTGCTACACCCGCTCCGAATTGGCCTATCAAAAGCGCTACCATATTTTTCTACTGAATGCAGATCACGTCAGCTTTTGTCTTTTCTGCCTGCCCGACCTGGACCACAGGCTTCCGCGTGGTCTCGCCCATCGCCGATTCGAGCACCGACTCTGCCGACTGCTTATCAAAGTACATACGCTGCCAGACTTCAATCATCAAGAGCGACCAGATCTTCAACGCGTTGTCACGGCGATTTTCAGCGTGGTCGCGCAGAAGCTTCTGCACCGCGTCTGGACGGAACAAGCCACGGCGTTCGATTGCCGCGGGTGAAAGAAATTCCCTGATCACCGGCTTGAGTTCGCCGTTGATCCACTGCGGCAACGGCGGGTTGAAGCCCATTTTTTTCTTAGTAATCACTTCCTGGGGCAGGATGTCCCGCATTGCCTGGCGCGTGATCCACTTGGTGGTCATGTTGCGCACCTTCATGCGTTGCGGCACCTGCATCGCAAACTCAAGAAGCCGATAGTCGGTAAACGGCGCGCGAACCTCAAGTGAGTTGGCCATGGACATGCGATCGGCATACTCCAGACAATTGCAGCAGAGGAACGAGGCGGAATCGACGTAGCCCAGACGGCTCATGGGATCGAGCTTGGCGCCGCGGCGGAAGAACTGGCGCAGAAAATCTCCTGAGTTGCGGCCGCCAACGGAGGCCGAGAAATCAGGTGTGTACAGCTCCTGCTTCTCACTCTCAGAGAAATATCCGACCCAGTCGATGTACATATCTTCTTCAGCCTGCCAGGCCGATTGCGCAAATTCACGGACGCGGCGGAAGCCGTGGCGTCCGTCAGTAGCGTCACTCATAAATCCGGACAGCCGTGAGACCAGGCCCTTCGTTACGAACTGAGGTAACCGGCGGTAGCGCCGGGCCATGGCAGCGCCGGCGTAACGTAAGTAGCCGCCAAAGAGCTCGTCGCCGCCATCGCCGGAGATGGCGACTGTAACGTGCTTCCGCATCTGCTTGGTGATGATGTATTCCAGAATGGCCGTGGGATTGCCAAACGGTTCATCAAAGTGCCGCACCACGTCAGTCATGTAAGCCGCGCAGGCTTCGTCCGCCTGCAGAATGTGGTGCTCTGTATTGAATCTTTCGGCAACGAGCTTGGCGATCGGCTGCTCGTCATAAAACTTGCTGTTCTGGAACCCAATCGTGAAAGTTTTCACCTGATCCGGACTGTTCTTTGCCGCGAAGGCGGTAATCGCGCTGGAATCAAGACCGCCGCTGAGGAACAGGCCCAACGGCACATCACTGATCATGCGCAGCTTCACGGATTCTTCCATCAAGTCGCGCGCGCGATCAATTATCTCCTCTTCCGACATCTGCAAAGGCCTACCGGCGGTCTCGGCGGCGTCCCAGTATTTCCATTCGCGCCGGTGCACGTCTCCCTCAGTATCGACAACGATCTCCATGGCGGAACCGGGCGCCATCTTGCGCACGTGCTTGAATGCGGTGGAGGGATACGGGAAATATAAATAAGTGAGATAGTCGTGCATCGCAACGGGATCAAGCTCCGCAGGCACGCCCGCCTGGAGAATGGCTTTGATCTCTGAGGCAAAAACAAATTTACGGCCATCATGTGAGTAGAAGAGCGGCTTCTTGCCCAGATGGTCTGTGGCCAGCAGCATGCGGCGATGGCGATTGTCCCAGATGGCGAAGGCAAACATGCCGCGCAGCTTTTTCACCACTTCAGCGCCCCACTCCTCATAGCCGTGGATGATGACTTCAGTATCGGTATGGGAACGAAAGGTGTGTCCGGCGGCAACCAGCTGAGTGCGCAATTCCTGGAAGTTGTAAATTTCGCCGTTGAAGGTGATCCATATGGATTCATCTTCATTGCACATGGGCTGATGGCCAGCGGAAGAAAGGTCGATGATGGACAGCCTGCGGTGCTGCAAGCTCACCCAAACGGAGCCATTGGACAAAGTGAAATACTTGAGTCCAGCATCGTCCGGACCGCGGTGATGGAGTTCCCGGCCGCATTTTTCATCTGCTGGTGAGCTTCCGATTTGTCCAAAGATTCCACACATAATTTTGAATGGCCCTTATACCAGCGCCGGCTCCTCATCGCGAACCCACGGTAATGGCTCCGGCGGTACTTCTGCGGCGACCGCAGCCGGTTCTTCCTTGCGCTCACTTTCAATCATCTGACCACGCACAACGCATGCCAGCATGACCCAGAGAAAGCCATTTACCTCCACATAAAGCCAGCGATCACCAAAGAAATTCACGACGAAGACGCACGCCATCAGCAGAGAGAAGCCCAAACCGATCGACTGGAGAAAAGGATCCTGAGCGGTCCTATATAACCTCACGCCAAGGCGCGTCATTTTGGCCAGGAGAAAGAGGAAGAGCATCAGTCCCAGGACGCCCGTCTCCACCAGCACTTTCAGAAAGTAATTATGCGTATCCGTGTAAATGCCCACCCGATGCTGCCATTGATAGGTGTCAAACCCTGCGCCGAGCGCGGGGTTCTGGTGAAACAGGTTCATGGCGTCATCCCAGAGGACAACGCGGTCCTGTGCGGAGGTATCAAGCTGTTGCTCATTCTTGTCATAAGTCATGAGCACGCGCTCCTGGACTGAGGTCGGCACAAAGCTTTGCCAGCTGAATAGAAAAACAGCGAGCGCTACCAGCACCCAGCGCTGGCGGACCAATCCGAGAAAGAACAGACCGACTAGAACTCCTACATAGGCTTCGCGGGAGTAAGAAAAAAGCAGGCAATAGGCGCTGAAGGCGAATAGTCCCCACAGAGCGAACTTGAGCGATTTGCGCTTCTGCAAAGCACTCAACCCTAGCACAAACAACATGAACTCGGCTTCGAACGTGGCCACGCCATTTACGCCGGCATAACCCAGAGCGCCGCCATCGCGTACGTCATAAGAAAAGTGCGATGTGTCGCGATCACTCATGGTGCCGTAATAACCTTTGTTCACGGCCAGCACGGAAAGGCACATGAGCACGACAATGATTTTGATCTGCTTTACATCCTTGATCACGCTCACCACGACCGCAAAAATAATGAACATGACCATGTAATTCTTCCAGTTGGAGAAACGCGGATCGCTAATGGAAAGCGGCATGGCCGAGTTGAGAAAGAATGCGCCACGCCAGAGCTGGATGTAGCAAAACACGCCGAAGATGATGAGCGATTTGTTCATCGGCGTTTTGGCGAACCGGAAGCCACCTTTGAAGACCGCGCCCAACACGACGCCAAGCAACAGCATGTCAATGAGCTTGTTGCCGAGCGGAAAATCTAGAATGCGATAGCGAATGGTCTGCAGCGGCAACAGAGGAATCAGGAAATAAAGGCCCGCCTGCGGCTTCCAGAACAGCGACAGCAAAAATGCTGCAACCGCACCGATATAAAGAGCCAGAGGGACGTATTCTTCCAGACCAAAATGCATGGCTCAGGTCCTCTCCGTGACGGCTGGCAACCGTTCCAACGCGGTTTCATTGGACGAATGCAGCCAGCCAGTAAGCGCAGTCCAAATGCTGGTGAGCAGTTCACGCACGCGCAGATCGATGGCGAAAAGGATTCCGGCGTACAGCACCACGATCAGGCTTCCCTTCACCACCCCGCTAAGCAAAGGTGTTTCCACCGGTAACTGCGTGACCAACCACGCGATGGCCGCTCCGGTCACGGCGTATTTCGCAAAGGAAATGAGTTCTAGCTTGTACGGCAGCACGCGCAATGATTGATAAGCGAGAAACACCACGATTCCGGCATAACTTACGGTTGTGGCAATTGCCGCGCCGACAAGGCCAATCCGCGGAAGCAGAATGATGTTCAACGCCACATTGAGAAAGCCGGCATAAAAAGTTGCTGCCGCGATCTTGGTAGCGCGCTTGTGAATCATGAGGCCGGGGCGGAAGTAAATAGTAACGGCGGAAAGTACCAGCCCGACCACTAAGTATGGCAGCAGCGTATGCGCTTGCTGAAATTTACGGGAGGCCAGCAGGACGATGACATCGCGCGAAGTAACAATAGCCACGCATACAACTGCAACGGCGACGAAAATGAATTGGTCGAGGCTGCGGGAGAGAAAGTCCTGCAGCGCTTTCTTGCCTTCAGTATTCCAGACGCGCATGCAGATGGGGAAAAGCGCCATTTGCAAAGGCGCCATCATTACGTCCTGAAGATAGATGGCGATGCCATAGGCAGCGGCGTAAAAGCCAAGCGCCTGCGCGCCCAGATAATGTTGAATAAAGAAACGGTCGCCTGAGTCGAGCACGAACCAGGAGATTTCGGCTGCCATCAACGGCAGCGAGAAAGCCGCGGCAGTGCGGAAAAAACTTACGTCGAACATGCCAGGAGAAAGCAGCTGGCGGCGACCAAGAACAGGCACATACTGCAGAAGGATGATGCCTTCGACGATTACGAGTCCAAGAAAGAAGGCGAAAATGGTCTTCTGCCAGAAGAACAATAACGCGCAGATCACGCCGATGGTCAGCGCTTTTTGCAGGATATCCATGCCGTTGAAGAGCCGGGTCTTGTTCTCCATCTGCATCAGGTTCATCTGCATGGAGCGGAGCGAGCGGATCATGACAAGGCTGCACGCCAACAGAAGAGTGCCACCCGCCGTGATTCCCATGAAACGTCCCACGCCAAAGAGCAATGCCGCGACAAACAACAGAGTCAACGTCAGCGCCAGGAGCGCTGTGCTATAGAACAATGTGGAGTAGTAACGACGCAGAGTGTCAGGGTTGGTGGCTTGCTCGCCTTCAGGGTAATAACGCTGAACCGAATGCTGAAATCCGAATTTGGACAACACCGTCAACAGCAAGACAGTGTTTGTGATCAGGTTGATAACGCCGTATTCGGCAACAGAAAAGACGCGCGTAAAGACCGGGAAGGAAATGAACCCCAGGAGCATGACAACCACTCGCCCACCGAGATAGTGAGACGAGTGGCGATAGAGTGTCTTGAGTGCGCTCATAGGAGTTGCAGCCACGAAGTTTCCTTGCCCTTCCAGGCGAATCGTTTTTCCGCGCCATATAGTTGCCGCATTGTCGTTCTGTCTAACGCCAGACGTTTACAAAATCGAATGCAGCTTCAGGAACAATCCTGCTTCAAGCGCGCAACCGATCAAAGAAATCACTATTGCGATTACGGCAAACCGGATCGAACTGCGCCGGTCAGCCGCGGATTGGAGTTGAGGAACAACCGCCAGCAGAGCAACGTTGGCGGGCAACATGGCTTTCAGTTCGCGCTCAAACTTAACTGTGCCATTCAGCATGTCAGCCAGATAAGCCAGGCCCAGGGACATGGCCAGAGCGCCGAGGAAAGCCCCCAGCAACATGAGGCCGC
>Ga0105245_10004613_pt1 | contig 12164 bp, 10 predicted proteins | sample KBSM54metaG_FD_81523 | JGI IMG/M metagenome (GOLD analysis project Ga0105245, IMG submission 81523) | Miscanthus rhizosphere microbial communities from Kellogg Biological Station, Michigan, USA - KBS M5-4 metaG | ecosystem: Host-associated > Plants > Roots > Rhizosphere > Soil | place...
CGGTGTGGTCGAACGACCACAACGTCGACCCGGTGGGCGCCTGCGTCGGCGCTCGGGGCGCCCGCGTGCGCATGGTGGTCAACGAGCTGCGGGGGGAGAAGGTCGACATCGTCCCCTTCTCCGAGGACCCGTCCGAGTTCGTGATGAAGGCCCTCTCGCCGGCCCGGGTCAAGGAGGTGCGGGTCAACGAGGACACCGGCACCGCCGAGGTCATCGTCCCCGACTACCAGCTGTCGCTGGCCATCGGCAAGGAGGGCCAGAACGCCCGCCTGGCCGCCCGCCTCACCGGCTGGCGGGTCGACATCAAGAGCGAGACCCAGCTCATCGAGGAAGAGACGGCCTACGCCAACGAGGACTGGGCCGAGGGTGAGTGGGTCACCAACGACGCCGGGGAGATGGTCTGGCAGCCGGCCGAGGGCGGCGAGGCGCTGACGGCCGAGGCGTGGTCGGAGGTCCCCGACACCGACGAGGCGGCTGCCGCCGAGGGCGCCCCGACCGACGGCGTGGCGCCGGCCGCCGCCGCCGAGAAGGAAGGGGCGGAATAGCGGCCGGGCCGACGCCTGTTCGTACCTGTATCGGGTGCCGGCGGACGGGCCCGGTCGACGAGCTGGTGCGGGTGGTGGCGGGGCCGGGCGGCGAGCTCCTCGAGGGTCGGTCACGGCCCGGACGGGGGGCGTGGTTGTGCGCTGGCTCGACGGGCTGCCTCGACGCCGCCCAGCGCACGCGGGCCTTCGCCCGGGCCTTGCGGACCGAGATCGACAGCACGACGATCGACCCGCTTCGAACCGGCTGGGCCGGGCGTGGGAGAATAGATGTGACGGAGCAGTACCGGCCACCGGCCGGAGAAAGGACCTGACACACCACTTGGCAGCAAGGATCCGGGTCTACGAGCTTGCACGCGAGCTCGGGCTCACCAACAAGGAGACGCTCGACCTCTGCATCGCGCTCGGGATCGGCGTCAAGAGCCACTCGTCCAGCATCGAGGACGCCCAGGCCGACCGTGTCCGCCGCAAGGCCGACCGGGAGGGGCTCCGGCGCGACGTCCAGCCCCCCGAGGAGCCCGTTCCCGGACGCGGCGGCGCGCCCGACGACGGCCCGCTGGCGGCTCGTGACGTTCCCCAGAAGCGCGACCTCCGGCTGATCACCAGCCGTCCCGCCAGCGAGCAGCCCGACCCCGGATCCTACGGACAGTCGTACGGCCAGACGGCGGCCCAGCGCCTGCCCGACGCGGGCAGCGGCCTCCGTTCGGCTGCGGCCCCACCCGCCGACGCGGCCGGCGGCGCCCGCCCCGCCCCGGAGCCCGGGGCCCGACCGGCCGCGGCCGAGGCCGAGGCCCCCGCGGCCCCGCCCGGCGTCGACCGCGGACGGATGGCCCCCGCCGCGGCTGCGCCCGCACCCGGGGGCCCGGCGCCGGCACCGGGCCCAGCCACCCCCGCCTCCCCCGTGTCACCCCCGGCCGCCGCCGCCAGCCCCCCGCCGGCCACCGCGCCTCCCTCTTCCCGTCCCGATAGTGGAGGTGTCGACGTCATCCGTTCCGAGCCCCTGAGGCCCGAGACCCCCCGCCCGGAGATGGGGCGCCCCGACGGCGGCCCGACAGCGCCAGGCCGCCCCGACGGGCAGCCCCGCCCGGCGCGGCCGGCCGACGCCCCCTTCAGCGCCCCCGCGGCCCACGGCCCCTCCTCCGGCGCCGGCCCCACCGCGGCCGGCCCCTCGGCGCCGGCGCGGCCCGCCGCCGGTCCCGCGCCCGCGCCCACCCGCCCGTCCGCCCCCTCCGGCCCCGGCGGGCCCGCCCGCACCGGTCAGGGTGGCGGTGTCCGTCCCGGCGGCGGCCCCTCCGGCCCGCCCTCGTCCGGCGGCGCCCCCGGGTCCCGTTCCGGCGGGCCCGCATCCGCCGTCCCCGGCTCGGCCGCCGGCGCCGGCGCTCCGTCGCGTCCCGCCCCCCCCGCCCGCCCCGCGCCGCCGGCCCGTCCGGGCGCGGCCCCGGCCGGCCCGGGAGGCCCCGGTGGCGCGCCCCGGTCGGTCACCGGCAAGCCCATCCCGCCGCCGCCCGGCGGCCGCCCCGGCGGCCCGCCCCGCTCGGCCAGCGGCAAGCCCATCCCCCCGCCCCCCGGCATGGGCGGCCGCACGCCGCCCCCCGCCCCCCAGGGCCCGGCCCGCTTCGCCGGTCCCGGCGGCTCCCGTCCCTCGGGCGGCCCCGGCGCCCGCCCCGGCGGGCCCACCGGCGGTCCCGGCGCTCGTCCCGGCGGCCCCCCCGGCGCCGGCCGTCCCGCAGGCGCGGGCGCGGGCGCCGGCCGTCCCGGTGGCGGCTTCGGCGGCCCCCGTCCCGGCGGCGGCCCTGGTGGCGGCCCCGGCGGCGCCCGTCCCGGCGGCTTCGGCGCTCCCGGCGCGGGCCGGGGCCCGGGTGGCGGCCCCGGCGGCGGTCCCCCCGGCCGGGGCGGCGGTCCCGGCGCCAACCGTCGTCCCCCGCAGCGCCGGCGCCGGCGCCGGCGCAGCTTCGAAGAGCTGGAGGCGACGCCCTCCACCACCTACACCCGCTCCGACGCGCCCATCCCCGACGGGGAGGTCGTCATCGAGCGCGGCTCGACGGCCCAGGAGCTGGGCCCCAAGCTCAACCGCACCGCGGCCGACGTCGTCCGCTTCCTGTTCCAGCAGGGCGAGATGATCACCGCCACCCAGTCGCTGAGCGACGACATGATCGAGCTGTTCGCGGCCGAGGTGGGCGCCGAGGTCCTCCTCGTCGACCCCGGCCAGGAGCAGGAGGTCGAGCTCCAGGGCATGCTCCGGTACGACGACGACGAGGACGAGGACGCCCTGCGCCCCCGCCCGCCCGTCATCACCGTCATGGGCCACGTCGACCACGGCAAGACGCTCCTGCTCGACCGCATCCGGGAGACCAACGTGGTCGCCTCCGAGGCGGGTGGCATCACCCAGCACATCGGCGCCTACCAGGTGGAGAAGGGCGGCCGCCTGATCACCTTCATCGACACCCCCGGGCACGAGGCGTTCACCGCAATGCGGGCCCGGGGGGCCGAGGCCACCGACATCGCGGTGCTGGTGGTGGCGGCCGACGACGGCGTCATGCCCCAGACGGTCGAGGCCCTCAACCACGCCAAGGCGGCCGACGTCCCCATCGTGGTGGCCATCAACAAGGTCGACCGCGACAACGCCGACCCCAACCGCGTCCGCCAGCAGCTCTCCGACCACGGCCTGGTGCCGGAGGAGTGGGGGGGCGACACGATCATGGTGGAGATCTCCGCCCTCCAGAACCTGGGCGTCGACGACCTCCTCGAGCAGCTGCTGGTGGTGGCCGACGTCGAGGAGCTGGTGGCCAACCCCGAGGGCCGGGCCCGGGGCGTGGTCCTGGAGGCCAACCTCGACGTGGGCCGGGGCCCGGTGGCCACCGTCCTCGTCGAGCGGGGCATGCTCCAGGTGGGCGACCCCATCGTGGCCGGCGCCGCCTGGGGCCGGGTGCGGGCGCTCATCGACCACACCGGCGAGAACGTGAAGGAAGCGCCCCCGTCGACGCCGGTGCAGGTCCTGGGCCTGTCCGACGTGCCCCGGGCCGGCGACGAGTTCCGGGTCGCCCCCAACGACAAGGTGGCCAAGACCGTGGCCGCGGCCCGGGCCCACCGCTACCGCCTGGCCGACCTGCGCAAGAGCAGCTCGGTCATCGGCTCCGGCGCCCGCCTGGAGGACATCTTCGAGCAGATCCAGCGGGGCGAGACGGCCACCCTCAACCTGATCCTGAAGGCCGACGTCCACGGGTCCTTGGAGGCGCTCACCGAGAGCCTCAAGCGGCTCGAGCGGGACGAGGTGAAGCTCGCCTTCCTCATGCGGGCCGTCGGCGGGATCACCGAGAACGACGTCCAGCTGGCCACCGCCTCGAACGCCACCATCATCGGGTTCAACGTCCGGCCCGACCGCAACGCCCGCGAGCTGGCCGAGACCAACGACGTCGAGATCCGGACCTACCAGATCATCTACCAGATCCTCGAGGACATCGAGAAGGCCATGGTCGGGCTGCTCAAGCCCGAGTACACCGAGGTCGTCACCGGTGAGGCCGAGGTGCGGGAGGTGTTCCGGGTCCCCCGGATCGGCGCGGTGGCCGGTTGCTACGTGCGCAACGGGGTCATCACCCGGGGCTCCAAGGTCCGCTTCCTCCGGGAGGGGGTCGTCATATGGACGGGCAGCATCACGTCGCTGAAGCGGTTCAAGGACGACGCCCGGGAGGTCGCCACCGGCTTCGAGTGCGGTATCGGCCTGTCCGACTTCCAGGACCTCAAGCCGGGCGACATCATCGAGACCTACGAGGAGCGCGAAGTCCCGCGTTCGTAGTCCCCGTGCACGTCGCAGTCATACGGATCGAGCTGCACCTTCCCGTGGCGCGGTCGTTGAAGGAGAAGCGGGCCGTGCTCAAGCCGATCGTGGAGGGGCTGCGGCACCGGTTCTCGCTCTCTGTGGCCGAGACCGACTTCCACGACAAGTGGCAACGGGCGGAGGTGGGGGTGGCGGTGGTGGCGGCGACGGCCGCGCACGCCCAGGACGTGGTGGACTCGGTCGAGCGGTGGGTGTGGAGCCGGCCCGACGTCGAGGTGTGCCGGTTCGAGACGGGGTGGCCCGGTGCCGGATCAGAGTAAGCGCCGGCCGGGGCGCCTCGACCGGGTCAACCACGCCGTCCAGGAGGTGGTGGCCGACGAGCTGGAGCTCGTCGGCGACGAGCGGCTGGGCCTGGTCACGGTGACGGGGGTGAGGGTCGATCCCGACATGCGTCACGCCAAGGTGTGGTTCTCCTCCCTCGCCCCGCGGAGCGCCAAGGCCGACGACGCCATCGCCGCCATCCTGGGCGAGCACCGCGTTCGACTACAGCGCGCCATCGCCCGCCAGCTACGGTTGAAGCGGACCCCCGAGCTGGGCTTCCATCCCGACCCGGCCATCACTGCCGGCGCCCGGGTGGAGGACATCCTGCGGGGACTGCAGACAGGGGACGATGGTGGACGAGCCGAGGCTTGAGGTGACACCGGCGCAGGTCGGAGCGGCCCTCGACCGGGCGGCGGAGGTGATCGCCTCGTCCTCCGGCACCCTGGCCCTGGCCTGCCACCACACGCCCGACGGCGACGCCCTGGGCTCCATGCTCGCCATCCACCACCTGGCCGTGGCCGCGGGCAAGGCGGTGGTGTCGTCGTGGCCCGACCCCTTCGTGGTGGCCCCCCACTACTCCTTCCTGCCCGGGCTGGAGCTGGTCACCAAGCCGGCCGACTTCCCCGCCGCCCCCGACCTCATGGTCACCCTCGACTGCGGCTCGCTGGCCCGGCTGGGCGAGCTGGGCCCGCCGGCGCAGGCCGCCCGCGAGCTCATCGTCATCGACCACCACGTCACCAACGACGGCTACGGCACCATCAACGTGATCGACCCCACCGCCGCCGCCTCGGCCGTGATCGTGCGCCGGCTGGTCGAGCGCCTGGGCTGGCCCCTCACCCGAGACGCCGCCGTCTGCCTCTACACCGGCCTGGTGTGCGACACCGGCCGCTTCCAGTACGAGGGCACCACGCCCCAGGTGTTCGCCCTGGCCGAGGAGCTGGCCGAGTTCGACCTGCCCATCCCCACCATGAACCGGCGGCTGTTCGAGGAGCACCGCCTGGCCTACCTGCACCTGGCCGGCGACGCCCTCCAGCGGGCGGTGCTCGATCCCGACCGGCGGTTCGTGGCCACCTGGGTGTCGGCCGACGACCTCGCCCGCCACGGCGTCGACATCGAGGAGACGGAAGGCCTCATCGCCCTCGTCCGCCGGGCCACCGAGGCCGACGTGTCGGCCGTGCTCAAGGAGACCCCCGAGGGCACCAAGGTGTCCCTGCGGGCCGTCACCGACTTCGACGTCGGCGCCGTCGCCACCCACTTCGGGGGCGGCGGCCACAAGGCGGCCGCCGGCTTCACGTCCGACAAGCCCGTCGCCGAGGTCCTGGCCGACATCCGCGACGCCCTGCCCGTCGTCACCGGCGCCCGCCCGGCCGACCGGTCGACCGACCGCTGACCGACCGCTGACCGACCGCCCCACCGTCGACGGCCTGGCCGTCGTCGACAAGCCGGCCGGGTGGACCTCGCACGACGTCGTCGGCCGGGCCCGGCGCGTCTTCGGCCAGCGCCGGGTGGGCCACGCCGGCACCCTCGACCCCGACGCCACCGGGGTCCTGGTCCTCGGGCTGGGCCGGGCCACCCGGCTGTTGAAGTACCTCACCGGGCTGCCCAAGACCTACGTGGGCGAGGTGGTCCTGGGCGTGTCGACGTCGACGTTGGACTCGGCGGGCGAGGTCACCGGCGTGTACGACATGGGCCGGGTGGCGCCGGCCGAGGTGGCCGCGGCCGCGGCCCGGTTCGTGGGCGAGATCGAGCAGGTCCCGCCCATGGTGTCGGCGGTCAAGGTGGGCGGGCGGCGACTCCACGAGTTGGCCCGGGCCGGCATCGAGGTGGAGCGGTCCCCCCGGCGGGTGACCGTCACCCGCTACGACGTGACCCCCACCGACGACCCGTCGGTGTTCACGGTCGAGGTCGACTGCTCGTCCGGCACGTACGTCCGGAGCCTGGCCGCCGACCTGGGTACCTCGCTCGGGGGAGGGGCCCACCTCCGCCACCTGCGTCGCACCGCGGTGGGCGGCTTCGTCCTCGCCGACGCCGTCGTGCTCGACCGGCTCGGCCCCGAGCACGTGCTGCCGCCGGCGGCCGCCCTGCGCGGCTACCCGACGGAGGTCGTCGACGCCGAGACGGCGGCGGTGGTGGCCCACGGGGCGGTGCTCGACAAGGTCTGGGCCGGCGACGGCCCGTGGGCGATCGTCGACGGCGACGGCGTCCTGCTGGCCGTCTACGAGCTGCGGCCGGACGGCCGGGTGAAACCGTCGGTGGTGATGGCCGGGTAGCTTCCCGCGATGGACGTGGTGACCGACCTGGGGGCGATGCCGCCGCCGCGGGCCGGGTCGACCGTCACCATCGGGTCGTACGACGGCGTCCACCTGGGCCACCGGGCCGTCCTGGGCGAGCTGCGGCGGCTGGCCGACGCCACCGGGACAGCCGCCACCGTCGTCACCTTCGACCGCCACCCGGCCACCGTCGTGCGCCCCGAGGCCGCGCCCAAGATGCTCACCGGCCTCGACCAGAGGCTGGAGCTGCTCGAGGCCACCGGCTCCGTCGACCTCGTCGTCGTGATCCGCTTCGACTGGGAGCGCTCGCAGGAGGAGCCGGAGGACTTCGTGGAGGAGATCCTGGTCGACGGCCTCCACGCCCGCACCGTCATCGTGGGGGAGGACTTCCGCTTCGGTCGCCAGCGGCGGGGCGACGTCGGGCTCCTGCGGGCGGCGGGGGCGCGTCGGGGATTCGAGGTGGTCGGCCTGGGCCTGGTCGACGGGCCGGGCGGCGCCGGCCCGGTGTCGTCGACGGCCATTCGCCGCCTCCTGGCCGCGGGCGACGTGGAGGGGGCGGGGGCGCTGCTCGGCCGTCCCCACGAGGTGCGGGGGCCGGTCGCGGGGGGCGACCACCGGGGCGCCGACCTGGGCTTTCCCACCGCCAACGTGGAGGTGCCGCCCGACGTCCTCCTGCCCGGGCCCGGGATCTACGCCGGCTGGTTCGTGCGGGAGGACGACACCCGGTGGGCGTCGGCGATCTCGTTGGGGGTGCGACCGACGTTCCACCCCGCCGGCAGCCCGCTCGTGCTGGAGGCCTACCTGCTCGACTTCACCGGCGATCTCTACGGGGAGAAGGGCCGGGTCCGCTTCTTCCGCCGGCTGCGGGACGAGGTCCGCTTCGACTCCGCCGACGCCCTGGTGGCGCAGATCACGGCTGACGTGGCCGCCACCCGGGAGGCCCTCGCCGTCGACCGGTGACGTTCGTCACCAGTTCTCGATGGGGACGGGCTCGATGGCGTCGGCCGGCTGGAAACCGAGGATCTGGCCGTAGAACCACAGCTCGGCCTCCGCCGCCCGCACGATCGTCGCCGCCTGCCGGAACCCGTGCTGCTCGCCGGCGAAGGTCACGTAGGCGAAGGGGAGGCCCTTGGCCCGCAGCGCCTCGACCATGACCTCGGCCTGGGCGGGGGGCACGACCTTGTCCTCCAGCCCCTGGAACAGGATCACGGGGGACGACAGCCGGTCGGCGGCGTGGATGGGCGACCGCCGGCGGTAGACCTCGGCCGCCTCCGGCCACGGCCCGACCAGGCGGTCGAGGTACCGGGACTCGAACTTGTGGGTGTCGGTGGCCAGCGCGGCCAGGTCGGCGACCCCGTAGTAGCTGGCGCCCACCGCGAAGACGTCGAAGAAGGTCAGCGCGCACAGGGTGGTGAACCCGCCCGCGCTCCCGCCCCGGATGGCCATCCGCCGGCCGTCGACCAGTCCGGCCGCGGCCAGGTGGCGGGCCGCGTTGACGCAGTCGGCCACGTCGACGACGCCCCACTGGCCGTCGAGCCGGCGCCGGTAGGCCCGCCCGTAGCCCGAGCTGCCCCCGTAGTTCACGTCGGCCACGGCCAGGCCCCGGCTGGTGAAGTACTGGATGGCGAGGTTCAGCTCCGACCGGGCGGCCGCCGTGGGGCCGCCGTGGCTCATCACGACGAGGGGCGGGAGGTCGCCGTCGGGGCCGTCGAAGTCGGAGTTGGCCGGCCGGTAGAAGAGGGCGTGGGCCTGGAGCCCGCCCTCGGTGGGGAACGTGATCGGCTCGGGGCCGGACAGGTACCCGGGGTCGAAGGCGGTCGGCCGGCTCCGGCGGATCACCTCGAACGCCCCCGTCCGGACGTCGAGCCGCACCAACGCCGGCGACGCCGCGGCCGACGCCACCACCGCCACCACCGCGTCGTCCCCGTAGGGCTGCACCGACGAGAAGGACGTGAACGGTGTGGCCAACGGCACGCCGTCGACCGTGAGCTCGCTCAACCCGTCCCTCGTCCTTGCCGCGACCAGGGTGCCGTCGGGCAGGAGCGTGTAGGTCGACATCCCGAAGACCCAGTCGGGGCCGGCGTACTCGGCGTCCTCCTCGATCACGACTTCGCCGTCGCGGTAGAGGTTCCACCAGCCGGTGCGGTCGGAGGCCCAGTGGAGGGCGCCGTCGGGGCCCCACCGGGGCTGGGACACCGACTCCTCGGCGCCACCCGCCACCCGTCGGCCGTCGACCCACAGCTCGGTCGCGTCCCAGGGCATGTCGGGGTGGTCCCACGAGACCCAGGCCAGGCGACCGTCGCCCGACCACCGGGGGGCGGCGAAGAAGTCGTGCCCCTCGGCGACCACGTGGTCGGGGAGGAGGACCACGTCGTTGACCACCTCGCCCGACTCCAGGTGGCGCTCCCGCACCGCCGCCACCCGCCGCCCGTCGGGGGCGACGGCGAAGTCGGCGTAGCGGGCGCCGGCCGGCGTCACCGCCTCCGGCTCGGCCTGTCCGGGGTCGAGGCGGTATACCCGCTGGTCGGCGAAGTCGGCGAACCACAGCACCCCGTCCCGCACCGCGAACGAGGCCCCGCCGTACTCGTGGACGGTGGTGCGGGCGGAGAACCCGGGCGGGAGGACGTCGACCGGTGCCCCGGCGCCGGGCGACCAGCGCACGACCACCTGCCGCCCCGCCTCCGCCGGCCGTCCCTCGCTCCAGTAGACGTCGGCCCCGTCTACCGCAACCTGCCCCAACGACACCGCCTGCTCCACCAGCCGGTCGGCGGTGACGGGCGAGGTCCAGGAGCCGTAGGGGGCGATCGTCGTCACCCGGCGAACTGTACGGCGGGCGCCGGTCCGGTCAGGCGGTGCGGATCACGTCGCCGGCCCGGGTGGCCTCGGTGGCCACCTCGCCCGGCACCTTCGGCACGGGGATGTCGACGGTGACGGTGCCGTGGTCCTCCTCCCACCGCACCACGTTGACCACCGCCGAGTACACGATCAGCCGTCCGAAGAAGAGGAGCCAGGCGAGGATGGCGAACACCACGCCCAGCGAGCCGTAGAGGGCGGACGACGAGGCCACCAGGCGGGGGACGTACACCGAGCCGACCAGCTTGAGCGCCTCGAACCCGAGGGCCCCGACCACCGCCCCCGGCAGCAGGGCCTTCCAGCCGACGTCGCGGTTGGAGAGGGCGTGCATGGTCCACAGCCACAGGGCCAGGTCGAGGGACAGGCCGACGAGGATGTTGAGGGGGGACAGCCAGCCGGGGAGGAAATTGAGGGCCGCGCCCACGGCGAACGAGCCGAGGAAGAGCAGGGTGGCGCCGCCGAGCCAGCCCAGGCCCCGGAGCTTGTCCCTGAAACCCCGGCCGGTGACCTGCCAGGCGGTGTTGATGGCGTACTGGAGCGCCGTCACCAGCCCCAGCCCCGACCACAGCAGGCCGACGACGCCGAGGAGCGAAGCCGTCCGCCGGCTGCGCTCGGCGGTGTGCACTGTGTCGATCACGGCCCGGGCCGCGTCGCCGGTGAGGCCCAGCCGGTCGACCACGCCCGTGGCCAGGTCGGGGGAGCCGGCCGCGAAGTAGCCGAGCACGGCCACCGCGAAGAGCAGGAGCGGGAACAGGGAGACGAAGCTGGACAGGGTGACCGCCGAGGCCATGAAGTTGCCGTTGAGCTCGCCGTAGCGCTTCTGCACCCGGACCGCGGTGCGCAGCAGGCGAAGGTTCCTGGCTTCTGCCCACCGGTCGATCCTCTCGATCACGCGCGCCTTTGTACCCTGGGCGGGTGGAGCAGAACCCCGCCGCCGCGCTGAGGCTCGACGACCTCGATCCGAACCGGATCCCGGTCCACATCGGCGTGGTGATGGACGGCAACGGCCGGTGGGCGCAGAAGCGGGGCCTGCCCCGCACCGAGGGCCACGGGGCGGGGGAGGAGGCCCTGTTCGACACCGTCGAGGGGGCCCTGGAGCTGGGCGTGAAGTGGCTCACCGTGTACGCCTTCTCCACCGAGAACTGGAAGCGCCCGGTCGACGAGGTCCGCTACCTCATGCGCTTCAACGAGGGCATCCTCACCCGACGGCGGGACGAGCTGCACGAGCGGGGCGTGCGCATCCGCTTCATGGGCCGGCGGGACTGGCGGGTGCCCCGGCGGCTGGTGCGGCGGATGGACGAGGCTCTCGAGCTGACGGCCAAGAACCGGACGATGACGCTCACCATCGCCTTCAACTACGGGGGCCGGGCCGAGATCATCGACGCGGTGAAGTCGCTGCTGGCGTCGGGGGTGCCGGCCGAGAAGCTGACGGAGAAGGGGATCCGCGACCATCTGTACGCCCCCGACATGCCCGACCCCGACCTGGTCGTGCGCACGTCGGGGGAGTACCGCGTCTCCAACTTCCTCCTGTGGGAGCTGGCCTACAGCGAGCTGGTGTTCACCGAGGTGCTGTGGCCGGACTTCCGCCGGGAGCACCTGTTCGAGGCGGTCCGGGAGTTCCAGTCCCGGGATCGCCGCTTCGGGGGGATCGAGTAGCGATACTGCTGCCGTGGGTCTCTACCGGGAGCAGGGGGTCGTCCTGCGGACGATCAAGCTGGGGGAGGCCGATCGCATCGTCACCCTGCTGACCGCGGGCCGGGGCAAGGTGCGGGCGGTGGCGAAGGGGGTGCGCAAGACCAAGTCCCGCTTCGGGTCGCGGCTGGAGCCGATGGTGCACGTGTCGTTGCTCCTGTACGAGGGGCGCGAGCTCGACATCGTCACCCAGGCGGAGACGGTGGAGGTCTTCCGGGCGGTGCGGGAGGACCTCGACCGGCTGTCGAAGGCGCACTCGCTGCTGGAGGCGTGCGACCAGGTGGCCCAGGAGGGGCACGCCAACGTGCGCCTGTACCAGATGCTGCTGGGCGGGCTGCGGGCGCTGGCGGCGCGGGACGCGCCCCTGTTGGTGCCGGCGTTCTTCCTCAAGCTGCTGGCGGCGGAGGGGTTTCATCCCTATCTGGACGAGTGCGTGGTGTGCGGATCGGTGGAGGACCTGTGCGCGTTCGACCAGGTGCAGGGGGGTGTGCTGTGCCGGTCGTGCGGGCGGGTGGGCGGGGGCTCGCCGGTGTCGGCCGACGGGCTGGCCCTCGTCCGCCTGATCCTGGGCGGCGACCTCGGGACGGCGTTGAACACCCCCGCCGGACCGGCCACGGCCGAGGTGTCCCGCCTCGCCACCCGCGCCCTCGAGCACCACCTCGAACGCCGCCTGCGGTCCGTCGGGCTCATCGACCGCCACTGACACCGCCC
>Ga0105245_10004614_pt1 | contig 12162 bp, 8 predicted proteins | sample KBSM54metaG_FD_81523 | JGI IMG/M metagenome (GOLD analysis project Ga0105245, IMG submission 81523) | Miscanthus rhizosphere microbial communities from Kellogg Biological Station, Michigan, USA - KBS M5-4 metaG | ecosystem: Host-associated > Plants > Roots > Rhizosphere > Soil | place: Michigan...
ATCGGCAAAGAGGCTGAATGCGGCGCCGGTGTTTTCCAGGTGAGTCAGACGAAAAAATCCAGGAATGATGTTGACCGCATCTTCCAGAGGAATAGTTTGCGCAATGGCCCATTTGGCCATCCGATCCAGCAGCAGCACGGTAAGTGCGATAAGCAGAGGGCGCTTAGGCATGGAGTGATCTTACTGGGTGGCTACTTTCTCTTCCCGTGCCTTCTCTTCTTGAGGGGTAAGAAAGATTTCACTCAAAAGCAGCAGAGCGCCCACGACAATGGCGCTATCGGCAATATTGAATGCGGGCCAGTGATGTGAGCCGAGATAAAAATCAATGAAGTCAATCACGCGCCCGCTCGTCACCCGGTCCCACAAATTGCCTAACGCGCCGCCAAAGACCAGGGAGAGAGCGATGGCGGTGGTATTCAGGGCGTTGCCATTCTTCCAGAGCAGGGCAGAGACCACGGCCAGAGCAGCCAGGGAAAACAGGATAAGCATGGCCACACGCCATTCAGAGGGTGATTCGGCAAACAGGCCGAAGGCGGCGCCCTGGTTCTGCACGTGCGTCAGGCGGAACATGCCGGGAACAATGTCAATGCTGTCATGCAGTGTAATCTTCTGAGACACCAGCCACTTCGTCATCCTGTCACACAGGACGATGAGAGCGGCAATCATGATGTGGTACTTCCGCATTGTTTCCATTAGACGCTTATGGCTGCCCTTGGACTCAGGGCACTCCCTCAACTTACCAATTCTTTTTCAATCTCCGCCAGCGCAGCGCTGCATCTCTCACACACTGTGGGATACCGCTCATTTTCTCCGACATGAGTAGAGTAATTCCAGCAGCGATCACACTTATTCCCAGGCGCTTTTTCTATTAATACGTGTAAAGGTGTGTTCCCGTTCCCGCCCGAACTGGGCTTAACCTCAACTCCGGAGACGATCAGCAGGAAGCGCAGGTCATTCCGATAGCGTTGCAGCAGCGGTACGAGCTCGCTCGGGCCGGAAATAGTGACTACGGCTTCCAAGGCGCTACCGATAGTCTTTTCCTGGCGCGCCACTTCCAGGGCTTTCAACGCCGCATCGCGAACCTTCATCAAGGTCTCAAAGTCTTTCCAGACGGCTTCTGCGCTTTTGGGATCGCTGACGGATCCGGTGATGTCTTCTGCTTTGGGAAAGTGCGCCAGATGTACGCTTTCCTGTCGGCCGGCAACGGCGGGCAGGAATTGCCAAATTTCGTCGGACGTAAAGCTCATGATGGGAGCCACCAAACGCACCAAGGCTTCCGCAATGCGCCAGGTCGCGGTCTGCGCAGAACGCCGCCCATGCGAATTCGGCGCCGAGGTATACAGGCGATCCTTGACTACGTCAATAAAGCCGGTGCTCAGGTCTACGGCAAATTCGTTCACTAAATGATAGATGCGGTGAAATTCAAAGCGCTCGTAGTATCCGCGCACGCGATCAGCCAGTTCTGTGGTGCGTAGCAGCCAGTATTTATCGAGCGGCTGCAGGTCATTGAATTTGACCGCGTTTTGTGCAGGAACAAAATCAGGTAGATTGCTTAGCAGATACTTGAAAGTGTTCCGCACCTTACGGTAGTTTTCCGCGACCTGCTTCATCAGGTCTTCTGAAACCGTAACGTCTTCCTGAAAGTCGACGGAGGCCACCCACAGACGGATGATCTCACCGCCCAGCTTTTTTGCGATCTCTATGGGATCAAGGCCATTGCCCAGAGACTTGGACGTGGCCTTGCCTTGAGGATCGAGCGTCCAGCCGTTGGTGGCAACAGCGCGATATGGTGCGTGCCCACGCGTGCCCACAGCAACGAGCAGGGAAGAGTGAAACCAGCCGCGATACTGGTCTCCGCCTTCAAGATAAAGGTCGGCAGGCCAGGGCAGGTCCGGCTCATGGCCCAGCACGGCGGCGTGGCTGGATCCGGACTCAAACCATACATCGATGATGTCAGTCTCTTTGCGGAAAGCCGATCCGCTACAGCCCACGCACTTGGTCCCGTCGGGCAAAATGTCTTTTGCTTCTTTCGTGTACCAGGCATCCGCGCCTTCACGCGCGAAAACATCTACCACGGCGTTATGCGATTCCTTGGATTCCAGGAGCTTGCCGCAGCCTTCACAGAAAAACACGGCGATGGGAACTCCCCAAACGCGCTGGCGGGAGATGCACCAATCCGGTCGCGTGGCGATCATGTTGCTGATGCGCTCTTCACCCCAGGCCGGAATCCACTTTACCTTTTTGATCTCATCAAGCGACCGCTGGCGTAGCGTGCTGCCATCCACGGGCGCTTCCATAGAGATAAACCACTGCTCGGTGGCGCGAAAGATCACCGGATTATGGCAGCGCCAGCAATGCGGATATGAGTGCTCGATCTTGGCTTCCGCCATGAGCACGTCGCGCGACTTCAGCAGTTCGATGATCGGCGCGTTGGCCTGAAACACCGTTTTGCCGTCGTATTCGGACAACCCATCCTGCAAATGGCCTGCTTCATCTACTTTGGTGCGCTGATCCAGCTTATATTTTGTGCCGGTGTAGAAATCGTCTGCGCCGTGCGAAGGCGCTGTATGCACCGCGCCTGTGCCTTGTTCCGTGGTGACGTAGTTGGCCAGCACGCCAAGGATCGAACGATCGAGAAACGGGTGTGCAAACGTGGCGAATTCCAGTTGGCGGCCAGCGAAGCGCGCCACGATCGACACACCTTCGAACTTGCAGGCTTCCATTGTCGATTTGGCCAGTGCCTCGGCGACGATATACAACTCGCCGTTGTGCTCCAGCGCCACGTATTCCAGATCGGGATGAAAGGCCACGGCCATGGAAGCGGGAAGCGTCCAGGGAGTGGTGGTCCAGATGATGGTTGAAACTTTTTTGCCGGCCAGCGCTGGATCAATCTTTGCCGGATCGCTCGTCAAGCGGTACTTCACCCACACGCTGGGACTAGTGTGATTGGAGTACTCGATCTCGGCTTCCGCCAGCGCGGTCTTATCGTGGATACACCAATAGACCGGACGCAGACCCTTATAGACCGCGCCGTTTTCCATGAAATCAAATAACTGGCGGACGATGACAGACTCATACTGCTTTGACATCGTGGAATACGGCTGGTCCCAGCGGCCAAGGATGCCGAGACGCTTGAACTGCTCGCGCTGAATGTTGAGAAATTTTTCTGCGTACGCTCGACATTCCCGGCGCACGGCGATGGCCGGTATCTCAAGTTTCTTGCGGCCAAGCTTTTCATCCACCTTGATCTCGATGGGCAGGCCATGGCAATCCCAGCCCGGAACGTAAGGCGAATCAAAGCCTGCCATGGTCTTGGACTTCACCACAAAATCTTTCAGGCACTTATTCAGTGCATGGCCTTCATGGATGGCTCCGTTGGCATAAGGAGGGCCGTCATGCAGCACGTAACTGGGCGCGCCGCGGCGGGACTCGCGAATCTTCCGATAAATATCCATCTTCTCCCAGCGCTCAAGCCATTTGGGCTCGTTCTGAGGCAGGTTAGCCTTCATGGAGAAGTCGGTTTTAGGAAGATTCAGTGTCTTCTTAAGTTCAAGCGGCGGCCGCATTTTCACTCCGAGTGGGTTAATTCTTCATTATAAACACTCAGAGTTACAGGTTTCAGGCCCACGGAAAGGACCAAACGGCGACACACTCTTAATCCCAGAGCATGAACGCGAATGGGCCTTTTTCCTGCCATGACGTGCGCGGGAAGAATCCGGCAGAAAATTGCAGGGATGGGGCCCAGCTATTTTTGGTGAGCGATCACCATCAGCACAGGACGGGCGGTTAGCAGGACTAACAAGCCTCAATTATCCTCCCACCCAGCCGCCCGATTCTTTACTTTAATGAAAGCAGCGGATGTCCCAGCGCTGCCTGCACAAAAGTTGCTCCCACGGCGATGCTCACAGCCATGGCCAATGTTCCGGCAGCGATCCTGCGATGTTTTACCGGCAGAATGGGCGCCATTTGGGACAGAATATAGGCGAACAGGGGCACAATCTGAATCGCGTGAATGGCGATGAAATGCGCGATACGCAGATCGCCGCCAATGACGCTCCAGTTTACAAACGGAAGCCCGGGGCCGCCATCGGCAATGCCAACGGTGTGCGAACCGCGCGCCAGCATGTATCCACCGATCGCGTTGCCCACGAGAAAAATCACGATGCTGTATCGAATCGCAGCAACCATGGGCCGGTCGATCCGATCAGTGTGTACGCGATTGATGCAGAACAGCGCCAGCATCCAGCACACGATTCCTGTATTGACTATGACCATGCTATTGGTCATCTGGGCAAGGGAAGTGTCCAAAAGCGACTGTCCGGACAGGTGGTAAGCGCTGCGCCATGCTTGGGCCGCGAGACTAAGGATTTCCAGGGCAACGCTTGTGGCAATTGCGCGACGGACAACCGTGAGTTGCCATTTCGGAATTCTCAACGCCAGCAACAGCACGCTGATTGTGGAGGCAAAGGTAGAAAATGACATCGAGAACTTAATGGGCTTAATCCAGGGATTCACCGCCGCGGTTCCCGCAGGCACAAACATAGCCAGCGCCGCAAAGACGGGTACCACCAGCAGAAGTGCCCAACCCAGCCGTGAAAGCACGGGATCAGTAGCGTCCAGGTCACGGAAGAAGCTGCGGACGGACGCGGGCGACAAAGTTTGTGCAACTGCTCGCGCGAAACCAGAAAGATAATCGCGTGCGCCAGGAGCCTCAATGGCTGGCGCCGGCGCTTCTGACCACTCGCCAATCCGCCTCGCTACTGTTTGCTGCGTAAATCTGTTTTCCCGGAGTTCTTTCATGGCCTTCGTCCTTTCCGTCACGGCGAAATCAGGCGGGATTTTGGACGAGCTTCTTCCCGTGCATCCGCACTCTGATTGCGGCGCGAAAAGCCGGCCCTGTATCCACTTGCTACATGGCGGCTGGAAATGTTGATGGGGTAGTAAGAGCCAGGTTTATCGATGGCGGCGGCACAGAGCGTTGTCTGCTCTGTCCTCGCACACAATTCCCTCTACTCTGAGTGCCCAATACAACCAGCCCGCGTAGCCTGATTGCCCGGAACGGGAACTTTGAGTCAAATAGGCGGGCCCTATGATTTAAGACGGGGCCGCGCGCGTTACTAAAGTAATCCGCCGAACGTAGCCAGAATGAGGCCGCAGGATTAGAGGAGAGTTGGAAAGAAATTAGAACTTCTCAGAATCAGTGATTTTTTTGATGTAAGCCATAGTTTTGAACTATGAAGCTGATCTCAAGCTTTGAAATACGAGCTATAGGTAGAAGAAATGGCCGCTCTGTCATTCCAGCGATGCCAGTCATAGCTTTCAAATATGGCGGAATCCACAATTCCGCTTTTGATTGCACCGCCATGAATGAGCTTTCAGCCGGTAAATCTCGGCCGGATCATCCAACTGCGGTGCAAACATAAAGCCTTTATTGGAGCTCGATGTCGCCCGATCCAGTGTGGATATCCAGCAGCACGCCGCCATTGTTCACTTTGCCTTGAATATGGTTCTTGGCCAGCGTGCCTTGCGTTGTTACCTGATGATTATTGAACTTTAGCGTCCCTGAAGATGTTCGGGCGTCAAGGTTGAAAGATGCCTGCGAAGGCACCCTGAGCGTAATGTTGCCGGAACCGGCTCCCAGCCGCCAATCAGAAGTGGGTTCGCCTTCAGCCTGGATGTCGCCGCTGCCGGCGTCGGCTCGCAAGCCGCCTTTCACGCCGTGCAGCCGGATGTTGCCCGACCCTGTCTGCGCCTTTACGCTGCCACCCGCGCTCTGCCGTACCTCAACGTTGCCGCTGCCGGTATTCACGAATACGTCGCCGGCAATATCGTCGGCGTGAATGTTGCCGCTGCCTGCATCCGCATACAAAACGCCTTTGATTGAATTGATCTTCAAATCTCCCGACCCTGAACTGACCCGCGTTTCACCAGCGATGCGTTCAACCGTCACGTTGCCGGAGCCGGTTTTCGCTGTCATGGGCAATTGCAGGCCGCTGATTGTCTGATCACCAGAGCCAGTGTGCGAAGTGAGACGCGTTTGCGGCGGAACGGTAACGTCGTAATCAATGGAGATGTTTCTGGTCAGGTCACGGTCGTCAAACCGGCCAATGTGGATGATATTGCCGGTTTGCACGATGGGCGGATTCTGTTCGATCTTATGAATTCGTTCGTCGATGTTGCCGCTGCCAAAAAGCCATGAAGCGCCATTGTTGCTATGGATTTTGGCCGTCACTGAAACTGTTCCCGCTCCGCCCTGATGGACGTTGATATTGCCCGAGCCGGAAATTACTTCCAGTTCCACTGTCCCGCTCACTTGCAGCGTACGTTCAAAATGTCCGGTCGTGGCGGCGTTCAGCGGAAGCACAGCCAGCACGGACGCACAAAGTCCCAGCGCCAGAAATTTCACTGATTTCATGTTTGCCTCCAATTTCAAAATCAGGGTTATTGCAGGATGACCTGCTGGCCTTCAGTCAGGCCGGAAAGCAATTCGGTTTTGGATCCGTTGGAGATTCCCACGGTTACAGGCAGCTTCTTGCGCCCATCCTTGGCGCTCGGTTCGGGAATCTCGACGGAAGCCTTGCGATCTTTGTCATAAATCAGTGCGCCCTCCGGAACCATAAGAATTCCCTTATGTTCCTCTAGCAGGACTTCGGCATTTGCCGTCATCTGTGACTTCAACTCGCCTTTAGAGTTATCAATGGAAACGCGGACCTCAAACGTGGTCACGTTGTCTTTTTCCACGCCCATTGGCGAAATCTTGGTTACTTTGCCAGAAAAGGTACGGTCTTTGTAGGATTCAACCTTAATGCGTGCGGCCTGGCCGATATAGACCTTGCCTATATCAGACTCATCGACTTTGCCCTTTACGTAAACCTCGCGCGTATCGCCCAGCGTCATGACTAGGGTGGCAGAAGATCCCAACACCAGGATGGAGCTTACTGCTGTGCCAACTTCAACGTCGCGGGAAAGAACCACGCCATCAATGGGCGAGACGATGGTTGAGTTCTGGTACTCTCTTTCCACCTGGGCAAGCAGGGCGCGGGCTTGCGCCACCTGGGCTTCAGCCTGTTTCAACTTTGAAGTGGCGGTGACCACGTTTGCTTTGCCTAATTGCTGCTTATTGATGGCTAATTCATAGTTCTTCTGCGCCTCATCGAGCGCCGATTCAGACACCACGCCATCCTTGGCCATGCGCTGTGCGCGCTCATAAGCTCGCTTCAGCATGGGGATGTCCGGCCCTTCCGCGTCTACTTTGGATCGCTCAAGATCGGCTTCTGCAGCGCGGGCAGCGGCTTCAGACGCTTGTAACGATGCCTTCTGTTGGTTTACCTGGGCCAGAATCTCTTCTTTGTCCAGCTCAGCTAAAACCTGATCTTTTTTGACCTTTTCTCCGTAATCCACCAACAGTTTTTGCACAATCCCGCTGGCCTTGGATTTCACCTCGACCTTGGTGATGGGCTCAATTTTTCCCGTGGCCACCACGCTTTTTGCCAGGTCGCCGCGTTCCACCTTGGCTAGCTTGGAGGGGTCAATCTTTGTGCTACCACGCGTAGCCGCCACCAGTGCTACAACAATCACGACCAGAAGCGCGAATGCGCTCAATATATAAATGGCCCGTTTGCCCTTTTTTTTGCCATTTGCCATAAAAAGACCCCTTCAAAAATATGCCACTGATAAATACGTCCGGTAAAAGAAAGAAGTTCCCGAAAAGACACACTTATTCCGTGCCAGCCAATAGCCTTAGACCGGGAATTGCCACAAAAGAAAGCAAAACTTGGTTGGCGACGGCCTTGCTGACTAAGGTCCCGGCGGTAGTTTCCTGGCAATTGAATCTAGCCACGGATCTGGAGGCTCGTCGGCTGATTTATTCCTGGGAAGACCAAGTGCTTCGGTGCCTGCTTCCAGTCCATTATATAAGGAACGCGAATCTTAAGAATCCTTGCTCGCCGATTTTGGTTCGGTGAAATAGCCACCAACGCTGATCGCCGCCTTGTCCTTTTGCCTTTTCTGTTCATAGGCCTCGTCAGTATATGATTGAAGGCCATGGTCACCCTGGTCCTCCTGAGGATCATCCTGGTGGTTCTTCTGGTGGCAGCGAACGCCTTTTTCGTTGCCGCGGAATTCGCCATGGTCAGCGTGCGCGACACACGCATTCAGCAACTGATTGAGCAGCGCCGAATCGGCGCACGTACTGTCCGCAAAATTCAGCAGCACCTCGACGAATTCCTTCCGGCGGTCCAATTTGGCGTCACCCTGGCCAGCCTTGGTCTGGGCTGGGTGGGAGAAGGCACGTTGGCTGCGGTGATTGCTCCATGGCTCGGCAACATTCCTTATGCTCGTGTGTACGCCCACGGACTTTCCGCGACGCTGGCGTTTCTTGCCATAACTTACTCGCTCATCATCCTGGGAGAACTTGTTCCCAAATCGCTGGCTCTGGAGCGTGCTGAGCGCGTCGCTCTGGCCGTTGCCGGCCCCATGGACGTCTTCATGACCATCTCGCATCCCTTCCTGATGCTCATGAACCGATCAGCGAATCTCGTTCTCCGCGGCTTTGGATCGCGGCTGCGTCGTGATGGCGGCGCGCACACTCCCGACGAGCTAAAGCTCATTGTTACTGCCAGCCGCCGCCTGGGCCTGCTTCCCGAAGCGGAAGAAGAGATGATTCACAAAGCGCTCGAGCTCGGCAACGTTACCGTCCGTGAAATCATGGTTCCGCGGCACAAAATTTTCTCGCTCCCCGCTGACATGCCGCTCGATGAAGCCATGGCCAAGGTTGTGGACGAGCAGCATTCGCGCGTTCCGGTTTACGATCCCGATAAAGGCCGTGAAAACATTGTTGGCCTGCTCTATTCCAAAGACCTTTCGCGGCTGATGCAGCTGCGCCTCTCTGCCAGTGATATTTACGCCCACCGTTCCGGTGACCTGAAAGTGCGCAACATCATGCGCGAAGTCCTCTTTGTTCCAGAAAGCAAAACGCTCGATGATCTCTTGCTGGAATTTCAGAAACGCAAGCGCCATCTCGCCGTAGTGGTCGATGAATTTGGCTCCATCAGCGGCCTTGTGACAGTGGAAGATGTGCTGGAGCAAATCGTCGGCGAGCTTGAAGACGAGTTCGACGTTGCCCAGCGCCCCGCCGTCGCTCTCGCTTCAGGCGCCGTGGTGCTCGATGGCGGCTTCAACCTGCGCGATCTTGAAACCCAATATGACATCGCGCTGCCCCGCGAAGAAGGCTTTGAAACGCTGGCCGGCTTCGTCATGGCTCAACTCGGCAAAATCCCTAAAGGCGGTGAACGCTTCGATTTCGACAACCGTCGCTACACCGTTCTTCAGATGGAAGGCCACCGCATCGCCCGAGTAAAAATTGAAAGCCTCAACCCGCCCGCGCCGTTGGAGCAGGCTATTTAGCCTTTTTCTAAAATCCCGACCCTGAGCTTGTCGAAGGGGAGGGAACCCTATTCCCTTAAATACAGCCTCCTTCCGTAAACTGTGCCGATTTCCTCGCACTCCCATTTGCTTTTTCTCGATTCCGATTCGTGTCTATTCGCGTTAATTCGCGGCCAACCGGTTTTTCCGATTACGAGCGATCACGGCGATCCTCCTTCGTGTTCCTTCGTGTCCTTTGTGGTTAAAGGGTTTTCATCGCGCTGCTCAACTCAATCACCTCCAGCGGGCACTCTGCCCAGTTATGTTTCCAGCACACAATCAAATGGCATTTGTCCGGCTTGTGTCAATGCATCAGAAAATTCCTACTCTCGTATTCAAACTCAATCCTTATTAGCTGCCACAGTCCCGGCTCCATCTCCCGCAGCGCCTCGCAATCCGGATACCCCGGCTGTATCCTCAGCACCACAAAACCAAGCTTCCGCGCCACCGCCCCAAACAGAAACAACACGCCCTGCTCATTGGTCGGCGCCAGCATCAGGTGGGCATCCACCGTCGGAGGACCATATACCGGCTCGCCCTTCATCAGCCCTGGCAGCAAAATTGGCGTTAAAGGTCTCATCAAACTCCCGGCGCCGCCGGGCTTGCCTTCAAGGTGTCTCTCCACTACTTCCAGTACATCTTTCGCGCTATCTTCCAAACCATTCTCGCGGGCAAACTTCGCCATGCCCGCCGGCAGCCGTGTCCAGCCTCCGCCAAAGTGCCGGGTCAGTGGTTTCACGCTGTACCGCCCATGGAGTGAGTATTCGGCCAGCGTCGGCACCTTGCCCAGCAGCCGTGTCACCTGGCTCCAGTCTGCAAAAATCTCCCCCGGACTCAGTTCGTATCCTGAGCCGCCTCGCTCCAGTCCGCATGCCTGCAATGCCTCCGCATAGACTCCAAAGTTTCTCCGTATGTCATAGGCCCCTACGCCGGTCTTTAAGTTCAATTCCTTTAGCGTTGGGACGTGCCCCAGTTCTTCTTTTGTCTGCCTGATTGCTCCAATCACTTCGTCGCGGCTCATTTGCTTCTCCTTATTCTTATATGGGACAGCTAGGTATCCTTGTGGCCCGGCCCAGGTCTGGCAGGTTGCGGAAAAAGTCTCTTCCGCCCCGGCTTTTTTAAGCCCTTGTTCACAAAAACCTCGCCTAGGAATCTTTCCCGAGGAAAGCAAGTGTCAGGGCGCGGATTTATCCGTGAAGCACTTTGGAAGGCACTTTGTGTGCCTTCGTGTCCTTTGTGGTTAAAGTCTTTGGTGCTGTTTTTTTTGGCTAAGAGCTAAGGGCCAAGAGCTAAAAGCCAAAGTCTATTTCTCAAAGACCTTGCGCGCACATCGGCGCTGCAAACACATTTCATGTCTTATCTGAGTGGGAATGGTTTGAACACACTTCTGCCAATGGATTAGGGGCTGGTTCAAACCAACATGAGGCTGCGGTAACTGTGGACCCAACGATGGCCCGCAGACTGCAGGGTTGCTGGCCTTTCCGGGTGTTTCAAGGATTTTCCCCGCCGACGCCGCTCTCGGTCTTTCGCCTCGCATTATCGGCGAAAAAAATACGGCAGTCAATAGGATTTTCGGCCAAGGTCACAGCGCGAAACAGTACATCTTGAGCCGTTCTGCAGGCGTGAGCGAAGCGGAAGCCTGCAGGCGAAATCCTGAGCGTAGCCGAAGGATCTAACAAACAAGGGCCCAGAAACCATTCACATTTTGCGCATGATTGTTGCGGATGCTTCTTTTTGCGAACGCTTCATGGGGGAATGCCGCGTGGCACCGCGGGGAAGCTGCAAATAAGAATCTAACAGTGGACTGCAGCCGACTGCTCCAACAGACCCGACTTTGGTCTGTTGGGGTGAGAGCCGCCCTCGGCTGTTGCTTGTTTTTCAATGCCGGTCTTCAGTCCTCGATACAGGACCAGAACCGTTGGGGTCACGGGGTGGAGCAGACATTTATGTCTGCGGTATTGCTCTTGGAGAAATCGGCTTCAGCCGCTGAGGTAGCCACATCAAGGTACACCATCTCTGAAACCGCTTTGATTTCTCTCTTTCATTCCCATATGGCACAGCGTGCAAGCAGCAAAATAAAAGGTGGACCGCAGCCGCCCTCGGCTGCGCCCCAGCCTCACCTTTCAGATGAAAGGTGCACGCAGCAATTTGACCGCGTCAAGCTCATCCATCCCTTTTACCCCTGTCATCCTGACCGACCACGAACGACCCTGAGCCTGCGAAGGGGAAGCGAGTGGGAGTGGAAGGACCCCGACGATGATTCTCATCACCACGCCGCATCAGGGAGTTCTCTTGAGACACATCTCATCTTGTTGCCACCGCGTCAGAGAGGGATTGCTCGCTCAATTCATTTTTAAGCAATGAATTTCTCTGAAAGAATCTTTCGATTGAAAGATCTGAGTGCCTCTCGATGATCAGCGCCGTTAGGCGCGTCACGAGGTTAGCCGATGCGTCCCCCAGGCGCGCCCCGCGCACGCTGGGTAAGGATCTTTGGATTTTGTGGCACAGGCACTCTTGCCTGTGCTGTCGGGAAAGAAGAAGTATGATGTGCACGCCTTTCAGCTGTGCAGCAAGATGCCTCTCATCCACTATCATCTTTGAGCGAGCCCGCGGAAGCCGGGGTCCCCGGACCGCGCCGTTTTTTGCGCGGGCTGGGGTGGGATAGAGTTGCCCTCGCCTGCGAACGAGCTCTTATGGTCTTTAGATTTTGTGGCACAGGCACTCTTGCCTGTGCTGTCG
>Ga0105245_10004619_pt1 | contig 12157 bp, 9 predicted proteins | sample KBSM54metaG_FD_81523 | JGI IMG/M metagenome (GOLD analysis project Ga0105245, IMG submission 81523) | Miscanthus rhizosphere microbial communities from Kellogg Biological Station, Michigan, USA - KBS M5-4 metaG | ecosystem: Host-associated > Plants > Roots > Rhizosphere > Soil | place: Michigan...
GAAGCCTGAACAGCGGACCAGAGGCCGGATTGCAGGCGAGCCGTGGAAGCGTTGATCTCATCGAGTTGGTGTTCACTTCTTGTGGTATAAAAGAGCACACGTTGACTTACATAGTCTCTCAGCAGCTCACGCACTTTCAACGCATCAGCCGCAGGGAGCAGGCCCGCGCGAAGATATTCCGTACCGATTGCGTTGGCCTCCGCCTCCTCATAGTTCTTGCGCTGATCGTATCTGGTAACTGCCATCGAGAAACTGAATCCGATGATGAGTGCGAGCAGCGTCAGCGCGGCTCCCAGAATAACGGTGAGGTCTTCGCGCTCGATCTCATCTGGATTTTGCCGTCTTCTGCGAAGGTAAGCGCCGGCTCGCTCCGAGAACCACAGCATGAGGAGAGAGACCGCGAAAAGAACCAGGGGGTAGTCCTTCATAATTGGTGTCGCCACAACCGCGCTCCGCAATCCACGAAGCGAAGATCCTGGCCGGCTGAATTTATTTGTCGACCAGTCCCTGCTTCTTCATAGTTTTGATTGCTTGCTCGGTGATTTCCCGAACTACGACTCGCGCCCCAAGCGGATTCTTGGTCCGACTGACGCCGCGCCACAACAGCTTGTCATCCTTGAGCGAGTAGACTAAGGTTTCGATCTCCACAACTAGATCGGTGTAACTGAGCTCGCCGGGACTCGGGTGTGGGGCAAAGAAGGTGAACTCCGAGGATATAGTATCACTGCGGTTTCCGGACGGATTGGGGGAATTGTTGGACCTGACCGAAGGCTGATCCTTATTGGAACTTTTGAAAGTGTAAAGCCGGAGCAGGACCGCTCCATCTGCGCCGCTAGCAACGACCTTCGCCTTGGCCGATGCGAGATCTTCCAACTCGATCTCGGAAAGCAATTCATAGGAAGCCTGAGCATTGTTACCTCGGTTGTTGAGAAGGCTCACCATCTCATCTTCTGCGGCCCGCCTCGTTCCCCCACTACGAGTGACGACAACCGCCAAAAACTTGCGGAGCTTGACGCCCTTTGCCTCCGGCGCGAACCAGCTCGATATCATTTTGGTGGATCCCGCATGAAGTGAGGTTAACCCGAACAGCATCAGTAAGAAGGCCGCTTTTCGTGTCATGGATTCCATCCTAGTGCTTCTTCAGGTTCCAGCATCTTAGCGAGCCGCGCTGCGGCTACAGCCGCTTTCGACTCTAAGATGCTCCTTGTCCACGCTCCGGTGTAATAAGTTTTGAACTCTTGTAAGTCGCTATCGCATTAGGCCCTATCAAATCCCGCCTACTCTAGTCCGCGCGGGTGAAAAGATTGTTTCCAGATGGTCGGGCACCCGGAATTTTGTCTGGCGGAAGAAGCCACTTTGACGAGAAGTCGGCATCTCGGAGGAGGGACAGGTTAACCGGCCCGATAATCATCATTAACGGTAGCTAACTGAGTTGCCGAATGCGCTTAGAACATACGTCAGTTTAAGCGAGGATCGTGTCAAACGCTCGATTGTACGGCAGCGTACAAATAGGCCTTGGAGGGGGGTAGTAGCTCAATTTGAGCATGGCTAAGTTTCGGGGTTGCTACCGCAGGTATCGGACGATAGCCCGGGGAGCAAGCGCACCAAGCGACGGATCGTCTCTATAGTCCTCTCGACGCTGTCAGCGTAACCTGTCGTTGCGCGCGCCGATCCTCGATCACGATGCGGCCATTTTCGAGCCTTACGTCGTCCACATGTTGAAATCCCTGCGGCACGCGCGCGTAGAACAGGAGAAAGTGCGATTCGATTTTAGCTTTCGCCGGAAGCCACCGGTACACGGGCGTGCCAAACATCGGGCCATCCGTGACGATCTCGCGCCGCGGTAGGTCATACGGCTGTGTCCCGAACTCCATCCCGCGCACAACCTGGGTATCTGCAGAGTAGCTGCCCCAATGCTGGACCCACGGGTATTCCTCACGTTTGAAGACGTAACCAAGAATGGCCCGTTTACTCGAGTTGAACGCTGCCACCCATTCCAATCTCCGCGAAGGATCGAGCAGGGTAGCGGCATGATCCAGGTAGTGCGGGTGCTCTGGGATCGCGCGAAGGTCAATTGTTTTCCCATCCAGGCCCGGAGCCATAGGCCATGTGAAGTCCTGTCCGGAGGTGAGCCGGCGCTGAGTCGGATTCTGTCCTTTCGCCCCCGCTGCGCTCTCCACATAGGGCCGGGTTTGCGAGTGCGAACCCGACACCTCCACTGTAGTGACGCTAGGTTCGAGAAAAGGCGCAGCGACAGTCGCGTGCTCGGCCCAATTCACGGGGCGGTCAAAACCCATCAAGTTCTCCAACTGGCTGTCGACATACACCACGTTTTCGCCCCCCACCATATGGAAACGACGCGTGAAAACTTCCTGCACGATTGGTAATTTTGCGGTGAAAGTCAAGGAACTGCCGCCAGTCTCCTTGCCCGCGCTCACCTCAAAAGTTGTTATGTGCGCTTCGCCGTGCATGGGCAGGCCCGCCACGCGCTCTTCCCCGGATACAGGTCCAAACCCGTCGACACAAACGAAATGGCCCAAGGATCCTGTGAACTGAACCGTACGTCCCACCTCTCGAGCCAGGCGCGTTGGATTCCAATATGGACTCAGCTTTTGGCCATCGTCTGTCATAACCAGGCTGGCGATCGAACTACCCTGCATCATCACCGTCATCTGCAGCTTGTCATTCGATAACGTGACTGCAGGTTGTCCTTCAAACGTAATACCCTGGGGGCCAACTGGGGATTGAGCCACCGTAACGGATACGGTCAGGATTAAGAGTAGTCGGTGCATGACAGGTAGTATATACATCGCTGGACTCTGCATTCCTTGCCTTCAATATCGCGGGAAGCCGCGCGATCTCGACCGAAATGCCCAGACGAGCATGCTTCGCCGTGTTATCTTGAAACGGTTCGGCCGTTCTTCAATGTCTTTGGTTAGAAAGGGCTCCGGGGAGAATGTCAGCCCGGCAGCGCGGGCCGCTTCGTATTTCCTACCTGAGTCAACTTCCGGATGCGCGTCATCCAGTTGCAATGCGCGTAGCCCTCAAAATCCTAGCAATGACGTCATTCCGGCCATCATCACGTCGACCATGACGTCTGCCTCATGGATGGACTAGATCCCGAGCGGCGTGACACCATAGGCCCGCGCCAAGTCATTGATCCCTGTTCTTAGAACGCCCCAAAGCTTGGCTGCTTGTGCTCCATAGTTTCCCCTTGTAACTGCTTGATTGATTCTGCGCCCGTCGTCGACCACCCGCTGGACCTCACTCTTTGTCTCCATCCACTTGTCTGTGGCGTCGAACTTGCGTCGGAGCCGGTTTGTGGAGCGGTTCAGGTCGCCTAGGGCATCGTCCAACTCGTCCTTTTTTGTGGTAGCCGTGGCCTTCTGTGATTCGGTCGCCTGTCCACGTGTTCCGCGCCGCGTCTGCGCCTGTGGTGTCGCGGCTGCAGTTTGGGCGCTCTCTCCGCGGCGTTCCAGGTAGTTCCGAAACTCATCTGCGCCGTTTTCAACCTTTACGATCAGGTTGGCAACCTGCGCCTTCGGCATTACTTGAGAGGAAACCGTGCTCACAGTGAGTCCAGCCAGCACGATAGCGGGCAACACGGATCTGTTGAAAAAGATACTCAATAACATGGACTTGTCTCCTTTGGGGACCAGATCCTTCAGCGGGAAGACGCTCAATGTTCCAGATTCCACTCGAAGGTCATAATTATTGTCTTTTCGTCCCAACGAATGATGATTCACTCCGCCATCTGACTCAAAATGTTGATGCTGGCCCCCCGGTATTCGTGGGCGGGTGAGCGCTTGAACTCGTGGCGGCAGGGAGCCGTCGAGAGCCACTAAAACTGGCCTCTGTGAAAACCGACTCCTGGGTTCGTCTTAGGCTCGCAGCAGCTCATGCTCCAACCTCTCGATTCTGTTGCGAATCTTCATTCTGGAGTCCCTCGTCCTGCAGGATTCGAGTTCCGCGGACCAATCCGATAAGGCGGGGCACAGCCCCTCCAGATCGGGATTACCCGCGAGGATCTCCGCCTCGATAGCCGCGATCTCCCGCCGGCAACGATCCATTCAAGCCGGCGCCCCTGCGCGCTCAAGCGCTACTTCTGCGAAGGCCCGCCCGTCGCCGTCGAGCACAGCGTGTTTGCCTGTGTACTCCTGATACCGGCGAACAATGCAGTCGGCGTATTTCGAATCGATCTCCATCAAGCGTGCATGCCGCCGAGGATCCAAAGATCTCCAAGTACCGAGATAGGCGTTTACCAAAGTTCGGGGATCTCGTCTTCATCGGTGAGCCCCTCGGCAGCATCTTGCGCAGCTAACAGCCGGGCAAGCTCAATATCCTCAAAGCCGATCAGGCCGAGATTGAAATCCTCCGGCTGTAAACGCTGCGAGTTCTGCGGCGAGTAGGGTCTCGTCCCAGCCTGCGTTCAGCGCGAGCTGTTTGTCCGCGAGCAAGCCTCACGGGTTGATGCCGCCATGTGAAGGCCCTCGAAGGAAGCTTGAAGGAAAGAAGGAAGACCAGTTCGCGGACAGAAAAACCGAATGAAGCCGGTTCACGTCACCTCTCATTTTGCTCCTATACCAAATATCCACGCCTATTTGTGCCCCCCCCCCGGGATTGCCGGTTGGTATAGCATCGTCCCTATGAGGACTTTACTTATTTGCAGTCTAGTCGCTGCTTCTGTGGCCACCGCCGCGGAAGTGCGCCTCTCGAATGACTTCAGTGGCGGTGGCTATACCAGCGTTTACACTCTGGCAACCGGTATCGCCCACACGGACGCCGTACTTACCGAATGCTCTATCGCCCGCGGCCGGCAAAATGAGCCTTCCGTCGCGATGAACCCGCGAAATCCGCTGGTTCTGGTGGGCAGTTCCAACGATTACTGCGGCACCTACGCCGGTTCGCCCGCCGGAACATTCGTTCCCGCCGGACCCATCTGGCTCGGCTATTACCGCTCAGAAAACGGCGGGACATCGTTCGTAAGCTCCCTGGTTCCCGGTTATCCCGGCGACACCTCACCCTACGCGCAATTAGCCGCGATTCGGACCGCGTCCTCCGGCGACCCCGTCGTCACCTGGGACAATCACGGACGGCTTTTTATGGGCTCGGAAAGCAGCGAGGATCCTTCCGGCTCAAAGAAAGGCTGGGGCGACGAGTGGGTTGCCAGCTTCGACAATCCAGCCGGAGAATCAGGCGATACCATCAACGACGGCAAACGCTTTCGCGGCTCGGTGATGGTGGCCAAAGGATCTTCGGCTCCCGGCACAGGAGGGAAGTTTAACGATAAGACTTCTATCCAGGCCGACCGCACCGGCGGTGCATGCGACGGCTATGTCTATTTCGCGTGGTCGCGATTCACGGGTGTGGGCACATCGAATATCTATTTCACGCGCTCTACTGACCACGGCCAGACCTTCTCCTCACCCGCGCTTTTGACTTCTAACGTGGGCAACGTGCAGGATCCGGAGATCACCGTCACTGGTAACGGACATGTCTACGTGAGCTTCGATCAGGGCGCCACCAACTCCGGCCAGCCCACCGGCGTCGGCCTGGCGAAGTCGGTGAATTGCGGCAAAACCTTCGCGAAACCCGTACTCGTGACCAGCTACATAGACGCCGGAGCCGTGGACGTCGCTACGCCGGTCCCTGTGCCCGCGCCTTCCGCGCCGGACGATCCTCTCAGTCCCGAGGACGTTTCAGCCGCGGGATCGTCCGCGCGTGATTGCGGCGATTTCGATTCCGCCTGCCAATCCGGCTTTACTTTCTTCCGCCGCGACAGCAGTACGCGTTCAGCCGCGGACCAGAAGGACACGCTGCATGAGTTCGTCTATCTCACCTTTGACGCGGCGAAACCCGGCACCCAAGTGGACACCGGCACCACCTATGGCTCCATCAGCTCCGGCAAGGGCGCGCAGTCCGCGGTGTATTTTATCCGCTACGATGGCGCGGCGGGAACCGCCACCGCGCCGCAGTTGATCGACAATCAAAACAAGGGCCACCAGTTTTTCTCAGCCATATCCTCGGATGGCGGCGTCCTGCACGCACTGTGGTGGGATAGCCGCAACGATACGTCCTATTCGCCGGCCCGCCCCATCGGTAACGATGCGTCCGGGAACGTGATTGCCGCGTTGGATGTCTACGCGACCACGTCGTCCGACCGCGGTTCTACATGGACCACCCCGGTCCGCATCACCGCCGCCAGCACCAACCCGAACTTTGAACAGTTCTCCAATCGCGAGGTGCCCTTCGCGGGCGATTATCTATGGGTGACGTCGGTTGGAAGCAGCGCCTTCGGCGCCTGGACCGATTGGCGCAATACCGTGAGTGGGACCGATCCACGCGAATCGACTGGGTCAGTGGAAGGTGCCGATGTAAAACAATGCCGGACCTTCATTAGCGGCGCTTGGACCGGTGACCAGTGTCCCCACGAGGGCGGCATCGACCAGGATATCTACGGGAGTGTGACGCCTTAGTTAAAAAGGGTGATCGCGGCGTCCGGCGCATGCGTCTAAAGCTTGCGCCGGACACTGTTAGCAGGTTAGTGCAGCAGGTGACGTGTTTCATCTCTCTTTGTTCAAGGGCGAAACTTTCCTACGCAGTTGCTCTCGATATTTCCTGGGCCCGTACCATGGCTAACGCTTTTTTTCGCAACTCAGAAACGCGGGACAGCTCGGCATTCGCATTCTCCATTTGAGAATGATCATCGTGCTACTCCAGAAGCCGCCGAAGTGTGATGCGGCAGGCGTCATACTGGAGAAATGCACCGGACTCATCACGCCATAGCATAATAACCGAAGAGGGCGACTTACGCAGCGATGATCGTCGATATCCACCCGCACGTCATAAGTACGGACAACGTTCGGTATCCAAACTCTCCTTTGGGCGGTCACAAATCCGACTGGTCTCGAGAGAGGCCGGTTGGCGTTGATCAGATGGTTGTGGCGATGGATGAGGCGGGAATCGCAAAAGGGGCCCTGGTACAAGCCTCAACCTGCTATGGCCACGACAATTCTTACGTCGCCGATGCCGTCGCCGCTTATCCGGAACGCTTTACCGGCGTTTTTTCGGTGGACGTGCTTGCGCCCGATGCGCCAGAGAAAATTCGTTACTGGGTTGGGCGGAAATTGACGGGCCTCCGACTATTTACCGCCGGGAGCACGATGCCGAATCAGGCGGACTGGGTTGACGATCCGCGATCCTTCCCTGCATGGGAATGCGCCAGCGAAATTGGGATACCCGTGTGCATGCAAATGACGGTGAATGCAATTCCCCAACTTATCGGAATGCTCGAGCGCTTCCCGAAGGCATCCGTTATCCTCGACCACCTTGCAAAGCCGACCTTGTCGGACGGCCCTCCTTACGCTGCGGCGACGGATGTTTTTCGCCTGGCCCGGTATAAGAACCTGTATTTGAAGGTGACTCCGCGAACCGTAGAGGAAGCACGCAAGGGCATGGCTACGCCCGCAAGTTTTTTCCCACTCCTCGTCTCCGAATTCGGTGCGTCGCGGATGGCTTGGGGCTCAAACTTCCCGGCTTCGGAGGGAACGTTGTCTGAACTTTTGAAGACATCGCAGGAGGGGTTGTCGGTCCTGTCCGCAGAGGACCGCGAATGGATTTTTTCCAAAACGGCGCTGACGCTGTACCCCGCATTGGCCAGCCATGCTGCAGGCAAAACAGGAACGCGAAGCCAATGATCGAAGCTCCGAACGCATTGACTTTGCAGACGCTCCTGGCGACGAACCCCAATACCGCCGCGCTGAAAAGCGGCCAACTAGCTTCTCCACTCGTCAACTTTGCTTTCGCCGACGTAAAAACCGCAAACAAGGCTTTCAAAGCGCTAGTGCGGGAGCAGAAGTTTGACCTAGGCGAATTGGCCATCGTCACCTTTCTTCAGGCAAAAGCGTTTGGCAAACCCTATGTACTTATGCCGGCTGTCGCGGTGGCCCGGGGCCAGCATCACACGATTTTCTACAATCCGGATCGGGGCCATCTGACGCCTTCCGACCTCCCCGGCCTTCGCGTAGGCGTCCGCGCGTACACCCAGACTACCGGCGCGTGGGTGCGAGGCTTCCTCGAAGAAGAACATGGCGTGGATTTCAAGCGCGTCCAATGGGTCACCTTTGAAGACCCGCACGTGGCCGAATTCGTGGACCCGCCTTGGGTACAGCGGGCGCCTGCCAGCAAAGAGTTGCTGCAGATGTTGCGCGATGGGGAAATCGACGCTGCGATCTTCGGGAGCGAGAATCCGGAGGACGGAGTAAAGCCCTTGATCCCGGACGCAGACACGGCCGCGAAACGTTGGGCGGCGAGCCACGGCGGAGTGCCGATCAACCACATGATGGTCGTCAAGGAGTCGCTCACCCATTCCCGCCCCGATGTGGTCCGCGAAGTCCAACGCCTGCTCCAGGAAAGCCGGAAGGCGAACCCTGCCGGGAGAACGGACGGCGCATTGCGTTATGGTGTTGAGGCTGTCCGTAAGTCCCTCGAGACGATCATCCATTATTCTGAGAGGCAAGGGTTAATCCCCCGGCGCTTTGCAGTAGATGAACTCTTCAACGACGTGACGCGTTCGCTCGAATAGATCGGGACAATGGAACTCCGCACATGATCGCTCACGACGCAGCAACCACGACTCCGCCTCGACCTCGCCGCGCAAGGCGCTGGTACGCGGATCTCTCCGTCCACATTCTGGTGGCAATGGTATTGGGTGTTCTCACGGGCTACATTTGGCCGCAAAGCGCCGATTCCCTGAAGCCGCTCGGCGATTTGTTCATCAAGCTGGTGCGGATGCTAGTGGCGCCCATTATCTTCTGTACCGTCGTGCATGGAATCGCTAGCGTGGGAGAGGCGAAGAAAGTGGGCCGCATCGCTATCAAGGCGCTGCTCTATTTCGAAATCGTCACGACGCTGGCGCTCGTGATCGGCTTGGTTCTGGTCAATGTTTGGGCGCCGGGTACCGGCATGCACATTGATCCCTCGACCCTTTCGGATGGAGGCCTAAAGGCGCCAGCTAAAACCCTCGGATTTGGTCAATTCCTGCTGACGCTGGTGCCGGCAAGCGCCGTGGGAGCCTTTGCCGAGGGCGAAGTGATCCCGGTGTTATTTTTCTCCTTGCTGTTCGCCTTTGGATTGCTTGCCATGGGTTCGAAGGGAAAGCAGCTCATTGACAGCATCCAATCGATTGCACAGGTTCTTTTCAAGATGATCAGTTTCGCGATGTACCTCGCGCCTATTGGAGCCTTTGGAGCCATAGCGTTTACCGTCGGCAAGTTCGGTCCGTCGTCGCTTCTTTCTCTTGGCAAGCTGGTTGGGGAATTCTATGTCTGCTGCGCGCTATTCGTCGCGCTCGTATTGACCCCGATCGCATGGAGTGTCGGCGTCAATATCTTTCGGCTGATCCGCTATTTGGGGGCTGAGCTGATGATCGTGGTGGGCACTAGTTCGGGCGAGTCCGTGTTTCCCCGCTTGAACGCTAGATTGACGGCGCTCGGCGTCGAGGAATCCATCGTCGCCCTCGTGCTACCAGCGGGATACTCATTTAATCACGATGGGACGTGTCTATATTGGGCCACAGTCTCGGTGTTTTTGGCCCAAGCTGTCGATATCCATTTGTCGCTTGGCCAGCAATTGGCATTGCTTGCGACCATGCTGTTCACATCGAAGGGCGGTGCGGGAGTTGCCGGTTCGGCGATTGTCGTGCTCGCAACCACGTTGTCGGCGACAGGGACAATTCCGGTTGCTAGCGTTGGCCTGATCTTGGGTGTGCACCGACTGTTGTCGTCCGCCTTCGTGCCCGTTAACGTTTTGGGTAACGCACTTGCGACGATCGTAATCGGCCGCATGGAAAGGGCTATCGATTTGCCGATGTTCGAGTCCGCCCTTAGTGGCCAAACGGAAGCCGTTCCCTAGCCCACACTCCCGCACGAACAGGCCTGCTGACGGCCGTCTACGAATTGCTAGTATCGCTACCGTTAATAGGAGTTAACGAGACAAACCGCCGTCGGTCTTTGGTCTCCCGGCCCAGTCTCACCAGCCAATCGAAACCGCAAGACCTCCACCAGATCGACGTGTTTTTTCGGTCTGGCCATTTTAATAACCCTCACGCCTGTAACTCGGCGAGCAGCGCCCGAGATACCTGGACCAAATCGTGCACTTCACGCCGCCTGCGCTCGGCCGCCGCCGAGTAGTTGCGGTGCCGCAGATTGGCATTCCGGATACGCGCCGTCCCTTCCTCCGTCTTTGGTCCGGTGCTCAGGCCACCATGGGGCCTGCACGATCCATTTGCATTGCGGGGCAATGGCAAGCGTCCCGCGCCTGGTCTTCACGCTGCATCGCGGAGCCTTTGCAAAGTCTCCGGGTGGATGGCCCCCTGGATGACGTGCTATAGTTTTTGTTTCGGCATCGGAGGATGTTTTCTTATGGAACCGTCCAACGATCACGAACGGGCTATCAAAGTAGCCGTAGATACCATCGCTGCAGAGGGCAGGCTTTCCTTAAAATCGATCCCGGAGATTGCTGCCTCTCTGCATTTCATGATGTCCAGGTCGGATGCCCAGTTCCTGGCGCAGTACATGCGCTGGCGGATGGATAAGCCAAGGACATTCAGCGTGATGGATTCGAGAACGGCCTCAATACTCGCAAATCCCCCTTACCATAGCCACGTTGTGTATCCATACACTGACGACCAGTATCTGGTAGATGCTGTCGGTTTCTTTACGGTGAGCGGGCTAGACAGGGACGGTGCTGTCATTCTCATCGCCACGGAGGCTCACCGCTCTGCGATCAAGAGATACCTGAGAAGCGATGGCCACGTCGAGGTTCTTGAGGCAAGCGGTCAGCTTGTGTTTCGCGATGCCGCCGAACTGATGAGCACGTTTATGGTGAACGGCTATCCCGATACCAAGATCTTCAAGGCCGGAATAAGAACGCTCATCGAGCAGGCTAGTCGCGATCAACTTACGGGACGTAACCGAAAGGTGCGTCTTTTTGGTGAAATAGCCAGCCTGTTGTGGCCAATCAACAGTCCGGCAGCGGAACGATTAGAAGAGTTGGGAAACGAGGTCATTGAGGAGTATTCGATCCCGATCTTTTGCGCGTACTCATTGAACGGCCCAGGTCGGAGCCAGTTGCCTGAGTCACTCATAAAGGTACATTCGCACTCAATCGCCCTGTAACCTTAGCGTTGCCCCCAAACTGTCCTCTCTCAAATACGCAGAAGATGGGATAACGCGTGCCACCCTCACAATCGGGTGGGATCCATCCGCCAGCACCCGTGCGGCAGGAGTAGCTACCGCTAATGATGCTATGAAAGCGCTGCAGCGGGGTTTTTCGTAGACTGCGAGCAAAACCCCAAGCACAAGGAGGTGCTGCAGCAATATGGAAGAGTTTATCGGATGTGACGCTCATAAGAAGTTTTCCGTGTTCGTTGGATGCCCGAGGACTGTCTATCCTGCTGCGCAACGGCTCCGATCCATACGAGTGTCAGCGCAAAAGCGATCACGCGAACTGCTTCGATTGCGCATCTTCCTGGTGAGGCTACGCACGCGCGTTAAGAATCGCATTCACGGAACGTTATCTCATCATAACGTCCAAGTGCCGGGAGCGGACTTGTTCGGCGTCGCAGCTCTCCGGACAAGAATTTGTCGGCCAGAAACGTGAGCAGATGCCGCATCGACTCCGAGCGCGGAACGATTCGTTTTGCAGAATCCGTTCCAGTTGCAGACGCACTACCTCACTTGTGGTACTTTTGGTGACGTCGGGGTTGATATCGGTGGGCGTCAATTCACAGGTATTCTAACATGCCTACCGCGCAGGACTCCTGGTCTTGCCGTTCCGGATGTCACGAGGCGTCCGGGAAGTTGATTGCGAACTGGACGGCCAATATCCGGATGAAAGGAAATAATCAATCCCATTGGCTCCCAATTACCCCTAAGGCGGCGGGACTTGCGCGTTGATACGAAGCCGGCGCTGGAGGCGATACTATTGGGAAGTTTTCCTGCTCGCTTGTTTCCTGCTTGCAGTATCTTCTCCTTCACTCTTGATCTTAGCCTCGTCAAGGAGAAAACATGCGCCGATGCAAAAGTTCACAAAGCCGAATGCTGCAACGGGCCGCCGGCCGGACTTAGGCGGCACAATGAAATCATTCGACATGATC
>Ga0105245_10004620_pt1 | contig 12156 bp, 21 predicted proteins | sample KBSM54metaG_FD_81523 | JGI IMG/M metagenome (GOLD analysis project Ga0105245, IMG submission 81523) | Miscanthus rhizosphere microbial communities from Kellogg Biological Station, Michigan, USA - KBS M5-4 metaG | ecosystem: Host-associated > Plants > Roots > Rhizosphere > Soil | place...
CAGCCCCACGCATCCGCACAGTTCAGTAGGAACCACCGATGCTGACAACTAGCGATCAAATGGACAAGGTTTTCGCAAACTTTGTGGATGGCATGATGGTGCCCCGTTGCTTCGCCCTCAGCTAAGACTACGGGACCTTTAACCTTCTGGCGCTTGGCCGTCTTGGGGATGTTCGCAATCCGCTCAAGAGCGATGTCTCCCTGGCGAATGATGTCTCCGATTTTGTGTTCGTTGCTCATAGGATTCAGTTGTAGTGTAGCGCTTAGGTTATTGCAAGGGATTTCTTTTGCGTAGTGGTGAGAATGAATTGTTGATCTTCAGGCCCTGGGCGTTGATGCGCGTCTTAGGCCAGCGGAATAGGCCGCGAACGTGCAGCCGGTAGTTGAGTTTCTTCGTGTCCTGATCCGTTCCAGGCATATCCTGCCATTGTGTCACTTCTTCAGCGCAGGTTGCGGGAGTTGGGAAGCCTCGGGGGAGTTTCATGCGGGTCATGTTAATGAAGTGAGATTTCACGCGAGGCGCAAAATGCTTTAACATCTCCGATTTCTTGAGGAAAGCTTTTATGCCAGGGTATTGTATTTTCTTTCTCGTCGAAGAAGTGAACTTCCTCGCCGTCTTGGTAGGCGTGCGTCGGCCAAATGCTTCCGGTGTGATAAGTCTTGGGAGAGTTCATATTCAGTTCTGCGTAGAGCGTTGAGTCATCCGCCAGTAATTTCTGTTGGAACTGCTTCGCGAAGGATTGAGCTTTTCAGGCCAGTGTTTTCGCAAAACCTGACAATCTCTTTCCAGGCTACCAATGTGATAGGGTCGGCTGGTAGATTTCTTTCCAGTCTGGCTATTTGTCGGCGTGCCATCATGTAACAATCAGCGAGCGCTTTGTTCGACTTATCCAAGTCGGATTGCGTTTGAGACGCCTTGCGCCAGATGTCGCCTATTTGCTCGATTTCACGAGCGTCTAAGTCGCGTGTGTTCATAAGCGTTGAGTCTTGAGCCATTCGTTGAATTCGGATTCGTACTTTTCAAGCCAGCCGGGGAATTCGGCGTCGCGGCGCTTGGCGTAACGCACTCGAATATCGTCCGGTGATTCACATGGGAGCATTGGATTGCGAATGATCGATTCTATTGCCTTCTGGCAATCTTCGCGCTCCTCATCGGCTAACGGGTATTCTGGATGTAGGTTCATGGGTATGCGTGGTCTGTGGGTTGTCCTCGGTGGTTACTTTAGCCATCAATATCTCTTCTACCTTTTGGATGTTTTTCTCTGGCTTGATCTTTGCGGGCCATCTCGACAGCTTCTCTGTCCATTGGCGAAAATCCGTGTGTTGTAGGATCGAATTTCAAAAAGAAACTGCCCTCCCATCCGGACTCCCTTTGCTTCTCAACCAATATCTCCGTGTCGTAAAGTTGTCGATTCATCTCAGGAGTTAGCTTCCCTTGGCGAAGCATCTTTGTCTTTTCCTGATTTCGCATGATCGTGACCACGTTATCAGCGTTATTGAATAAGTTTGAGGAGCCTTTAATGTCCATCTTACTCGGCTTCGCTCCCGCCTCTGTCTTTCGAGGATGACATACGATATGCACATGGCCTCCGCTGGCCTTGGCGAATTCTTGTATCCTGTTCATGAACTGACCTTGCGCTGGATAATTCTCCTCAAGTTCCTCGATTCTCATGAGCGAATCAACAACGAAGTGGCTTGCTCCATGGCGCTGAAATGCAAACCACATCATTTCAAAAAGTGTCGCCTGACTGATGTAACCAAGCACGTCTGCGAAAACTAAACGCGGGCCGAACACTCGAAGAAAGTCGTGGATGGTGTCGCCGTCAGCTTGGCACGCATGTAGGGATGTGACCATTTTCACAATCTCGCGCTCCGGTCGGGTTTCCATTGATGCCACGAACGCAGTTTGATTGTTGCCGAATTTACCGATAGCCAGAAGCGTCATGTATCGAATGAATGTCGTCTTGCCGTGCGATGAAATGCCAGTCCAAAGAGTAGACTCACCCTCTCGAAAATATAAGCCTTGATGTGGCCACTTGATTTTGAAAAACGGGAGGGCGAAAGGCTCTGGCTTCGGAGCGATTTCCGCCAGCGCCCGCTTTTCGAGTTCGGTCGCTACGAGTAGGTTTGCAACGTGTGGAGGGCGCGCGCTTGCAATCCAGCGTTTCGCATCGGCGGCGGTAAATCCGGCGCATAGTGCAGCGTTGGAATCCTTCTCTGGAATGTCCACGATTAAACAGCGGTGTTTCCCAAGACGCGCGATTGCCTTCTCAGAGTTGGACCGGCCCGCGCCGTCCATGTCGAATGAAAGGTAGATGTGGTCGAAGGCAGCGAGGTTTGGCCACTCGTATTCAATCCACGTTTGTCCGCTCCCGTTCGGAATGCTCAGGGCTGGAATGCCCCACTGCGTCCACGTCATGGCGTCAATTTGCCCTTCGCAGAGAAGGACCGTTCGAGTATCGAACGCGGCAGGATCAAGGACGTGCCACCCAAACAGACACGGGGCACACTTCTCATCCTGCCATACCTTTTTCTTTTCTCCATCGCGTGGAAGGGAGCGATAGGACCTATTGCGCAGTTTGCCGTCAATGCTGTAGCACGGGAACACAATCGCCCCGCTGTCTGGTTTGCCTTGCACCTTGAAGCGATTTATGATCTCCGGCGAGATTTTCCGTTGGTGAACCAAAAAAGTCATGGCCTTCCCTCGCTCATCGATGGGCTTGACTCCGTTCGTTTCAGGTAGCGAATAGTCTTTCGGAGCTACGAAAAAGTGATCCACGATCCCAAGAAAATCCTTTGCCTGCTTGATGGCGTCGGGCAGCGGTATCCCTTGAACCATGCGCCAAAGATCCAGCATATCGCCTTTGTCTGCATCACTGGCCCAATCCCTCCACTTGCCCGCGTGTTGCCCCGTCAGATGGACCTTTAGGCTCGTTCCGGCTCCTCCGCTCAAGTCGCCTGCGTGCCACTCGTTTTTAACAGTCTTGCCGCCAGGAAGCAGAAGTCTGCAAACCTCTTCCGCACGGTCGGCGAGTCGTTTTGCGATCTCTCTAACCGATAGCATTTTGCACCTCCAGTTCTCGGTCAAAGGCTTCCTGCTCTGCCAAGGTAGGCATTCGGAACGGCGTGATGTTTCCAGTGTTTTCTGGCGTGAGAGTTGGGTTAGACGGCAACGCCTCCTGTTCTTTCTCACGCTTAGCTACAGCCTTTGCGTCCAGTTTATCTTTCTTTTTTATCCCCCATGAAACGAAATACTTCACTGGCGCGCTGATTGGGTTTCCACTGTGGTTCTTCCATCCCCGCCCTCCGTATTCGTGCACGAACTCGTCTGACCATTCCTTAGGCCACATGCGCCGCTCGCATTCAGCACCCATTGCAGACAAGAGCTTTTGCTCTTCGTCTGTCAATCCATCCATCCACCCATCCCCTAACGGGGTGGGTGGTGGGTGGTGGGTGGTGGGTGGTGGCGACTCGCTCAAGCTTCGCTGAATTGTCGCTGAGCGTTCGCTAACCGTATCGCTGAGCGATACCTTACCCCATCGCTGAGCGTTGGTTTTTTGAGCCCCTTTCCTTCGGGATTCAATCCTTTCTCGCTGGGATGCCCTCACGTTCTCTAAAAATAGGTTCTTCCTTTGAGTTTCGGAAACTAAGGGGAACTTTTCAAGTACGCGCTGAGACACTTTGCCCCTCGCTAAGCCTTCTAGCTCCTTAATATCGGCAGGCAATCCGTCGCGAATCCATTGCTGACCTAGGAGCCTCCAATAACGGCAAATCTCCGTATCGTTCCATCCTTCCACGGCGAACCAAAATCGCTCGGGGTAAAAGTCGAAAGCGGGTGCATCTCTATGTTTCAAGGGAAGCGCGCCTCCTCCGCTCTCATGCAGCACCGTTCGCACATGACTTCGTGCTTGCCGCGTCTTCCGCTGACATCCTCCACAAGCATCTTCACGCCGCAGTCAGAGCACTCTAGGACGGCTTCAGGGCCTGGGTGGTATGATTGACCGTCCAGAGTGGCTGGGATCGGCGTGTGTTCGTCCTTGTGGCAAATTCCACATGCGGTGATTATCAGTGAATCAGGATGCTCCCACAGTTTTTTCCCTGGCAGGTAGCAGAGATGATGGGCATGGAGTAGACGGCGCGAATTGCCACAGATTCGGCATTGAAAACCGTCTCTTTTTTTGATGTCCATTGCCTTCGCCGTCCATCGAGGATCAGCATATTGGCTGTAAAACTCGTCGTGAGTGAAGCTCAATTCGTCACCTTTCCACCCTCAAAAGAACCCCTATCGAGTTGACCGCAGCCACACTCCCCGCCACTTGGACGTGAAATTTCTGCCTCGAAGGGGTTCTTTTGAGAACGTGAAGGTTTTGAACCATTTGCTGGGAGTAGTGGTTGATGCCTCGGTCAAAGGCTTAGCTTAACATCGGGAAAACTGCCCGATTCATTTTCAGGATAGAGGAACAGATTAACAAATCAAGAGTTTTCTTCGTCAGAGTGAGCGCCTTCAATTCCTCACTGGTGCCCAAGAACGGCCTTCGGCCCTCCCTGTGTCCTCCCTGTGTCCTGACATTGGAGTCAATGGAATCCTGGGTTATTTAGCAGCGGCAATGTCTAGGTCGTTGTAGATTACCGGCGTCACATCGTAGGGGATGTAGAGCGGATGCTCAGGGTGGCCGCTTTTTGTCTTACGCAGGCAACAGACGGTTCTCAAAACAGGAGGCGCGTCCATCAGGTCGTATACCTGCTTGTTGCGCCCAAGGTAAGAGCCATTGACTCCCCAAGCTGCGACGATGACACCAGCATTTTCAGCGCAGGCCTTCAGGTGTAGATCGTTGTCAGGACCAATCGGGTCGGCTTCACGCTCCATGATTTTTGGATCAGTCGCGCGAAAGGCGAAGAGATTTGTCATGCACAGCGCCCCGTAGCCCAAACGCTTCGCGAATCCGATGCACTTGCGAATCGTGGGATCATCCTTTGTTTCATCGGCAGTAGACGGGTTCAACCCGATGATCATCAAGTAATCGTGCGGGTGCTTTATATCATCGGCGCATCCTGACATGAGATCAATGTCCCACTCCCGCCATAGAGCGTAACGGTATCGCCGACAGGGCGAGAATATTGTTGTCTTGTTCATACTTCGTCAGCTTGCAGGTTTACGGGTGGGGATCAGCCGAGTTTTATTTTCGCAGAACGGATGGCCGCTTTTAAGCTCAGCGTTGAAGGATGCGGATGCGTCAGGCGATAGTTCGCTAGCCACGCATCAAAGATCGGCCACAGTACAGAGTCTTCATCGGGGCAGAAATACTCTTCGTGCTCGTGTTCCGTGCCGTCATCGTCCTTATATGGATGAATCTTGAAGAAGCCGGGTCCGCAATACTCGTGGAATTCCCAGCGAATAGTCACTCCATCCAAAATGGTTTCGCCATACCCATCAGGGTAGTCGATGAACACTACGGTTCCGCCAATTTTGATTCGTTCTCCAGCCATGGTATTTGATCCAAGTTAATTCACAACTGCACAATGTAGGGCGTTCCGTCGTCGTTGGTGCGGGGAATGGTGTAGAACATCTGCTTTTCGACCCAAGCAAACCCCAAGTATTCCAGTTGATTCAAAGGAAGCGGCTTAGAGTGGAATGCACCGTCCTCGCATCTATCTAAGACCTGAATCCACATCTCCGCAGGTTGTCCCGTGTGACCCTGGCACAGCCAATGCCGCACCCAGCAGCTATTGGACAGGCGCACGACGAGGCGTTGGAGTTCGGCAGGGGTCATTTCATTTCCTCCTTAGCCATCTCGGCAACAAACTTATCAAGTGGAACGCTGACAGCCTTGGCTAGCCGAATCAGCGTATGCCACGTTGGATTAGTGAGTTCTCCGCGCTCCATGCGGTTTACGATGGCAATTGAAACCTCTGAAGCGATAGCTACGTCTCTGTAAGATCGAAGGCCAGCCGCAAGACGATGCTTCCGCAAAACCTTTCCGATTCCGACAGCGGGAGACTGTTGCCTACCTTCAACCTTGAGGCGCTTAATCTCAGCCTGAAGTTTGGCAATCTTATCGGCGTTGGCGTTTATATTCACGGCTCCGATATAAGCTTCCGAGTTGCCATCAGATGGGAGCGTGTGATCTCCAATGAAAGTCGAGTTTCTTCAAGCACTTGTTTTACGTCGGCCCTGTCCGTGGATTCGACCATTGACTTAGCTGTGTCTAAACACTTCTCGATCTCTCGAAAGTATCGACTGGCGATCTCAAGCTCGACATCAGCGGCTTGAAGGTGGGAGCGCATTGGCTTCGGTGGTGGCTTCATCAGTCTCCCCTTTCTATTTGCACCTTGCCGCTTCCGTTACATGAACCGCATCTGACGCGCCCACCATACGACGTTGTGTTGTGGCCAACTCCACATCCTTCGCAAGATGGGCAGACGTTGCTTAATATGGAGTTTGGATGTTTTGCGTATATCGCCAAATCGTGAAGCGACATTTCATTACCGTACGATCCACTCCATGAGCCAGCATCTCCTGACACCCTAACTCGCATATTTGGAAGAATACACCGCAACTTATAGCCTGCGCTGTCTCGACATTGCCAATGTTCTATGACCATCGCCGAATTTTTCGTCAAGCGTTCGAAAATAGGGTCGATGTTGACTCTATCATATCCACATGCAATAAGCGCATCGAGCATGCTTCCTCCAGCAGCTAAGACTTCATTCCCTAAGAATGCTTTATCCATTGTTTCCGCGTGGTATTTTGCGGATTCGTAGGATGTGAATTCTTCTCCATCACTTGTCTTCCATCGTTGGACTTGTTGGATATTGTCTATTTCGTTCATCAGTCGTCCATTCCTCTCTCTGTTCGTGTGGTTATGCTGTCGCGGCGGCGGCGGATTTCTCGGGTGAGCTGCCAGCGATGGTTAGTAAAATATGGAGAGGCGTGATGCGCAAAGAATAGCATTTGGTCACTCGCTCGCAGGTAATGTTCAGGAATCGGCGTCCTTCGCTTCTTCCATCGCGCTGGGTCTATGATGGGAGTGGACATGGTTACCAGTCAATATCGATTACGTAGTCGCCTGCTTCAATGAGTCCTTTCGCGTGGAGATCATTTGCCACCATCTGAAACGATGGGTAGAAGTTACGCGCCCACCATAGGTCAATCACCCATTGTTCTTCGCGGCATCCGACCAGCGACGTTTCAGGAAGCGAGGCTTTCGATGCTTGATCTCGACCATCATTTGCACGGCGGCTTCGTCTTCAGTGGGTGAAACAAAGTCCGCGATGGCGACAAGGCCGTCTCGCTTTGCTTCGGCTGGGGTGATGGAGTGGCTCATGGATATTCAATGATAATTTCAGTTCGCTCCTCAAAGCGATGGCTGACGCGAATTTGAGTTACTTGGATGTCCGCATCCTTTTCGGAATCGCCAGCAATGAGACCGCTAGCAACAAGACAGTCTTCAAGTCCTTTCCAGCCGCCCCACAAGTTGGATCGGTCGAGCAAGCGGCAACGGAAGCTTGTAACGCGGACAATAGGGCGAGTCGTGCCGCTTCCTTTTCCTTCATCTGATGTCGCCAGTGCTTCCACTTGAGACGGTTCAGGCTTGGGATTTTGTAAGGTACGTTGAGAACTATTTTCATGGCGTTTGATTCTTGAAATCTCCGTCTTCAGCTTGTCCGATCCAGGGGGAGCAAGGCCCTGCATCGCGCAAAACTCAGCGCTGGTCATGCGGTCTTTCATTCGTCTTCCTTCCACTTACCGATGGTTCGCAGCGCTGCTCCGCATATCGCTTCCGCCATCGTATTCGCCGGGCAATAGTGTTCCTCCGAAAAGGGAGGGTCAAACTCCCGCCGCTCTCCTTGATTCTCGGGTTTGGTTGACTCTGATCTCTTGCGAAAGAAAATGCATTCCCATGTGTTATCGAGACCGTTATTAAGTTCACATCTCCATCCTAATTCAGCAAGCCTCTCGCAAAGTTTGGCGCAAGCGTTGAGGTCGTTAAGATAGTCGGGAAGGGTGGTGTGATGACAGGCTTTAGAAATATCCCACTCTCCATTTTTATCCATGACCAACTTAACAGGAGGATATCCATTCCAAAATCCAGGTCCGGCATTATCCTCGTAAAAGTTAACATCTGTCCACCCGCAAAAATCTGCGATGGCGATTCGTTGCGCTTCGGGAGTCATCTCGCGTCCTCCGTAGTCTCTTCCGGCAAGCTGAGGGCTGCATCGGGAGCGTGGGTGAATATGGGCGTAAGTGATGGCGAGAGCCGATGGATTTCGGCGAGCGCTTCTGCGAGGTGTTGCTTTGTTTTTGCCAACTCTTCTAAAAGGTTCTTTCCAGCGGATGTAGAGAGGGCCTGTTCCGCAAGGGCTATAGCAGGGAGGCAAAGTTCGTAGTGAAGATCGTCTGTTTTAGCAGCCTTAATCAAGGATGGAATAACCCGTCGAAGCGCAGCGGCTTCAGCCTTTAACTTTTCGGTGTCCTCGGCGCGCTTCTCTGCGGCGGCGAGTTTGGATTGCGCTAAATCTCTTTGCTGAATCACGCTCACATTTTGAGTGATGCGCTCTTGGCTGCGTTTACAAACCCCATTGATTTCATTAAAGGTGGGAGCCCATTGATCTTGTGAATTAGGCAACGATCCCATGATTGCGGCGATTCTCTCAAACTCATCCCTATTGAGATCAATTTGAGACTGGAGCCTTTCCACCTCATCCCGTAGCGCCTGGGCCTCGGAGGGGGAGAGCCAGCCCGTTAATTGTGTGCCATTCCATGCTTCGCATAGGGGCACTATACATGATGGCTTGTGAGGAATATCTCCACATGGGGTAGTCGCTCCACAGAAGGGACACTGATTTTCCCACCCGCCGAGATTCGGCATTCTTTTTTCTACCCACTGCTTCAGAAGGGAAATCACAAAAATACTCATCCCTCTCGTCTGCGCAGCGGCGGCTTCGGATGCCGCGAGCTTTTCTGACAACTCCTGAACGCACGCATCCGCAGGCTTAAAGCCGACTTCTTTGTCCCATTCGGTTTCGATGCCATGTTTGGCACAGATGGCTTTGATGGACGTGTCGAGTTCGGCCCATGGCTCGCAAGCGGACTTGGCCCGCTTTGCCAGTTCGTCGCGCTCCTCGATGGAGGCAATGATCGCGTTAAACTCACGCAAGGAAAAATGTTGAGGATTTGAATCATATTCAGTTAGCGCTTTTCTTCGGCGCTTCAGTTCTTCGAGTAGTTCGCTCATACTTGTTTCTCCCAAGGTATTTTCTGGTTCGGATCGTGTGGCAGGCCGTCGTACTCTTTCCAGAGCCATCCCTGCTCGCGGGCGAGCTTTCCGTTGTCGTGAATCTGACGGTGAATTCCGCAGCCTCCAGGGCCGCAGATGTAGACGTAATGCATGATGTTCTCGCCGTGCCTGCCTCGAAAGTGATGTCGTTCAAGCCATGGTCCGTTTTTGTTACCTGACAGACCGCAGTTTGCGCAATGTTGAATCATCTTGTCTTCATCGGTCTTGGCGTGATACTTGTCGTGCCACGACTGCTTTTTCGCGCTGACTTTCGCAAGCGGCTTTCCTCGCTTGAGCGGAGTTCTTTGAGTGAGGGGAGAGCGTTTCATCAGCAAGCAGGCGAGCATTTCGGACAAGGACATGAAATCCCATGGACACAAGGAAACCCATCTCGACGGATTCCAGTCCCATGGCATTGCAGGCATTGATCGTGCAGGCATGGCCGCCAGTTCTCTTCACGGTCTTGTGTCACGCGCTCTAAATGCTCTTTCTGGCGCCGAGCCAAATCTTCAAGGTATGTTTGTCGTGAAGTTTTCATAGGCCTAAGCGTTTGCGTCTCCAAGTGGTGAGTTCACCATTCGCCATGTCAGTGATCTTGCGGATTCCGGCGTCCATCTGAGCAAGGAAAGCGTCCAGAACTTCTCTCAGCTTGGCCTGAATGGCTTCGTCACGCTCCACGACGCAAACCAGCGTGGGGAACTTAGTGCGGTAGCTGACGAACTTCCAGTGTGTCAATCCCGTGACGAGCATACTTCCGTGAATTTGAGGCAGGTAGCAAGGTGGCACGGTGTTTGCCATCAGGTAGCCGATGTGAGTGTGCGCATCCGGGCATTTCACTTCAAGTCCGTACGTCTCTCCGATTAGGCCATCGGGAGAACATCCCAATCGTCCGTCATCCGTGGTGACAAATCCGACGCGCCGAATATCCACATCGTACTTCATTTCGAACCATGGCAGGGCTTCGTCTTCCCGCATTGATCCTTGCTCCATCTGTTTGGATGAGATGGCAATCTGCGGACCGCTCCATGCTTCAGCGATCTTTCGATGCAGGTAGGTACGCGGCATATCTCCGGTTCTCGGGCTCCAATCAGCCTTTACGAGATTATCCCACTCGCTGGCCGTTGGCACGGATGCCCGAAGGTCGAACCATTCGTCGGAATTCTGGAAACAATTGTGAACGATCATTTGTCTTCCTCCCATTTGCCGAATGTCTTTAGAAGAGCTTCGCATTTCTGCTTAGCGGAAGGCTCTCGCAAAGTGATGTCACGATGCTTGATCCATCCAAGCTCTATAAATCTGTATTTCTCCCACTGTTGGTCATCTAGTTTTCCAATAATGGGATGGATCGCGTTAAGGTCGTTTAGATAGTCTGGTGGATATTCAGTCTGCCATGGGTCATTACCAGGTCGCACCCAGCAAGCCAAGGCCTCTGACTTAAAGTCGTCTGAATAAGGCTGTGGATTGAAGCTTGGCGGATGGAATGTCCAGCCGCACGCTTCCGCGATGGCGATTCTTTGTTTTTCTTCAGTCATTTGGCATCTCCTCTCTTGAAACTGGCTTCCTTTTCCTTGAGCAGTGGCAGAATCGCGCTCATTCGCGTTGTAGGTATGGCAGCATAGCACGCGGCGATTTCCTGCGGTGTTGACTGCTTGGAGATCGGATCATGCGTCAGCGCGTGGCAGAATCGCAGGAATCGGCCTTCCTCGACGAATCCCCCCATGGCGCGCACTCGATTCTGGAGTTCGGCAGCTTCATCAAGGCTGATTGCTCCACCGACCGCTTGGGCGTCATCATCTTGATCCACGACGATATTCAAGGCTTGGCACAGCGCGCCACGCTTTGCGTAGGTTGTGGCGGCTCCATCTGCTTGAGCTTCTGATGCGCCTGGGGGTCCGCTCCCGATGCGAGCCCCGAATTCGTTGGACTCCGAATGACCGGATCGGTGGAGTAGTTTGCATGTCACAAACATCCGAGAGTCCGCGAACCGCTGGGAGAACTTAATGCCGAATCCGTGCTTCAACAGAAGCGGCTGAACCTCCTCCATGATCTCCTCGTACGGAGCGAATTTGAACTTCACTCCGCCGCCTTTTGTTGGAACTTCCTTGCGAGCGGTGATGTTCTTCAGTTCCCCTTGGAGGGCAAGGAAGTCGCGGTTGAAATCCCTCTCCGCTGACTTGGCCTCCATTCGCTCGTGAAGATCAGCGAGTTTCTCAAGGGCCGTCACGTTGTCGGCTGTAACTCCCTTTTCGATAAGAGCCGACATCATAGCGCCAATCGATAGTTGGCCTCCCTCGATGACGCGCATTTCCTGCGGTTGGGTTGTGATTTCATTGCTCATATTCTTCTCTCGGTAAAATCGGTTGTCGGTCGCATAGCTCATGGTGTGGTCTTTGATTGTTGTCCGGCCTCGAAAAGGATGCGCCTTATTCCAGCGACGGCGAAAAGGGGATTTTCATAGTCTTTCTCCGTTGAGCCAGTAGGATCGGGTTTCAGGGTCCCACTGCTCCACGTATTCCTGCGGCGGGATGCATTGGACGGTGTGGCCGACGGCGCTTCCTCCAAAGCCTTCGAACGGGGATGGTGTTGAGAAGATCAACGCTGAATTGATTTCTTCCCGATCCACTTCCATGTTAATAAACACAATGCCATCAGGTTCAGGCTCCGTGGACCTTGGCCACCGTGCCAGGACTTCCTCCACCGTGGGCGCGAGTTGCTCTTGAGTGGGGTTCATGGTTGGGCCTCACTCAAAAGTTTGAGAAGCATTGCCGCTTCGGTTTTGGCGTAAGCCGACTCCGCCGCCGACCACGCCGCCGACTCCGCCGACCTCGCCGACTCCGCCGACCTCGCCGACTCCGCCGACCTCGCCGACTCCGCCGACC
>Ga0105245_10004622_pt1 | contig 12155 bp, 13 predicted proteins | sample KBSM54metaG_FD_81523 | JGI IMG/M metagenome (GOLD analysis project Ga0105245, IMG submission 81523) | Miscanthus rhizosphere microbial communities from Kellogg Biological Station, Michigan, USA - KBS M5-4 metaG | ecosystem: Host-associated > Plants > Roots > Rhizosphere > Soil | place...
CCCACAGCGCCAGGCCGAGGCCGATCGACGCGCCGACGGCATCCCGTCGCGCGCGCACGGCAGCAAGGCCGGCGAGCACGGACGTCACACCGGCGAACGTCCCCGGGCCACCGGCCTGCGCCGCGTGCAGGGCGGACTCCGCGGCCTGGACCAGGTCCTCGGGTGTCGAGCCGTCGGCCGGGAAGCGGGCAATCCCCGCGGAGACGGTGATGCGCCTGTTGGTTGCAACCGCCCGGGCCGCAACGGCATTGAGGATCCTCTCCGCCACGGTCGTGCCCTTCGCGCCCGGCGCGACGACGAGGAACTCGTCCCCGCCCCACCGTGCGACCGTGTCCACGGCCCGCACGGATTCACCGACGACGGCCGCGACCTCTCTGAGCACGTCATCGCCCGCGGCGCGGCCGTCGCTGTCGTTGATACCGGTCAGGTCGTCGACGTCGAACAGCGCGAGGGTGATCTCGGCGCCCTGGCGCGCGGCGCGAGCGAGCTCGAGCTCCATGACGCGCAGCATCGTCCGGGCGTTCGCGAGCCCGGTGAGCATGTCCGAGTTGGCGACGCGCTCGGCCCAATCGATGCGCTCGGCGGCGTTCGTGGCCAGGCGGGCACGATCGACGACGACGGCGATGAGGTCGGCCAGGGCGGCGACGCGCCCGGCGACATCCGAGACGGGAGTCTCCTCCGCCTCGATGGCGAGCGCGCCCACGGGCTCCTCGATGCCTTCACGGCCGATGACGACAGGCCACGCCGTCGTGGACCGCCCGTCCTCACCGGTCTCGCCACTCGCCTGGATCCGCTCCTGCGCGGCCAGCTGCACCGGGTTGTCCTCGCCGGCCGCGGCCGCCTCGAGGCCCGGCAGCGCGCCCTCGTCGTAACCCCGGGCCGCGGCAACGGCGAGGCCGCCGCGCTCACCGTCCCAGAGGTAGGCCGCGACGCGATCGGCGCCGGTCGTCCGGAGGGTGATCTCGAGCAGCTCGTCGAGGGTCGCGTCGGCGTCGTCGCTGCGCGCGACGGCGCGGATCGCTGCCAGGAGGAGGGGGTCGGGGGTCAAGGCCAGCCGATCGTACACGAGTCGGAGGGGTGGTCAATCGAACGCGCGATCGACGGCCGATCGTGCCGGAATCGCGAGGACCCGCCCGTATACTCCCGCCCGTGAAGCTGATCCTCGCGATCATCCACAACGAGGACGCGGGCGCGTTGGTCGACGGGCTCCTCGAGAAGGAGTACCGAGCGACGCGGCTTCACTCGTCCGGCGGCTTCCTGAAGCAGTCGAACGCGACGATCGTCCTCGGCGTCGAGGACGACCGGGTCGAGGACGTCATGGCGATCATCACCGAGCACTGCACCTCGCGGACCCAGGTCGTCAATCCGATGCCACCGATCATGGAGCCGGGCGAGTTCTTCATGCCCTACCCGCTCGAGGTTGAGGTCGGCGGGGCCACCGTGTTCGTGCTTCCGGTCGAGCGATTCGAGCGGCTCTAGCCACGGGCGCGCCGCAGGCAGCGTCGCCGGCGCTCTGCGAGCTCGGGTCGCACTGGCTCGACGCGCTCGTGCCGCGGGCGCCGGACCCGGTCGCCGCGTATCGCAACATCGAGGCCGGCAAGTTCATCACCGTCCGCCGCGAGATCCGGCGGCGCATGGCGGTGGGCGCTGCACCGGCGATCGTGCCGCAGCTCGCCGCGCTCGCCGATGCGCTCAACGCGATCGTCGCGCGCCTGCCGGCCGAAGCCTTCGACGAGCCCGGCGGGGAGGGCGACTGGACCGTCGCCGAGGCGATCGGCCACGACGCGCACGCCCGCGGCGGCCTCTCGCTCGCCGGCGCTCTGGCCGCGTCGGGTCGCTGGCCGGCGAGCGCGCCGGCGGTCGTGCCGGGCGTCCCGGGTCCGCGCGCCGCGTCGCGCGAGCAGCTGCTCGCGAGGCTGGCGGCCAGCCAGCGCGTCATCGAGCGGGCGGCGCGTTCCATCGAGGGCCACGAGACCGACCCTTGCCCGCTCGAGCATCCGCTCGTCGGTCGATTGCGCTGCGGCGAGTGGCTCCTGTTCGCGGGCGTCCACGACCTGATGCACCTCGAGCAGCTGCACGAGATCGAAGCGAGGTACGGATGAGCTTCCGCCCGGATCTCGTCGGCTGCTGGATCTTCCGGACCACGATTGATCGCGGCATCGAGATCCTGCTGATCCGGCGCTCCCCCGGGCGCATCTACCCCGGCATCTGGCAATGCGTGACGGGTGGTCTCGAGAGCGACGAGAAGGTCGTCGATGGGGCCCTCCGCGAGCTCGAGGAGGAGACCGCCATCATTGCATCCGACATCGAGACGCTGTACGGCCTCGACCAGGTGAACCTCTTCCACGCCGAGCACGCGGACACGCTGCTGGCCGAGGCGGTCTTCGCGGCGCACGTGCGCTCCGGCGTCGAGCCGCGGCTCTCGCACGAGCACGATGCTGCCCGCTGGGTGACCCCGGACGAGGCGCGCGGGACCGTTGTCTGGCCGGCGTACCGAACGGCGATCGAGCAGATCGAGTGGCTCGTCGCCAACCCGCAGCACGCGGTCTTCCTGCGGGCGGGCGCGTGGGCGACCGAGGTCGGCTCGGGCTAGACTCGAAAGCGGTGATCGAAGAGCAAGCGCCCGCACCCGGGGCAGCGCGCGAGGCGCGCCCGACACCCCGCTTCGACTCGAAGGTCGATCACCTGCGCCCGACCTACGGCTTCGAGGACGTCTCCCTCGCCCCCGGCCTCGAGACGATCGAGCCGAACGACGTCGAGCTCGGCCAGACCTTCTGCGGCATCGAGCTCGCGATCCCGATCCTTGCGGCCGCGATGGATGCCGTGGTGGATCCATCGTTCGCCGGCGCCCTGGCGAAGCTCGGCGGCCTCGCCGTGCTCAACCTCGAGGGCGTCCAGGCCCGCTACGACGACCCGTCGGGCGTCCTCGAGCGCATCGCCACCGCCCCCGACGACGAGGTCCAGGCCGCCCTGTCCGAGGCCTATGCGGCGCCCGTTCGCGAGGAGCTCGTCGCGCGCCGGATCGAGGCGATCCACCAGGCGGGCTCGAAGGCCGCGGTCGCGGCCACCCCCGCGGCCGCGCGGCGCTGGGGTCCGTTCTGCGCCGAGCACGGCGCGGACATGTTCCTCGTCCAGTCGCAGGTCTCGTCGGCACGACACCTCGCGAGCGGCTACGACCCGCTCTCGCTGGGCGAGTTCACCCGGTTCATGCCGATCCCCGTCGCTGTCGGCAACACGACCAGCGCGGAGGCCGCGTACCGGCTCATGGAGCAGGGCGCCGCCGCCGTCTTCGTCGGCGTCGGTCCGGGCGCGGCGTGCACGACGCGCGAGGTGCTCGGCATCGGCGTCCCGCAGGTCACGGCCGTCGCCGACGTGGCCGGAGCCCGGGATGCCTACCTGCGCGAGACAGGCCGCTATGTCCCCGTCGTCGCCGACGGCGGGATGCGCCGCGGCGGTGAGCTGGCCAAGGCGATCGCGGCCGGCGCAGACGCGCTGATGCTCGGCTCGCCGCTGGCCCGCGCCGAGGAGGCCCCGGGCCGTGGCGTCAACTGGGGCATGGCCGCGCCCTCGCCGGTGCTGCCGCGCGGGACCCGGATCAAGGTCGGCACGATCGGGTCGCTCGAGAAGATCCTGCTCGGCCCGGCGACGGTCAGCGACGGCTCCCAGAACCTCGTCGGCGCGCTGCGCCAGTCGATGGCGGCGCTCGGCGCGCGCACGCTGCGGGACATGCAGCAGGTCGAGCTCGTCTATGCCCCGGCCGTCGCAACCGAGGGCAAGAGCTGGCAAGCCAAGCGCTGAGGGGCTCCCGCTGAGGGACGAGCTCGGCGAGCAGCTCGCCGATTGGGGCAAGGTCATCCGCCTGGAGACGCGCGGCCGAACGAGCGGCCGCTCGGTCGAGGTCGCGCTCGGCTATGTCGAGGAGCCGGACGGCTCGGTGCTCGTCGCGGCCGGCAGTTACAACGCGGCCTGGGCACGCAACTTGGATGCCGATCCGCGCTGCCGCGTGCGCCTCGGCGATGACGCCTGGGCAGACGCGGTCGCGGATCCCCTCGAGGGCCCTGATCAGGCGCGCGCCGTGCGCGAGCTGATCCTGAAGTACGGCACGCCCGCCGAGCGCCTCGGCCGCGGACCCGCCTTCCGGCTCCGACGGGTCGCTCCCTAGGGCGCAGCCTCCCAGGCGCCGGCCTGCAGCGTCGGGCCACCGGGGCCATTGCACGGCGGCATGTCGCCCTCGCCGGGGAACGACGAGCCGCTGACCGCGACTTCCGCGGCGCCGAGCCGGATCACCAGCGCCACGGGGTACGCCGGCTCCGGGTCGCACCAGTTGTCGAAGCGGATCGCGCTGGTGTAGCTGACGTTCGGGTCGAGATCGATCCGCCCGGGGCCACCCGACGCCGACCCGACCAGCTCCGCGCCGTGCGCGTCACGCAGGCCCATCGCCGGGAAGGCGTCGACCGAGCACCTCGAGGCGGTGACGAGGACCACGTTCGTGAACCGCGAGCCGGCCCCGCCCTCGACCAGGTCGTGCGACGCCTTCAGGTCCGCCGGGCTGCAGGCGACGCCGCCGGAGACGACGCTTGGGACGGGTGTCGCCGGTTCGGTGGGCGGCTGGGCGCTCTCGGTCGGCACCACCGTCGGCGTGGGCGGTGGCGCAATCGTCGGCTCGACCGTCGGCGCGGCGGTCGGGGTCGCCGAGCAGGCGACGAGGCCGAGGGCCAGCACAGCGGCGAGGAACGGGGCTGCGGCTCGCGTGCGGGCGCTCCCCCGTCGGATGGCCATGCCGCACGAGCATATCGGGGCAGGTCGGGAGGTGCCCCGGGTCGGTAAGATTCGAGGCACGGTCGGGCTGGTCGCGCCGACCGCGAAGCGAGGTACTCGATCGGGCGTGGCGGGCAAGGGCAGGACGGTGCACGGCGAGGCCGCCAATGCGGGCCACCGTGTCCTCGCCCCGGACGACGCAGAGGTCGAGGCGTATCTCGAGACCGCGCTCCACGCGCCCGGCCCGGAGCGGGCGGTGGGCGACCACCCGGCCGGGGATCGCCAGGCTTTCGTCGCGGTCCTCGACTTCGGGAGCCAGTTCGCCCAGCTGATCGCCCGCCGCGTGCGCGAGCTCAACGTCTACTCGGAGCTCCTGCCCCACGACACCTCCCTCGCCGAGCTGGAGCGCCGCGGCGCCAGCGCCGTGATCCTGTCGGGCGGTCCGATGTCGGTCTACGACGACGGCGCTCCGAAGCCGGACCCGGCGATCTGGAGCGGCCGCCTACCCGTGCTCGGGATCTGCTACGGGGCGCAGCTGATGGCGAACGAGCTCGGCGGCGGCGTCGAGGCCACCGGCAAGCGTGAGTACGGACCGGCGACCGTCACGATCGGCACCGAGGACGGCCTGTTCGTCGGCCTCGACCGGACGCAGCCCGTGTGGATGAGCCACGGCGACTCGATCACGGAGCTGCCGCACGGCTTCGAGGCAACCGCCCAGACCGACGCCTCGCCCTATGCCGGCTTCGCCGACCCGGCCCGCCACCTGTACGCGATCCAGTTCCACCCGGAGGTCGCCCACACCCCGCACGGCCGCGACGTGCTCCGCAACTTCGTCGTCGGGCTCGCCGGGGTGACCCCGAGCTGGACGCCGGCCAACTTCATCGAGTCGACCGTCGCCGAGATCCGCGAGCGCGTGGACACGCACGCTCGCGCCGTCGGATCGGACGGGAAGGTGATCTGCGCGCTGTCCGGCGGGGTCGACTCCGCGGTTGCCGCCGCGTTGGTCCATCGCGCCGTGGGCGACCGGCTGACCTGCATCTACGTCGACCACGGGCTGATGCGCAAGCGGGAATCGGAGCTCCTGCGGGCGACGTTCGAGCAGAACCTCGGGATGAACCTCGTGATGATCGACGCCCGGGAACGGTTCCTCGCGCGCCTTGCCGGGGTCATCGACCCGGAGCAGAAGCGGCGGATCATCGGCGACGAGTTCATCCGCGTCTTCGAGGAGCAGGCAGAGCAGCTCGGCCAGATCGACTTCCTGACCCAGGGCACGCTCTACCCCGACGTCATCGAGAGCGCCACCTCCGAGACCAAGACCGCGCAGAAGATCAAGACCCACCACAACGTCGGCGGCCTGCCGGCCGACCTGCGGTTCAAGCTGATCGAGCCGCTGCGCTACCTGTTCAAGGACGAGGTCCGGGCGGTCGGCCTCGAGCTCGGGCTGCCCGAGATGATGGTCCATCGCCAGCCGTTCCCGGGGCCCGGGCTCGCGATCCGGATCATCGGCGAGGTCACCGCCGAACGGCTCGACACGCTGCGCGAGGCCGACTGGATCGTCATCGACGAGATCAAGGCCGCCGGGCTGTACCGCAGCGTCTGGCAGTCGTTCGCGATTCTCACGCCCGTGCGCAGCGTGGGCGTGATGGGGGATGGTCGAACATACGCGAACGTGGTAGCAATTCGCGCGGTGACCTCCGACGACGGCATGACCGCGGACTGGGCGAAGCTGCCATACGAGGTCCTCGCGAAGATCAGCAGCCGCATCGTCAACGAGGTGCCGGGGGTGAATCGCGTGGTGTACGACATCTCGTCGAAGCCACCGGCCACGATCGAATGGGAGTAGCGACGCGATGAGCCCAGCGCGCAGCAGCAAGCCGAGCGGCGAGACGACGACCTGTCCGTGGTGCTCCGCCACGGTGCCCGTCGAGGCGGCGACGTGTCCGTCCTGCGGCGCGCAGCTGCGCGAGGCAGCCGAGGGCGACATTCCCGGCATCACCCAGATCGACCCGTCCGCGGTGTCCCGTGCCCGACGGGTCAAGCCGCGCCGGCTCACCTCGTGGCTGACCGGCGACACGCCGGTCGAGGAGGAGGAGACCGGCGGCAAGATCGAGCCGCCCTCCCCCGACGTTCGGCGCGAGATGCTCAAGCTCGAGCTCGCGGCGATCGACGCCGAGCTCGAGGCGAAGGCCGCCGCGGCGGCCGCCAACAAGGATCTCCCGCCGGAAGACGCAAAGCCCGCGGAGTCGGGTACGAGCTGAGCTCGCGTCTGCCCACACCCGGCCCGTCATTCCTGCGCGAGCAGGAGCTGCGGGTCGGCGACCGTCGTTACGAGGTCGGCATGAGCCGGCCCTCCATCCCCACCGAGGATTGGTGGACCGCGGTGCTGTGGGTCGCGGGCCCTGACGGCCTCGCGACCTTTGCGGAGCTCGCCCCAGCGGCCGGGCCGCCACCCGATCCCCCGCTCGCGCGCCTGGGCCCGTCGCTGGCGGGAGGACTCTCGGGCCTGATCCTGGAGGATGCCGGGCGGCTCCAGATCCGGCTCGGCCTGGTCGTGCCGCCGGAGGACCCCGAGCGCCCGTGGCGCTGTCCGGCCGTCGTGCGCGCCGCGTTCCGCTTCGAGCCTGCTCGCGCCGCGACGCTTCGCGGGAACGCGCTGGCGTCGGAGGTCCTGACCGCCTTCCGGCGCGCCATCGAGGGCCTCGGTCGGCGCTAGGGAGCCGGGCAAGCCAGGCGACGGACTCCAACCGGGACCGGGTCTATCCTCGCCCCGGGGAGCGGGCAGCGAGACGGAGGCAAACGTGAGCGGCAGCTGGGCGGCGTCGATGCAGGCTGCGCTCGCGGCGAGCCTGGGCCGACCCCGCTGGTGGGTCATCGCCCTGGCGGCGTTCCTCGTCCGGGGCGGGATCTTCGTGGTGCTCCTGCCACTCGTCAGCCTGCCATCAGCGCCGGCGCTGGCGACCGCGCTTGCCCCGACCATCGAGGCGCTCGCGTTGAGCCGCCAGTCCCTCGAGGGCGCCCTGATCGGAAGCGCGATCGTGGGCGGCATCGTCGCGATCGTCGGGGTCGCTGCGCTCACGGGCTCCTGGCTGGACAACAGCCTGACCGGCGACGCGGTCACCTCGGAAGAACTGGACCTGCGCCCCGCGGCCGACCCGCCTTCTGCGTGGCGAGCCCTGGGGATCCGGCTGGTCGCACACCTGCCGACGCTCGTCGCCCTCGGCTACGCGGCCGTGCGGCTCGTGATCGCCACCTACGAGGACCTGCTCTCGCCCGGGGACCCCTCGATCCCGATCGCCCTCCGGGTGCTGGCCAGGGCGCCTGACGCCGTCGTCGTCGCGGTGATTGCGTGGCTCCTTGGCGAGGCCCTCGGCGGGATCGCGGCGCGCCGGATCGCAGAGGGGCAGAGCTTCGGCCATGCCCTTCGCGGCGGCCTCGGCGATCTCGTCCGGCTGCGCGGCGTCGCGACATTCGCCGTGACCGACGCCGTGGTCCTCGCCATCGTCCTGTTGCTCGTCGCCGTCGTCGGCCGCGCGGCAGACCACGTCCGGGTGTACCTCTTCGGAGGCGCCGGCGACGTCAGCCTGGCGGCCGCGCTGTTCCTGCTCGTCACGACGTGGGTGCTGGCGCTCGCAACGCTCGGGGCGGCGCTCGCGTGGCGGGCGACCGCGTGGACCATCGAGACGGCGCCGCGGCGGGTGGCCCCCGCTGAGGTCGTCCCGGGCCGTGAGGATGTCGCGACGCGGGAGGCGCCGGCGGGCTGAGCTCCCATCCGATCGGAGCAGCGGGTGTGACCGTCCGTCACGCAAACGTCGCTTCGGGCGTCCGAAGCGTCACGCTGGGCCCGAATTGGCCTTTGTTACACTGCCGCCCGATCGTCGAGGCCACCTCCGACGAGGGCTCTCATCACGGAGGCGCCGAGTCGCCGAATGGACCAGATCTTCACCGCCATCGGCGACGCAATCGGCTCGATCTTCGACAACCCCGTCGTCAAGCTGGGCATCCAGCTGGCGGTCATCTACTGGATCCTGCTCTGGCTCGCGGCTTCTTACTGGGCCTTCCGGGACATGCAGTCCCGCAGCGACAACCCGCTCGCGCCGTACCTCGCGGCGGCGTTCGTGATCATCTTCACCCCGATCCTCTTCCCGCTCGCGGTCTTCACCTACCGGATCATCCGGCCGCAGGAGCGGATCGGGGAGGTGTACGAGCGGAACCTCGCCGAGGAGGCGATGCTCGCCGAGATCGAGGCGATCCCCCACTGTCCGACCTGCGACCGGCGCGTCGACGCCGCCTGGATCATCTGCCCGACCTGCCGGACGCGGCTCAACCGCGTCTGCCCCAACTGCACGCGCCTCGTCGGTCTCGACTGGACGCTGTGCGCGTGGTGCGGCCGCGAGTTCGAGCGCCACGACCAGCTCGCCGCGGGATCCGCGCCCATCGTCAGCCTGCCGACGCGTGAGGCGCTGCCGGCCGGTGAGCTCGAGTCGGTGAGCGACCGCGTCCGCGCCTCCGTTCGGGCTCCGCGCCGAACCTCCGACCAAGCCGCGGAGAATTGACCGACCGCTCCGACCCGGAGGCCCCGTCGCCTCCCGCGCCCGAGCCCTCGCCCGACGGACCCGCGGGTTCCGACCCCGCCCCGCGCCATCTCGGCCTGACGACCTTCACGATCGAGGGCCGCCAGGCACCCGCCCTCTTCGTCGTCGGCTGGCTCGCCACCCTCATCGGGGTCGCTCTCACCGCCATCGTCGCCTTCGGCGCGCCGGGCCTCGGCGGCGCCATCATGTCGCTCGCCTCGCTGTTCGCGCTCTCCCTCGGGCTGATCCTGCTCGCCGGCTCGCAGACGATCGAACGACGCGCCGCCGGGGCGGCATACGCCGGGCCGTCGCCGCTGCTCGTCCTGATCGCCGTCGTCGCGGTCACGAGACTGGCCGGGTTCCTCGTCGGCGTCCTGCTCGTGCCCTTTGCCGACCGCATCCCGATGGAGGTCGGCGACCTGATCGCCGTCGTGCTCCAGGCGCTGGTGTTCTTCGGCGTCCTCCGCGTGCTGATCGTGGGCCCTGGCGTCCTGAGCTGGGCGCAGATGGGTTGGATCGCGGATCGGGCCGTTGCCATCCGCGGGCTTTCGGGGGGCGCGGTCTTCGCGGGGCCGCTGATCCTGGTGACGTCGCTGATCGTCGCGGTCGCGGTGAACCTCGCGGGCGTGGCGCCACCCAGCCCGCTTCCGCCGACCGGCACGCTCTCGGGCCTCGTCCTCCACCTCATCGCCGGAGCCCTCGTCGCCCCGCTGGCCGAGGAGATGCTGTTCCGCGGCTTCGCGCTCACCGCGTGGCGCCAGCTGGTCGGCGTGCGCGGGGCCATCGTCAGGTCGTCGATCGTGTTCGTCCTGGCGCACGTGCTGTTCGTCTCGGGCGACACGTTCTCCGAGACGGTGCGGGTCGCGTTCGTGGCCGGGGTCGTGCGCATCCCGGTGGCGTTCGCCCTCGGCTGGCTGTTCGTCCGTACCGGTTCCATCTGGGGTCCCATCGGGCTTCACGCCGCATTCAACGGGATCCTCATCGCCCTGGCCGAGGCCGCCGCGCGACCCAGCTGACCGCGCTCGCCGGTAGCCTCCGGATCGTCCTCGGGTCCGGATGGCGAGGGGAATCGGCGGGCTCTCGTCGTCCGGGCTCGGGGGCGCCTGCTCTGCAGCGAGGAGCGCGATGGCCGGCACGGATGGACCGATCCCGTTCCCCCTTGCGGCCGCGCGCGGTCGACGGATCCGGGAGCTGCCGTCGAGCGAGCGGCCGCGAGAGCGGCTTCAGCTCCGAGGTGCTGCGGGGCTCACGGCGGCGGAGCTGATCGGCCTGCTCTGGGGGTCCGGCACGGCGGGGCGGTCCGCCGTGGACGTGGCGACCGACGCGATCGCGCGCTTCGACGGCCTGTCCGGCCTGGCCCGGGCGAGCACGCCGGAGCTCGAGGCGCTGCCCGGCATCGGCGTCGCCCGCGCCGCGCAGCTGCAGGCGGCGTTCGAGCTCGGCCGCAGGCTCCTCGCAGACTGGCCGTCCGGCCGTTGGTCGATCCGCTCGCCGCGCGACGTGGCCGACCGGCTCGTGCTGCAGATGGGGCGCCTCGAACGGGAAGAGCTGCGGGTCGTGATCCTCAACACGAAGAACGCGGTGCTCCGTGTCGTGACCGCCTACCAGGGCAATGTCAGCGCCTCGCTCGTGCGGGTCGGCGAGCTGTTCCGCGATGCGGTGCGGCTGGACGCGGCCGGCGTGATCCTCGTCCACAACCACCCGTCCGGCGACCCGACCCCGTCGCCCGATGACCTGCACCTGACCGCCGAGGCCCTGGCCGCGGGCGGGCTGCTCGACATCGACGTGCTCGACCACCTGGTCATCGGCCACGACGCGTACGTCTCGCTCCGAGACCGCGGCGTCGCCTTCGACCGTCGCGGCTCGAGGCCTCCGCCAGCGGCCTGAGACGCGGTGCGACACGCCGCTCCACCAATGACGGCGAAGACGTCATCGGGACCATGTGCGGCGTGACAGGGCGTGGGCCGGGCGCTCCGGTGCTTCGCGGCGTAGCGCTGGATTCTGAAGCGCGACAGAGACCACCGAACGCGACGCCTATGCTTCCATCGACCGGGGTCAACCCTCCGGAAACGGAGGAGGTGCCGTCGTGCACCGATTGACCCCACTCATCGCCGCCATGGCGCTCGCGCTCGGTGCGTGCGCCACGAGCTCCGGCCCATCAGCCCCGGCGCCCACGGCGTCCGCGCCTGCGCTCCACGAATTGCCGACGCTCACCCTGCAGGCGACGATACCCACGCGCAACGGCACACTTGCCATCGTCGCCACACCCGAGGCGATCTGGGTCCTGGCACACGAGAATCCGGCAATTCTCCGGATCGATCCCGCGACGAACAAGGTGACTGCGACCGTCGCGCTCGGCGATGGCTTCGGGAACGGCCTGGGGCTCGCGGGTGGCATCCTGTGGACGTTCCACCAGACCGCCGGCGAGGTGGTCGGGGTCGATCCTCGCACGGCGAAGATCGTTGCGACCGTGCCCGGCGGTCGAGACGGCGACGTCTTCTTCGTCGGTGACGATTCCGCCTGGCTGATCGCGGGCGAACGCCTCGTCCGCATCGACGGCACAACGTTGAAGGGGGTCTCCCAGCCGCTCGCGGCACCTTGCTCCGTGGCCGGCGCGGCCGCGGCAGGAGGGTTCCTCTGGCTGGCCTCGGCCGATGGCGTGATCTGCAAGGTCAACCCGAATTCGCGCGACGTCGCCGCTCGTGGAACCGGTGGGGGGATCGGAGCCGGAATGCGAATCGTGGCGGGATTGCCGTGGGTTCCCACCGGCGATGGCGGCCTCGTCACCATCGACCCCGCCACGGCGTCTGTGGCGACGACCGTGCC
>Ga0105245_10004623_pt1 | contig 12154 bp, 10 predicted proteins | sample KBSM54metaG_FD_81523 | JGI IMG/M metagenome (GOLD analysis project Ga0105245, IMG submission 81523) | Miscanthus rhizosphere microbial communities from Kellogg Biological Station, Michigan, USA - KBS M5-4 metaG | ecosystem: Host-associated > Plants > Roots > Rhizosphere > Soil | place...
AACATACTCGGCGATGGTTTCAGCACCCCGGACAACGAGGCGCCCGCCGTGGCTACGGCACTGGTCAAGGCGTCACCGGACGCAATCTTCGCCCCGGTCTCCGGTCGGCAAGGGCCGCGCAGATGGCGACCAAGACGATTCCAATTTTGACCTTGTCAGAAGACCTGATCGCGGACGGACGGGTATCGTCGCTAGCGCGTCCGGCGCCGACGCGCTGCTCCGGGAGCGGTAAGGCAGTCGCGCATGCCCGCTCAAAACGGATCCCTCCTACGCGCCGAGCGCGGTAGGACCATTTTGATGTCGATAACGACGGAGGGCCGGCCGCGGCACAGCTCACCTAGGGACGCTATCCTTGACGAGGAGTAGGAAGTCCTATGGTTCTGCGAACGACGGAGGCCGAATTGCTCTGAGTTATAACCCAAGCGCGATCTCGGCCCATTTCAACATGCGGTCGCTATTGAGGAACGCCATCACCGCCGGCTCAATTGACGCGGGCGCGCCCGGTCCGACCAAAGCCATCGCGGCCACCATGTCGCAGCGTTGATTGAAGGCGAGTAAGAGCGCGGCGTTGCGATTCCCCTCGACGCGATAGGCCCGGCTGCGGCCGCGCATCGGACCGACGATGATCTGTCGACCGGCACCGATCGGCGTTGCCTTGCCAATCAGCGCCAGGTCGCCCATCTGCTCGAGGTCGCCATCGTCGGCGACGCCGGTGGTGCAATTGCAAAAGCCGAGCTTGGCGCGAACGTAGAGCTGAACCTCGCCGCCGCAATCGGCGGCCTTGCAGCGGAACGCCTTTCCTTTCCCCCAGGGGTCTGCGCCGAAAGGCCAGTCGGCTTCCGTCCACACCGGGCGGATCTCGCCGGATGCCGCTGTTGCGCGTGCTGGTTCGCCGGATCGCAATATCCAGACCGCAGCGGCTGCGCAGAGCAGTGCGGTGGCTACGCTGATCGCGACGAATTTGCTTGTAAGGCGCATGGAAGCTGCCGCGGCTCTCCTGCTAATTCTGAGCCATGAACTTTCGTGAGGCCGCGAGGTCCTCCCGCGAGGAGTCGCCGTTTCGCGCCATGTCCACGACTTTCGCGTAGTACTGGCGCGCCTTCACCGCGTCACCCGCTTTCTCGGCGGCGTGAGCGGCGCCGATCGTCGCGCCAAAGCGGTTTGGCTCCTTGCGCATGGTGGTTTCGAACGCGGCCAGTGCCTCCGTCGCCATGCCGCGTTCGAGCAGCATGGTCCCGTAGAGCTCGCGTGCCGGGGCGAGCGGTCCCGGCGTCACGATGGATTTTTCGGTCTTGTCTTCGGCATCGGCGGCAAGGCGCATCGCTTCCAACGCATCCGCCTGCTTTCCCTGGGCATTGAGCTGCCAGGCTGTGGCGACCTGCCGCTGAATGTCGACGATCTCGGCCCAATAGGCGTCCTTGTCCTGCTGCAGCTTGTCCCGCAGCTCCGCCAGCTTGGCGATGTCCGCCGTTGCTGCGTCTGCATTGCCGGAGCGCGCGGCGCCAAGGGCGCGGGCGAAATAGGTGATCGCATCGACATAGGCAAACCGGCTCGGCTCGACCTTCAGCGCGGCGGCGCCCTGCCAATCGCCGCGCTCGACCATATAGCGCGCCTGGCTCGCCGCTATCGCGTAGGGACCGGCGCGGACGGCCGGCGCATAGCCCGTGGTCGCAACCATGTCCGCGATGACGTCGCGGGCTCGGCTATCCTGCGCGAGCTGGAGTAGGGCGTAGACCATATAGTCGTCGGCATGCAGCTGCTCGCTGGGGTCCTTGCCCTCCTTGGCAGCCTTGGCGGAACGGCTATTGGCGTCGATGGATTCGTTCCAGTAGCCGACGCGCGTGAAGATGTGGGACGGCATATGCAAAGCGTGCGGCGCCGCCGGCGCGATCTCGGAATAGCGCTTGGCGGCGTCGAGACCTTGCTCTGCGATCGCCGGATAGTCGTAGAGGTGGATCAGGTAATGCGCGACGCCGGGGTGCCGCGGCTGCCGCTTGAAGATCGGCTCCAGGATGGCGGCGCCTTTGAGCTGGTTGGCATAGGTCTTGTCGTTTGGTGACGCCGTGACATTCAGCGTGATGGCGTAGGCGATCTGCGCCTCGTCATCATCGGGATAACGCGCGGCGACGGCTTCGGCTGCCTTGAGATAGGCCTTCGCGCGCTCACCAAACTTTGTCTGTTCGTCGCCCGAATAGAAGGTCAGCAGCGCGTCGATATAGTCGCGCTCGCGATCGCTCTTGGCGCCGAGCGCCTTGGCCTTCTGCAGCGCGGCTAGGCCCTCGGTGAGGTTTTCCTTCGGCGCGGGAAAATGCGGATTGTTGAGCAGGCTCAGGGCAATGCCCCAATAGGCGATCGCGCATTCCGGATCGGCCTGCAACGTCTCCTCGAAAATCTCTTTCGCGGGCCGGTACCAGAACGAGTGCTGATAGCGCATCCCGCGGTCAAAGCGGCGCTGCGCCACCTCGTTGCAGGAGGTCTGGAAGTGAACCTTGCCAAACTGCTCGTCGGTCCCGTCCTCCGCGCGTGCGGCAGGCGTGGCGGAGATCGAGCCCAGGGTAGCGAGGGCGAGAAGAGAGACGGTTCTCAAGGTGAGCGCGCGCATCGGCCCCTCCGTTTCTGTTCAAAAAAATTGTTCAGATGGCGCCGATAAAGTCGGGGCGCCGAAGTTCGTAGCGCTGAAATTTGCGATGGCAATTGTGTTGTTGGAAGGATTTGCCCATTCGCGATGCGAGTCAATAGGAACGGGCGGATTTGCGTTAGGGAAGCACGCCTGTCAGGCTTCATCCGCCCGTCGGCGAAATCGTAAGGCGGATATACGCGAGCTCCGGGCCAACGGAATGGGCATCCTAAAGATCGGCAAGACGCTCAAAGTCGGCACGAGCGTGGTGCAGCGGGTCATCTCGGCGGCGGCAGAATGATCGGTGATCGGCGGCTTGGATGTGCCAACTACAACCAATCAGGCATTGCGGTGTTGCATTAGCGCGGCGGATCAAAAGGGTTACCGCATTTCCTTTTGATGATATCCGCGACAGCATTGCCTTTTACGTAAGTGTTTCCTGTCAACACCTCATTAGAGGATCTTACGACTATCGTTCCCGCCAAGCCCCAACCACCATTTGGAGTTTTTACGAAGGCGTCGCACGACAGAGTATTCAAATCAGCCGGCCACTTTTCAATCGTGAGTCGCTCTTCGGCAGGAGCCAAAGTCGGGGCAACCGCAAATAGGCCGAAAAGGAAAGGTTTCAAAAAGCACCGCATCTCGCGGCCTCCTCAGAGCTCACTGGGAGAACTGAAATTATCCCCATCAGTTCCGGTCCGGGTAGTGTGAGGGGCAACAAGATCATGCTCAAAACCAACAAGTCTTCCACAATTGCGATGAATTCAACTTATCCTGTGCGGGTTGCGCGGCAACAAAACACGCTCATTAAGCTTGATGTCGTCGCTGCGGGTTAATTCTGGAACCGCAAACAAAAGACCGCCCGACGCACCGCGACAGCGAGCGCCTATCGCCCGGCCGTTCTGATCGATGGATCAAGGTGAAGAATCGCGCGCATGCCGCCTTTAGCCGGGTGCTGGATGCGTTCTAGGTCAGCGGGAAGCGCTCGCCGGCCGCAAGGGGGCTCACTGCGGCCAATCGGTGTAGAGCGTGATCCCGATCATGATCATCGAGCTGGCCACGACCACTACTGACCAGATCACCGGCCATTCTTCGAGGACAGCAACAATGGGCGGCCGCCCGCCAAGATTTCTCTTCATATGCGCGAAGCGCCAGCCTGCCACACCCATTCGGAAGCTCCGTTTGGCCCCCAGCAGCGGGTTGACTTCTAACAACGCAAAGCAATCGTCGGCAATTGACCTATTCGGGTGTAATCCCCAGGATCAAAGTGAAGAACCGGGCGCACGCAGCCTTCGGCCGGGTGCTGGATCAGTTCTAGCTCAAGCATCCGCGTTGGCGGGAGTCGAATCCCTCGCCGACCCATCAAAGCCAGCATAATCAAAATCCTTCGATGCGAATGTGAACGGCATGAGGCCTCTCCGCTGCAGCGAGCGATCGATATCCGCGTCTACGTCGAGGCGGTGAAGAGCACCGCTGCACGTGAAATTCCTTCGATTTCATTGGAGGAAATTGAACGCTGGGCGAAATGGGCCCTTGAGCAGGCCGATCGCATCGATCCCGTGAGAAGTGCCCGTTTTATGGATGTTTTTGACGAAAGTGACGACGCAAAATAAACGTGGGGCAAAATGTGGGGTGTTCAGAGGTGTGGTATTTTACGAAGTAATATCAAGTGCTTGTGTATTTAGTTGGCGGAAGGAGTGTCCCGTCAACCATCTTGATTGCACTGAATAATTTCGACCTTAAACTTCAGAACCTACGGTCTAAACCACGCGTCCTATCGCATCACGTCTTCCGTATCAGCCGCCGCAATGGCAATTCGCCGCCGGCGGTCGGGCGAACGAGTTGATCGCGATCTCTGCAGTGGCAGGCGCCCGTAGGCGCTCGGGTCTGTTCCGCGGTAAGGTCGCTGATACCTCACACCTGTAGCCAGGCGCCATTCTCGAACCCGGCATAGATGCTGTGCATCTGCGGCAATTACTATGCACCCTATGGCCGCTGTGTGCCTACGCCGTAATGGCGGCAATATTGGCGGACCACGGACGAGTCGCGGCCCCTTTGAATCTGAATGAATGAACTCTCTATTTGATGTGACCTAGAACAAGCACGTCCGCGCCCTTGCTGCCGTGCTTTTCCAGGTCCGCCAATACTCCTGCGTCGGACAGGTCCAGCTTTCGCGAATGCTTCCAATCGCGACGCGATACCTGAACAAGACGCTTCAATACCTGCTTCGATTTGGTTTCGATCGCCAACTCGCGTCTTGAGTCAAAACTGCCCGGACTGAGGTTGATCGATCCGACGATCGCTTTCTTTCCGTCTGCGATCACAATCTTGCCGTGCAGCTTCAGGTGCCTCAATAGGTGAACCTTGGCTCCCACGTCGTGCATGATTCGCAGCCCACCGATGCCTTCGGCGAGCTTCTTGCCCGACAGCTTATGCGGCGCGCGTGCCATGATCCTGACCCGAACGCCGCGGTTGACTGCGCGAACGAGCCTTTCGACGATGACTGTGTCTTGATAGCGTTCATTTTGAAGCCAGAGCGATTTCTTCGCCCCATCGATGATGGTCGCGATCCGTTCGCGTCCGTTGTTGGGGCACCAAAGCAGACGTGATTTAGGATCAGGTTTGAATGGCTTGCGCGCCCAGTCGGCGTCGAAGCACCTTATCATCTCCCGAACTTCGCTCTTTTTGGTGGTTGTGACCGCATAATCGCGCGTTTCGGTTAGATCGCGAGGCTCCCAGTTGAGCGATTCCACGAAACCAATCTTGTCATCGATGACCATCGATTTTTGATGCGTTAGAGCAAACGCGGCGCTGCTGTCGCGCACCTTGACGCCGGCCGCGAGAAGGGCTTTTCGGGCCTTTTCATTTTCGCTCTTGCCGTTGCGTCGCGCCGGATTGAGCATCACGCGAACATTAACCCCGCGGTGATGGGCTGCGATCACCGCGCGGAGCAGTGTCGGCTCCGTGAACAGGAACATCCTGATGTTCAACGAGCGCTTGGCGGCATTGATCGGCTCCAGAATAGCGTCGACCGTATCGTCCGGAAGAACGATGAGTGTATGCGACATTATCTTGCTCCTGGGCGAGGCCACAATCGTTCAGGGCTAGGATGCATGGGCAGGCGAAGCCCCCGTTGTTTCATACTGGATACGGTGAAGTTCGGCGTATACGCCATTGAGCGAAAGTAGCTCACCATGCGAACCTTCCTCGGCGACAACCCCATCCTTGAGGACAACTATCTTGTCCGCCTCGCTTATGGTGCTCAAGCGATGTGCGATCATAATGACGGTACGACCTTTCATCAATTGTCGCAGACCTTCGATAACGAGGCGTTCTGATTCGGTATCGAGTGCCGCCGTTGGCTCGTCCAGGATCATGATCGGACTGTTGCGAATGACGGCGCGCGCTATGCCGATGCGTTGTCGCTGGCCACCCGAAAGCGTGTCGCCGCGCTCTCCGACTACCGTATCGTATCCATGCGGCATGCGACCGATGAATTCGTCGGCGTTGGCCACCTTTGCTGCGTTGACGATTTCGTCATCGGTGGCTCCGGGGCGTCCATAAGCTATATTTTCCCGAATCGTCCCACGGAATAGAACGGTTTCCTGCAACACGAAGCCAACCTGGGTGCGTAGCGCGTCGAGCTTGAAGGTTGTCACGTCGACGCCATCTATGAGGATGCGCCCGCCGCTGGGATCGTAAAAGCGGGGCACGAGACTCAGTACGGTCGATTTGCCCGAGCCGGTTGGTCCGACGATGCCCACGACCTGGCCGGGCTCGATTTTGAACGACACATCGCGAAGAACCTGTGTCTCATCGTCGTAGCCAAATGCGATGTTCTCAAATGTGATTCCGCCCTTGACCCTGCCAGGATCGGCGGCATCAGGGTGCTCAGGAATGATTTGATCTGCAGACAGTATCTTTTGGATGCGTTCGAGTGCGACCGTCGTCTGCGCAATCGCACTGGTCATGCTTGCGAGATCTTTGACGGGTTTGAAGAACTTCGCGAGATAGGCGAGATAAACCGTCAGAGCACCAGCTGTCATCGTTCCCGCGACGATCAGGGACGTTCCCTTCCACAACACGATGGCCGTGCAGATCGCGACTACGATGCTGACCATGGGTGATAATAGCGACTTGACCTGTCGAGCTTTAAGAGCGGCTTCGACCGTGGCGTGACTCGCAGCTTCAAGATGTGCGACCTCCAAGTCCTGGCGTCCGAAGGCTTTTACCGCTCGGACCGATCCCAATCCCTCCTGAACAACGGCGACGACCTCGCTCTGCCTGGTTCGAACAATCCGCGTAACTTCCTTGACGGCCCTTTTGAAATGCATGACCGCCAGGAGCAGGAACGGTGTGATAGCGAGAGCTATCAGGGTGAAGTGCCAATCGAGCTAGAACATCAAGCCGACCATGAACACAATGGTGCTTATGTCCACGATAATGCTCAGTGTTGACGATGATGCAAAACTCTGAATGGTCGCGACGTCGCTGGTGATGGTTGACATCAGTGCGCCAGTCTTCGCCGTATCGTAAAATCGCAGCGAAAGCCGGTGAAGATGCTCGTAAATGCGAATTCGCAGATCGTTAGCGACCCACTGTCCAATGCTTGTTGTGTAGTAATTGTCGACATAGGTCGCGGCCGCACCGATCACCGCGATGACCAGCGTGGCGACGCCTGCGAACAGCGCAACGCCAAGGGTATGACGTCCAAAACCGTAGTCGTGCGCCCAAGCCAGCCAGCCAGGCAGGTGATGCTTTCCGAGCGCGTCGTCGAGGACGAGCTTCAGTGGCCAGGGCGCTGCGAGACTCGCAACAATCTCGGCCAGCATCGCGACAAAGACAATCGCGAGCCAACCCCGATAGGGTCGAAGGAGTCCGAGTACCAGGCGCGTCATTCGCGCATTCCGTTCCAGAAGCGAAACTTTCCGCCGAACATGGCAGCCTTGCTTGCGATCCTTGGCTTCAGAGCACAAATTCGCAATTGTTGGGCGATTACGCTATGCAAAATCGGCAGCATCACGCTGAAGCCGCGTTTTAGCTTCCTGCGGCACTGCTAAGGCGGCGGCCCCGGTCGCGTCGATGGCCTCCGTGCGACGTCGATGGTTGCGACGAGCCGTTTAGCCGGGTCGTAATCGCGGATCAGCCGCAGACTCGCACCCGGCGGACACGCCAGCCATGGCCATCCCAGAAACGCTGTGTCACCCATTCGCAACTGCCAAAATCGTCGTATGGCCCGCGACCTGCTCCGTAAGGGGCCGGCTCATAATAGCGGTCCGGAGCAGCGACGACGCCACGCTGCGCGCTTGCCGGCGTCGCGACGAGTGAACCAGCTATCGTTGCGACCGCGACGAAGGCAGCAAATGTCTTCTTCATTCCAGGCCCTCCTGTGCTTGATTGGCGAGCGTTCACGCGACCGGCGCCCCCCAGATACCAAGAAATTCCCGCCGCTGTTCGGCAATCTCCCAGCGGGCATCGTATCAGGCCGACTGAGTGCGTTGATAGAGGCTGGCTTCGAGTTGCTTGTTTGCAGTCATATATCCGTTGTGGTGTCCAAACTCGGAAGTCTGAGCGCGTAACCGGCAAGTTGCCTTGGCCTCAAGAAGAGACATCGTGAGCCGGGCCTTTCATGATGCCATGAACAGAAGTGGGTTCAATATTTCAGGTCCTTGCCGTGTTCGCTGCCGTTTTCGCATAGACGGAGGAGGCTATCGCCCCATACCCTCCCAACGTGCGTCTGATCAACATCGCGTTGCACTCCGCCCTTGCGGTTTGCCGTCTTCGCAGCAAAAAGGAAACGGTCATGAAACCTGCAACAATTCTACTGGCATCGGCTTTCGCGCTGTCTGGCACTTTCGCGTTTGCACAAGCTGGCGGCGCCAACGGCACTGCGGGAGGTCGCACGACATTGAGCGGAACCGGCACTTCCGCGATGGGAGGTGATAGGGCCGGAGCGGTTAGCGGTAGCGGTCCCGCCACAGGTGGTTCGATGAGCGGCGGCACTTCCGGAAGCGCTGTTGGCAACCAGCCCTGCGACAATCCGAACGGCTGTCCGAACGGTGCGACGTCACTCAGCGGAACCGGTTCGTCCCAGTTCGGCGGCTCCACGTCGGGCGGACCCGGCAGAAACTAGCGGCAAAGCCGAGAGAAAGTCTCGCCTGGTTTGCGCGGCCTTCATAAATGCGGTCCAGTTGCCCCTGCGCCGGGAGCGCTACTGACAGCCGGAACAGAAAACGGGCGACCTCTCGGTCGCCCGCTTAGTCCCTGATACTTGCGAAGGTTTTCCTGTTAATTTTCCTAGGGAATCTTGTGCGAGGTCACGGTGGGATGAGGGGGGCTTTGGATGTTTGCCGACACTCATTTTCCCGTTCTGCTGGTTCTGTTGATGGCCGTTGCTGGACCATTGCTCGCCGAGCTTCCGGTCGGATTTCGCGTTCCAGCGGTAGTGCTCGAAGTCGTGTTGGGGATCATCATTGGTCCACAGGTGCTGGGCTTGGTGCATTTCGACGGCATCGTGGCTTCCATGTTCGCGTTCGGTATGGCCGCAACCCTCTTCATGGCAGGTATGGAACTCGAATTCGAAAGAATTCGCGGCCGGCCCTTATGGCTGGCGGTCGGCGGGTGGGGAATGTCGGTTGCGCTTGGGCTTTCCGCTGCAGCCGTGCTTCATGCGAGTTCGCTCCATGATCCGATGATAGTGGCGCTGGCGCTGACGACAACTGCGTTGGGCACGTTGCTGCCGATCTTGCGCGATGCCGATCAACTCGACACACCATTCGGGCGACTTTTTATCGCGGCCGGTACGATGGGCGAGCTGGGACCGATTGTCGCCATGTCGTTACTCCTTAGCCAGCAGTACACTACGTTGCAGGAGTTTGGTTTCCTGATGGTTTTCCTCGTGGTCGTGATTTTGGCGGCCGCAATCAGTATGGGGCTACGGCCGCCGCAGGTTCTGGCGCTTCTGAGTCGCTCGATGCACGCGAGTTCGCAGCTTCCGGTACGTGTGACCTTGCTCTTGTTTGCTGCTTTTTTCGTACTTTCGGAGCGATTTGGCTTCGAAAGCATTCTAGGCGCCTTTGCCGCGGGAATGGTGGTGGGATTGGCGACCCAGGGAGCGGAGGGCAGGGCGCCGCGGATGAAGATTGATGCCATCTTCTTCGGCTGGTTCATACCGTTCTTTTTCGTTGGCACCGGTATCAAATTCGATCTCGGGTCGATAGTCGGTAGCACGTCGACCATGTTGTTAGTCCCGATCTCCCTTGCGCTGTTTTTGCTGGTGCGCGGCGCGCCTGTATTCTTGTATCGTAGCGATCTAAAGACCGCAGAGCGCACTTCTTTTGCGCTCTACAGTTCGGTCGCCTCGCTTTCGCTGGTGGTGGTAATCACAGAGATCGGCGTTCGTGCAAAAACCATGAGCCCGCAGATGGCTTCAGTGCTCGTCGGTGCCGCGGTTTTGTCCTTGCTGCTGTTTCCGACAATTGCGGGACAGCTTCTTCATCAACGGCAACGCCGATCCGGGTGAAGCGGGGCGGCCGCGGAAGAAGAAGCAATTGCTATTGAAGCTTGCCGGCCTATGAGGCATCCTGCCAACCTTTATCCCGTCATCACGTCTTTTAACGGACGACAAGATCGTGAGATTGCTCAAACGCCTCCTGCAGCGGTTGGTGATTTTCGGTTTGGGAATATTCAGCGTCTGGTTGATCGTCTTCGTGGTCTTCGAAACTGCCGATCGCAGGTTGCCCTGGATTGTGGCGTTGGCCATCACTTATGGATTTGCGGCGTATATTGTTTTGCCGCGCGCCATTCGCCTGGGTCTTAAGGTTGTCCAACGCAAACGAGTACCTAGTTACACGATCACCGGCGATGGATTGCCAGGAGACCCCGTCAACGTCGCGCTCGTAGGTACGCGACAGCAACTTCGATCGGCCTTTGCAATCCTTGGCTGGTCGGAGGCAGATCGACTGTGTTTGGCAAGCTCGTGGGGCATGGTCCGAGCTTTCGTGTTCAATTCGCCTTACCCTACCGCACCGTTCAGCTCCCTCTATCTTTTTGGACGCGGCCAGGACATCGGTTTCCAAAAGGCAATTGATAACAGTCCGCGGAAGCGCCATCACATACGATTTTGGGCTCTGAGCGTGACGCGCGCTCAAGATACCTGGGGCGCCGCAAGCTTCTGGCTTAATGCGGAGCGGCCACCGGAAAATGAACGTGTTTTGTGGGTCGGAGCCGGCACGAGAGACACTGGCTTATCCTTAACTCGGCTCACATTTCAGATAACGCATGCAACCGATTCCGATACCAATGTCGAGCGCGATCACATCATCGCCGAGTTGAAGAAAAGCCGGGCGATCGACGCTGTGACAGTTTATCAATCCGGTCAGGATCTGCTTACCGAGCGTGTCAACCACTATGTAACTGATGGAGAAATTGCGTTGGCGAATTTGGTGGTCGGCGATCCGCGGTAGTGCGGTGGCTGCGCGGTTGGGCGGATGGCGTCTATTGGCCCATGACTTTAGCGGTTGACTATGCACAATCGGTCGATCGGAGCCGCGTCGATATCGATCACGTTGCCAGGCTCGGCGCTCTGCCCAAGCCTAAACCGCGTCAAGGGCTGCAAACATAAATTGGGATAAGCCGAAGTGGACGCAGGTGCATCCTTAAAGGGGCAGCGCTGGCTATTGGCCCAAAGGGCAATTTTACAACTGGGGAGTTGCGAGCCAAAGTCGCAGTCCGTGGATAGGGCTTGCTGTCAGCAATGGATCAGCGTCATATGGTCCAGTGTCCTGAAATTCGTCTTGGGTGTCCGTGGATACCGCTAGTCATTAACAAGAAATCGGCTGCTCCAGCCGGTAGGAGATCAACCCTATGTGGCGCCTAGTACGCATCGTTCTATTCGCCACAACGGCAAGTGCAGTTAGTGTATCCGCGCTTGCTGCCGACCTCCCGGCCAGAATGGATCCTGTCGCGCCGGTCGCCTATGTGCCTGCGTTTTCATGGACCGGCTTCTACCTCGGAGGAGAACTTGGCTGGATACAAACGAACCCCAAATACACGACGGGAGCGTTATTGCTCGGGGCGCCATTCCTCGTAACATCGGGGTCTGACAAGAATGGCCTGACCTACGGAGTTCTGGCTGGGTATAATTACCAGGTAGGTCAGCTGGTGCTGGGCGTCGAAGGCGACTTCCAAGGTTGGACAGTTGGCCAGATGCGTTACACGGCGGTCACCGGAGATTTTCTAACGGCTCGCAGCAAATGGGGCGGCTCGGTCCGCGGACGCCTCGGCTACGCTGCCGATCACGCTCTGCTCTATGTGACCGGGGGTGCTGCGTTTGTCTCAAACGAGACCTCGATCCCTTTTACCGGCATCGCGATTGGCGGCGACGGCACGCGGGTTGGTTGGACGGTCGGAGCAGGTCTTGACTACGCCTTCACGAATAACTGGTTCACGGGACTCGAATACCGCTACTCCCAATACCAATCCAAGTCCTTTGCATATCCGATACCCATCTTGAACCTCGGCATCATTGGATTCAAG
>Ga0105245_10004624_pt1 | contig 12150 bp, 10 predicted proteins | sample KBSM54metaG_FD_81523 | JGI IMG/M metagenome (GOLD analysis project Ga0105245, IMG submission 81523) | Miscanthus rhizosphere microbial communities from Kellogg Biological Station, Michigan, USA - KBS M5-4 metaG | ecosystem: Host-associated > Plants > Roots > Rhizosphere > Soil | place...
CGGCGAAGCGGACCGGCGCGACGGCGAGGTGGAAGTCCCACTGGCCGAGCTCGGCAGCCGTCGTCGCGCACGCCTCCAGGTCGCAGTTGTCGAGCAGCCACAGACCCATCGCGACGAGACCCACGGCGTGAACCGGCATCAACACGTCGTCGTACCCCGACGGCTGAACCTCCTGAGGGGTGTCGGCGCCGATCAGCGCGACCTCCCGTTCCCGTAGCCACGGCAGGCAGGACGCGTGCCAGCCGGCCTGCGTGAATCCGATGGGCTCGCCGGTCTCGTGCCGGACGCGGCCATAGCCGGTCCGCAGGAGCACCGCATCGCCGGGCCGCACCCGCACACCCTGGCGACGCTCGGCCTCCTCGAGATCGTCGGGATACACACCCTGCCCCGGTTCCAGCCACGGCACATCGCGGACCCTCGCGATGTCCAGCAGGACACCGCGCGTGACGATCCCGTTCGCCGCCGCCGTCACGGCCGCCCATGCCGATCCCGTCGCGGCGTCGACCAACGTGTGCGGCCGCCCGTTGTACATCGTGCCGTCCCAGAAGATGTGGCACGGCGAGTCGAGGTGGGTGACCGTGTTGCCGTGGAACATGAAGCCGAGCCGCTCGTTCGAGAAGCCCCAGCGCCGGTCGTTGTGGAACGCCGACACCGGCATGTTCTCGGCGCCCGGCATCTCGGCGGCGCATGGACACGCCGTCGTCGACCGCTCCATCTCGTCCGGTACGGCAACCTCCCATCCGCACGACACGCTCCTGCCGTGGCGCACGGCCCGCGCCGCCGCCAGCCGGACGTCGTCGGTGATGTGGTTCAGGGTCCCGAGCTCGTCGTCGTCGCCCCACCGTCCCCAGTTCGACAGCGTGTCGAAGTACCCGAGCACGTCGTCCTGTGTGGGCATCGGCCGCCCTGCCGTCATTCCAGCATCGACTCCTCCGGTCACGCGGTTCCCAGGCACCGTATCGCGCGCTCTCCTTCGGCACGCCAGGGCGCGCTCGAAGGCCGTATCGTCCATCCACAACCCTCAACCAACCTCGAGGGTTGTCCGCGAGCCATCGGAGGAAGCCGTGACCACGAAGACCGCAGCCGTCCTTGCCGGTGTCACCGCCGTCGCGTTGGCGACGGTGGCCTGGTCGGCGGCACCGAATGCGCCAGCGAGCGCCGCACCCGCCGACACGACGCTGTCGTTCGACGTCGAGTTCAGTCCCTTCTTCTACCTGGACTTCGGCCCGACCGGGGTCCGCGAGGTCACCGACGTCCAGGCCGTCAGCCCGAGCAAGGGAGACCAGACCAGCTTCGGTGACCGGCTGCTGCGTCGCGGACAAGTGGTCGGCTACCAGGGCGGCGTGTGTACCATCACGCGGTTCGACCCGGCAGTCGCGGAACCGCCGCGGCTGACCTGCCACGTCGGCTACGAGCTTCCCGGCGGACAGGTGACCGCACAGGGCACGACAACGCCCGACCCGGTCAAGCGCCTGGCCGTCACCGGCGGAACCGGCCGTTACGCCGGTGCCGGCGGAGAGGTCACCATCACCGAGTTCGGCGACGGCACCGGCCGCGTGGAGTTCCGCTTCACCCGCCGTTAGGAACGGCACGCCGCCGCGGTCGGGTTGATTCCGACCCGGCGGCGTCCGGACCGGGGGCCGCGAGGCGGGTCAGCAGGAGCGCCTCGGCGAGGCAGGCGCGCGCGAACTCGCCGAGATGCAGGCTCTCGTTGGCGCCGTGCGCGCGGGTGTCGGGGTCCTCCACGCCGGTGACGAGCAGCTCCGCGTCCGGGAACCTTCGGGCGATCACGCTGACGAATTCGATTGACCCGCCGACCCCGATGTCGACCGGTGCGGTGCCCCACGCCTCGGTCATTGCCGCCCGCGCCGCCGCGTGCGCGGGGCCGTCGGTCCGGATGGCCAACGGCTGGACCACCCTGCTCGGTGTCGCCGTCACGGCGGCACCCCAGGGCGCGTGCCGGTGCAGGTGGGCGATCACCGCGTCGCGCGCGGCGTGGGCGTCCTCGCCGGGCGCGAGGCGCACGGTGAGCTTCGCCCGCGCGCTGGGCTGAAGCGTCATCGCGGCGGAGTCGACCGCGGGCGCGTCGATGCCGATGACGGAGATCGCGGCGTGCTGCCACAGCCGGGCGGTGAGCGTGCCGGTGCCGAGCAGTCGCACGCCGTCGAGCACCCCCGCGTCGTCGCGCAGTCGCTCCTCGGTGAGGTCGAGCGCGTCCGCCTCCCCGCGCCGTAACCCGGCGACCGCCACGTCGCCACTTTCGTCGTGCAGCGTGGCGAGCAGCCGGGCGAGCGCGGTCAGCGCGTCCGGCACCGGCCCGCCGTACACGCCGTTGTGCACGGCGTGCCGCAGGGTCCGCACCTCGACCACGACGTTGAAGCCACCGCGCAACGATGTCGTCAAGGCCGGTACCCCGATCCGCCAGTTGGTGGAGTCGGCGAGGACCATGACGTCGGCGGCGAGCCGGTCGCCGTAGCGGTCGAGAAGCGTTTCCAGCGTCGGCGAGCCGATCTCCTCCTCGCCCTCGACGAGCACTGTCACCCCGACGGGGAGATGGTCGCCGAACGCGCGCAGCGCGGCGAGATGCAACGCGATGCCGGCCTTGTCGTCGGCGGCGCCGCGGCCGAACAGCCGCCCTGCGCGCTCCACCGGTTCGAACGCGTCGGTTTCCCAGTCGCTGCGGTTCCCCGCCGGCTGCACGTCGTGGTGCGCATACAGCAGGACGGTCGGCGTCCCCGGCGGGCCCGGCCGATGACCGAGGACGGCCGGCTGGCCGCCTTCGACCTGGAGCACCTCGACGTCGGGCAGGCCCGCGCCCGTCAACAGCGCCGCCACCGCTTCGGCGCTGCGGCGCACCGACGCGGCCGCGGCCGGATCGGCCGACACGGACGGGATGCGGACCAGGTCTTCGAGGTCGGCACGGATCCCGGGCAGGATCCGGGCGACCGCCTCGCGGAGGTCTCCGACCGTTGCAGCCACGACCACACTTGGAAAGCTACCCGGCCCGCTCACCGGTAGCATGCGGACGTGAACGTCGTCTTCGTCGAGCCGGCCTTCCCCGCCAACCAGCGCCAGTTCGTCCGTGCGCTGGCGGAGGTGGGTGCGACGGTGATCGGGGTCGGCGAGCGCCCGGCCGATGCCCTGGACGACCAGCTCAGGGGCTGGATGGCGCACTACCACCAGGTGCCGAGTGTGATCGACGTGGGCGCGATGACCGACACGGTCCGCTGGATCCAGGACAAGGTCTGGGTCGACCGGTTGGAGGCGACGGTCGAGGCGCACACGCTCGCGGCCGCGCAGGTGCGGGAGAACTGCACGATCCCCGGCACCTCGGTACGCACGGCGTGGCTGTGCCGCGACAAGCCATCCATGAAGGAGGCGCTGCGCGCGGTCGGGGTACCGACGGCCGCCTCGACCGCCGCGGACACCGCCACCCAGGTCCAGGCGTTCGCCGACGCGGTCGGCTATCCGCTCATCCTCAAGCCGCGTTCCGGGGCGGGCGCCCTGGACACCGTGCGGGTGGACGACCGGGCCGGACTCGACGCGGCCCTCGCGCTGTTCGGCGGCCAACAGGTCGCCTCGATCGCCGTCGAGGAGTTCGTCGAGGGCCACGAGGGCTTCTACGACACGGTCTCCATCGACGGGACCGCGTCGGTCGACTTCGTCTCGCACTACTACCCGAACGTCCTCGAGGCGATGCGCACCCGGTGGATCTCGCCCCAGTTCGTCGCCACCAACCGGGTGGACTCCGTGGCGGAGTACCAGCAACTGCGCGAGTTGGGTGCGCGCGTCAACGAGGCACTCGGCATCGGGACGTCGGCCACGCACATGGAGTGGTTCTTCGGACCCAAGGGGCTGCGGTTCTCCGAAATCGGCTGCCGTCCGCCCGGCGTCGGGGCCTGGGACCTCTACTCGGTCGGCAACGACTTCGACCTGTACCGCGAGTGGGCCAACGCGATCGTGCACGGCCACGTCGCGCAGCGCCCGTCGCGCCAGTACGCCACCGGGATCGTGGCGCTGCGGCCGGACGGGGACGGGCACATCACCGGCTACTCGGGCGTCGACGAGGTGCAGGCCCGCTCCGGCGAGTGGGTGATCGATGCGCACCTGCCGCCTCCGGGCACCCCGACGCAGCCGGTCGCGGCCGGCTACATGGCGAATGCGTACGTGCGCATGCGTCACCCCGATTACGACGTGCTACGGGAACTCCTCGACGACGTCGGCCGCACGGTGCGCGTGCACGCGGGGTGACCAGCGGGCACCCGGGCCGGGTGGTGTCGTACTTCGCCGACGATCCGCCAGCACCGCCCCACCTTGCGATCAGCCGGCTGACGGAGCACCCGACGACAGTCGAGGCGTTTCTCGCCCGACACGAGGTGCCGATCGTGGAGGGCCGCTACTGCACGTTCCTGCATCGCGGCGAGGCCGACGAGGTTCGTCTGGTCCACCGGATCGTCGGACTACCCGGCCGGTTGCCCATGCGGCGGCTGGCCGGGACCGACCTGTGGCACGGCGTACTGGAACTGCCGGAAGGCTCCCGGCTCGACTACCAGATCGAGAGCAGACGGGGCGACGACGTCGCATGCGCCAACGATGCGTTGAACCCGCGGCGCTCGTACGGTCCGCTGGGTACTTCGTCGGTCTGCTTCGCGCACGGGTACGAGACGCCGGAATGGACCCGACCCGATCCCGAGGCGCGGCCCGGGGAGCTGACCGACCTTGTCGTCGACAGCCACGCCTTCGGTGGCAACCGGGCGGTGACCGTCTACCTGCCGGCGAGGTTCCGGCGATCGGCGACCTATCCGCTGCTGGTCGTCCACGATGGCGGCGACTTCCTCCGGTACTCCGCCGCCCAGGTGGTCCTGGACAACCTCGTCCACCGCCGCGAGGTCGCCCCGGTCGTGGCCGCGTTCCTGCACCCGAAGGACCGGTTGACCGAGTACGCGGACTCCGCGGAGCACGCCCGGTTCGTCACCCACGAACTGCTGCCCGGGCTGGCCGCCGAGTTCCCGCTCAGCCGGGAGCGATCGGGGCGCTGCCTGTTGGGCTCCAGCTTCGGCGCGGTGGCTTCGCTGTCGACGGCGTACCGGTCCCCGTGCACGTACGGCTCGCTGGTCCTGCTGTCCGGGTCTTTCGTCTTCGTCCCCACCGGAACCGACCACGGCGGTGGGCCCGCATTCGATCCGGTGGTCAGGTTCGTCAACCGGTACCGGCGCGCGCCGCGGCAGGTTGCGGACCGGCTGTACGCCGGCTGCGGGCAGTTCGAGCCGTTGATCATCCGCAACCGCGCGATGGTACCGGTCTTCGAATCCACCGGCATGGCGGTCCGTTACGTCGAGGCCCCCGACGGCCACAGCTGGGTCAACTGGCGCGACCGGCTGCGCGACGCGCTGTCCTGGGTCCTCCCCGCCGCGGCCGCGTGAACCGGATCCGCGCTCCGATCCGGGTGTAACGCAGGCCGACGCCGGTCCGCCCCTACTCCCGTGGGCAACGGCGGCATGGCGGCCGGCTGGGGACGGGAGCTGGACGCGTTGATGGCGAGCGTCCGGCCGCGCTTCGGCCGGGCCGAGCCGCGGCGGCATGCCGAGACGTACGTGCGTGGACTGCTGTCGGACCTGGCCCGCAAGAACGCATGGACGTTCGCCACGCTCGCCGGTGCCCGCGATCCCACGAGCATGCAGCGCATGCTCAACGCGGCCCGCTGGGACACCGACGGCGTGCGCGACGATGTGCGCCGCTGGGTCGTGCACCGCTTCGGCGACTGGAACCGCGGGACGCTCGTCGTGGACGAGGTCCGCTTTCCGAAGATCGGATCGAGCTCGGTCGGCGTCCACCGGCTCTTCGCTCCCGGCTCGCTGCGTGCGGTGGACGCACAGGTCGCGGTGTTCCTGGCCTACGTCTCGCCGCGCGGCCGCGTGCTGGTCGACCGGGACCTGTACCTGCCTGAGGAGTGGCTCGCCGACCGGGCGCGGGTCCGCCGCCTCGGCGTCCCGGACGAGGTGACCTACTCGGCGCCGGACGAGTTGGCGATCCGGATGCTCGAGCGGACCTTCGAAGCGCACGGCCCGACCGCCTGGGTGGCGGCGGGTGAGTCCCTCACCGCGAGCGGCCGGCTGCAGGCGTGGTTGCAGGAGCGGGGCCAGCCGCACGCGCTTGCCGTCCCGGCCGAAACGGTGATCCCGATCCGGGACGGCGCGCAGGTGGAGGCGGGCCGCCTGACCGACGCGGTGCCCGCGTCGGCCTGGATCCGGACCGAACCGGCATCGAGATACCACGACCCGGACGAACGATGGGCCATGATCCGCCACACCGGCTCGGCGGAGCAGGGACTGCTGATCCGTCGCAGCCCTGCGCTGCCGACCGGGTCGGGGTTCTACCAATGCCGGTATCCGAGCGACGCCGGGCTTGTCGAACTCGTCCGCGCGGCCCGATCCGCGACGGCGGTCCAGGACGCCGTCGGCTGGGCCAATGAGAACATCGGCCTGGACCACTATCAGGTGCGCCGCTACGACGCCTGGTACCGGCACATGACGTTGTGCCTACTCGCCGGCGCCGTCGTCGCGGCCGCCCTTTTGGAGCCGTGATCTCCGCACAACCGCCGTAGTACGGGCTACCCGCTTGAGTTTGTCGGAAATGGCGCCGGGTATCGGTTCGTGAGCGCGTTGCCCGACAGGAGTGCAGCTCGATGAAACTGATCGCAGGGCGCTACCGGCCGGTGGAGACCCTGGGATTCGGCGGCATGTGCGGGTCTACGACTACGGCGAACACCGTGACGGCGACGGGTGTCGCACACCGTACGTCGTGATGGAGTTCGTGCCCGGACCGACCCTCGCCGAGCGACTCGAGGACGGGCCGCTCCCTGGCGGGACGCGGTTCGGGTGTGCGCCGACATCGCGGACGGGTTGGCCGCCATGCATGCCCGCGGGCTGGTGCACCGCGACGTCACCCCGACCAACGTGATCCTCACCGATGCCGGAGCGAAGGTCGTCGATTTCGGTATCGCCGCGACCATCGGCAAGGACGCGGACGCTTCGCCGAACGGAGCGGTGACCGGCACACCGCGCGGTCGAGCCGGCACCGCTGCCGTCCGTCGATGACCTACCGGCGATGGTGCGTCGCCTGTGCATGCGCTGCCTGTCGAAGCGTCCGGCGCAGCGCCCGAGCAGCAGGAAGCTCGCGCATGCCCTGCGAGCGGCAAGCCGGCTTCCGCCGCTGCGGAATCAGCGGCGAGGTTCGACCGTTCCGCAGCCGCTTCCGCGGCAGGCGCGAGGCGGCCCGACGTCGGCCATGTCCCGGACGGTCCGCGCAAACGAGTTGACAATCGCCTTCGCGAGCGGTGCCGAGAGTCAGCGGATGCCGGAGTCGAACAGGTAGGTGATCGTGGTGTAGTGCCCCGGCTCGACGGTGACGGGCAGGTCGACGGGTCGGCGCGGTGGGCCACCGACCACGGTGACCGGGTGCAGCAGGTAGCGGCCGGGCGCCACCGCGACGGCGAACTGGCCGTCGTCGCCAGTGGTGATCGTGGCGACGGCGATCCTGGTTCCGGCGTCGAGTAGGCGCAGCGTCGCGGCGACCGGGCGACTCTGGCAGGGCATGTCGGCGCGGGCGACCGGGCAGCCACCGTCGATGACCGTGATGCCGTTGATGCCCGTACCACCGCCGGGCGGCGGGGAGGGGACCGGCTGGGTCGGGCTCGCAGGCGGCCCCACTGTCGGCGGTGCCGCGGGTGGTCCGCTGCCCGTCGCGGTGGGGTCGGGGCCCGTCGTGCCGGTGATGGTGCGGGTGCTCGACGGGCCGCCAGCGGCGGACGGTTCGCCGCTGGCGCAGCCGGCAACGGCCGCCATGACCAGCCCGGCCGCGACGAGCAGCCAGGCGACGGTGCGGTGCGGTGTACGTGCCATGACAGTTGGACGCTGCGTGGGTCGGGCCGGCTCCCGTTGGGCCGACATCAACTTGCCGGTCTTCGGATCGACGATCCGGTAGTCCGCCGACCAATAGCGGCCGTCGAGAATCTTGCCCGCTGCCCATCACCGCGGTAGCGCCACGACGCCGTGCCCGACGAAGGCCACCGGTCCGCCCACGAGGACGCTGTCGACCCGCTCGGGCGTACCGGTGGCGCGTATCCGCATGATGCTGGGCCGTCCGGTGAAGCGGCCTTGCCTCAGGGTGAACTCCTGGCCGCCGGCGACAAGGTGGTGCCGCAACCGGTACGCGCCGATCGTGCCGGCGGCGCTGCCGGTCGCCACATCCTCCAGGACACCGTCGTTGTTCCAGTGCCGTATTTCCGTGCCGGATTCGTCGAACAGGACCGCGAACTCGGCACCGACCGAGTGCACCAGCCCGGTCAGGTCGGTGGTGATCCGAGCCCGATCGAGCGCGCCGGCACGGACCGGCACGATCAGGTACCGCAGCCCGGTGCTGACCACCTCCATCGGAAGGTCGTCGCGCACCTGGTCGGTGTCCAGGGCGAAGGCGCGAGCCACCCGCTCCCGCTGGTCCACGGTGCCCAGGAACTGCGGTGCCCCCTGGTCCAGCACGGCATGGCATCCGTGCTCCGCCAGCTCAGTGGTGAGGCTGACCACCCGCCCGCCGGCCAACTCGATCCGCCAGGTGCGGGTGGGCAGGGTCGGCGCGGCCCGGTGCAGCACCGCGGCGGCCCCGAGCAGCGGATGACCGGCGAAGGGCAGTTCACCGGACAGATCGAACACCCGGGCCCGCCAGGTCGCCGGATCGGCGGTGCTCCACAGGAAGACCGCCTCGAAGTGCCGCAACTCCTGGGTGATCCGCACCAGCTGCCCCGCCGGCAGTTCCGGTACGTCGAGGAAGACCGGCAGGCTGTTGCCGGTGAACGGCGCGGGCGCGAACACGTCCACGTGGGTGTATGCCAGCCCTGTCACCGTCGACATCGGCCTACCCGTTGCCCAGGCCGGCCCGGCAGCATGATCGCCGACCAGAACGTGACCGGGTGGAGCGCGGCGACGGCCACACAGACCGCGGTCGCCGCCCCGGCGGCACAGACCGCGACCTGCGTGAGCCGGTCGGTCCAGGGACTTGTCATGGTGATCGGATTGTCGCGCTACACCGGGGCCGGTGTCATCACCGCGGGACCGCCGCTCCCGTGGATGACGAGCGTCACTCCCACCGGGCGCCGGACCAGGCGCCGCCGCTCCAGGTGCGCCCGGACCAGGTTCGGCCCGACCAGGTGCGCCCGGACCAGGTGCGGCCGTCCCAGTAGACGCTGGACCAGGTCTGCGCCGACCAGGTGCGCCCGGCCCAGGTGCTGCCCGCCCACGCGGTGCCGCTCCAGGTGCGTGCGGTCCACGAGGTGCCGGTCCAGGCGGAGCCGGTCCAGGTGCGGCCGTTCCAGGTGCCGCCGGTCCAGGCGGCGCCGGCCGTGCAGGAGGTCGCCCACTTCGACGGCGTCCAGGCCTGGCCCATGATGTCCCGCTCGCCGGTCAGTTCGACGCCGGTGGACGGGTCGGCGACGTGGGCGCCGCCGCGGGCGGCTTCGAGGGACCCGAGGCCGGTGGACGCCGGGAACGTCTGCGCGGCGGCGGTGGCGGTGGGGGTCGCGGTGCTGGCCGCCTTGCCGACGTTGAGCTGGCCGGCGCCGCGGGCGATCGGGTCGCCGTACGGCATCGGGTCGGCGCTGGCGGTCAGGAGCTTCTTGACCTGATCGGGGGTCAGGGTGGGCCGCTGCTGCAGCAGCAGCGCGGCCGCGCCGGACACCACGGCGGTGGCCTGCGAGGTGCCGCTGCCCTTGAAGAACCGGCCGGCCGGATCCAGGGCCGGGTCGAGGCGGCCGGTGGGGTAGTTGCTGTCGATGAACGAGTTCGCGTCGCGCAGCCCGACGATGGACCGGCCCGGCGCGACCAGGTCGGCATGCCGGGTGGTGTTGCCCTTGTTGCTGAACGCGGCGACCACGTCGTCGGTGCGGCTCTCCGTGCCGAGGTGGTCGACCGCGCCGACGGCCAGCACGTACGGGTTGGCGGCCGGCATGGTCACCCGCGTGGTGGTCAGGCCCTCGTTGCCGACGGCCACCACCACGACGATGCCCTTGCGCCAGGCGGACTCCACCGCGTGCGACAGCGGGTCCAGGCGCGGGTCCTGCAGCGAGTCGGTGCCGAAGGACAGGTTCAGCACCCGGATGTTCAGGCCCGGGTCGTTGCGGTGCGACACCACCCAGTCGATGCCGGCGATGACCTGCGACACGTCCACCGCGCCGTCGGTGGCGGCGACCTTGACGTTGACGATCGTGGCGTCCGGGGCCACGCCGACGAAGGTGCTCTGGCTCTTGGCCGCCTGCGCCTCGCCGCCCGCGGGCACGTTGGGGTCGCGGCCGGCGATGATGCCGGCCATGTGCGTGCCATGCCCGAACGTGTCCAGGTAGGCCAGGTTCGGAGCCTGCGACTCGAACGACAGGTCCGGCCCGTTGACCACCTTGCCCGCGCCGGTCAGACCGGTCACCGGCGAGACACCGGAATCGATCAGGGCCACCCCGATCCCCTTGCCGGTCACCGTGCGACCGGCCGGATCCTTCGCATTCCAAGTGCTGGTAGCGCCCGTGCCGTTGGTGACACCGGCCATGAACGTCTGGTCCGGGTCGACCTGCCACGGCTTGCTGGTCGCCAACCGCACCTGCCCGTCCCCGGTCACCGACACCACACCCGCCGTGGCCCGCAGACCATCGACCCGGTCCGCCGGCACCGTCGCGGTGAACGAGTCGACCAGATCCAGCCCCCGGCCCACCGTGCCACCCGCCCGACGCACCGCGTCCTGCACGGCGACCCGGCTCCCCGGCGCGTACTGGACGATCACTTGGGCACCGGCGACCGGACCGGCGATCGTGGCCGCCGGCACCAGCGCCGCCGCACCCGTCGCGCCGCCCATGACGGCGGTCGACACCCCGCATGCGACGGCCACCATCAGCTGGCCGGCCCGTCGCGCCACTCGCCCCCGTCGCATCGCCTGTCCTTCCATGCCGTCACGAACCCTTGCATCGAGGATGCGGCCGGCCGCTGGCCGGCTGTGTCGGCATTTCCGGCGTAGCGCCCCGGCCAGCCGGAGCGTCGGCGGGACGCCCGACCGGAGGACACGCCTGCGCGTTCGGGTGCAGGCCGGTTCGCACCGCGCTGGACAGCCCCGACGCGGCCCGGTTTCGAACCGGTTGCCGCCGCTACCTCAGCGGACCGTGACGTCCGGTACGCCGTTCACGCACTTGGCCATGATGCTGACCAGGTTGTTGCCGGCGCGGAACTTCACCTGCACGTTCGGGTTGGGGCCGGGTTGGACCGCCTGGGTCTCGTAGCCGGCGGCCGGGGTCCAACGGACCAGGCGCGCAAGGGTGCCGGCGCATTCGACCTCGGCGCTCCCACCGGTCGTGTCGACCGTGCGGCGGGCCGGGTTCGGCGGTGGGGTGGTGCCCGGCGGCGCGGGCGGCGTGGGTGCGGTGGTGCCGCCGCCGGCCGCTCCGGTCGCCGTGCCGGCCTGGCCGGCCGGTGGCACACCGGGCGTACCGACACCCACACCGGCACCGGTGCCGCTCGCGTCCTGAGCACCCCCCGGACCGGCACCCGATCCGCCACCGCCAGGGCCGCCGGGGGCGGTGCCCGACCCGCCGACGGGTCCGGGGAACGACGGTTCTCCCGGGATCGCGATACCGCCCATGCCCGGCTGCGGATCTGCCGAGCCCCCCGGTTCCGACCGGAACCCGAACAGCCGCGGCAACGTCAGGAACACGCCGGCCACCAGCACCGCGACCAGCGCGGCGAGCACGGCCAGCCGGCGGCGGCGGGCGGGGCCGGCGTGGTCGGAAGTCGGGGCCGAGCCGCCGGCGGCGACCGCGGCTTTCGGCTCGGCGCCGCGGGCGGACGGGCCCGGCGCGGCCGGACGCGGCGGCACCGCCGTGCCGACGGCAGCGGACAGCACGGCGGCGATCTCGGCGGCTGACGGCCGGGCGACCGGGTCCTTCGCCAGGCACCGCTCGCACAATTCGGCCACCTCGGCCGGGACCGCGTCGACCGCCGGCAGCGGACGCGGCGGCAGGTACGCGTGTGCCTGGAGCATCCCAGTGGTGGTGTACGCCGACCACGGCGTGGTGCCGGCCAGCATGCGGTACAGCAGCAGGCCGAGGGCATACACGTCGGAACC
>Ga0105245_10004625_pt1 | contig 12150 bp, 13 predicted proteins | sample KBSM54metaG_FD_81523 | JGI IMG/M metagenome (GOLD analysis project Ga0105245, IMG submission 81523) | Miscanthus rhizosphere microbial communities from Kellogg Biological Station, Michigan, USA - KBS M5-4 metaG | ecosystem: Host-associated > Plants > Roots > Rhizosphere > Soil | place...
GAGCGCTGTTCCGGTCCCTGTTGCTGCGTCCAATGAGCTGACCATCGCCAACTTCAATATGGAACGCTTCTTTGACACGGTAAAAGATCCTGGCACCAGTGACGTTGCGCTTACCGCGACTGCTTTTGCCAACCGGCTGAACAAGGCTTCGCTGGCCGTCCGCAATGTTCTGAACATGCCGGATGTTATCGGCGTTGAAGAGATGGAGCATCAATCCACGCTGCAGGCCTTGGCAGATAAGATCAACTCGGACGCTGTTGCCGCCGGCCAGCCCAGCCCCAACTATCAGGCGTTTCTGGTTGAAGGCAATGATGTGGGCGGAATCGATGTTGGTTTCCTGGTCAAGGGGACCATCAATGTGATCTCCGTAGAGCAGCTCGGCAAGGACACAACTTTCCTTCAGCCCGATGGCGCTACCGCGTTGCTGAATGATCGGCCTCCGCTGGTGCTTACGGCCACCGCTTCTCAGCCGAACTCAGATACTTCTCTGCCATTCACCATGGTCGTGAACCATCTGCGCTCGCTGCTCAGTATCGATGATCCTGTGGACGGCCCGCGCGTCCGCGCCAAGCGTGAAGCGCAGGCAGAATTCCTGGCGAATCTTTTGCAATCGCATCAGGCGGCAGGTGAAAACGTAATCTCGGTTTGTGATTGCAATGCCTTTGAATTCAGTGACGGCTATGTGGATGTGATAGGAACAATTCTAGGCCGGCCTGTGCCGGCGGACCAGGTTGTTCTTGCCAGTCCGGACCTCGTTGATCCTGACTTTACTGATCTGGTCACTACCTTGCCGCACGATCAGCAATACTCGTATGACTTCAACGGCAGCCATCAGGTGCTGGACCACGTGGTGGTGAATTCGACTCTGCTGTCAAAGCTGAGCCGCTTCGCTATCGCGCGGAATGATGCGGACTTCCCTGAAGTTTTCCGCAATGATCCTAACCGCCCCGAGCGTATTTCCGATCATGACATGCCCGTGGCTTACTTCACTCTGCCTGAGGCCACGCCTCCGGTGCTGCATCTTCCGGCAAACATCACTGCGGAAGCCACCAGCCCCGCCGGCGCAATCGTGAGTTATAACGCTACGGCCACTGACGCGCGTGATACCAACGTGGTTGTCACGTGTGCTCCGCCGTCGGGTTCCACGTTTGCTCTGGGCGGCACAACCGTAAATTGCTCAGCCACCAACAGCCGCAACAAAACGGCGGAAGGCAGCTTCAGCATCACCGTTGTCGATACCACGGCGCCTATAGTTGTACTGAACGGCGTCACCAACGGAGCAACCTACACTCTGGGCGCGGTCCCAGCGGCAAGCTGTTCCTCTTCGGACTCAGTTACAGGCATCGCAGTTCAGGCCGCGCTTTCCATCACCGGCGGAACTGCCAACGGCGTTGGCCATTTCACCGCCACGTGCAGCGGAGCCCAGGACGGCGCGGGCAATATCGCTGCGCCCGTAAGCGCCAGCTACGATGTGGACTATCTCTTTAACGGCTTCTTCAGCCCCGTTTCAACCAACAAGACGTTTAAGCTTGGCTCAACGGTTCCGTTGAAATGGACGCTCCAGAACGCGCAACAAACCTTTATCAGCAGCTTTAGCTCGATTGCGGCCGTGCAGGTTGCGCCCGATCCATCGTGCTTAGCCGGTGGTGAAGGCGTTCCTTTCGACGCCGGATCGGCAGGAAATTCCGGACTGCAATTCCAGGACAACACCTTCCAGTTCAACTGGAAAACCACTGGCCTGGCCGCTGGATGCTATGCGGCGTCGGTTGCGCTGGATGATGGAACGCGGAAGACAGTGTTCGTGACTCTGCGTTAGTTCAAGGCACGATTCAAAAATTGTGGGCCTCTGGGACTTGCGGCAATCGCATGCAAGTCCTAAGAGGCCAATTTTTCGTTCGTCGGATATTTGCGAAGCCTGACGCGGTTCTAAGATTGCTGTATCCAGAATCATCAATTTCTATCCTCCTGAATGCGTCATCCTGAGCCGAGCATGATGCTCTTCTCCTTTACCATGCTCAGGGTGCGAGGCGAAGGATCTGCTCCGCTGCACTTCAGGGCACCCGATCATCCAAGCAAATCAGGATGGCGCGTCGCGAATTGAAATTGATCAAGCGCCCCGTGCGTGTGGTGGATACTGCAACTCAGAAATACTCGAACCTTTCCGATAAAAAATTGATTTCCCCTCTTGACACCTATACTATGTAACACATAGTATGTATTACACACTGTATGAAGAACAGTACCAAGCTCGATGTTGACCTGTTTGAAAACCTCAAGCTGGAGCTTCGCCGCGGCTGTCTGATCGTCGCGGTTTTGGCGCAGCTCCGGCAGGAACACTATGGATACACGTTGCGCAAAGCCCTTGACGATCTCGGCCTGGCCATTGATGAAGGCACGCTCTACCCGCTGCTGCGCCGCCTGGAAACCCAGGGTCTTCTTGCCAGCGAATGGCGAGAAGAGAACAAGCGCAACAAGCGTTTTTACCGGCTCTCAGCTCAAGGCGAATTGATATTGCAGAAGCTTTTAGAAGAGTGGCAAACCATCAACGCTTCTCTCGAGCGAATTTTGCAGGAGGCATAACGTCTTTATGGAACTTCTTGATCGTTATTTACAGGCTGTTAGATTCTGGCTGCCGCGTAAGCAGCAGGATGACATTATTGCGGAACTCGGCGACGATCTCCGTTCGCAGATTGAAGAGCGGGAATCTGCGCTGGGCCGCCCGATGAACGAGGATGAACTCGTCACGCTCCTCAAGCAGGCCGGCCATCCTTTGTGGGTTGCCGGACGCTACCAGAAACAGCAAGCGCTGATTGGCCCGGTGCTGTTTCCGCTCTACAGCTTCGTTTTGAAGATCGTCGCGCTCGGTTATCTTGTGCCATGGCTTGTGGTTTGGATTGTCCTGACGGTGCTTGTGCCCTCGCATCGCGCAGCCGACCCTATGCTGACTCTGGCTGGCGGCTGGGCTTCACTCTGCACAAACATTATTGTCATTTTCGGCAGCGTCACACTGGCTTTCGCCATCCTGGAACGGGTTCAATCAGCCGTGAGTGCATTGCAGCAATGGGACCCGCGCAAGCTGCCTCGCCCAAAAGACCGGGTCTCACGCGTGGAATCCGTCTTCGGCCTGGTCTTCAGTATCGTTTATATTGCCTGGTGGCTCTCACTTCCACGCTACGGCGCGTTGATATTTGGATCCATTGCGGGATTTTTCTCACTGAACCCGGCTCTTCACGCGTGGTATCTTCCCCTGCTCGCACCCCCGTCCATTGTCGCGGTGCAGCAATGCGTGAACATCCTGCGTCCGCAGTGGACCTGGCTTCGCGCCGCCGCTCAGCTTCTTTCAGATTCCATCGCGCTCTTTATCTTTGTCTTTTTGGCAAAGTTCCATCCTTACTTGATACCGGCAGGGACCGCTAATTTAGACGCACAACATACTCAAGCGCTCGTCAAGTTGAACCAGGCAATTTCGTGGAGCATCCTGTGCGTCATCATTGGCATTTGTATCGCAGCGATTGTTCACGCTTATCAAACTGTCCGCGAGCTGCGGCGCATGTCCAAAGGCTCGCGCAATGGAGCGGTAATGCCTGCATCGCAAGCGCTGTGAGGTGGTGTCTCAGAAATACCTTCACAACACTTTGAGCTTAGGTTCATACAAAATGTTTATCTCTGTCATCCTGAGCGCAGCGCCGCCACGCCTTGTCCAAATCGAGGTCCTCGAGCGCGAAGTCGAAGGACCCCGAGGATTTTTCTCTCTGTCCATACAGCATCAGGGAGTTCTCACAATACCGCGCCTCCTCAGTCGCCATTGCTGCGAATGACAGGCCAGCGCTTGAGGACCTTTTGGTTCCCGGCCTTCCACTCGGAATATTCGGCCCGAAACGTCAAAGCCGTATCAATCACCACGGTCAGGTCAGTTTTGTCTTTAAACCGGATGGAAACGCAGCGAAAATCGGAGTCGAGGCTTAGCTCGACCTTCTCCACCGTCCGGCCCTTCGCTTGCGGGAACTGCACCAAACGCGTGTAGGGATCTTTACGGCGCATCCGAGTACGGCGGCCCTTTTGTACGATTTTCTTACGGGATTGCTGCGGCATGGTGAAATACTGCCCCCTTTTATTCTCGGTAACTCATTTGTTCCATATAGGGAACACCATTTCTGCTAAATGTGCAAGTGAGAAATGGATACCGCAAAAACCATTCAACGGAAGATTCGGGAATCGCAGGGAGAGCAGACACATCGCGCCTTCGCGAAAAAGCTAGGCATTTCTATTGGTTCGCTGGCGCGCTTGAAGAACACGCCACAAAATGCCACCCTGCGCACTATCGAAAAGATCAGTCGCGCCTTGCACGTTACGCCTTCTCAATTTCTGGATGACTCTGACACACACCATCGCAAAGGCCGCTAGAGTCGTCCCGGCCTTACTTTGGCTTTCCCGGCAGGAAATAAAAGCGCACTACCAGCAGCGCGGAGAGCGCGGCTGAGCCCATCAGCAGATCAAAAGCCGTAACGTCGGTCGCCACCATGCGCCGGGCAATTACAAACATCACCACTTCCACCGCTGCGGTGGCTCGATGGAAAAGCAGCAGCAGCCCTAACTCGCCGGCAATCGCCAGCAGCAGTATTTTCTGCAACAGCTCATGCAGAGTGGTATATTCGTCCGCCACGCGCCATAACTGCGGGAACCCGTGATGCACGATCTGGAACAGCGCAATGCATGCGGCCGCCATCACCAGCACGGCAAGCAGGGTCAGGAACACATGGATGAAGTTGCCCATGTGGACGTTCACATACCGCTCCAGAGCAGTCCCTTCGCTCGCCGCGTCTTTGATTGTCTCGTTTCCGACCGCCATTATTCCTGCGTTTCTCCGCGCGCTTGCTATCGCTCCACAATGTGAGTAGCCGGACGAGTGCCGGGATGCCTCAGCCGCAAAATCTGCTCTGCCCAGCCCTCTGCCATCAGTCCATGAATCAAGGCCTATGACTTCCCCCAGACCGTACAATAACGGAAATGCTCATTGCTGCCGGAGTCCTTACCCTTGTAATTTGGGTCTATCTCGTGCTCGCGCGGGGAGGCTTTTGGCGCATCTATCCTGCCGCTCCTGCGACAGATGTGAACATAAATCCGGTCCAGATCGCCGTAATCATTCCTGCCAGAAATGAAGCTGACGTTGTCGATCGTGCGGTTAGTTCGCTGCTGCAACAAATCGGCCATCACAAAATCCACATTTTCCTGGTCGACGACGCAAGCACGGACGGAACAGCCCAAGCCGCGCGCGCTGCCGCCATTGCTCCAGGCCAAGCGCAAAATATCACTATCCTCGACGGAAGCCCTCTTCCGCCCGGCTGGTCCGGCAAACTCTGGGCCATGCAGCAGGGAATTGAGCAGGCCGCCAAAACGTCGCCAGATTATTTCTTGTTCACTGACGCTGATATTGAGCACGCGCTGGACAGCATCGCCACACTGGTTTCAATTGCCGAAGCTGGCCCGTATGACATGGCTTCGTTCATGGTGAAGCTCCATTGCCAGTCCGTGGCGGAAAAGCTCTTGATTCCCGCATTCGTCTATTTCTTTTTCAAGCTTTATCCGCCCGCATGGATCGCCAATCCGCGCCGCTCAGAAGCCGGCGCGGCCGGCGGATGCATTCTCATCCGACCTGCCGCGCTGGAAAAAGCCGGCGGCATCGCGGCCATTCGGCAAGAGGTCATCGATGACTGCTCACTCGCAGCGCGCGTTAAGCACAATGGTGGGCGGCTGTGGCTTGGCGCATCCGCCACCACGCGCAGCATCCGCCCCTATGACGGCTTTTCTGGGATAGGCCGCATGATTTCCCGCAGCGCCTTCAGTCAGCTCCGCCACTCAAACTTTTTGTTGCTTATGTCGATCATTGGAATGGCAGCCACATACCTGCTTCCGCCAGCGCTCGTCTTTGCCGCACATCGCATCGCGCCTGCCGCCCTGGGCGGTACGGCGTGGCTGTTGATGGTCTTCAGCTATTGGCCCGTGCTGCGCCTTTATCGTCTCAATCCTTTGTGGGCGCTGGTGCTGCCCGTGGCGGCTGTCTTCTATGTGGGAGCTACGTTGCACTCAGCCTGGAAGTATTGGACGGGACGAGGCGGTGAATGGAAAGGCCGGATTCAGGATCCTAAAGAGAGTCCGCAAACTTAGCGCTGATTCAGGGCAGGAGTCTAAAACTAAGGCAGGCTGGCGCCACATTCCTGGGTGCTTGGATTTTCAGATTCTTCCGGCTTATTCACCTTGATCCCGACGGCGGCAAAAATTCTCTCCTTGGTCACGCTCTCATCTTCTTCAAGTGTCTTCTGGATTCTTGCGATGGCCTCAGACGAGGGCGGGGCCTCCATAGGCTCGCGATTGAAAATGGTCCAGGTCCATCCCAGGACGGCTATAAGGAACGCGAACTGCCCAACTTCACCGGAAATGCTCTGCAGCATTCGATCGTTGTAAATGCTGCCCACAAATTTCGCAGTGGCTTGCACCGTAAGGTACAAGACGAAGCCAATGGCAATCTCTGCCAAAGAAGATTTCCAGGTGATACCCAGCTTTTTCGCTTGTATCAGCAATATCCACAGCAGGGCGGCGTCAGCCAGGAAGATGGTGCGTTCAATGGTAACCGGGACATCAAACAGGGGACCATGTTTTGGGGATGGCATCATTACCGAAAAAGCTACGGCGGTGGAAATGCCGAGCACTGCCCAGAAACAAAACTTGGCCACGGTGCGGCCAGGAAGAGATTCAAACGGGTCCAGCACTTTCACCAGAATTTCCAGCAGTACCAGGTTAAGAAAGATCGCCTCAACGAAATCCAGTATCGAATATGCGGTTGCAAACGCGCGGTTACTTGCAAACAGCGCCATGGCGAGCATAAACATTGCAACGCCGGTGCTATAAAAAAGGTAATAACCAAAAACTTTCCAGTGCTGAAAAAACTGCTTGCGCCTGATCAGGGCCCAGCACGCCACCATCTGACAAATGATGGTGACGTACCAGAACACGAAATCAAACGTAAGCAGCTGCTGCTTCATCAGATTGTTACTGCGCGCCGCCCACGGGCGGCAATGGCGCTGGAACTGGACCCATGGGCTCACTGGGGCCCTGACTAACAGTTCCCGAGCCTAGCAAAAGCGCAAGTTCAAGAATAATGTCGATCATTAGGGAACCTTCCTTTGTGACCCCGAATAACAGTCTCTCGAGGGTTGAGTCGACGCGTAGCAAGTCCACATAGGCTTAAGGAATCTCTTATCCTCGCCCCACAATGGTACTCTTTACACGTCCATTACATATTATTTAGGCAATGGGTGCTCTCGGCCATATACCCTAAGGACTTGACCTTGAGTCACTTTGCTCGTTCAGGCGGGCGTACTTTGGCTGACGGCCTTTTTTGCGTGTAAGATTCTCTTTTTCAATAACTTATATCGAAATCAAGCTCGGAAGTCTTCGCTCCGAACCTTAGGTGGTGTTGCCGATGTTACTTATAAGATTCTTGCTGATTTTAATGGTCTTAGCGCCCTTTTCCCCATGCCACGCTCTGCAGGAGCCTGCCAATCCAAGCTCTGCAGAAGGTCTGGGGAAGGTAATTTTCCCCAACTCATGCTCTGCCGCGGCCCAATCGGCGCTTTTGCAAGGAATCGCGCAGCTTCATTCCTTCCAATATGCGGCTGCGGAAAGCGCCTTCACTGAAGCCTCGCATTCCGACCCAAAGTGCGCAATGGCTTTTTGGGGCCTGGCCATGTCCAGCTACCGACCGCTATGGGACGGAGCGAACGAAAAAGCCATCAAAAAGGGCCGGCATTTTCTGGATCAGATACATAAAGACTGGCCCATCAGCCGGCGCGAGCACGAGTATATTGACGCCATCGCAATCATCTTCAGTGACAATCGTCGCGCGGGCGATGAGCACCTTGCCGCTTACAGCCGCGCCATGGGTGAGATCGCAAAACATTATCCTGACGATGGGGAAGCCCAGGCCTTTTACGCCTTGTCTCTGCTCGCACTGCCGCATGACGATACAAAAATCCGCGAGCAGGCAATCGCCATCCTGAACAAGCTCATGGCTGCTCAGCCGGAACATCCCGGCGCAGTGCATTACCTGATTCACGCGGCGGACACCGCTGAGCTTGCGCCGCAGGGACTGGAAGCAGCGCGCCGCTATGCCAAAATCGCGCCAGATTCTTCCCACGCGCTTCACATGCCGGCGCACATTTTTGTGCGTCTGGGATTGTGGCAGGAATCGGTTGACTCCAATCTGGCCGCTGCCGCCGCTGCCGCTGAAGCGACGAAGAACCACATGGGCGAACCGCAATACCAGTTTCATGCGATGGATTTTCTTGATTTCTCTTACCTGCAACTGGGCGAAGAAGCCAAAGCGCAACAGGTCGTGGAAGATTTGAATAAAGTTACCGGCGCCTCAGAGGGATGGATCAAGAATTTGCGCGTGATTCTTACCACGCGTAATCTGCTGGAGCTGCATCGCTGGAAAGATGCTCTCGCGTTTGCTCCCCAGGGCGATCCTTTTGAATTCCAGTTGGTGTATGCGCTTCGTTCCATCGCCGCAGCCCGCACCGCCGATCGCCGTGCGGCGGAAGAAAATTACAAGGACCTGAAAAAGGCCATGAAGCAAAAGCGCGGAAGGGACACCCGGCTGGAAGATTATCGTCGCCAGGAAGTTGAGGCTTGGGTAGCGTTTGCCAAAAGCGACAACAAGAAAGCCCTGAAGTTGATGCGCTCAGCCGCTGACAAACAGGATCAGGAAGATACTGGCGATTTCACCGTGCCCGCTCGAGAAATGCTGGCCGACATGCTGATCGAACTGCATCAGCCGGCCCAGGCGCTGGGTGAATACGAATCGGTGCTAAAAATGTCGCCCAATCGTTTTAACGATCTCTACGGCGCAGCAGCAGCCGCGCAAATGGCCGGTGAATCGGCCAAAGCAAAAAAATATTACAGCAAGCTGCTGGAAATTTGTCCGCCTGTAGCCGATCGGGAAGAGTTGCAAAAGATGAAGATGGCCGCCGCAGGAAGCAACTGAGTCGCGCGTTACTTAAACCAGCTTCGTGCCAACTGCGCTTCTTCATAGATCGACCGCAGCGCCAGCCGCGTTTCATTTACCAGTAATGAGCATCCCACGGCCAGACCAACAAATCCCACCGTGCCCAGCACAAAGCTGACCCCCACAATCACTTCAAACGGCCACGTGTATTTTGTGGATACCACGCTTGCGCCCAGAATGGAAACCACGCTGGCCGCCGCGAAACAGCCAATAGCGCTGTAAAAGAAACTCATCGCGCGCACCAGCAGGGCTCCGCGTTTTTCCAGCCGCCCAAGATGGCTCACCCACAACGTCCGCGTGGCAGGATCAATCTCCGCTCCGTGCAGGTCTTTTACCAATGTACGCGTGCGGTCCACCACCCGTGCCAGTCGGTTGCCGGTGCCGAGCGCGAGCACGGAAGATGCATTGGTGAACACGGCGGGAGCTGCAATGAGCGTGAGAACGGCAAAAGGACTGTCAGCAACTGGCGTGAGCATCGCCTATAGTATGCAGCCTGGCAATCCACGATGGGAAGCTTACCACTGATTAACACGGAGAATACTGATCAGAAGGATCGAGGTTGAGTCACCGATTCGACTAGCGTAAGCTTAATCCTATGAACAACTGGATTGTCACTGACCCAGAGCACCTTGGAGGCAGTCCGCGTGTGCGTGGCACACGCATTTCCGTCGCGCTTATTCTGGAGTCGTTCGCCGCGGGCATGACCATCGCCCAAATTGTGGACGCTTATCCCAGCCTGACTGAGGAATCTGTACGCGGCGTTCTTGGCGAACTTGCCAGACGGAAAGACCTCCAACCGGCGTGAAAATTCTATTGGACGAGAATCTACCCCGCAAGCTCGTTGCTGCTTTGCGTGCAGAAGATCACGAAGTTGAATCGATCCACACCTTGCGGCTCCAGGGACTGGAGAATGGAAAGCTTTACGAATTCGCTCGCGACAGCTTTGACCTTTGTTTCACACGTGACGCCGGTTTTGCCAATAATGTTCGCCAAGGCGCATCGCTTCTCGGTTGAAATTGCTACGAGTGACTGTGCCGCAAAAGCCGCAAGATGAATTTGTGGTGGATTTTATTGCAGCTTTTCGCGCAAGTGATTGGACCCAATTCGGTCACGGCGATGACTGGCCGCATTAATTAGGCGATGCGCTCGGCTACGGCCGGGCAGCCGCCAGGGCTTTTTCCAGCGCAGCGTCCTGACCGTAGATGTCGTCGTAGAAATGAACGTCGCCATTTTCTTCAACCACCGCTGTGTTGTAGAAGACGAACACCGGTACCGGATTTTCCAGCTTCACGTTAATGGACTGATCGCCCACCATTGCGCTTTCCACGCGGTCCGGCGTCCACTGGGGATAGTTGCGCAGCACCCAGGCGGCAAGAGCGCTCGGCTGTTCAAGGCGTATGCAGCCGTGGCTGAAGTCGCGGCGATAGGAAGTGAATAGGTTCGTCTCAGAGGTGCCGTGCAGATAGATGCCTTCACTGCTGGGAAAAACGAACTTGACCAGCCCCAGCGCGTTGCCATCGCCGGGCTGCTGGCGGATCGCCAACTTGCCGGAGTCGATCTGCTGCAAAACAGCGGGCGTCAATGCGTCCACAGTGTGACCGGAACTGTTCACCACTTCCATGTGATTTTTTGTAAGGTACTGCGGGTCTTTCCGGAGGTCGGGGAGCACCTCGTTTTTCTGTACGTGCAATGGAAGCTTCCAGGCAGGCCGGAAGACGAGCGAGTCAATCCGGTCAGCGAATATTGGAGTGTGCCCGCCGCTTGCTTCGCCGACAACAACTTTCATGGTGAGTGCCTGGCGGCCGTTTTCGTAGGCGCGAAGTCGAAATTCAGGAATGTTGACTGCGATGAAGATCGTTCCCAGGTCAGCGGGCAGCCAGCGCCATCTCTCTAACGCCAGCTTCAGTTGCATGGCTCTCTGGGAAAGAGGAACGTCGAGATGGGTGTAAGTGTCTGGCCCCAGAATACCGTCAGGCTCAATGCCATTCCTGCTCTCAAAATGTTTCATGGCTGAAACCAGAGGCTCTTCGTACATCTCCGGACGCGCGATCCTGGCCTCGGCAGGAAGATCTCCGGTGCGCCGCAACTTGGCCGCGAGCTGCATCACGCCGGAATATGTATTGTCTGGGTAAAGGTCTTCCTTGGTATGAGGAATTGGATCGCCCTCGCCGCTCCGCGCAATCACCAGATAATCTTGAAGCGCCTTGAGCGCGCGGTGGTATTCAGGAGATGCCGGCTCCGCCAGCGCCAGCGCTAACGGAACATCGGCAGCCCCAACAACCTCGCGCTTGAGAAATCCAGCGGCATCAAACGGCGCCAGCTTGAGCCCGGACTGGAAGTCGGCGGGCTTGATCCGTCCATGATGCACGTGTGAAACGTAGCGTAAAGCGGAGACAGTCAGGGCAAGATCGAATCTCGCGAGTTCTTCTGAAGAAACCGTGTTGGCAGAAGCAAACCACGCCAGCCTATTCGCCCATCGCGACGCGTCATAGTCTTCAGGTTCCAGTCCATGCTCTTCGGCGCGCTGCAGCGCCTGGATCATCGTCCGCGCCTGCGGCGTAGGAGCGCTGTTATTGGTCCAGGCCAGAGAAAATGCCGAACCATAAAACTGCCGCACCTGTTCGCGATAGCTGATGAAATCCGGCCAGCGCAGGTCCGGCAACTCACCGGCTTCAATAAAGCGGCACAAGCGAACCCTTGCATTATCTACTTCAGCGGCAAGTCGAAGGGCTCCGCAAGAGGGTCGAACGGCGCTGGGAGTACGAGCATGTGCCGGCAGCGTCGCCAGAACGGCAGCGACCATTGTCAAAAGAGAGAGGATGGGGGAGGGCCGTCTCATGCTCGCGATAAATTGTTTGTGGTTGCAGTCACATTATTTTTCGGAAACGGAAAAAAAGAAAGAACAAAAATGCGCGGAACGCGCGAATTTACTGGAGATTTGCGACTGTGGCGGTAATCTGTGCGGAGGGTTGCAGAAAAGGTGAACGAGTTTGCAAACTCGGGAGAGATTTCGACAAAAACGTCCGTCCATTAGGTGGAGCAGGTCTCCTTTGAGATTCTGCTCCACGAGAAGCTAGGAAGGGGCC
>Ga0105245_10004626_pt1 | contig 12150 bp, 9 predicted proteins | sample KBSM54metaG_FD_81523 | JGI IMG/M metagenome (GOLD analysis project Ga0105245, IMG submission 81523) | Miscanthus rhizosphere microbial communities from Kellogg Biological Station, Michigan, USA - KBS M5-4 metaG | ecosystem: Host-associated > Plants > Roots > Rhizosphere > Soil | place: Michigan...
GCGCGGCGACGAAGACGAAGCGGCGCCGACCGGCGATCCGCTGAAGATGTTCGCGTCGAACCTCAACGAGCGCGCCAAGAAGGGCGAGATCGATCCGCTCATCGGCCGTGGGCCCGAATTGGAGCGCACCGTTCAGATCCTCTGCCGCCGCCGGAAGAACAACCCGCTCTTCGTCGGCGAGCCGGGCGTCGGCAAGACCGCCATCGCCGAAGGGCTGGCGCTGAAGATCCAGAAGGAAGAAGTGCCGGGCGTGCTGAAGGACGCCGAGGTTTGGTCGCTCGACATGGGAGCGCTGCTGGCCGGGACGAAGTACCGCGGCGAGTTCGAACAGCGCCTCAAAGCGCTGATCAACGCGCTGACCGAGCGAAAGGACGCCATCCTCTTCATCGATGAAATCCACACCATCGTCGGCGCCGGCGCGGTGAGCGGCGGCACGATGGACGCCTCGAACATCCTCAAGCCGGCCATCGCCTCGGGCAAGCTGCGCTGCATCGGCTCGACGACGTACGCCGAGTACAAGGCGTCGTTCGAGCGCGATCGCGCGCTGGCGCGGCGCTTCCAGAAGGTCGAGATCGGCGAGCCGTCGCTCAGTGAGACCGTCGAGATCCTCAAGGGGCTGAAGAGCTACTACGAGGAGCATCACCATGTCACGTTCAGCGACGAGGCGCTGCAGCTCGCGGCCGAGCTGTCGGCGAAATACATCCACGACCGCCATCTGCCGGACAAGGCGATCGACGTGCTCGACGAAGCGGGCGCGCGGGCGCGGATGCTGGGAACGACCGGATCGATCATCGGCGTCGACGAGATCGAGCAGGTCGTGGCGCGCATCGCGAAGATCCCGCCGCGCACCATCGCCGTGTCGGAAAAAGACCGCCTGCAGACGCTGGAGAACGATCTCCGCGCGGTGATCTACGGCCAGGACCACGCCATCAGGCAGATCGTCAACGCGATCAAGCTCTCGCGTTCGGGACTCGGCAACGTCGAGCGGCCGATCGGCTCATTCCTCTTCAGCGGACCGACCGGTGTCGGCAAGACGGAGCTGGCGAAGCAGCTGGCGGCGTCGCTCGGCGTGGAGTTCATCCGCTTCGACATGAGCGAGTACATGGAGCCGCACACCGTGTCGCGCCTGATCGGCGCGCCGCCGGGATACGTCGGCTTCGATCAGGGCGGCCTCCTCACCGACGCGGTCATGCGCACACCGTACGCGGTGCTCGTGCTCGACGAGATCGAGAAGGCGCATCCGAATCTCTTCTCCATCCTGCTGCAGGTGATGGATCACGCCACGCTGACCGACAACAACGGCAAGAAGGCCGACTTCCGCAACGTGATCATGATCATGACCACCAACGCCGGCGGACGGGAGATGACCGAGGGCGGAATGGGCTTCCGGAACAACCCGGGAAGCGGGCGCGGCCGCGGCGCGATCGAACGGACCTTCGCGCCGGAGTTCCGCAACCGTCTCGACGCCTGGATCGCCTTCGATCCGCTCAGCTTCGAGACGACGGAGAAGGTCGTCGACAAGTTCATCGCCGAAGTCCGCGCGCAGCTTCTTCCGAAGAACGTCACGCTCGAGCTGCGCGAAGCCGGCCGCGCCTGGCTGGCCAAGCACGGCTACGATCAGTCGTTCGGCGCGCGTCCGATGGCGCGTCTGATCTCGACGAAGATCAAGGAGCCGCTCGTCGACGCGATCCTGTTCGGATCGCTGGCGGAGGGTGGGAATGTGGTGGTGGACGCGGCTCGCGATGAACTGACGCTCGCGTTCTGACGCGGACGAGAGGGGTGCGGACGTCTCGTCCGCACGACCGGCGCGCTACGCCGGCTCATTCGCGATGCCGACATGAGCGGACGAGACGTCCGCTCCCCTCCTCATCTTCGTCACGCCAACGTCATCTCACTGATCCCCGCCCGCTCGCACGCCGCCGCCCACTCCTCGTCCGTGAACCCCACCGTCCCGAGCTGGTGCGCGAGGGCGAAGGGCTCGAACGTATGGCCGTCCTTCGCGAAAACGACCGCACGTCCCGGGCGCGCATCGCAGGTCCAGCCGTCGTCGTAGAGGCGGGCGGCGATACCGCAGCCGATGGCGTTGCGCACGGCGCGCTCGCGGTCGTCGGGCAGGAGATGCGTGAGCTTGAGGCGCTGCAGCGTGTCGCCGGACGCGTAGAAGCGCGGGACGTCGACGGCGCGCAGCGCGCGGAACGGCTCGACGTGCTTCGCGCTCTCATCGCGCCAGACCGGAAGGAAGACGCGCGGGCCGGTCTCTTCCCACTCCACCGACTTCAGCTCCTTCGCCTTCTGCGGATCGGCGAAGAGCATCTGCAGCAGTTCCCACTCGATCCTCGGCAGATCGCGCAGCAGAGTCACCGCGCACGCACCGGCCTGCGGTTGGCCTGCGTCTCCTTCGCGCAACGCGGCGATCCGCTCATTCAGCGGCGGATGGCTGTCGTACGGATCGGCGACACCGGTGCTCATCTCCGTCTTGATCTGTCTCGACACGGCCTCGGCCACCGTCTCGGCGCCGAGGAAATGGGAGAAGCCGGCGGCGATGGGAGGGCGATAGCCGTTCGTGAGGACCGGGATCAGCTCCTGCTGCCAGTAGGCGTTGTACGCGAGCGCCGCGCTGTGAACGGCGACCAGCGCTTCGATGGCGTTTCCGGCGCCGGCCACTCTCGCCGCGATCTGGTCGGCCGCGAGCTCCTGCGCGCGCGACACCGACTGGCTGACGCGCATGAACATGTTCGCGTACCAGAGGAATGGCTTGTGAATGCCGTTGCTGGTCCTGGCCAGGTTCTCGATCGTCCGCCGCATCGCCTCGCGCGTCTTGTACAGCCAGGCGCCGAGCTTCAGATCGCCGCCGGCGTAGTGCCCGAACTCGTGGGCGATGATCGCGCGCAGCTGCTCGACCGACACGCTCTGCAGCAGGATCAACCCGAGGCCCATCACCCGCCGGCTGCCGAAGCCCATGATCCCGCCGCGATGCGACACCCAGGCGTTGACCTCCGGCACGAGGAATACGTCGGCCGGCATCGCCTGCTCCGTTTCATTCGACACGCGCCGCACCAGGTCGAACAGCTCCGGCTGCCGTTCTTCGGTGAGCCGCGGCCCCGGCGCCTCGAAACGATCCCAGCGCGGAAGGATCGACCAGAGGATCGCCAGCGCCGTGAGCACGCAGAACACCGTGATCCGCCCCTGCACGTGATGGAGCGAGGTGAATTCGAAGTACGGCACGAACAACAGCGCTCCCGCGATCGCCACCGCGAGCAGATAGAACCCCACCATGAGGAGAAGGGAAACCGCGATCCTGGAACGCATGGAACAAGTGTAGCTCTTGAGCGATTGAGCTCGACAGCTCGAACAGCTACCCCGGGTAGTATCATTATTTCCATGCGGAATGCCCCCCGATATGGAGTGGAGATTTGTGATCGGTGTCACGAATGCCCCTGGCGGAACGACAACTTCTTCTGTCAGCTCGACCCGAAGACGCTGAAGGCGTTTGATGACATCACTTTTGTAAACGTCTACCCCGACGGGGCGCTGTTATTTGCCGAGGGGGAAGCGCCGCGCGGGCTGTTCATCCTCTGCTACGGCTCGGCCAAGCTGACCATCTCCTCCGGCGGCGGAAAGAAGTTGATCACCCGGCGCGTGGCCCCGGGCGACGCGCTCGGCCTGACCAGCGTGCTATCGGGCAACGCCTACAAAGCGACGGCCGAAACGACGTCGCCGTCGCAGCTGAAATTCATCAAGCGCGACGACTTCCTCCGCTTCATCGGCGAGTATCGCGACGTCTCGTTCAACATCGCCCGCCAGCTGATCGAGGAGTGCGAGTCGGACGCGAACCAGATCCGCGCCCTCGGGCTGGCTAACTCCGCGGCCGAGAGGCTCGCCTATCTCCTTCTCTCCTGGTGCGACGAGTCCGGCGTCCCGTCGGCGAGCGGCATGCGCGTTTCGGTGTCGATGACCCACGAGGAGATCTCGCAGACGATCGGCACCTCGCGCGAGACCGTCTCCCGCATCCTCAAGTCGTTCAAAGAGAAGAAGATCATCACCGTGCGCCGCTCGTCGATGACGGTCCACCGCCGGCACGAGCTCGAAGACCTGATCCTCCTCTGAGCGCGGCTTTGTGACGTACGTCACAAGACCTTGTCCCATCTGCCCGGCCGCCCCGTGCAGCCGTCCTACCTCCGTTTCCTCCCCGCACCGACATTGGGCGCAGCAGAGCGGCACGGTGCCGCAAGAGAGCCGGAGGAAGCCATGAAAAACCTGAACTTCACATCGATTCTGATCGCACTGGCGCTGACGCTGTCCGCGCCGTTCGCAACAGCCGAAGAGCCGACGATCCACAACCCGTACACCGTCCTCGGTGTGCAACTCCGCGCCGCGCTGATCGCCGACGCCGCCGACGGCGCGTCGGCCGTCACGGTCGGTCCGGCGGTGTTCCAGGAGATCATTCCGTGCCGCCTGATCAGCACGCTGGAAGCGGATCACTATTCGCCGCAGTGGGGCCGGCCTTCGTTCGCACCGAACGAGAGCCGTTCCTATCGCTCGACCGGCGAGCTGGTCGACGGCGCATTCACGAATCCGTGTTCCCAGCAGATCCCGATGAACGCGCTGGCCGTTGCGGCGCGCGTGTGGGCAATCGGACCGCCGTCTGACGCGACGGTGGTCTGGGTCACGCCCGGCAACAGCGGCGCGCCGGACAGCCTGTCGAAGGTCGTGCTGCGCGAGGGCGAGCGGTCGGCGGCCGAGGCGACGTTCGTGCTGCGCAATCACATGTTCACCGTGACCTCGCAGCTCGGCAGCGCCGACATCGTGGTCGACATCATCGGTTACTTCCTGCCCGACCCCTGGGGCCGCGGCGAGAAGGGCGACAAGGGTGATGCCGGACCGGCCGGTGCTGTTGGTCCTGCGGGTCCTGCCGGTGCTGTTGGTCCTGCCGGTGCTGTTGGTGCTGCTGGTCCGCAGGGGCTGAAGGGCGACAGCGGAGCGCAGGGCATTCAGGGCGAAAAGGGTGAGCGCGGTATCGACGGCGCCCAGGGAGCGAAAGGCGACAAGGGCGACAAGGGCGATCGCGGTGCCGACGGCGCGCAGGGACTCAAGGGCGACAAGGGTGACAACGGTGCGAACGGCATCGACGGCGCTCAGGGACCGAAGGGTGACAAAGGCGATCGCGGTGCCGACGGCGCGCAGGGACTCAAAGGCGACAAGGGCGACAACGGTGCGAACGGCATCGACGGCGCTCAGGGACCGAAGGGCGACAAGGGCGACAACGGTGCCGATGGTGCCCAGGGTCTCAAGGGCGACAAGGGCGACAAGGGCGACCGCGGTGCCGATGGCGCGCAGGGAGCGAAGGGCGACAAGGGCGATCAGGGCGCCATGGGTCCGATGGGACCGGAAGGCCCGCAGGGTCCGCAGGGGATCCAGGGCATCCCGGGAACTTCCGGCGGCCCGTATGTCTCCTCCGTGAACTGCCTCGAACAGGGCGAAAACTCGATCACGCTGTCGAACTCCGCGGTGCACGTGAACAGCGCAATCCTCGTGACCGTGACCGGCCGCTCGCTGGGCAACACGATCTCCGTCCTGGCGCAGGGCGAAGGCTGGGTCACGATCTCCGGCAAGCCGGCGACGTGCTTCCGTTACGTCGTGTTCAACTGAGACGCAAACAGGCGGTTGCTGCGAAGGGGCGCCGGGACATCCCGGCGCCCCTTCGCTATTCTCAGCAGATGTCCCGTTTCCCCGATCCCCGCTATGCGCGCGGCGACATCGTGGCGGTCGGCAACGACCTTCGCGTCGAGACGCTGCGCGACGCGTACCGGCACGGCATCTTTCCGTGGCCTCACGAGGAGCTGGCGGTGCTGCCGTGGTTTTCGCCGAAACGGCGGACGGTGATCTTCTTCGACGAGCTGCACGTCGGTCGCACGCTGCGAAAATCGATGAAGCGCGCGGGACTGACCTTCACCGTCGATCGCGATTTCGCCGCGGTCATCCGCGCCTGCTCGCACGTGCCGCGTCCCGAACAGGAGGGGACGTGGATCGGTCCCGAGATCATCGACGCATACACGCGGTTCCACGCCTCGGGCGACGCGCACAGCGTGGAGGTGTGGCAGGACGGCGAGCTGGTGGGCGGTTTGTACGGCGTCGACTCCGGCGGCGTCTTCACCGGAGAGAGCATGTTCCACCGCGTATCCGACACCTCGAAGCTGGCGCTCATTTTTCTGATCGATCAGCTGAAGGCGCGCGGATGCACGTGGATCGATTGCCAGGTGATGACGCCGCACATGGAGGCGCTCGGGGCGCGCGAGATCGCGCGGTCGAAGTTTCTCGATCTGCTGGCCATCGCGCAGGCGCGCGACATCGCGCTATTTTGATTTCGCGCCCGGCAGCATCCCCAGCGGCCGGTTGATCAACCGATCGACATGCTCCCCATAGCCGTTCTCCGCGAGCAGCGCGAGCTCGAACATCCGCGCGAGGCGATCCACCCACCCGCGCGCGTCGCGCTCGTCGAGCGATTGAAACGCCGACGCAATCTCATCGGCCTGCCGCGGAAAATGCGGGCGAATGCGCGCGAGCAGCAGCTCATGGCTCGCTTCCTTGTTCGCCGTGCGCAGCGCGTCGAGCACGAGGATGTTCGTCGTCCCTTCCCAGATCGGCAACACCTGCGCGTCGCGCAGGAGACGCGGCATCGGACTCTCTTCGATGTAGCCGTTTCCTCCGATCAGCTCCATCGCCTCGGACACACACGGCACGGCGAGCTTGCCGGTAACGGCCTTCGCGATCGGCGTCAAAAAGCGCAGGAGGCGGTCATCGCCGCGCTGCAACGCGTCGATCGTCTCGAACGTCAGCAGCATCGCGCCGGCGTGCTCCGCCTCGAGGTCCATCATCGTTTCGAGCGCGAGCGGAAACTCGATCACCGGACGGCCGAACGCCTGCCGCCGCTCGATGTACCAGCGCGCCTCGTGGATGGCTCGGCCGATCACCGCCACCGAGGCGACGGCGTTGTAGAGCCGCGACATGTTCAGCATGTCGGCGATGGCGCTGAATCCGCCGACCTCCTCCGCCGGCGCGTCGCGCAGCGTCACCTCGCCCGTCGGCATCGAGCGGACGCCGAGCTTTTCCTTCAGCCGGTCGATGGTGACGCCGGGATTGTCGCGTTGCAGCAGCAGATACGTCCGCAGTCCGCGCGTCCCCGCCGCCGCGCCTTCGGGACGCGCAGTGACGAGCACCGCGTCGGCGTCGACGTTCGAGCAGAACCACTTCCGGCCGGTCAGCAGACCGTCGCGCGCGATCGTTTCGTTCGCTCCGACGTCGGAGCCGCCGGCGCGCTCGGTGAGGAACATGCCGCCGGTCCATAACGTCTCGCGATCGGACGACGCGAGGTGCGGCACGACGCGCGCGATCTGCTCCGGCGTCCCGTGCCGCGTCAGCACGCGCGCCACGCCGTCGGTCATGCAGAGCGGGCAATAGAGTCCCATCTCCCCCATCGCGAAGAGGTAGCCGAGGGCGAAGCCGAACGTGCGCGAGTCGGGCTGCGGATCGACGTAGTTCACGGTGATCATCCCCGAGCCATACGCGATCCGCTCCATCTCGCGATACGACGGGTGATAGTCGACGCGGTTGATCCGATTGCCGCGCGCGTCGTGCGTCACCAGCCGCGGCGACTCGCGGTCCGCGATCTGCGCCAGCGGCGCGACCTCGCGCGCGGCCCGCTCCCCCATCTCCGCCAGCCGCGGCGCGCGCGATGGATCGACCTGCCGCTTGCAGATGGCGCGGAGGATCGGCGAGGCGTCCCAGTACGAAACGTTCGGTGGCTCGGGGATCATCGACCGCGATCATATTCGCTTAGTGCTGAGTGCTTGGTGCTTAGTGCTTGGTGCTACGGGGGGTAGAGAAACGCTCAGTTTCGTTTGTTGGGCGGGAGAATGATGCGTGGAGGTTTGCGATGATTGAACGGTTCGAAGACATCGTCGCCTGGCAGCACGGACGGGAGCTTTGCCGCGAGATCTACCTGGTGACCGAGCGGCAGCCATTCGCGCGTGATTTCGCGTTACGGGATCAGATCGCGGCGATCTCCGTTCCGTCGAACATCGCCGAAGGATTCGAGCGGTTCAGGCTCACTGAATTTCATCAGTTCCTCTCGATTGCGAAAGGCTCGGCAGGCGAGTTGCGCACGCAGCTCTACATCGCCTCCGATATCGGCTACATCCAGGAACAAACGCGAGCGACACTGCTGGCAAAAGCGGAAGAAACCAGCCGCAAGATCAACGCCCTCCGCTCATCAATCCAACGCAAAATGAACGCCCCGTGAGCACCCGGCACCAAGCAACCCAGCACTGAGCACCCAGCACTAAGCACCCAGCACCAAGCACTCCAGCACTAAGATGGTTGGATGCTTACCAGAAGACACTTCGCCCACGTCCTCGGTGCGACCGCGGTGGCGGCCGCGATGCCTCGTCTGACGCTCGCCGAAGCGCCGAAGCCGAAGGGGATCGCGCGCCTCAACGCGAACGAGAATCCGTACGGCCCCTCGCCTGCGGCGCTGCGGGCGATCAACGACGCGTTGCCGCGCGCGAATCGTTATCCCGATGAAGCGATCGAGGCGCTGGTCGCCGACATCGCGAAGTTCCACGGGCTGTCGCAGGATTCGGTCCTCGCCACCGACGGCTCGAGCGAGGCGCTGAAAGTCGCGGCGACGACGTTCGCGAAGAAGCGGCTCATCACCGCCGATCCGACCTTCGAAGCCATCGGCTTCTGCGCGAAGTCGGAAGGCGCGGAGATCGTCAAGGTGCCGCTGACCGCCGACTACGCGCACGACCTCGCGCGCATGCTCGACGCGGCGAAAGGCGAAGGGCTGATCTACGTCTGCAATCCGAACAATCCGACGGCGACGATCACGCCGAAGGCCGCGGTGCGCGCGCTGCTGGCGAACGCGCCGGCGTCGGTGACGATCCTCGTCGACGAGGCGTATCACCACTACGCCGACTCGCCCGAGTATGAGAGCGTGATCCCGCTGGTGAAGGCGCACGCGAACCTCGTCGTCACGCGCACGTTCTCGAAGATCTACGGCATGGCCGGCCTGCGCTGCGGCTACGCCATCGCGCAGCCGGCGGTGATCGAGCGGATGCAGAACCATGGTCAGTGGGACTCGGTCAACGTCCTCGCCGCCGAGGCCGCGCGCGCGTCGCTCGCCGACCCGGCGCACGTGGAGAACGGACGGAAGCGCAATCGCGAAGCGAGGCAGTGGCTGGCGAGCGAGCTCTCGAAAATGAACTACTCGATGCTCCCCTCGGACGCCAACTTCGTGATGATCGACCTGAAGCGCGAAGTGCGTCCGGTGATCGACGCCATGCGCGAACGCGGCGTTCATGTCGGACGGCCCTTCCCGCCGATGACGCGTTACCTGCGCCTGTCGATCGGGACGCCGGAGGAGATGACGCGGTTCATGGAGGCGTTTCGTTCACTGACGCCAGCATGAGGTCCGCCACCACCGGCCAGTGATCCGACGGTCCGCGCCGGATCACTTTCGTCTCCACCACCTCCCACGCGGCGTCGCAGAAGATGTAGTCGAGGCGCTGGCGCGTCGAGGGAAACGTCGCCTCGCGCATCTCACCGCAATAGCGCAGGTGTCCGTGCGAGAGCAGCACGCGCAGCTCCTCGGCGCGCGGCGTTACGTTGAAATCGCCGGCCAGGAGATGCGGCGAGCCGGCGCGCGCGGTGATGTCGCCGAGCGTGGCGATCTGCTCGAGCCGCGCCCCGCGGAGCAGGCGTCCCCACGCCGCGAGGTGCGTGGCGAAGAAGGTGAAGCGCGCGCCGTCGACCGCGACGCAGGTCTCGAGCAGCGAGCGCGGCTCGCCGGCGCCGGGAAGCGGATGAACGCGCGACGATTCGATCGTGCCGCGCGTGAGGATGGCGTTGCCGTAATCGCCGCCGTTGATCTCGCAGCTCTTGCCGAACGCCAGCTTCAATCCGGCGAGGTGCGCGACCTGCGCTCCCTGGTCGCCGGTCTTGCGGCAGTAGACCTCCTGCAGCGCCACGACGTCGGGCTCCGCCGCGGCCACGGTCTCGGCGATCTTGACGATGTGGTCCTGTTGCCGCTCGGCGGCGTGGCCCTGGATGTTGTAGGTCATGACGCGAACGCGCATGCGTTACGTCAAACCAGCAAGCCGCGTTCCGAGTCCCAGCGCCACACCCGCTCGCTGGTGAGATGCGCGCCGCCGAGCCAGACGTTCGAGCCGTTCAACTCGATGAAGTCGACGCTCCCCTCCATCACGTTGCGGCCGGCCGGCGTGACGGCGAGCGAGGCCTTCGGCTCCGGCTCGCCCGGCACCTCGCTCATGGTGATCATCGGCACGGCGCACCAGGCGAGGCGGCGCAATTGGCGCAGCACTTCACCGTCGCCGAAGCCATAGCGCGGCGCGTCGGGATTGAAGCGGGCGAAGAGCGAACCGAAATCGCCGGCGCCGGCGTCGATGAGCTCGAGCATCTTCCGCTCCGGCTCGCCGAGGCCGTTCTTCAGGGCGGGAAAGCGCCCGGCGTGAAGACGGAGACCGTCGATGAGAAACGGGAAGTCGGGGATGTCCTGGCGGAGGAAGCGATTGAGCGCGGTCGGATCTTCGGAGGTGTACGCCTGCCACGCGGCGTCGCCGGCGCGGAGCATCACCGGCGTCACCGGCGCGCGCGAGTGGTAGAGGCCCAGCACATCGTCGGCCTCGAGCAGGCCGAGGGGCGTCGGGTTCCAGATGAGGGTCAGGCGGCAGTTCGCAAAGCGCTTTGCGAGGTAAAGCAGGTGCACCAGGCAGAAGAGATCGTGCTCGAACCAGAGGACGATCTCCTCCTCCGTCCGCGCCGTGTCGATGGCCTTCTCCTGTTCGAGCAGCTCGTTGCGGACGCGCAGCAGGTTGTCGCCATGCTCCTCGGCGAGGAAGCGCGCGCGTTGTTCCACCCAGTCGAGCAGCGCGAGATCGCGGCGCACCGGACCGCCGATCAACGACTCGCGATACGGCACGTGACGCCCCGGCACGCCGGCGCGGCGGGCCAGCGCCGCGGTGATGTCGCCGTTATGGAAGTGAATCATCGGCGCGGATCATAGACCGACGCCGCCCCAGGTGCGATCTGTTATTCTCGATCGACGGCGTCGCCTTTCCACCGGGACTCTCGCCCGAACGTAAGACCTTACGCCCATGCCCGTTCCGGCGTGGCGGGCGACGCCGTGTCGCGCGATGCTCACCGACCTCGATCAACTCCAGCACGAGCGCTCGATCGACGCCATCGTCGTTCCTCTCCATGAATCGATGCATCCCGCGTTTCGCTGGCTGGCGCGCGGGGCGAAGGTGACGCGCGGCTACGCCATCAAGATCGCGGGACGCGACCCGGTGCTCGTCTGTTACGACATGGAGCGCGACGAGGCGGCGGCCAGCGGACTGCCGATCCGTTCCATCCACGACTACGACTACGACCGCATCTTCAAGCGCGCGTCATCGGCCTCCGATGCCTACGCCGAATTCTTCGACGCCGTGCTGCGCGATCACGGCGGGCAGACGACCGTCGCCTTCTACGGCAACCTTCCGGTGCACCTCTACCTCGGCATCGCGGACTCGCTCGCCAAGCTTGGCTGGGTCGTGCATCGCGGCGGCGATGACCTGCTGCAGCTGGCGCGCAAGCGAAAAGATCCGTGGGAGATCGACGCCATCGCCTCGGTCGGGCAGCGGACCGTCGCGGTCGTCGACGCCGTCCGCGCCGCGCTGCGCGACTGGCGCGCGTCGATGACCCTCGGCGATCTGAAGCAGATCGTCACCACGGAGATCACGCGCCTCGGCATGATCGAAGATCACGAGACGATCCTCTCGCAGGGTCGCGACGCGGGCGTGCCGCACTCGCGCGGCAACGCCGTCGCGCGCGTCATGCCGTCGGTGCCGATCGTCCTCGACATCTTCCCCGCCGACCGGACGAGCGGCTACTTCTTCGACATGACGCGCACGTTCTGCGTCGGTCCGGTTCCGGACGAGCTGCGTACGATTCACGCCGACGTCCTGGCCGCGTTCGAGCTCGCGCGCGACGCCATGCGCCCCGGCACGCGCGCGTCGTCGTACCAGACGCTGGTCTGCGATTTCTTCGAGTCGAAGGGCTACGAAACGACGCGCCGGAATCCGCGGGCGATCA
>Ga0105245_10004627_pt1 | contig 12150 bp, 11 predicted proteins | sample KBSM54metaG_FD_81523 | JGI IMG/M metagenome (GOLD analysis project Ga0105245, IMG submission 81523) | Miscanthus rhizosphere microbial communities from Kellogg Biological Station, Michigan, USA - KBS M5-4 metaG | ecosystem: Host-associated > Plants > Roots > Rhizosphere > Soil | place...
CCTGGTCGATGTGATCACTTAGAAAAATCATCGGCGTCGACCGGCATGCCTTTCTCAAATCATCCAGCAAGCGAAGCGCCGCACCATCCGCGGGCTTATATTCGCAAAGCAAGAGATCGTAGCTCGACTCATTTCATGCGTTGCATGGCGGCGGGTGACGAGTCCACATGATCCAATTCAAGATCGCCATTTCCGGCGCGCAGCAATCAGTCGCGCAACTGGACAAACTCCGACTTCCCACTCCGAATTAGCAGCATCCGCATTTTAGAAATTGCTGCCGCCCTTCGAGTGTGCCAGTTCCATGCTAAGTGCTACGTCGGACAAGAGAACGGTCCACGTTCAATGCCGGTCGCTTTGGCATCATAGGACCGGGCCCTACCATTTCCGGAACCGGTGCGTTTTCGGGAAAACTCCGATCATTTGGTACCCCCTTCCCATGGCTAGGGTTTGGGAGGAAAATAGCTGTATTGTTTTTTGGAGGGTGGCATTATGCGTTTTCGACTGATTGGCACTACCATTGCCGTGCTTGCGTTTTCAGTACCGTTTTTTGCCCAGCAAATTAGCGGCGACTATGTGGAAACCCGCAGCGCCGATGTTTACACCGGCCAGTGCTTCGCGAATGGGGAGGTAAATCTGGTCGGCAACGAGGCCATCCTGGCATGGCGCATACAGGATGGAAGCTGGAATGGTGTCGACCTGAAAGGATTCACCGTGGCAGCAGCAGTCCACGCCAAAGCGACTCTAGGCGATCCGTATGCCGACCCTTATCCTGCCCGGTCTGTGCTGCTGGTGGATGACCAGGCCAATCCTCAGCAACAGGCAGCACTGGCAGCGTTTGCCAGGCATATGGGAGGAAAGCTGCTTGACAATGCCGATCAAGTGTTGCCGGTGCAGATGGAGTTAGTGGTAAATCACGAGCGCCACGGAGTCGCCATGCTGCGCGCCGGGCGTTTCGCCACCGTGCAGACGCGTTCGTTGAATGACACCGATCACCTTTGCGGCAACGAAGAGACTTTCTATCCTCCGTTGACGCAGTTGGCGCATTCAATGCCGGCGGTCGCCCTTACCGACAAATACCGGGGACCGGGGCTTGGCGTCGATTGGGAATCCCATGGCAAGCGCAGTGCATTTGTCGGCACCTTCAGCAACTAAGACAGGGACGCAATCAAAAATGGCCAACTCGCTAGCCGCAAGACTGTTCTGTTCGCTAACCTTATTGGCTTCTTTATATAGCGTCGCTCAAAATGGCAAGGTTGAAGCTGGAACGGCGCTTTCTGATGCCAGCGTTTCTGACGCTGTGAAAAAGGCGTTAGAACCGAAGGGCTATCATGTCACCCTTGACGACGGCAGTACCGCATGCGATGTGTGGCTGAGGGACAAGGTTCCGGCGCAGCCCAAAAAGGATGTCCCGGGCGCCCTATATCCGCAATTCGCGGAGTCTACCTTGCTGGGAGTTATCTCCTTCCCCCAGGCCAGCACCGACTTTCGTGGCCAACCCATAAAGGCTGGGACCTACACCCTGCGCTATGAGTTGATCCCGCAGGATGGCGATCACCTGGGAGTCTCTGAAAATCGTGATTTTGCTCTCCTGATTCCCGTCGCGGCTGATTCCGATCCCAATACTGTGCTGAAATTTGACGAAATGGTGACCATGAGCCGTAAGGCGACGGGAAGCCAACACCCGGGTCCCATGAGCCTGGTCCAGGCTTCCGGCTCCGCGGCAGCGGTTTCAAAGGACGACGCAGAGCGCTGGGTGTTTTCCGCCGCGCTGAAGCTTGCCTCTGGCGACTCCTTGCCATTCGCCCTCATCATCAAGGGCACGGCGCCGCAGTAAGGTTAGTTGACCAACACTAGCCACCCCCAACCGACCAAAATGGTCGCCAAGGTGATGGGAAGGCCTACCCGGAAATAGTCCCAGAAGCCCACTTGCACTTCGGGCTTGGCCGTTTCCACCACAATAATGTTCGCCACGCTGCCGGTGATGGTCAGGTTTCCCGCCAAGGTGGAGGCCATCGCCAGCACCAGCCAAGCTGTATGGGGCTGCGCGAATCCGGGCACCAGGGATTTCAAGAGCATCACTGCCGGAACATTACTCACCAGATTGCTCAGAACAGCCACAACACCGGTGAATACACTCATCCGCTGCAGGTTCCAATGCTTGGCAAATCTCAGCAAATTGTTAACGATTCCCGCATTTTCGGCTCCGCCGACAATAAGAAATAGCCCAACAAAAAAGACCAGCAGGCCCCAGTCAACCTCTTTGTAAAGTTCCTGCGGGTCACGCGTGCGGCTGATTAGTAACACTGCTGCGCCCAAGGCCGCCATCATCGCTGGAGGAACCCCGAAGAAAAACCCGGTGACTACCGCGGTCGCTACGATAACGGGCTTGCCAAGTTGCGAAAGATCCAGAACAGGTAGCGGGATCCTTCCGTTTGCCGGAATAGCCGAGTTAGCATTACGACAAAAGAACAAGTGCAGAATCCCCCAATCCAGGAGCAAGCCGATCAGCGCTACCGGACCAAGGTGAATCAAAAACTCGCGATAGCTGATCCCGGAAAATGACCCGATCAAAATGTTCTGCGGATTACCGGTGATCGTCGCCACGCTTCCGATATTCGAAGCCGTTGCCACAGCCAGGAGGTACAAAAGCGGCGCCAGTCCCATACGCTGCGCAATGGTTAGGACAAACGGCACCATGATCAGACACACGATGTCGTTCACGAAAAATGCCGACAGAATACCGCTGGTGAAGATGACCGCCGGCAAGAGGTAGAAAGGTTTCAGCCTCCGCAAAACCAGTTCGGCATTCCATTCGAAGAAGCCTGAAAGGTGCAGGGTGCCCACAATCAGCATCATGGAAAACAGCAGCACCAGCGTGGAGAAATCGATGTAGCGAAGCGCGTCGTGGGGGCGCAGGACCCGTGTGGCAACCATGGCAACCGCCCCGATAATTGCGGCTCCAGGACGATCGATCTTCAGGCCCGGAAACTTTCCCAGGGCAAAAACCAGATAGCTGGCAAGAAAGATGACATAGGCGGCCACAATGCCTGCGTCTGACATTGCGGCTGGGGCAAGATGGACCATGCTCCGCAGGAGCATAGCAGATTAGTTCAGATCGGAAAGCAGCGTCGCCGTGAATCCTCCGCTGACTCCATCAAGCGCCAGCACGGTTCGGTTCTGGCCTGAGGAGAGATTCAACGCTCCGGTATCTACCAATGGAAACGTGGAATTCGGCACAGTCAGCAAGACCTCATAGCTACCGGCGGTCAGAGTCTGATAGTCAGTGGCTGCGTCAAACGCCATGCTACGGATGACGGGCGTGGAAGCAACAAGATCGGTTCCAGGAGGGACAATATAGACGTCGACCGGTCCGAGCGCAGCCCCTGCGTTCACGACCCGGACGTTAACGCTGCCGGAAACTGGAGCGGTATTGTTGTCGCTGAGCACCACCGATGAGATGCTGGCCGCGACATTGGTGACGAGGTAAGTTGTTTCGGAGCCGCTGCTAAGACTCAAATTCTGGTCCAGCAGCATGGTCGTCGTACCCGTGGCCTCGATCTGCAAATGGCGCGAGCCGGAATCTACCGACAGATAGTCAGAATTACTGCCATATGCAATTCCAGTGGCGACGGACTTGCCGTCGATGATGACATCGATGCCGGTCTCGTTGGGTGATGCATTTACCACTCTAAGCTTCACCTGGGTTCCACCTCCGCAACCGCTGGCAAGGAAAACCGTTGCCAATGTAACTATTCCAGCGCTAGGCCCGAACCACCGTTTTCGCATTCCTTAGTCCTCCAGGGGGTAATCAGCATCAGTTGTGGGATGCGTGTTCGATAGAATTTCCCGGAGCGCCCCGAGCAAAAACAGGTAAAGAATGGTCAAGCTCGTGTAAATGGGACGGAGCCCGATAACCAACTCGAATGAGGCCAATAAATAGTTTTGATTTCGCCCATTAGTTTTACGCAGGTACAGTGATCACCTAAGACGCGCCACGATTCTGCCGCTGGCACTACACTGGTAACGGGTGCCAGCGGCTGTAGTTTGAGGGCGCTGTCACCGAAACTTCGCATGACTCTGGCAATTTCACACCGTGGTGAACTTCGCGAACTCTATGCCAGAGAATCGTCGCGCATACAGCAGGATTTCGACGCGTCAAGCGATGGCCGAGCAGCGGTAAGACAGCGCTCCGGACTGGTCGAAACCCTCGCGCTCCAGCTCTGGAACGACATCATCGCCCAAGGGGGCGCTGGGCCGCGGAATTTTGCCTTGGTCGCCACCGGCGGCTTCGGCCGCGGATGGCTCTTCCCCCACTCCGACATCGATCTGCTGTTTCTGCCCGCGGACCGTGATACTGAAAACGCCCAGAAGGACAATATCCGGCTCTTTTCTCAGGAGCTATGGGACCTCCGGTTAAAGGTCAGTCCCATGACACGGACTCTCGCCGAGTGTGATCGCTTCGATCCTAGTAACCTGGAATTCACCATTTCGCTTCTCGATTGCCGTTACCTAGCGGGAGACCGCGATCTTTTCAATCGTTTGCATGACAACCTGATTCCGAAGCTGGTGATGCGCGAATCGCAGACCCTGGTCCAGAATCTTGCCGAGGTGACCGGGTCGCGCCATGCAAAATATGGCGGCACTGTCTTTCATCTTGAACCGAATATCAAGGAAGCTCCCGGTGGACTCCGCGACCATAACGTGACTTCGTGGCTGGCGCTCATCTCCGCCATGGACCAACAGCGGCACTGGCCTGATCCCGAAAGCCTGCTCAATCCTCAGATTCGGCGGCAGTTCGATCCGGCGCTGGATTTTCTTTTCGCGGTCCGATGCTTCCTGCATTTTCGTCACGGGCGAGACGACAACACCTTGACCTGGGAAGCACAGGATGAAGCCGCCGAATCGAATATTGGAACGGATCGTGAGCCATCGCTTAAAGCTGCGGATTGGATGCGGCTTTACTTTGGGTATGCGCGCTCCATCCATCGCGTGACTACGCAGATTCTTGAAGAAGTGCCGGGGGCACGCTCCTCTCTCTATCGTCAATTCCAAAACTGGCGTACGCGGCTTTCGAATGCAGATTTTTCCGTCATTGATGGGCTCATCTATCTGCAACAGCCTTCCTCCCTGCAGGACCCGGAAAAACTTTTGTCCATGTTCCAGTTCATGGCGCACCACGGACTCAAGCTCAGCACCACTACGGAACACCGGGTGGAACAAATTCTAGCGTCACTTGAAGGCTCCCTGCCTTCCGGGGCGGACGTTTGGCGCGGATTGCGCGACATTTTGACCGAGCCTCATGCGGCGGATGCGCTTCGTGCCATGCACTCACTTGGCGTGCTCACGTTATTGTTGCCGGAACTGAAGCTGATTGACTCGCTCGTAGTGCGCGACTTCTATCATCGATTCACAGTCGATGAACATTCCTTTCTAGCGATTGAGAGCCTGCACCGCGCCAAGCAATCGCAATCTGAATGGGACCAGCGCTACGGGCAGATCCTGGCCGAGTTGGAACAGCCGGAGTTGCTTTACCTGACCTTCTTGCTGCACGACATTGGCAAAGGCACGCCTTCCACCAACCACGTCACCGCTAGCCTCGAACTGGCGGAAGATTGTTTAAAGCGTTTTGAATTGAGTTCCGCGGATGCGGACGTGGTGCGTTTTCTGATTGGCAGCCATTTGGACATGTCAGCAGCGTTGCGCCGGGATATTTTCGATCCGGAAACTATCAAGGCCTTCAGCGAGAAGATGGGAACTCCGGAACGCTTGAAGATGCTATGCCTGCTGACTTACGCGGACATAAAAGCGGTGAATCCTGAGGCGCTGACACCGTGGAAAGCGGAGTCGGTATGGCAACTGTATATCGCCGCCAGCAACTACCTTACCCACAGTGTCGACCAGCGCCTGCACGTTGAAACCGATCAGGAAAACATGGCGCAGCTTCGAAGCCTGGCGCCAACGGCGGGCAAGAAGCTTAAGGCATTTCTCGAAGGCGTGCCTACCCGTTATCTGCGGGTCTATCCCGCGGACCAGATATTGCGGCACTTGAAAATGGCGGATCAGATCGGCGAAGCTCCCGTCCAGCTTGATTTGCAGCGCGGCCGCCACTGGTACGATTTAACCTTGGTCACCCCTGATCGTCCATTTCTATTCGCCGCGGTTGCGGGCGTGCTCGCTGCCTGGGGCATGAACATTGTGAAAGCGAACGCCTGCTCCAATGAATCCGGCGTCGTGATCGACACCTTTTACTTCACAGACACGTTCCGAACCCTGGAATTGAACCTTCCGGAATGGGACCGTTTCAAGCGCAGCATTTCCGATGTATTGATGGGCGAATCCGATCTGGAAACGATGTTGCGCAATCGCATGATGTCGCGTAAGCCGGGCATCGCCAAAGTAAAAGTCCGCACCAAGATTGAATTCGATGACGTTTCGTCTTCCCATAGCACGCTGGTGCAGGTGATCACCCAGGACCAGCCCGGGCTTCTGCATCGCATCAGTTCGTGTTTTTCTGAGGAAGATTGCAATATCGAGATTGCCCTGATCGATACCGAAGGGCAAATGGCCATTGATGTGTTCTACCTGACTTCTGCGGGTACCAAGCTTAGCCTCGAAAAGCAAGATCAGTTGCAAGCCGCGCTGCAACAGGAATTGCAAGGCAATGCAGGTTGATCACTTCAATCCGACTCCATAGACGTAGTCGTATGTGTTTCCTGGTCCCCAGGGTAAATCCGCCCGGAACGACGCAAGAAGCAACGCCTTATCCATAAAAGTAACAAACACGTCCTGGCGGGAAGGAGCCGTCGTCACTCGGAAAGTAAACATGCCCGTCGGCATTGACGGTGTATGGGACAATGCCACTGTCTCCGTTGGGAACGTTGGTATACATCACAGTTTGCGTGGCACGGTCGAGCGTGATGTTAAGAAGCGCCAACCGAAGCGGTGCCGTGTAAGAACGTGGCACCGAAGTACCAGTCCTAGGGAGGTAAGATTTGGATCCGCAGCCTGTGGACATGACGATGAGCGCGAGGAAAAAACACAGCCGTAAGCCCATGGGTACACCTTTCCCACTGCGGTTATCGGCGACTGGGGGTAAAGCTTGAGGATGCACCAGTTGAATTATTCGGAAAGGGCAATCAACATGCCGTTCTCCACTGGTTGAGCAGAGACGGTGCTGCATCCTTTCGTGATCCAATCGGCGCCAGCCTGGTTCAGTTCTGAGTCGCCTGCCGTGGTCCGGAATGCAATCACTCTCGCTCCTGCATCCTTACCGGATCGGATCCCGGCTGGAACATCCTCGAACACCACACAATGGCTTGCGTCAAGCCCCAGCATTTTCGCGCCTTTCAGATAGGGCTCGGGATGCGGCTTGCCATGGGTCACCTCACTGCTGGTCAAAAGGAGTTTCGGCAGCGGCAAGCCCGCCGCTTTGATTCTGGTCTCGGCCAATTTTCGGGTGCAGGAGGTTACAATCGTCCAACAGTCGGACGGCAGGGAGAGCAGCAACTCCTTCGCGCCAGGCAATGGAATCACGCCCTCCAGATCTTCAATCTCGCGGCGCTCCACGACCTGGTTCTCTGCCTGGTGGTCGGCATTCGGAAGGAAATCACGAATCGTGCTCAGGCTGGGACGCCCGTGGGCCCGCTCGATCACTTCCTGGGGATCGAATCCATGCTCGATTGCCCAGTTTTTCCATACGCGGGCGACGGCCGGGGTAGAGTCGATCAGCACTCCATCAAGGTCAAACAGCAAACCACTGCAGGAAATTTCTATCACTCCTTAGCATAACAAACGATCCCCTCGATCTTGACCTCCGAAGTGATCAGCACGACCCAAGAAGGCCGCTTGAGAGACCCCAGGAATCGTTACTGTTTCCGCCACTTCCTCAACTGCTTCCACGCCGTGACGAGTTGCTGGATGGAGATGGCCGTCGGAAAATGCGGCCCTATGATTGCACAGTCACGGTGCGCGTGGTTGTAGAAATCCTTCACCGCCGACTCGCTCAAATGTGCCAGGTTTTCTCTTAGCTGCGTCAATTCCTCATCGTTCAGCATTCGCTCTTTTTCCAGGTTCGGTCGTCGCGCCATGGCGACAGTCATTCTAGCGTATTCGCCTTTTGTTCGCCATCAGCAATCCACTTGACCGCCATTTACCTCGATGAGGCGCCAAAGAAGTAGTGGCGACCGAACGCGTCTCCCGGCGATTTCCACAGACTCGCCTAATGAGACCGTCCGGCGCACCGATGGAAGAAAACACTTCCAACGTTGACCGATGGATAAACTTCGGCTTAGTCTCTGCAACAGTTCGACATTCAGGCTCACCGCCGTTTTACCCTTTTCTTTCCGTTCATCGGGTGTCTGTATCGCTCGCGACTTGCCCTTGTGGTTCCCAGCCAATGCGTCAGGATTACGGTAAAGAGCTTCACTCGTCCTTGCACTCCGCTTGCCGACGGGAAGCTTTCGTGCGACGGAGTGGTGGTGACGGCAACTTGTTTATCTACGGGCCGGTCAAAACGGTAAATGTTCGCGTCGCAGGTGTAGACTCCAATATTTCCGGTGCGATGTTGGAGGAATTTGATGAGAATCTTGCAATGCTTTGTCTGTTCGTGGGTCGCGTTGCTGCTTGCGGAATATTGCGTGGGTCAGCCGCCAGCCGTATGGCCAGCCCCCAACGAAGGCGATTTCGTTGTCCAAAACTTTCGCTTCCAATCTGGCGATACACTGCCCGAAATCCGAATGCACTACCACACTCTGGGAAAACCCGAGAAGGATGCAAGCGGACAAACCATCAACGCTGTGCTCGTTCTTCACGGCACTGGCGGCACGGGAGGCGGCCTTCTAATCCCAATCTTTGCTGGAGTCTTGTTTGGCCCCGGGCAACTGCTGGATGCCGCCAAATACTTCATCATTCTTCCCGACAACGTGGGGCACGGAAGGTCCAGTAAGCCAAGCGACGGTATGCGCGCGCATTTCCCGCAATATAACTATGCCGACATGGTCGCTCTGCAACACGAACTCCTGGAGAAGGGCCTGGGCGTCAACCACCTGCGCCTGGTGATGGGAACATCGATGGGCTGCATGCACACATGGATGTGGGGTGAAACCTTCCCCGAGGCCGTGGACGCGCTGATGCCTCTGGCGTGCCAACCCGTGCAGATTGCCGGACGAAACCGCCTCTGGCGCAAGATGGTAATGGACGGAATTCGTCAGGATCCCGATTGGAAAAATGGCGACTACACTGCTCAGCCCCGCGCAGCCCTGCAGATTGCGGCAGATTTCCTGATGATTGCGGGCAGCGCACCTCTGCATATGCAGGAAGATTTTCCTACCCAAGATGCGGCCGACAAATTTCTTGATAGCTCGATGAAGCGGATAACGTCGAGCCTTGACGCCAACGATTTTCTTTATGCGGTCAGCGCCTCGCGAGACTACGATCCTTCACTCAAACTGGAATCTATCAAGGCTCCGGTAATGTTCGTAAACTCGGCTGATGACTTCATCAACCCACCGGACCTGGGTATCGCGGAGCGCGAGATCAAACGTGTGAAGAGAGGAAAGTTTGTGCTGTTGCCAACCTCTGAACAAACCTACGGGCACGGAACTCACACTCACGCCGCGGTCTGGCGACAGTATTTGAAGGAATTGCTGGACGAATCTCAAAACTAGGCGACTGATGCCGTCGCAAGGAGTATTTCTAAGCGCTCTTTGCTTCTTCCCTTGTCGGTACCCAGTAAATTTCTTCCTTCATTACTTCCTTAGTGAAGCCAATGCGCTGCAGGATGCCTTTGGCGTTCTCAATCATCGCCGGATGTCCGCAAAGATACCCCACCGAATTCTTCCCCGTGATTCCCCACTGGTCGCTGTATTTGCGTAACAGGTCGTCAACGCGCCCAACTTCCCCAGTCCATTCCTGATCGTCCCATGGCCGGCTCACGGTGGGCACGTACTTCAGCCACGGCACTTCGTCTGCGAACTTCTGCAACTCATTTGAGTAGCCAAACTCCCATGACCGGCTGGCCCCATTCAGCAGAAATAGCTTGTGCTCACCGCTAAACTTACCTTCCTTCCAGTCCTTATAGAAGGAGCGGACATAGCTGACGAATGGAGCCACTCCGGTCACGGTTGAAACTAGCAGATGATTCGTCCGCTCGCCCTTTGTCTCAAGCGTGAATCTGCCTTTCGGCACTTTGCGCATTAGCAATTCGTCGCCCGACTGCAATTTGTAAAGTGACGGAGTTAGTTTCCCCTCCGGCACCAGTTCAAAGAAAAATTCCAACTCCTCCTCATAAGGAGAAGAAACGATCGAATAGGGCCGCTCCCAGCGCCTTTCTACGCTCTCTACCCCCAGCGTGGCATACTGCCCCGGCGCAAATTTAAACTCGCCACCAGGGTTTAGCCGCACGGCCCACAGGTCCGGCGCAAACTCCACGCGGCTGGTTATTTTGGCCCGGTAAAACTTATCGTCAGAAGTTGTCATTCGAAGAGTGTTCACGCAAATATTGGAAAAAGTAGCGCGTAGTCTACAGGACAATCTTGCACTATTTCTAGTGATTAGTTTGCGGCAGGCTCAGTGGGAGGATGCTCGTCCGTGGGAGCGGCTTTGAGCTTTTGCAGTTCATCTTGCAGTTTTTCCCATGCTTTGGTTTCTTTCTTATTTTTTTTGATCGCGACTTGGGAAGTGCCGTCAGCGTAAAACTGCAATATGGATCGTTTTAAATCCGGGGTCACGTGGCTGAAATTGTCTTTTGCGAGATCGTCCAGCAGGCGTGCATAGGTTTTGTCGGCAAGACTATATTCGCCGGCTTTCGATGGACGACCAGTATCAAAATCGGTGTTTTCCAGCTGAAAATTTGGCTTGGATACATCGTGTAAGGTCGCGCTGTAGCTCTCTACTGTTTGATTAACACTCTTGATGTACATGTCCTCCGCTTGCGGCGTAGGGATCTTGAAAGCTGCCGCTTTAAAGGGTCCGATCTTTGGCATGAACTTCAAAAAGAAGGCCAGGATGCGAGTACCCACCCCTGGCTTGCGATACTTGGTACCCCATTCCCGGTTGTAGCCAGTGCGCGAAAGGTAATAGATAAACTTCTTGCGGTCGAAGTTCGGGGTCTCCTTTACCAGTTGCTCCTTCCGGGAGAGCAGCGCCACCCGCGTCATTTCCGGGATCACCTTGGCGACACCGCGCCGGTAGCTGCCTATGGCGAGATCTTCATCCCCAAAAACATCGCTTAGCTTGATGTCATAGGTTTCAACAAATGCCCTTTCCAGCAAGGGTTTGGAGACCTCAAACCCGATGAAGTCGTGATAACGGTCCGAGGTATAGCGATTCTTTGCTACCTGCGTCATATCAAAACCGAACTCGGTCCGGATATGGGCCTTCGGGTCTTCCGCATACGTAATCTCGTTTCCATATTTCTTCTGGAGCTTGGGGAACTCGATCGCCACGACCTTGTTGATGGTTGGATGCCCGTTGTTATCGGAAGCATAGTGCGCCAAGGCTCCCAACGCGAAAGCATACTCGTTGAGATCGGAAGAATCGTGAATCAGATTCTCCACAAAATCTCCACTCCTGACGTAATGCACCAGATCGCTGAAATAGTGGCTTCCAAATGGGTAGTAACCCATGTCTTGCACCACGCATCCGCCATAGGCGTACGCATGCGCCTTCTTTAAATCATCCTCGGTGGATTGAGGAAAACGCTTTTTCAGCAGGGGCTCAATCTGATCTTTCCACAATAGGTCCACGATTTGTTCATGGGTGAGTACGGAATAACTCTGGCCGAGGTAAGGACAAATCAGAAAAAAGAGAGCTAGCACTACAGCTGCCTTCGTTGACCTCCGAATCTGTCCCCAAAGCATTAAGGGAGTATAAACGGCGGACGGCGTATTAAAGAAGCTAACTGGCCCGCTGGTAACCGCTCTCTCCCCCGCAAGTAACTTTTCCTATTTGCAAGCCAACCTTAGACTCTCTTCATGAATCCCGCAGTTCACGACGAGTCGCCGGCCAATTCCGAGCGTTTGCGACTGGAGCGCTGGCACGGTGTCGCTAATGCGGCGACCGTAGCCTTGTTTGGGGTCCCTCTGATCAACACCACCACCGCTGCTCGGGCCGCTTGGCTGGAGCTTTCGCAGTTGCTGATCGGACTGGGTA
>Ga0105245_10004635_pt1 | contig 12145 bp, 10 predicted proteins | sample KBSM54metaG_FD_81523 | JGI IMG/M metagenome (GOLD analysis project Ga0105245, IMG submission 81523) | Miscanthus rhizosphere microbial communities from Kellogg Biological Station, Michigan, USA - KBS M5-4 metaG | ecosystem: Host-associated > Plants > Roots > Rhizosphere > Soil | place...
AACGCGGGCGTGTGGTCGCCGGTGCTCATGCTTACCGCGCGCGACGGGGTGGACGACCGTGTCGCCGGTCTTGACGCGGGCGCCGACGACTACCTCACGAAGCCATTCTCCTTCGCCGAGCTGCTCGCCCGGCTGCGCGCACTCGCGCGCCGCGGAAGCTCCGAACGCCCTGTCGAGCTCGTTGTGGACGATCTGCGCCTCGACCCGGCCTCGCGCCGCGTGTGGCGCAGCGAAACCGAGGTCGCGCTGTCGCCGAAGGAGTTCGCGCTCCTCGAGACGTTCATGCGCCGGCCCGGCCAGGTGCTCTCCCGGCTCCAGCTCCTCGAGCACGCGTGGGACTTCGCCTATGAGAACCGCTCGAATGTCGTCGACGTCTATGTCCGCTACCTGCGCGAGAAGCTCGACCGCCCGTTCGGCAAGAGCTCCTTCGAGACGGTTCGCGGCGTCGGTTACCGCCTGCGGGGGGAAGGCGCGTGAGCCGCCTGCCGATCCGCGTTCGCCTCGCCCTCTACTTCGCGCTCGCAATGGCCGTGGTACTGGCCGCGGGGGGCTGGTTCGCCTACGCGCGCGTGAGCAGCGACCTCGGGAACGCCCTTGACCAGGATCTTCGAGCGCGCGGCCAGGACCTCTCGGCGCTCGTCGCGAGCGGCGGCTCCGTCGCCTCGACCCAGGGAGCCCTGATCGAGAACGGCGAGTCGTTCTCGGAGGTCGTCGACTCCGAGGGCGGGGTCCTAGACGCCACGCCGCCCATCCGCAGCAACCTGCTCACGCTGGCGGAGCTCGCGACGGCGCGCAACGAGCCGGTTTTCACGGACCGCTCGACGGTGCCCGGCCTCGACGAGCCGGCGCGAATGCTCGCCCTTCCCGCGGTACGACGTGGGGAGAAGGTCGTCCTCTTGGTTGGCGCCACGCGCGAAAACCGGGCTGAGACGCTCAGCAGTCTCCGCGCCTCGTTCCTCATCGGCGGGCCGATTGCCCTCGTGCTTGCCGCGCTCGGAGGCTACCTCCTCGCGGGAGCGGCGCTGCGGCCGATCGAGTCGATGCGGCGGCGCGCGGCCGACATCTCGACGTCGTCGCTCCACGAGCGCCTTCCCGTCTCCTCTGCCGACGACGAGGTTTCGCGACTCGGCGAGACGCTGAACGCGATGCTTGCGCGCCTCGAGGACGGCCTCGAGCGAGAGCGCCGCTTCGTCGCCGACGCGAGCCACGAGCTGCGGACACCGCTCGCGCTCCTGAAGACCGAGCTTGCGCTCGCTCTCAAGCCGGGACGCTCCGAGCTGGAGCTTCTTGCCGCGCTCGACTCGGCGGCCGAGCAGACCGATCGGCTCTCGCGCATCGCCGACGACCTCCTCCTGCTCGCACGCGCCGAGCAGGGCGAGCTGCGCCTGAAGACCGAGCAGGTCGACGTCATGGACGTTCTCGAGGACGTTGCCGGCCGCTTCCGGAGTACCCGCGAGATCTCCGTCGCGCCGGGTGATCCGCTCGTGCTCACCGCCGACCGGCTGCGCCTCGAGCAGGCGCTCACAAACCTCGTCGACAACGCCCTCCGCCACGGTGGCGGGGCGATCACGGTGTCCGCCGTCCGGGAGAACGGCACCGCGGAACTGCACGTGCTCGATGAGGGGCCCGGCTTCGGGTCGGAGTTTCTCCCGCAGGCCTTCGAGCGCTTCACACGCGCGGACGGGGGCCGCGAGGGGGAGGGGAGCGGCCTCGGCCTGGCGATCGTGGCAACCATCGCGCGGGCCCACCGAGGCTCGGCGCGGGCGGTCAACGCGCCGGGTGGCGGAGCCGATGTCTGGATTTCCCTGCCGCTCCGATGAGCGGCTACAGTAGGCGCTGCAAGGGCGGTTAGCTCAGTTGGGAGAGCACCAGCTCGACAAGCTGGGGGTCACTGGTTCGAGCCCAGTACCGCCCACCTGAGGAAAGCCCCGGAAAACGGGGCTTTTTCTTTGCCCGGCGTCGGCTTTCTCATGGCCCGCAGCTTTCGCTGTCCTACTGAGGAGTTTTCCTTTTGAAACGTCGCCACGGGCGTCGCCTGTGTCGCTCGCGCTAGTCCAGCTCGAGCACGCCTTCATCGATGATGCGATGAAGCCTGAGCTGCGCGGAGAGGGGAATGGGCTTGTGCGCAATCGAACTCGAGAAGCTGAACACATTCCGGTAGACGGAGGCGACCGCCCAGTCGCGCTTCATTACCCCCGCGACCCCCGCAACGCCACGGTATGTGCGCACAAGAGCTCCTGTCGACAGCTTCTCAACCGGGCCGTAGGCAGGCTCTGCGAGCGCGGTCAAGGCTTGCTTGTGTGTCTTGTACAGAGTCATGGTGATCTCGACCTCTGTCGGCCCGAAGCTGTACGCCGTCCACCATGCGCCGCACCTGCCAGGCCAGGCCGTACCGCGCTCCCCCAGGGGCTTGATCGACTCACGTTCGGCGAAGGGGACGGCGCTTGCCTCGGGGAATGCCGTTTTGAGTGCTTCGAGCTTTTCGCATCCCCTTGTCTGCGCCGCTGATGTAGAGGACGGGGCTGGCGTGGAAGACTGGGCTGGCTTGGAAACGGCCTCCTTTGACCCGTCGCAGGCGGCAAGGATGAAGACGAAGGCGGCTAGTGGAACAAGGCGCACCCTTGACGAGCAGAACACATCTGGCGAGCCTTGTCCACGACGGGCTGCTGGTTCGTCTCGCCGCCCTCCGCGGCGTCAGTCGGTGCGACGTAAAGCTTTCTTCGACACGAAGCCGAACTCACGGGCCGCGCATGCTGGGCAGTAGTGAGCGACATATGAGTCCTGCTTCGGCTCCTCGTCGTGGTCGATGAGATGGGCGATCCAGCCTTCCGCGTACTCACAGACGGCCCCGCATTCTTCGCAGCGCAGCAGCATGTCGTCGTTGTAATGCCCGGTTCGCGAGAGGCTCGAAACCGACGGGAGCCCGCAGACACGGCCAAGGATCTCCTGGTGTCAGCGTGCGCCGGACATGGACTTTGGTGGACACCCCTTGGGTATCGGCTAGAGAAGCTCAGCGAGAACGCTAGCCGCCGAGGATCTCCCCGCTGGGCCGCACCGAGTGAACCGGCCGAGTGCTCTTCTGCGAATACACCTTGCCCAGGTTTCGCCACAGAGGGGATGGGCAGCAACGCTCAACGGGGTCGGCACTCATGCTGGGCTCCATCTATGTAGGGAGGGGTCAGATGAACGAACACCCACGCCGGGGTGCGAGACGCTACGTCTTGCCCGCGCTCATTGCAATGGCCGCGCTCATCGCGGTAGGGGCCGCTTTTGCTCACGGGAAGCAAGCGCGCTCGACACAGGAAGGCGGCTCGGAGAAGAATTTCCGCGCACTCCTTCTGCCTGTCCCGCACGACGCGCAGGCAGACAAAGGCTCAACCGTGCTCGGGATTACCAAGATCGAGCTGAAGGACAACCAGAAGATCGAGGTTGGCCTCCTCGCGACCGGCCTGAGCCCGATGCTCCCGCACGCGATCCATATCCACGGTCTGAACGAGGCTCGCAACGAGTGTCCTCGCATGGAAGCGCGTAATGACGGCTCGACCATGCCCGGCTCGAAGACCGACGGCCTGATCGACGTGATCGAGGGACTTCCCGACTACGGTCCGATCAGGGTCTCCTTCACCACAAGCGGCGACACGAGTGCTGCGAGCGGCGTCGCCCTTGACCGCTTCCCGGTCGCAAACGCTGCAACAGCGATCGAGTACGAGCGGACGATCCATGTCCCGTCGGGTGTCGCGAGGAATCCGGAAAGGTTCGCCGTTGTCATCCACGGCCTCGACCTGAACAACAACGGGGTCTATGACGGAAAGGTTGGACCGCTCGGCGGTGCGCCGAACGAGGCAACGCTTCCGGTAGCCTGCGGCGAAATCCGCGACTAAGGAACCGGAGCCGCCTGGGGGTGGAGCCTGCTCCACCCCCAACGGTTCCCTTGGTACCACTGGGTAGGTGGAATTGAACGGCCCCCTCGCGTGGTTAGAAACGCCCGAGAATCTCTTCCCGGAGACTCGACCACTCTGACCGGGCGGAGGCCTTACCCGTGGTTGAGGATCACGGGAACCTCGATGATCGTCCAGGTGCCCCCATCCCCGAAAAACTTCACCTGGACGTCGTTCGAGAACGTGGCGACTCCCAGATAATTCTTCAGGAATCCGATGTCTTGCACGGTCGCCCCGTCGAACGATGCCCGAAACCTTGGCCGGGGCTCGAGCTTACAGAGCCTGTGATCCATGTAACTGCATACTTTCGGGTCACCGGCAGCGTAGAGCGCAGCCCAGGTGTTGCCGATGTCCTCGATGTCGCCTTTCCTGCTTCCGAAGGCGAACAGCGTGGTGTTTGTTGGCGAGCCTAAACGCGTCTTCGTCGGCGGAGTGGTTGCTGCGGCCGAGGGGGCCGGGTTCGATCGCAAGGCATCGACGACGGCGAGCGCCGCAAGGACACCCAGGGTCGCCACAACGAGCACGGTCAGTCCGCTTCGCAAGCCAACAAGATACGAGCGGGCCGGGAGAAAGGACAGGTCCTAGGAACTCCTCCGCGCTGTCGTTGCTCGCCTGCCCGGGCGTATCACCCGGTGTTCCGCATCGCTCCCGTCAGCCACGTTCAGAAGGAGACGGCGAGCAACTTCCTCTGCGAGTGCGGGCAAGAAGAGTGCACTTCAATGATCAGGCTCGAACTGACCGACTACGACGAGGTTCGACGTACCTCGGGGTTCTTCATCGCTGCCCCCGGTCACGCCGTAAGGTGTTGATCGACTCGTCGAGGTCCGCCACGGCTTTGATGTAATTGTTCAGGAGTAGAAGTCTCCCCCGAGAGTTCGATGCGGTTCGAGGAGCGCGAGTGAGGATGGTTGCCTCCAACTTCCGGGGTCTGCTGACGAAGGTGCGGCGTGCGTCAGCGCCCTGGCATCCTCCGTGTAGTCATCACCGCGTCTCTTGTGATGTCGCCACACCGGTCCTCTTGTGGCTGCTCGAGATGCTTATTGAACACTGACCGCCGCCGAACCCCGGGTAGGCTTGCCTCGCCGTCCGGCGAGCAAGCCGGCACGCTCGCGAGGACGTCCGGCCCGAGCTACGCACCGCGGACTGCGAGAACCTGATACATCGGCTCAAGTCCCTCGGGCTGTCCAGCTGCATGACGGTCAGCATTGGCCTGGGCATCTTCCCTCGATGACGGAAGCTCGTGCTAGGGGCAAACCCTCAAGCCCAGGCTGTGTCAGCCTCCACGCGCGCGGGTCGAGAGGACCGGCTTGGGTGGCCGGGGAAGGTTCGCCGAGCTAGATGCGGTGGCCAGGTGCGAGCACGAGACAATCGCGGCTTTGGATTGCCAGAAACTCCCCTCGCCTCATCGAAACATTCTCGATGCAGTAACCGGAGGCGCACTCGCAGAGGAGAGTGATGATCTCGTCGCCCGTTAGTTTCGGAGCGATGTGCTCGTTGACGTCACGCAGCTGCGCCCTCTGGGCATGACATGTGAGTGCGGCGAGTTAGAGGCTTCGAAGCGAAGTAAATCAGCCGATCGAGTAGGTGACTTCGTCGAGGACGCCGCGGTACCAGTCGCCCCCGTCTATGTGCGAACCGATTCGAATCTCAGTGCCGACTGTGATCGAGCCCGTCGCCTTCGTCACCGAGTGGGACTCGCCGTCTACGGTCTGGATGATCTGATTGTCTTTCCGCTGGCACGTCACGTGGTGCCACCGCCCGTCGAGCAGATTTGGCCCCGCCTGCAGCCTTTTGCTGCCGAGCGAACCTCGGAACATGCACAATGCCTGCCCGTTGGGCAGCACTTCGAGCTTGATCTGGCCGCCACTGCTGCCTTTCTCCCCCTTCACGAAGATGTCGTAATCCCCGCTCGCGGGCGGCGTGGTCGCGTTCATCCAGTAGGAGATCGTGACGTTGGCCTTTCCGGGCCTGAGATCGGGAGCGTCCGGAACGCTGATTGCGCTTTTCGGGACAAAGCTGTAGGCGGTGTTGAGCTTGCCCGAGACGCCGAGCGTCATCGGGCCGATGATGTGACCGTTGTGCCCTTTGCCGCTGCTGTCCTTGGCCGTCGTGCCCGTGCTTTCATCCAGATGCCAGAGCCCGACCACTGAGGCGCGCGCGAAGGACGGAGAAGAGAAGGAGAGCAGGACAAAGAGAAGGAGGGCTCCTGCGAGTTTCGCGAGCAAGCCGGAACGCTTCACGTTCCCCCGTAGTGCCATCGGCCGCGAGGACATAGGGAAAATAGAGTTACCCGAGAGAAACTTTTTTAGACCTCTTCGTGGGGCTGCCGTGAGCCCTGACGGGCACTCTAGTTACTACACGCGCGCGGGTGAAGGAGTGCGTTGGAAGAGAGTCCAGTGGCCCTAGAGTCCCTCGCCCCTTCCTCTAATCGGGGGTACCCACTCCGGGGCCGGTCATGAGCTCCTGACGGATGGGTCGAACGGCTTACAACGCACTACCAGCCGGACTCCGAATCGATGTGTGCAGAACCGCGAAACGCGTTAGCGTGACGCAACTCGATCGGGAGGGAGAATGAAGATCACACGCGGCGAGCTCCTCAAGCGAAGCGCGTTGGCGGCAGCAGCGCTCGCTGGCTGGCGAGCCTTCGACATTTCGCCTGCCCGCGCCAGCACGATCGGTTATGGCCCGCTGGGACAGCCAGATGCGAACGGCCTCCGTCTTCCGGCCGGTTTCCACGGAAGACTCCTGGCGAAGAGCGGCGAGCCGGTCCTCAACACGAGCTACATCTGGCCCGGCCAACCAGACGGCTCCGGAACGTTTTCAAGGACGAACGGTGGCTGGGTGCTCGCGGTAAACAGCGAACTAAACGGGACTTCGGGAGGCGCTTCGGCAATCCGCTTCGCTGCGAACGGAGAGCCTTACGCGGCATACCGAATCCTCTCGGGGACGAAGTGGAACTGCGCCGGTGGAAAAACGCCGTGGGGAACGTGGCTCTCGTGCGAGGAGTTCCGCAACGGGCTCGTCTGGGAGTGCGACCCATTCAGGCCCAGCCAGGGCGTCGCTCGGCGAGCCCTCGGCGTCTTCCCGCACGAGGCGGCTCCTGTCGACCCTGCGACCGGGTACGTCTATTTGACCGAGGACGACTACGATGCGTGCCTTTACCGGTTCCGGCCCATCGAGCGAGGCAACCTTGACGCCGGCACGCTCGAAGCCGCTTCAGTGGCGGGGAACGGAGCGGTGACCTGGCGCACCGTTTCACCCAAACAGCCCTACCGCGGCAAGGACACGACACAATTCCAGCGCCCGGAGGGAGCCTGGATCTCCCACGGCCACCTCTTCTTCACGACCACGGCTGACGACCGCGTCTGGGCGCTTCGGCTGAGCACCATGCGGCTCAGCGTCATTTACGACGGCCTCGGCGCCGACGCGAGCGACTCGCTCCACGAGCCCGACAATGTCACGGTGCACGAGGCGACGGGTGCTCTGTTCGTGGCCGAGGATGCCGACGACCTTCAGCTCGTCCAGCTCGCCCAGGCCAGTAACGGGTGGACAGCGACCCCGTTCCTCCAGTTCGTCGGACACGATGGCTCCGAGGTCACCGGACCTTCGTTCTCGCCCGACGGGACTCGGCTGTACGTCACATCCCAGAGAGGGACGGACGGCGATGGGATGACGTTCGAAATCACCGGCGCGTTCGCGGTGTGATGACGATCACGGCTTACGCGCTGCCTGCTCGGACACCTACCGCCCGCTCATTCAGACAGCTGGGGGTCACGGGTTCGAGCCCAGTACCGCCCATGACTGATCAACATTCGTGTCTCACGTTGCATTCTCTGAAGCAAGGCGTAGAGTCGCTACGACCGTACGAAGCGACTTCGACGAATCCGACCAGACGAAGATCCACGAGCTCGCCGCTCAGATCGGCGAGACGCTTGACGCGCTCCGCGCAGCAGCCGGTTTAGTCACGATCTGAGAAGACTGCACACGAAGAGGAGGGGCACGATGGCTAAGAGCGTTCGCGACGCAATGACCGAGAATCCCCGCTCGATTGGCGCATCGGCGTCGGTGGTCGAGGCCGCGCGACTGATGCGCGACGAGCATATTGGCTCGCTCCCGATAACCGACGACGAGGAGCTCGTCGGGATGATCACCGACCGAGACATCACGACGAGAGTGGTTGCCGAGGCCGCTGACCCCAAGATGACGTCGGTCGGGGACGTCGTCTCCCGCGACCTCATCAGCGTCGAGCCCGACGAGGAGCTCGAAGAGGCAGTCCAGCTTATGGCCAGCCACCAGGTTCGGCGGCTGCCCGTGGTCGAGAACGGCAGGCTCGTCGGCATCGTCGCCCAGGCCGACGTGGCCCTCACCCTTAGGGAGAACGAGCAGAGGACAGGCGAGCTCGTCGAGGCGATCTCCGAGCCGTCAGGAGAAGAGCGCAGGTAGCGTCGCCCAGCTCAGAACGCGTTCGCGGCCGACTTCCACTCCTTGAGTCGCTGCGCGATGATCTCGGCCCGCTCCTCCTCGCTCCCGCGCTCCAGCACCTGGAGATCAGCAGGCTCGGCGCGAAGGTAGACGCCGGCGGTCCGGATATTCAGGGCGGGGTCGCGATCCGACTGTGTCGTCCAGTACCCGGTGGCGCGGTCCACGCTCTCCACCGTGATCTCGCCGTGGCCTTCGAGCTGCGGGGCATCCGGGTGCCGAGGGCGCTCGCCCTTCCAGAAGTAGAGGATGCCCGCCGGGTCTCTGCGCTCCTTCGCAGCCTCGCTCCAGTAGCGGGCCGACAGCGTGCCGTCCTCCTGCCAGGCCCGGCCGTTCACGGTCAGGCCGCCGTCGCGGTCGCGCGAGATACGGAGGAGGCTCACCGCCGACGGCTCACCCTCGCTCCGCGCAGTCAGCGAGAGCTGCCACCACAGCCCCTCGATCAAGCCGCGGCGACCCTCGGTGTCGATCGCCTTGCGGAGCTTCTCGTTGATCGCGTTAACCTCGGCCGGGCTTGCGGCCGGGTCGTAGCGGACGGAGGTCAGCCCGAGCAAGTCAGTGGGAAGTTTCGAGCCGCTCGCATGGAGGATGAACGTGCGCCGGATGCCGAGCGCGCCGCCGAACAGCCCGGCCTCGAACACCACGTTGTCGCGTGGGGAGGCTTCGCCTGACTGGGATGCATCCGTCATGGTCCAGTCGTCCTGGGCAAAGACGAACGCCGCGAAGTCGACCTCCTGGGAGAGCTCGACGAGGCGGTCGAGAGTCGAACGCCCTGGGTTGAACGTGGTCGTCCAGGGCTCGACGTCGGCAATGTCCTCCAGCCCGCCCGTGATCGCCTCGAGCAGCTTCGCCTGCTTGCCCGACGACCCGAGGAAGATGCGCGGCTTCATGCGCGAACCATGATGACGCACATCGCCCCGACGCCACAGGGCGGGGCCGCGCAGTCCCGCGCAGTCCGCAGCGATGACAATCGTGACTCATGTTGCATTTTGTGATGCATGACGTAGAGTCGGTCGGGTCCCCGACGGAGTGGCTACTCGTCGAAGCCGCGGATGAGTATGGATGGGGTCGATTCGCGGCGGCACTCCGCCAGCAAGGAGGCCGTCATGAGTACGGATTCGACAACACCTGACACGATCGTTCTGATCCATGGCTTCTGGGTCACTCCCCGAAGCTGGGAGCACTGGATCGAACGATACGAGCAGGCCGGCTACCGCGTGCTCGCGCCTGCCTATCCCGGATTCGAAGTCGAGGTCGAGGCGCTCAATGCCGACCCCTCGCCGATCGCAGCGCTGACGGTGCCGGCGGTCGTTGAGCATCTCGAGGCGGTCGTCGGCGAGCTCGAGTCGCCTCCCATCCTGATCGGCCACTCTGCCGGCGGGACCTTCGTACAGCTCCTCCTCGACCATGGGTTCGGTGCCGCGGGGGTGGCCATTAACTCCGCTCCGACCGAAGGCGTCCGCGTAACCCCGCCCTCGCAGATCAAGTCACTCTTCCCTGCCCTCAAGAACCCAGCCAACCGCCACCGCGCCGTCGGCTTCACGCCCAAGCAGTGGCACTACGTGTTCACGAACACTTTCAGCGAAGATGAGTCCCAGGCGCTGTACGAGCGCTACCACGTTCCGGCCTCGGGGGCGATCCTGTGGGGGATCGTGCTTGCCAATCTGGAACCTGGCCACCAGGCCACGTGGGTCGACTACAAGAATGACAGCCGCGCTCCGCTGCTGTTCATCTCGGGCGGCGAGGACCACCTCATGCCGCCGAGTGTGCAGCGGTCGAATGCCAAGCACTACAAGTCGAAATCCATCACCGAGGTCAAAGAGTATGAGGGCCGGGCGCACCTTCTCCCCGCGCAAGAAGGCTGGGAGGAAGTCGCCGACTACGCCCTGGACTGGGCGCTCGCCAACGCGACCCACCCGACAACGATTCCCGCAGATCCCGTGTGACGTGGCCGAGATCGTGAAGGACGTCCCCCTGACTCACGTCGCCGAGCATCAAGGTGGTGGCACCGTTTTGTCTTATGGTCGACCGGGTGGTCGCGGCAATCATTGCGGTCGAGATGGCCGCAGGAGTTCATTTTCACCTCTAGTTCCTCGAGAGCCTCGGCGGCACAGCGTGTGAGCACAGTGTCAACTCGATTCGCCGAAACGCGTCCAACAACGGCTTAAACCCGGAAGGCAGAAGCTGTCCAGAAGGGCGTGTCTGTCCAGACACGTCGCCTCACGACCGGCTGGTAGTCACGGATGCGGCGGAGGCGGATCGGCTACGACGCATGCGGACGAGCGGCGTCGCCCGGAGGAACGAAGGGGCTGCAGGAAGCTCAGCCGGGACCGCTAGCGTCCGCGCCATGAAGGTCGCGGCCGAGGCAGCTCGCCGATTCCTCGTCACCCGGCATCTCCTCGCGCCGGCTCGGTCTGTGAAAGGAGGTCCGGAAGGCGTTCTCGAGGTCTTCCGACGGCTCGGCTCGATCCAGTTCGACCCGATCGCGGTCGCTGGGCGGAGCCACGACCTCGTGCTCCACGCGCGGGTCGCGGACTATGAGTTGGGCTGGTGCGACCTGCTCTACGAGCGCCGTGAAATCTTCGAGGCGTACAACAAGGGGCTTTCCTTCGTTCCAAGCAGCGAGTTCCCGTGGTTTCGCGCGACGGTGAGCAAGGACACGCCGGCTCGAACGCTTACGGAGAATGCGAACGTCGCTGAGCGCGTGCTGGAGGCGATCCGCACCCAGGGTCCCATGTCGGCACTCGACTTCGAGCGCGAGCACGGCACCACGACCGACTGGTTCGGGATGCCGACCAATGCGGTCAAGGCGGTCCTCGAGGCGTACACGTTCACCGGCGTCCTCGGCCTTGCACGGCGAGATGGCAACCGGCGCCATTACGACCTGCTCGAGCGGCTCTTGCCTGCCAAAGTGCTCGTACGCAACGTTCCACTGGGGGAGCAACTCCGGCACAAAATGCTCTCCCGCTATCGCGCGCACGGGCTCTTGGGGGCGAGCTCGGGCGGTGACGTCTTCTCCGGGCTCGGCCCGGCGAAGCCCGACGAGGCGCGGCCGGATTTGCCCGGACGAACTGCACTGCGCGACGAGCTGATCGCCGCAGGCGAGCTCGTTCCCGTGGAGGTCGAGGGAATTCGAGGCAACCGGTTCGTTCTGAAAGAGGAGGTCGACTTGCTCGACGGGCCGCCGCTGCCGCCACCGTCCGTCGCGTTCCTGTCTCCGTTCGACCCGCTGGTCTGGGACCGCAAGCTTCTCGGGAGCCTGTTCGATTTCGACTACGTGTGGGAGCTGTTCCACCCGCCGGCCAAGCGGCGTTGGGGCTGGTACGTGCTGCCAATCGTCTTCCGAGACAGCCTCGTCGGCCGGATCGAGCCGCGCATCGACCGGGACCAACGGCGCGTCGAGGTGCTCAATGTGTGGTGGGAGGACCGCTTCGCACCGGGTCGCGCCGACGGATTCGTCGACGCCATGCGCGAGGCGCTTCACGCCTACCTGCGCTTTGCGGGCGCGACCCGCCTCGAGTGGGCGTCACACCTCAACAAAGAGAGACGGCTCTTCCGCGCCCGCTCGTGACTGAAAACCCCGCTTAGGCGAGGTTTTTTGTTCATCCAACATTCGAGCGGCACCTGATCGACAAGCCCGGCGCGAGCTGAATGGCTAGCCTCCCGTGTGAGGACGGTTGGCCATGGCAGAAGTGGTCGAGACATATGACCTCACAGCGCCTTCACAA
>Ga0105245_10004636_pt1 | contig 12144 bp, 10 predicted proteins | sample KBSM54metaG_FD_81523 | JGI IMG/M metagenome (GOLD analysis project Ga0105245, IMG submission 81523) | Miscanthus rhizosphere microbial communities from Kellogg Biological Station, Michigan, USA - KBS M5-4 metaG | ecosystem: Host-associated > Plants > Roots > Rhizosphere > Soil | place...
CTCGGCGCCTTCCCCGCTTCGTCGCCGCAATGGCTTGGCATGCTTGGCATGCACGGCACTTATGAAGCCAATTTCGCGATGAACCAGGCCGACCTGATCATCGCGCTTGGCGCGCGCTTCGACGACCGGGTCACCGGCCGGCTCGACGCGTTCAGCCCGAACAGCCGCAAGGTGCATATCGATATCGACCGTTCGTCGGTGAACAAGAATGTCCGGGTCGACCTGCCGATCATCGCCGATGTCGGCAATGCGCTCGAGGATATGGTCCGGGTCTATAAGGCGCGGCGCCACCCCAAGCCCGATCTCGCCGAATGGTGGCGCCGGATCGACGGCTGGCGCGCGGTCAAGAGCCTCGACTATCCCGACAATGCGACCGATATCATGCCGCAGCGCGCGATCCGTGCACTGTGGGAGGCGACGCACAAGAAATCGCCGATCATCACCACCGAGGTCGGCCAGCACCAGATGTGGGCCGCCCAGCATTTCGATTTCGAGGCACCCAATAAATGGCTCACCTCGGGCGGGCTCGGCACGATGGGCTATGGCCTGCCCGCCGCGATCGGCGCGCAGCTCGGCAACCCGAAGGCGCTGGTGATCGATATCGCCGGTGAGGCCTCGATCCAGATGAACATTCAGGAGCTGGGGACGGCGACGCAATACCGGCTGCCGGTCAAGGTCTTCATCCTCAACAACCAATATATGGGGATGGTCCGGCAGTGGCAGGAACTGACCTATTCCTCGCGCTATGCGGAGAGCTACAGCGATTCGCTGCCCGATTTCGTCAAACTCGCCGAGGCCTATGGCTGGAAGGGCATCCGCATCGAGGGGCCTGACCAGCTCGAGGACGGCATCGCGGCGATGCTCGCGCATGACGGCCCGGTGATGGTTGATTGCATGGTGGCGAAGCTCGCCAACTGCTTCCCGATGATCCCCTCGGGCGCGGCCCATACCGACATGATCCTCCAGGCGACCGAAGTCTCGGGCGAGATGGACGACGAAGCCAAGGCGCTGGTGTGATGCATATCAAGGAAGAAACCGTCCAGCGGCACACGCTTGCCGTGATGGTCGACAACGAGCCGGGCATCCTCGCCCGGATCGCCGGCCTGTTCACGGCACGCGGCTATAATATCGAGAGCCTGACTGTGTCCGACGTCACGGCCGACAAGGCGGTGAGCCGGATCACCATCGTCACTTCGGCGTCCGCGCATGTCATGGAGCAAATGCTGGCTCAGCTCGACCGGCTGATCCCGGTGCATTCTGTGACCGATCTCACCGCGCTCGGGCCGCATGTCGAACGCGAGCTGGCGCTGCTGAAGGTCGCCGGCACCGGCGATCACCGTATCGAGGCGCTCCGCCTCGCCGATGTCTACCGCGCTCGCGTGGTCGACGCGACCACCACGAGCTTCGTGTTCGAGGTGACCGGCGGTCGCGAGAAGATCGACACGTTCATTTCGCTGATGCGCGAGGTCGGCCTGATCGAGGTCGCCCGCACCGGCATCGTCGCGATCGCGCGGGGGAAGAACACCGCTTAACGCCAATGTTTCGTCACCCCGGACCTGTTCCGGGGTCCATTCATCCACGAGCGAGACCATCGCTGGTTGCACGATGGATGCCGGAACGAGTTCGGCATGACGGCAGATTTTTGAACCAGGGAGCTACTATCAATGCGTGTCTATTATGATCGGGATGCCGATCTCAACCTGATCACGAACAAGAAGATCGCGATCGTCGGCTATGGCAGCCAGGGCCATGCCCATGCACAGAACCTGCGCGATTCGGGCGTGAAGGAGATCGCGATCGCGCTCCGCCCCGGTTCCGCAACCGCGCAAAAGGCCGAAGGCGCCGGCTTCAAGGTGATGACCAACGCCGAGGCGGCAGCCTGGGCGGACATCACCATGATCCTCGCCCCTGATGAGCATCAGGCGGCCATTTATGCCGATGATCTCCACGCCAATCTCAAACAGGGTTCGGCGATCGCCTTCGCGCACGGCCTGAACGTCCACTTCGCGCTGATCGAGCCGCGCGCCGATCTCGACGTGATCATGATCGCGCCCAAGGGCCCCGGCCACACCGTGCGCTCGGAATATGTCCGCGGCGGCGGCGTGCCCTGTCTGATCGCGATCGATCGGGACAAGAGCGGCAACGCCCATGACATTGCCCTTGCTTATGCCTCGGGCGTTGGAGGCGGCCGTTCGGGCATCATCGAGACCAATTTCCGCGAGGAATGCGAGACCGATCTGTTCGGCGAGCAGGCAGTGCTGTGCGGCGGCCTGACCCATCTCATCCAGGCCGGTTTCGAAACGCTGACCGAAGCAGGCTACGCGCCTGAAATGGCCTATTTCGAGTGCCTTCACGAGGTGAAGCTGATCGTCGACCTGATGTATGAAGGCGGCATTGCGAACATGCGCTATTCGATCTCGAACACCGCTGAATATGGCGACATCACCACTGGCCCGCGGATCATCACCAGCGAGACCAAGGCCGAGATGAAGCGCGTCCTCGCCGACATCCAGGGCGGCCGGTTCGTGAAGAACTTCGTGCTCGACAACCGCGCTGGCCAGCCCGAGCTCAAGGCAGCCCGAAAGGCCGCCGCGGCTCACCCGATCGAAAAGATCGGCAGCGAACTGCGTGCGATGATGCCGTGGATCGGCGCCAACAAGCTGGTCGACAAAGAGAAGAACTGAGCCATCTCAGCCCAACCGTCATGCCGGAAATGTTCCGGCATCCATAGCTCCGCAAGCGCTTCAGACCTGGCGTACGCGGCGCGATGGACCCCGGGGCAAGCCCGGGGTGACGGTTGTTTTGAGGGGCGTCGGCAAACAAACGAGCCAGAGCCGAAACACTCCGTTGCGATTTAGGCGTTTGACGCCGCTCTCCTGTCGCGCGACATGTCCGCGTCCCAAAAGGAGAAGATTCGATGCGTCTCGTTCTCGCCACCGCCCTCGCCCTCGCTGCCGCGCCTTTGCTCGCGCAAATGCCAACAACTCCTCCCGGTGCGCATGACCCGAGCCGGGTCGTCGCCGGCACCTATGATGTCGATACCGGCCACACCCAGGTTCTCTTCACGGTCAACCATCTCGGTTTCACTGAATATACCGGCCAGTTCACGCAGCCGACCGGTAGCCTGACGCTCGATCCGGCCAATGCCGCGAACGACAAGGTCGAGGTCAGCTTCCCGATCGACCAGGTCTCGACAACGGTGGCTGCCCTGAACACCCATCTGAAAAGCCCTGACTTTTTCGACGCGGCAAAATATCCGACCGGCAAGTTCGTTTCGACCAAGGTGACGGTAACCGGCGAGACCGCAACCATTGAAGGCAATCTCACCCTCAAGGACGTGACCAAGCCGATCGTTCTGAATGCCCGCTTCGTTGGGGCCGGCAACGCGCCCATGGGTGCGAAGAAGCCCAGTGTCGGCTTTGCCGCGACCGCGACGATCAATCGCAGCGATTTCCATCTCGGTTTTGGCGTGCCGATGGTGTCGGACAAGGTCGAGCTCACCATCAACGCCGGCTTCAACCAGAAATAACGGGCCGGAAATCAGCCTGAATGAGCGATTCCACCCCGTCCGAGACTGAAGGCAGGCCCGGTGTCGGCCGTGTCGAAGCCTTTTCGGACGGGGTGATCGCGATCATCGTCACCATCATGGTGCTCGAGCTCCACCCGCCTGTCGCGGAGGGAATGGACAAGCTGTGGACACTCTGGCCGGTGTTCTTCGCCTATGCGCTCAGCTATGCCTATGTCGCGGTCTACTGGGTCAACCATCACCGCCTGTTCAGTCATGCCACACAAGTCACCAATGGCCTGATCTGGTCGAACATGGCGTTGCTCTTCGCGCTCTCGCTTGTCCCCTTCTCGACCTCCTATCTCGGTGAGCATCATTTCAGCCGCGACGCGACCCTGCTCTATCTCGCGACGATGCTCCTCCCGGCGACGGCCTATATGGCGCTCCAGTCGATCATTCGCCGCACTGGCAAACAGGGCAGCGTTTCGGCCGCCTATCACCGGCAGACAAGCCGCAAGGGCGTGTTCGCAAGCCTTGTCTATTTCGCCGGCATTCCCCTCAGCTTCGTCTCGCCCTGGCTCGGTATCGCCTGCGCAGCGTTGGTCGCTGTCTTCTGGTTCCTTCCGGTAGGCCCGCTCGATCGCTTGTTTGACGGACGGGCTGGACAGGAGCCGCGCTAAGGCGGTATCGGGCAGATCATGACGCAGGCTCTTCGCCTTTCGCTGCTTCGACTTACGCGCCCTTAGGCGCGATTTCCGACGCGTGCTCGGCGAGCGCGCGCGACCCGCCTAAGGGCCCCATCCGACCCAGAGACCCCGCGAGCCGCGAGACTGAACCATGCTGCGTGACCCTTCCGTAAAATACCGCCCCTTCCCCCAGGTCGACCTGCCCGACCGCCGATGGCCGTCGCGAACCATCACGCGCCCGCCGCGCTGGCTCTCGACTGACCTGCGCGATGGCAACCAGGCGCTGATCGACCCGATGGACGGCGAGAAGAAGACTCGCTTCTTTGATCTGATCTGCAAGGTCGGCATCAAGGAGATAGAGGTCGGCTTTCCCGCCGCCGGCGCGACCGAGTTCGATTTCATCTCCGGCCTCGTGAAATCGGGCCGCGTGCCCGACGACGTCACGATCCAGGTCCTCACCCAGTCGCGCCGCGACCTGATCGAGACCAGCTTCGAGTCGCTGCGCGGCGCACCGAAAGCGATCGTCCATCTCTACAATGCGGTCAGCCCGGCCTGGCGCAAGATCGTGTTCGGCATGAGCCGCGACGAGATTCGCGGCATCGCGGTCGAGGGGGCGAAGATCCTGCGCGACTGCGCCGCCGCCCAGCCCGATACCGACTGGCATTTCGAATACAGTCCCGAGACCTTCTCGACCGCCGAGCTCGATTTCTCGGTCGAGGTGTGCGAGGCGGTGATGGAGGTGCTGCGCCCCACCCCCGACCACCCGCTGATCCTCAACCTGCCCGCCACCGTCGAGGCGGCGACGCCCAATATCTATGCCGACCAGATCGAGTGGTTCGGGCGGAACATCCGCAATCGCGACAGCGTCGTCATCAGCCTGCATCCACATAACGACCGCGGCACCGGCGTCGCCGCCGCCGAGCTCGGCCTGATGGCGGGCGCCGATCGGCTGGAGGGCTGTCTGCTCGGCAATGGCGAGCGCACCGGCAATTGCGATCTGGTGACGGTCGCGCTCAACATGTACACGCAAGGGACTGATCCGAAGCTCGATTTCTCGGACATCGACCAGATCATCAACACCGTCACTTACTGCAACCAGCTGCCGGTCCATCCTCGCCATCCCTATGCCGGCGAGCTGGTGTTCACCGCTTTTTCGGGCAGCCATCAGGATGCGATCAAGAAGGGCTTCACTGCCCAAGCGGAGCGCAATGACGAATATTGGGAGGTGCCCTATCTCCCGATCGACCCGGCCGATCTCGGCCGCAGCTATGAGGCGGTGATCCGGGTCAACTCGCAGTCGGGCAAGGGCGGCGTCGCCTGGGTGATCGAGCAGGACAAGGGCCTTAAACTGCCCAAGCGGCTCCAGGCCGATTTCAGCCGCCACGTCCAGGCGCTAGCCGATGAGACGAGCCGAGAGCTCAACGCCGAGGATATCTGGGGCAGGTTCGAGGCGACCTATCTCCGCAAGGGCAGCGACCGTTTCGCGCTGCTCGATTATCACGAGACGGGGACGAGCGGCGACCGGCTGTTCGTTGGCCGCGTTGCGATCGATGGCGAAGAGCGCTCAATCAGCGGACGGGGCAATGGCCTGATCTCGGGCGTGATTGCCGCGCTTGCGGACACGACCGGACCGCAACTCGACGTCGTCGATTACAGTGAGCACGCAATCGGCCACGGCGCCGACGCGCAGGCGGCCGCCTATGTCGAATGTCGTACCTCAGATGGGCGGACTGTGTTCGGAGTCGGCATCGACGCCGATATCGCGACCGCATCCGTCAGGGCTGTCCTCAGCGCGGCCAACGCGGTCTAGCCCGCTCGCCATTGCACGCTGCGAAGCGTCATCATAGGCTAGCAGCCGTGGCGCCGATGCTGCGGGCAATGGGGAGCTCGAACCGATGACGCGTATATTGGGCTTGGCCCTGCTCGCCGGGAGCGCAGTGGCGCTCAGCGGTTGCGTAGCCGGCCTCGCCGTCAGTGGCGCCAGCATGGTGGCCAAGGGCGTGGCGGGGACGCCAAAGAACAACGAAGAGGCGCAGCCAGCCGCGGCGACCGAGTGCAGCACCCGTGCATCGCAATATGGCAGAGTGCACATCATCGAAGTCGAGCAGCACAGCCCGAGCAGGATCATCGTCTGGGGCACGGTGGACGACGGCAAGCAGCGGCGTTCGTTCGAGTGCCATTATACCACAAAGATCACCGGCTTCACGGTGCGCGCGATCAACTCAAAGCACTGAGCGCGAGGTCCGACGCCGGAGCGGAGCGCGGCACGGTTTTTCCCTGTTCCTGGCCAATAACAGGGAAGGAACAGGGAAGACTTTGTTTTTTTTCCTGTTTCGGGCGCGTTTCGACGAATTTCCTGGTGAATTTCTCCAGCTTTTACAGTTTCTTGGAACAGTGTTTCCCTGTTATTTGATAACAGGGAAAGATTTGCGCGGAACAGGGAAGCGCTGCCCCGATAACAGGGAGGGACAGTACGGGAACAGGGACGGAGGAAGCGCCGAGGTTTCAACCGTCATGAGAATGAGCGGGCCGGAGTGATTGTGCGTTCCGTCCGCTTGCACAATGCGACACTTCGGACTGCGGTTGAATCAAATGCCGGGTGTCGATCGTTCGGCCCGTTTGCAACATCTCGCGTTATCTAACCTTCTGTTCTCCTGCTTCCCCAGCGAAGGCTGGGGCCCAGCTGGGATGGCAGAGGCAATGAAGCGCAGCGCGCATCACCGGCGTTCCCCAACCGGACCCCAGCCTCCGCTGGGGGAAGGGTAGTAGGGGGTGGCGTAACTCGCACGCAGGTCAGAATGCTCTGGCGAGGTTTAATCCCGCCCCGAGAGCCGCGGCGCCACGGCTTCGGCCACCTTGATCCCGTCCACTGCGGCCGAGAGGATGCCGCCTGCATAGCCGGCACCCTCGCCGGCGGGAAACAGGCCGCTGGTGTTGAGGCTTTGGAAATCCGCTCCCCGCGTGATCCTGATCGGTGAGGATGTCCGCGTCTCGACCCCGGTCAGCACCGCATCGGGATGGTCATAGCCCGGGATCTCGCGCCCGAACGCGACCAGCGCCTCGCGCATCGCGGTCACGGCGAATTCGGGCAGGCATTCAGCCAGGTCGGTCGGATGCACGCCGGGCAGATAGGACGGGATGACGCTACCCAATCTGGTCGAAGCGCGACCGGCAAGAAAGTCGCCGAGCGTCTGCGCGGGGGCCTTGTAGTTCGAACCGCCCGCGACAAAGGCGCGCGATTCCCAGTGCCGTTGCAGCGCGATGCCGGCCAGCGGATCGCCCGGATAATCGCGCGCCGGATCGATGCCGACGACAATGCCGGAATTCGCATTGCGCTCATTGCGTGAATATTGGCTCATCCCGTTGGTCGCGACCCGCCCCTCCTCCGAGGTCGCGGCAACAACGGTGCCGCCCGGGCACATGCAGAAGCTGTAGACGGTCCGCCCGTTCTTGCAGTGATGCGAGAGGCTGTAATCAGCAGCGCCGAGAATCGGATTGCCCGCCGAATGGCCGAAACGGGCATCGTCGATCCAGCTTTGCGGGTGCTCGATCCGCACGCCGATCGAAAAGGGTTTGGCTTCGACATGCACGCCTTCAGCGTGAAGCATGTGGAAGGTGTCGCGCGCGCTGTGGCCAACCGCCAGGACGACCTGCTCAGCCTCGAGATAATCGCCAGTGTGCAGGCGCAGGCCTCGCACGCGACGCCTGCCCTCGCCGTCCTCGGCAATATCGATCCCATCAACCCGGCGCTCGAAGCGATATTCGCCGCCCAGCCCCTCGATCGTCTCACGCATGCTCTGCACCATCGTCACCAGCCGGAACGTGCCGATATGCGGGTGTGCTTCGGTCAGTATCTCAGGCGGTGCACCCGCCTTGACGAATTCGATGAGTACCTTGCGATCGAGATGCCGGGGATCCTTGATCCGGCTGTAGAGCTTGCCGTCGGAAAAGGTGCCCGCGCCGCCCTCCCCGAACTGGACGTTGGATTCGGGGTTCAGCACGCTCTTGCGCCACAGCCCCCAGGTGTCCTTGGTGCGCTGCTTAACCTCCTTGCCGCGATCGAGGATGATCGGGCGGAAGCCCATCTGCGCCAGGATCAGCCCCGCGAACAACCCGCACGGCCCTGCTCCGATCACGACGGGACGCGGCCCGCTCCAGCCGGCTGGTGCACGTACCGGGAAGCGATAGCCTGTGTCAGGGGTGCGCTGGACCTGCCGGTCCTTCCTGAAACGCGCGAGGATCGCATTCTCGTCACGAAGCGTCACATCGACTGAATAGACCAGCTGGATGTCCGCCTTGTCGCGCGCATCATGGGCACGCCGGGCGATGGCATAGCGGACCAGATCCCGCGGTGTGATGCGAAGGCGCGTGCGGATCGCGGCCGCCAGCGCTTCGTCCGCGTGGTTCAGCGGCAGTTTCAGTTCAGTGATGCGGAGCATGGGGTTCCCATAGCGAGGCCTGGACCGCACGGCCACTCTCGGGAGATACCGGGGCGGCCCGCACGTCGGATTCAGCCGGCCGCCCGGCTCCGTACGATTTCGCAGCCGACCGCCGCATCGGGATAGATATCGGGCTTCATCGACCGCACCGTCACCCGCACGACCCGCGCATCGGCGAGGCATAAAGCCGCGATCGCCTCGCACAAAGTCTCCTGAAGATGGAAATGCCGCGCAGCTGCCAGCGCGCGGATATCGTCACGCAGGAAGTCATAATCGAGCACCGTTTCGATCCGGTCCTCGGATGGGGCTACCGGATATTCGATCTCCATCCGGACGTTCACGATCACCCGCTGCGGCGCGGCCAGCTCCTCGGCATGGATGCCGAGCCCCATGACGAGCTCCAGCCCCTCCAGGATCGTGGTGAAGCGCGCGCCCTCAGCCATGCGCAGCCCTGTTCGTCCCGCGGGTCTCGAACATCACGTCGCTGTCGCGCGGCAGGAAGCGCTGGCCATTGTCTACGAAGATATTCTGCCCGTGAATGCCCCGCGCCGTCAGCAGGAAAGCGACGGCCTCGGCAATCGCCCCCACCTCGATCGGGCGTCGCAACAAATTCTGCCCCGCCACCGCGCGGAACTCGGCCTCGCTCTGGTCGAGGCTAGGCAGCGACAGCCCGGGCGACACAGCATTGACGCGGATGCGCGGTCCCAGAGCCTGGGCAAGCATCGCAGTCGCCCCGGCCAGCGCGACCTTGCCGCAGCTATAGGAGAAGAAATCGGGATTCAGATTGGCGATCTTCTGGTCGAGGATATTCACCACGGCGCCCGTCGCCAGATCATCCTGCGCGGCCAGAGCCGAGGCGAGCAATACCGGCGCATCGAGATTGACCGCCATATGCGCGGGCAGTGCCGCCGCATCAGCGATCGGCGGCCGGTCATAGCTGAACAGCGAGGCATTGTTGACGAGCGCCATCAGCGGTGCGCTGAATGCCGCCCGCACCTCGGCGATCAGGCGTGGCGCCGTTTCGGCACAAGCCAGATCGCCCGTCACGACACAGGCCCGACCCTGATCGGCGCCCAGTTCGGCGGCAAGCGCATCGGCATCGTCAGGCGAATGATGATGGTGGATCGCGACCCGCCAGCCCCGCGTCGCGAGATGCCGCACGATCACCGCGCCGATCCGCCGTACCGCTCCGGTCACCAATATGGTTCGCGCGCCATCGCTCACCGGCGCCTCACGCACCGGCTCAATACCCCATCAGCGCGAGGACTTCCTTGCGGCTGCGATCATCCTCGCGGAACACGCCCATCATCCGGCTCGTCACCATGTTGACGCCCGGCGTGCGCACGCCGCGCGCGGTCATGCAGGCGTGGCTCGCCTCGATCACCACCGCGACGCCCACCGGTTTCAGATTGTCCCAGATGCAATTGGCGACCTCGGCAGTCAGCCGCTCCTGGATCTGCAGTCTGCGGGCATAAGCATGGAGCACGCGCGCGAGCTTCGAGATGCCGACCACCCAGTTGCTCGGCAGATAGGCGATCGACGCCTTGCCGATGATCGGCGCCATATGATGCTCGCAGTGCGACTGGAACGGAATATCCTTCAGCAGCACGATCTCGTCATAGCCACCGACCTCCTCGAAGATGCGCGAGAGATGCGCAGCAGGATCGTCGGCATAGCCCGCGCAATATTCCTTCCAGGCACGCGCAACCCGTTGCGGCGTATCGATCAATCCTTCGCGGTCGGGGTCATCGCCTGACCAGCGAATCAGCGTTCGTATCGCGTCAGCCACGTTTTCGGGCACGGGAATCTTCGGCGACGCCTCGACAATGTCGCCATCCTCCGGTTCGCCATGGCCAGCATCCATACTCAATTCCTTGTTGTCGATCGCGGCCTGACGTTACGGCAAGCAGGATTGCAATTGAAAAAGGCCGATTCGAAGCGTCTCATTTAGGCAACACCTCTCCAAACACCAGTATTTGTTGGGCTTTCGTCATTGACGCAGATTCCCCGAAAACGCTAAAATTGCCATACCGGGATTACGAACAACATTTGGCTGGCGAGAGACCGACCACCGTACCCAGGAGGAGATGCCGATCATGAAAAAGTTCGAGTTGCTTGCCGCCTCGGCAATCATTCTGTTCCATGCCGCCCCGGCGATGGCGCAGGCTGCACCGCAGGATTCCACGTCGACGCCTGCCCAGGCTCAACCCGTCCCGGATTCGGGCGGCACAGCGGAAGGTGATATCGTCGTGACGGCGCAGCGCCAGTCGGAGCGCCTGCAGGATGTGCCAATCGCAGTGTCCGCTTTTACGGGCGCTGCGCTCGAGCGCCAGCAGATCGTCAACCCGACCTCGCTGCAACAGTCGCTGCCCAGCATCACCTATACCAAGACCAACTTCACCGGTTCGAGCTTCACGATCCGCGGCATCGGCGATCTCTGCACCGGCACCTCGTGCGACAGCGCCACCGCCATTCATGTCAACGACATGCCGCTGGTCTCGACCCGCCTGTTCGAAACCGAATTCTTCGATCTGGAGCGGATCGAGGTGCTGCGCGGACCGCAAGGCACCCTGTTCGGCCGCAATGCGACCTCAGGCGTGGTCAACTTCATCACCGCCAAGCCGGATCTTTCCGGCATCCATGCCGCGGGCGAGGCCGAATATGGCAATTACAACTCCATCCGGGTGAAAGGCATGGTCAACCTGCCCTTCACCGATACGCTCGGCGTTCGCGTCGCCGGCACCTATCTGAACCGCGACGGCTATACGAAGAACCTTTATGACGGGAAGAATATCGACGGCCGCGATCTCTATTCGATCCGCGGGACCCTCTCCTGGGAACCGGACAGCAACACCCGGCTCGATCTGATCGGTTATTATTTCCACGAGCGCGACGATCGCTCACGCATCCAGAAGCAGATGTGCCATCGCGACCCGACCGGAGTCCTCGGCTGCCTGCCCGACGCGCTCGCCTATCAGACGACCAATGGCAATTCGACCCTTTCGGCGATCCAGAGCTCTAGCCAGTTCCTTGGAATCGCGTCGAGCAGCGCAGTCACCGGCGGCGGCGGCAGCCCCGCCCAGGCGGCTGCGGTGGCGGCGATCTATCGCTCGCTGGCGCTCGGCAGCATCTATGGACCTGATGTTTTCGCCAATACGGTCAACCCCGCCAACAACCGCGTCGTCAGTGTCGACTACAACCCGAAATATTTCGCGGATGAAGAGCAGTATCAGGCGAGGTTCTTCCACGATTTCGGCAAGGTATCGCTGAACGTCACTGGCGGCTATGCCCGCAACAGCGTCGATTCACGCACTGACTATAACAACGCGGTCGAAAGCCCGCTGACCAACAACCCTGGTCTTCAGACGCTCGCGGCCTATGCTGCGGCCCCGGGCGCCGCTTTCCCCGCGGGCATCAACCCGTTCACGGCGATCGCCGCCAAGCTGATTCCGAACGGCCCTGGCGGCGGAATCTGCCAGTCGGACGCGACGCATAATGCCGGCGGCGTATATTC
>Ga0105245_10004637_pt1 | contig 12142 bp, 9 predicted proteins | sample KBSM54metaG_FD_81523 | JGI IMG/M metagenome (GOLD analysis project Ga0105245, IMG submission 81523) | Miscanthus rhizosphere microbial communities from Kellogg Biological Station, Michigan, USA - KBS M5-4 metaG | ecosystem: Host-associated > Plants > Roots > Rhizosphere > Soil | place: Michigan...
GCCTCGTCGCTCATGCCTGGAACAGCCTTCGCCGGATGGCGGCGGCGTTGGAGAAGATCCGGATGCCGAGCACGACCACGACGCCGGTGGACAGCTGCGATCCCACACCGAGCTGGTCGCCCAGATAGACGATCAGCGCGGCCACGAGGACGTTGGCCACGAACGACACGACGAAGACCTTGTCGTCGAAGATGCCGTCGAGCAGGGCCCGGAAGCCACCGAAGACGGCGTCGAGCGCGGCAACGACCGCGATCGGCAGATAGGGCTGCAGCCAGATCGGCACCGTGGGCTCGAGGAAGAGGCCGGCGACGATGCCGACGACAAGCCCGAGCACGGCAATCACCTGTGAGTCTCCGTCCCTGCCGGCACGCCGGCGTAGCGCAGCATGACACCTGACGACTCGGCAAGCCGCGCCGAACGCTTCGTACTCAGCGAGTAGCCGATGCCATAGTCGCGCAACGCCTGGAGATAGCTGCCGCCGAACCCCTCGACGAAGCTCGCCCGCATCGCGCTCGCGTCGCCGACGCCCACGATGTCGTACGGCGGGGACAGCGGACGAAAGTCGACCAGGATCGCATCGCCTGCGGACCTGATCGCGCTCAGTGCGGTCAGACGCTGGCCGTTGACGGCGACCGCCTCCGCGCCGGAAGCCCACACCTCGTTGACGATGGTCTGCAGGTCGCGGTCGGTGACCCTGCCGTCGGCGGCGTCGCCGGTGCGCGGGTCGACGTCGGCGCCGGTGTCGTCGCTCGGGGGTGCGTCGGTCAGATGCACCACCAGCGCAGGGCCGGTGACCGGCGACGCCCCGGTGACCACTTCCAGCGTCGCGAGCCGCGCGGCGAGGGCCGTGCCCTCCGACGTCAGCCGTAGCGCGTTGCGCCGGCTTTCCGTCACTTCGGCGCGCTCGCGCTCCAGGCTGTTCTCCAGGGTGTCGTTCGAGGTGGTCCTCGCCTGGATCTCCTGGATCAGCGCCGCGCCGGCCTCGGCTGTCGAGGAAGCGCGGTCATGCGCCTGCGCGGCGGCGGTCGAGAGCAACAACCCCACGGCCAGCAGCCCGGCGAGCAGCAGCCAGCTGTGCTTGCGCCAGTCGCGAGGCGCAGCGCTGGTGGGGCGGCGGGCGGCTGCCTCGGCGTAGCCCTCGTCCAGCGAGTTGTTCATCAAGTTCGTCAGCAGCGACATCGACGCATCGACGCGCCGCTCCGGTTGATGTGACTGTCGCCCCGCCGGCTGCGGCGACGTACGCCGGTCGGCAAAAGCCCGCCTCCACCACGATGGCTGGGGCGGCTTGCGCCGCCCTGATGAATGCGGCGGGGTGTCCGGGGTCGGCTCCGTCATCAGCCCGCCACGCGGGACAGCACCAGGACCCAGCGGTCGAGCAGCTGGCTGGCCGCGAGGTCGGTGCCCGCCTCGGACCACACATGGGTGATGGGCTCGGACGGGTCGGGCAGCACGAGTGCCCAGCTGCTGTCGCCCTCCACGACCCGCACGCCATCGGTCGTGTCGATGCTCCGATCGCCGGCCGCCTCGACAACAGCCCGCATGACCATCCCCTTCGCCGCCCATGGGGTCGGTATGGAGCGGCGCGCGATGTGGCTCTGCGGGATGCGCGTGTCTATCTCGGACAGCTGCAGCTGGGTGCGCGCGACCAGACCGGATAGCTGCACGAACGCCGCGAAAGCGTCGAGGGCCGTGGAGAACTCGGGGACGACGAAGCCGCCGCGACCGTCACCACCGAACATCACGTCGGACTGGCGGGCCGCTGCTGTGAGAGCCGCGGGCGACGTCGCGATCCAGTCGATGTCGACGCCGTGGAACGCGGCCACCTGCTCGGCCAGGCGGGTCGTCGTGACAGGCAGCGCCACCCGTCCCTTGCGCCGTTCTGCCGCGACGAGGTCCAGCGTCACCAGCAGCGCTCGCTCGTCGTCGATGATGTTGCCCCGCTCGTCGACGAGCGCCATCCGCTCGCCGACGGGGTCGAAGTGCACCCCGAAGGCAGCGCGGGACGACGCCACCAACCGGCCGAGCCGGTGCAGGGCCTCGCGCCGCTCGGCCGCCGTCTCGGTCGGCGACGCCTCGTCGAGCCCGCTGTTGACCGTCAAGGCGTCCAGGCCAAGACGACCGAGCAATGAGGGCAGTACGAGTGCAGCGGTGCCGCCGCCCGTGTCGACGACGACCTTCAGACCTGCCTCGGCGATGCCGGTGGTGTCGACCCGCCGAAGGAGCTCGAGGGCATAGCTCTCCATGATGCGCGGCGGGAAGACGAGGTCGCCGATCTCGCCGGGGAAGGCTCGGCGGTATTCCCCGCGGCTCAGCGTCCGCTCCAGCTTGCGCTGGCCCGCCTCTGCGAGGTCGGCTCCCGCGCTGTCGAGGAACACGATGTCGACACTCTCGGCCTGGCCTGGCGTCGTGCGCAGTATCACGCCGCCGGCACTGCCTCGGGCCGTCTCCAGCCGCGCGACGGGAACCGGCACGACCTCGAGGTCGATCACGTTGATGGCACTTGAGGACAACGCGGAGATGACCGCGCGCTTGAGGGCACGGGCGGCCCGGGACACGTCTCGCGACGTGGTGACGGTGGAGCCCTTGCGCAACGTCGTGGCCCAGGCACCTGCAAGCCGGACGACGAGCTCGGGGGTGATCTCGACGTTCACGATGCCCGAAACGCCGCGCGGTCCGAACAGGGTGCGCTGTCCCCGCGACTCGAAGACGACGTTGGCGTTGACGACCGCACCGGCCTCCACGGTCTTGAAGGGGTAGATCTTGATGTCTGCAGAGACCAGGGCCTCCTCACCGATGACGCACTCGTCGCCGATGATTGCGCCCTCCTCGATGCGTGCCGCGCGCATGATGTCGGTGTTCTTGCCGATCACGCAGGCACGCAGGTTGGTCTGCGGGCCGATGAAGACGTTGTCGTGCACGATCGCCCGATGCAGGAAGGCGCCGTTCTTCACGACCACGTTGCTGCCCAGGACGCAGAACTCCCGCAGCTCCGCACCGGCCTCGACCTTCGCGTAGTCGCCGACGTACAACGGACCACGCAGCACCGCCTCGGTGTGCACGTCGGCGCCCTCCCCCACCCATACTCCGGGAGAGACCTCGAACGCGTCGAGGTCGACGTCCACCTTTCCGGACAGGACGTCGGCCTGCGCCTTGAAGTAGGACTCGTGGGTGCCGACGTCCTCCCAATAGCCCTCGGCGATGTAGCCGTAGATGGGCAGCCCCTGCTCCACGAGTTGCGGGAACACGTCCCCCGACCAGTCGACGCTCTCACCCCTGGTGACGTGGTCGAAGACCTCGGGCTCCATCACGTAGATGCCGGTGTTCACCGTGTCGGAGAACACCTGACCCCACGTGGGTTTCTCCAGGAAGCGCTGCACCTTTCCGTCGTCGTCCACGATCGTGATGCCGAACTCGAGCGGGTCAGGCACCCGCGTCAGGCAGACAGTGACGAGCGCGCCCTTGTCGTGGTGGAACTTCACCAGGTCGGTGAGGTCGAAGTCGGTCAGCGCGTCGCCGGAGATGACCAGGAAGGTGCCGTCGTCGAGCAGGTGCTCGGCGTTCTTGACGCTGCCGGCGGTGCCGAGCGGCGCGTCCTCGGTGGCGTAGTGGAGCACCATGCCCAGGTCCTCGCCGTCGCCGAAGTAGTTGCGCACGAGGCTGGCGAGGAACTGGACCGTGACGACAGTCTCGGTGATGCCGTGCCGCTGGAGCAGCCGGAGGACATGCTCCATGATCGGCTTGTTGACGATCGGCAGCAACGGCTTGGGCATGCTCGCGGTCATCGGCCGCAGGCGGGTGCCTTCGCCGCCAGCCATCACGACAGCCTTCATGCCGGCACTCTCCCCTGCCTGTCCGCGCCCACGACCTGAGTCACCTGGACGACGTAGAGCACTCCTGCCCACCAATACAGTGCGGTACCCCAGATCGCGAATGCCCAGCCGAACGCGTGAGCCAACTGGCTCACCAGCGAGTCGCCCTCGCCGATCTGCCCGAGCAGCAGGAGCGGGAACCCGGCGAGCAAGTTGAAGGTGGCCGCCTTGCCGAGGAAGTTCACGGGCAGCGGCCCGTAGCCGTGCCGGCGCAGCACTGGGAGCGTGAACGCGAGCAGGACGTCACGACCCACCAGGGCGACGGTGAGCCACAGTGGTACGACGTCGCGGACCGTGAGCCCGATGAGCGTGGCGAGGATGTACAGACGGTCGGCCGCGGGGTCGAGCAGCTGACCGACGCGAGACATCTGGTTCCAGCGCCGCGCGATCTTGCCGTCGAGCCAGTCGGTGAAACCGCTGACCATCAGCACGATCACCGCAGCCGCGTCGTACTCGTTCAGCACGAGCCACAGGAAGAACGGGACACCGACGAGACGCGCCGCCGACAGGGCGTTCGGGATCGTCAAGACCCGGTCGCTGGCACGCTGGACGTCCCCCTCGACATGGTCGGGGTCGTGCACAAGGCCTCCCTGACGCGTCGGTCCTTCTGGACCAACCCTAACCGGGATGTATCGGAGCCGGTTCGACGACCTGACGCCCATCGGCGTCCAGCCCTCTAGCGGCGTAGTAGCCGGAGATCATCGCGCGCAGTCGTTCTGCCGTCAGGCTGGCCACGCGGCCCGAGGGCAGCGTGAGCGTGGTCTCGAGCATGCGCTTGGGCAGCCAGTCGTCGGCGGGCGTCCATCCCTCGCGCAGGTTGTACGCCCTCTTTGCGAGCACGATCCTGGCTGCCGTCGCCCGCATCTCGGCCTCGTCGACGTCCCAGCCAGTGACGAGGGCGAGCAACCGGGCCCAGTCGGCGAACGGCTCGTCGAAGACGCCCTTGAGGAAGTTGCAGAGGATCAGCGAGTCCATGATCGCCGCGCGGTCCTCGGTCTCGATCGCCGCAAAGACATGGTCCTGACCGCCGGCGAGGCGGTCGACCTCACCGGACAGGTCGGCCTGGTAGGCACCCGTGCGGTTGTGGTCGGCGCCGCGCGCGTTGACCGCGAGGCCGAGGGCCATCGCGTGCAGGGTGCGCGGCTCGTAGCCGGGCATCTCCAGACCCTTGACGTGCGGCGCGAAGTCGGCAGAGCCGCCGCCGACCTGTTCGGCCGCCCGCCGCGAGCCCTGGGCGAGCAGCGCACCCAGGTCGGTGCCCTCCACGATCTCGTCGAGGGCCCGCAGCACCGCGGGTCCGTCGCCGAACCGCAACCAGGGTGCGTCGATGAGGCCGCGCTCGGCGCACTCCATGGCCCAGGCGATCGTGCCCCCTGCCGAGATGGTGTCCAGGCCCAGCTCGTCGCACCGCGCGCTGGCCTCCAGAACGTCGTCGGCGTCGGCGACACCGCACATCGATCCCACCGCGAAGACGTTCTGATATTCGACACGCACCTGCTTGCCGCCCTTGCGGCGGTAGATGTGCTCGCAACCGATGGCGCAGGACGCGCAGCTGTTCTTGGTCACGCCACGCAGGTCGGCGAGCTCCTCGGCCGAGAGCTGCGGGGCGCCCTCGAACGTCGCCGAGGTGAAGTTGCGCGTGGGCAGTGTGCTGACGGCGTTGAACGCGAGCAGGTTGGCCAGGGTTCCCAGCTCGCGGAACTTGGCGGTGGCAGCGCCGAAGGACGCCGCGCGCAGCTCGCGGGCGGCGGCGAGCACACCGGCGGGATCGGCTGGTGCCACCTTGGTACGCGGGCGGACTGCCACCGCCTTGAGGTTCTTCGAACCCAGCACTGCGCCCAGCCCGCCGCGCCCCGCATGCCGGCCATCGTGGGAGATCGTGGCGAACCGCACGAGCCGCTCCCCCGCCGTGCCGATCGACGCCACGCGCCAGGCCCGGCCCAGCCGCTCGCGGACGGCGGTCTCCGCGTGGGCGGCCGACAGTCCCCATTCACAAGTCGCGTCTTCGAGGCGGATCTCGTCGCCATCGACGAGCAGCACGCTTGGCGCCGCCGCCCGGCCGGTGACGACGATGGCGTCGTGCCCGGTGAGCTTGCCCGCTATGGCGAAATGGCTGGACGCGAGGGCGTCGGTGAGGAATCCCGTGAGGGGGGACTTGGCGACCACGGCGAACTTCGCACTCGTGGTCAGCGGAGTGCCGACCAGCGGTGAGAACACGAACGCCAGCGGGGCCTCAGGACCGAGCGGGTCGACACCGACGGGCGCCAGCGTCGTCAGCAGCCAGGTGCCGAGGCCAGCTCCACCGATGTAGTCGCGCAGCACCGCGGCCGGGAGCTCGAGCGTCGTCGACGAGCCGTCCGTCACATTGACGATGAGGGCCCGGCCGAAGTATCCACCCGGTTGCCTCGCACCGTTGACGGTCTCGTGGTCCCGCTCCGCCATGGTCATCCGCCCGCCGCCGCCGAGAGGAATGCGACGGTGTCGCCCGGCACCAGGGCCAGGTCGCCGTCCCGTCCGGTCTGGTCGCCGTTCACTGCGGCGAGCACGTGCCGGTCCCACGGGACACCCGCTGCCTCGGCGGCACGGGCAACCGTGGCTGCGCGGAAGGAGCGCGTACCGCGCCCATGATGCGTGGCCAGCACGCCGAAGCACTCGACCGTGATCTGCGGGGCCGGTCGCTCGTGCGCCGCGGCATAGTCGTCGGGTCCGTTGAGGTTGATGACCGAGTCGAGGCGCGGATCAGCGGCACGGAGCCGGGCGTCGGACAGCAGCGCGTCGTCGTCGAGCCGCAGCACGCTGCACTCGTCGAACAGGAACGCCGGACGGAGCCGATCGGCCGCGACTAGCTTGGCCGCGAGCACCGCCAACGCCGGCCGGTAGGCGGCAGCCAACGGCTGGGCGTGGCCTCGAGCGATGGGAAGGACCACGTCGCACGGCGGGTCCGCCTCCGCGCAGGCGCGCACCACACGACGTACGAACTCCGGGTGCAGGAACGGCACGTCTGTGCCGCACACGAACGCCGCATCGGCACGGTCTTCCAGGGCCGCCAGCCCGACCGCGATGCCCTGCAGCGGACCCAGGCCCTCATTCGGGTCGTCGAGCACCTCAACGCTGTTGGGCAGGGCGGGAAGTGCCTGTCCTGGTGCCCGCACGACCAGCACCTGACCGTCCACTCCACGGCCCACCAGGCCGCAGACGTGACGCAGCAGCGTCGACCCGTGCCACGGCAGCGCCGCCTTCGCCGAACCCATCCGTACGGAGCGGCCCCCAGCCAGCACCACCGCCGCATCCCTCATCACTCGATGGTAGGTCCGCGGCTTACGGTGTGGCGTGCGCATCGCCTCCCTGTTGCCCTCGGCGACCGAGATCGTCTATGCGCTCGGACTCGGTGACGATCTGGTGGCGGTGACGTTCGAGTGCGACGTGCCGCCCCAGGCCCGGCTGGACAACGCCGTCGTGGTCGGCGGCCTGGAGACCGAAGGACTCACCCCCGGTCAGGTGGACGCTCTGGTGCGGGAGCACGTCGCCGCCGGCGCCGACCTCTACCAGCTCGACGAGGCGGCGCTGCGAGCCCAGAACCCCGATCTCGTCCTCACCCAGGACCTCTGCCACGTGTGTGCGCTGCCGGCACAGCGCATCACGGACGCGCTGGCCGACCTGGGCTCCGCGGCACGGGTCACCACCCTCGACCCGCACTCGCTGGACGACGTACTGCACAGCATTGTCAGCATCGCCGATGCGGCCGGCGTCCCGGAGCGCGGACAGACGCTCGTCGACTCCCTGCGCGCGCGGTTGCGTGCCGTCGCCGGGCAGGTTGCGGGCCGACCGCGCCCGCGAGTGGCGATGCTCGAGTGGGTCGACCCGCCGTTCGCAGCCGGTCATTGGGTGCCCGACCTGGTCACGGCTGCGGGCGGCGAGTCGGTGCTCGGGCTGCCGGGCGGTCGGTCGGCCGAGGTGGCTTGGCCCGCGGTGTCCGCGGCCGAGCCGGACGTCGTGGTCGTGACTCCGTGCGGCTACGGCCTCGATGCGGCGTGCGAGCAGGCGACGACTGCCATTCACCTGCTCCCGCCGTACGTCCCCGTGTGGGCGATCGATGCGGACGGGCTCGTCGTGCGGCCCGGCCCGCGCCTGGTCGACGGTGTCGAGGCGCTCGCGTCGCTGCTGCACCCCGACGTCATCGGCCAGCGGTGCGGCGACGCGGTGCGCCGCGTGCGGTGAGGCACTCCTACGCTGAGCGCCATGTACGTACTCGAACTCGCCTTTGACGCATCCGCCGCCGAGCAACGACTCGCTGCGCGACCTGCCCACCGGGAGCGGCTGGCGAAGCTGCTTGTGGAGAACCGGGTGCGGCTGGCCGGCCCCTGGGCGGACGACTCGGGCGCGCTGCTGCTGTTCGACACCGACGAGGACGGCATGCAGGAGATCCTCGCTGCGGACCCCTACTACTCGACCCCCGGTGTCTCGGTGGCCGCGCTGCGCGAATGGAACCCTGTCACCGGAGTGTGATCGCCGGCTCCGTCAGACCGGGCTGGTCGCGGACGCGTGGGTGGCGTGCTGCCTGGCAAGCAGATCCCCGGCAGCCGCGGGCGTCATCGGACGCGCGAAGAGATAGCCCTGCGCCAGGTCGCAGCCTTGCGCCCGCAGGGCATCCCGCTGCACCGCGTCCTCGACGCCTTCGGCAACGGTCTCGAGGCCCAGAGTGCGGCCCAGCTCGAGCAGTCCGCGGACGATGGCGGGGATCGCGGCCGCGTCGGTGATCGTGGCGACGAAGGACTTGTCGACCTTGAGGATGTCGAAGGGGAACCGACGCAGATAGCTCAACGACGAATATCCGGTGCCGAAGTCGTCGATGGCCAACCGGACGCCGAGGTGCTGCAGCTCGTGCAGTCGTCGAGCGGCCAGGTCGGGGTCATGCACGAGGACCGATTCGGTCAGCTCCAGGACCAGCGACTCCGGTGCCAGGCCGCTGCCGGCGAGCGACTGCGCCACGTGCTGGACCAGGTTCGACGAGGCGATCTGGCTGGCCGACACGTTGACGGCCATGGAGACCGCCGCCCCCGGTGGCAGCCCTGCCTGCCACTCGGCCGCCTGCCGGCAGGCCTCGTCGAGCACCCACCGCCCGATCGGCACGATCAGGCCGCTCTCCTCCGCGATCGGGATGAACTTGTCCGGCGGCACGACACCCAGATCGGGGTGGTGCCAGCGGAGCAGGGCCTCGAACCCGATGACACGGTCGGTCGCAAGCGAGACGACCGGTTGATAGGCAAGCCGGAACTGGCTCGCGACCAGCGCGTGAATCAGGTCGCTCTCCAGCCGTCGTCGCTCGACCGCGGCATCCCGCATCGCCACCTCGTAGACGACGTACCGACCCTTCCCCTGCGCCTTCGCCCGGGACATGGCGACATCGGCGTCGCGCAACAGAGTCGACGCCGTGGACTCAGCGTCAGCGACGGCGATCCCGACGCTGGCCGAAACCGTCACGAGCTGGGACTCGACCTCGACCGGCACCTCGAGCAGCTGCACCACTCGCCGGGTCACCTCCTCGGCTTCGTCAAGGGGGCGGCTGGTCTGCTCGATGAGGATCGCGAACTCGTCGGCCCCGAGCCGGGTCACGGCACCCCCAGCACGCACGGCGTTCAGCAGCCGGCGGGTGACTTCACACAGGACGTGGTCGCCTGCACCGTGGCCGAAGTTGTCGTTGACGGTTTTGAACGCGTCCAGGCCGAGATAGATGATCGCCGGGTCGAGCCCGCTGCGCCGGTCGCGCCGGAGAGCCTGGTCGACGCGGTCGCTGAAAAGGGCGCGGTTGGGCAGGCCGGTCAAAGCGTCGTGCAACGTCTGGTGGGCAAGGTCCTCCTCGGCCGCCTTCCGGTGCGTGACGTCGTGGATGTTGATGACCACACCAGCGACATCGGGGTCATCGAGCATGTTCACCATGCGGGAGTTGAGCCAGATCCGCCGCCCGTCGAGGGCAATGACCTCGGACTCGTTCTCGAAGACGTTGCCGGGCGCAAGAAGCGCGCGAGAAAAGACGGCAACCGCCTGATCCATGTCGACGGGGGTGAAGAAATCCGACGTTCTGTTGCCGCGGGTCGGAGAGTCCGCCGAGCCGACGAGGGCGGCGAACTGCGTCGCGTCGTTGACAATCAAGCCGTTCTGATCGAGTACGAGGACGGCGTCCGATGAGTTGGCCGCAACCGCGCTGGCGTAGCGCTCCTGCGAACGCAACCGTTCTCGCGACCTCGCCTCTGAGCCGGACAAGCGGAAGCCTCGGACGAAAGCAAGCATGACCAGCAGGAAAGTCGAGACCAACAGCGGCGCTGGGTCGGGAGCAGCGCCGTTCCGCAAGCCCCACAGCTCGACAACAGCGGGCGCGAGCAGTGGCAGCAATCCGAGAGCGACGCTGCCACGCCCCATCACCCGCTCGTCACCCGCGTCGGCGAACGGGTCCACCGATCGCTGCCACGTGGATGCGGCGAGGAGCATGGCACCGACCAGCCAACCCGTGTCCATCCACCGCGTCAACGAACCCGACGACGCCCAGATGAGGTAGGTGAAGTCCGAGGCAAGCCAGCACACGGCACCAACCGCGAACAGACCAGACGTCGGACTGATCCGCTGCCGGGTCATTGCCACCCGCACGACCAGGGCGATCAGCAGCGCGTCACACGCGGGGTAGAGAGTCCAGACGAGCCGCGTGAACACGGGCACCGAGTCGTCGCTCACCAACGCGCCGACCGAGACCTCCCACTCGACGAGCAGGACCAGGACGCCGATGACCGCCACATCGGCGATACCGTCCACAAAGGCTCCACGCCTGTCGCGGCTCTTGCGGAGCATCCGCAGGAGTGCGGCAGACAGAGCGACGTAGGAGCCGAGCCACGGGAGGTCGGCCGCGCTCACGTCCGGGTACGTGGACGCGAACCAGTCCAGCAGTTGCGAGATCAGGTCGCCGGTGGCCGACAGGGTGATGCCCAGCGCCACCAGCCGGCCGACAACCCGGTCCGGAGCCGCCCGCGAGGAGCCGATCCAGGCGGCGACCGACGCTCCCATCCCGACGGCTAGATAGCTCCACTCGCCGATGAGGCCGTCCGGGGGCTGGAAGGCGTGCAGCCCGATGACGGCAAGGGCGATTCCCAGCCACAGCCACGCCTGCCAGGACCACGCGGCATGGCGGAGGACGGCTCGCCGCGGCGAGTCGCCGATGAGCGCGCGCCCGCGCATGGGCCTCCTACCCCTTGAGTACTGCTGTTGAGAGGTTCGACATGTCCTCCTGTCCCCTTGAGCCGCACGCGTGACTGAGCGTGACCCCGACGCGGTCCGGAACCCCTCGTACCGCTGGTGGTTCGCAAGGTCAGGCCGCTCCGTGCCTCCGGCGCAGCTCCGCCGCGACGACCAGGTCCTGCCAGGCCATGCCCACGCTCTTGTAGACGCGCGGACGCGCGAAATCGACGTGCGCACGGCCGGTGACGATGTCGTCGATCGTGAGGAGGCTTTCGGCGGCGAGGACTCCCTCCGCGATCGCCTGAATCACGTCGCCGGCTTCCCGCAGGGCAGTCGAGACGTCCTCGACCACGACGCTGGCCCGTCCGAGCAGGTCGGCGTCGAGCTCCCGACGCTCCGGCTGGTAGGCGCCGACCGCCACGACGCAGGCGCGGTCCGGGATCAGCCGACCGTCGAACAGGGGCTGGCCCGAGTTGGTGGCGCAGACGACCACGTCGGCGTCGGCCACGGCATCGGTTGTGCCGAGCGAGGCGGCCACCCCGGTCCCGGCGAGCCGGTCGACGAAGGACTGCGCGCGGGTGCCGTCGCGCCCCACGACGACGACCTCGGTGATGGGGCGGACGGCGCGCAGGGCCGCGACGTGACCCCACGCCTGGGGACCCGTGCCGACTACCACGAGCCGGCAGGCGCCCTCTGCCGCGAGGTGCCGGACGGCGACTGCCGACATCGCCGGTGTGCGCAGCGAGGTGATCGCGCTGCCGTCCAGGAGCGCCACGGGCGAGAGGGTCTCGGCGTCCAGGAGCACGTAGATGCCCTGGATGCTCGGCAGTCCACGTTCGGCGTTGCCCGGGGCGATGGAGACGATCTTGACGCCCGACCAGCCGGCGATCTCGGCCGGCATCAGCAACAGCTGGCCGTGCTGCGTGTCGACCCCATCGCGAGGCGGATCAGCGGACGGGTCGAGGCCACCGATCAGGGCTGCCTCGAGCGCGTCGATCGCCCCCGACATCGGGAGCAGCCCGGTCACGGTCTCCGCATCGATCCACAGC
>Ga0105245_10004644_pt1 | contig 12134 bp, 10 predicted proteins | sample KBSM54metaG_FD_81523 | JGI IMG/M metagenome (GOLD analysis project Ga0105245, IMG submission 81523) | Miscanthus rhizosphere microbial communities from Kellogg Biological Station, Michigan, USA - KBS M5-4 metaG | ecosystem: Host-associated > Plants > Roots > Rhizosphere > Soil | place...
CGGCGCCGTCTTCAGGTCCTCCGGCGCCTGGCCCTTGGGCGTGCCGCCGGCACCCGGTTTGGCGGGTTTGCGCAGCGGCGGCGGGACGACGGCGTCCGGGATCTTGGGCACGGGGATTTTCGGCATCAGGGCGGTGGGAAGGTAGAGGGTCGCGGCGGGTAGAGGTATTCCCAGATCCCGCCGGTGAACTCGCCGGGGTCGCGGGCGCGGACCGGTTCCATCTGGTTGGTGACGCTGTAGCGGGGGCCGAGCTCGACCTGTTCGTTGCGGACCCGGGTCTGGAACTGGTCGAGCGGGCGCACCGGCGGGCCGCCGATCCGCTTGCCCTGGAAGTCGTAGACGCCGCCGTGGCAGGGGCAGATGAAGTTGCCGGCGGCCTCGACGAAGCGAACCGGGCAGCCGAGATGGGCGCAGCGGTTGGAGACGGCGACGAACTTGCCGGCTTCTTCGCCCAGTTCCTCGGAGCTCTTGCGCACGTATGCGGTGGTCTTGCCGGCATCGCCGATTCCCTCGGTTTCGGTGAAGACGACCTGGCGGTAGGTGTCTTCGACAAAGTCGGAGACCGGCCTGACCGCCTCCCAGCGCTCCTTGCCGCGGTGGAAGATCGGCGCGACCGCGAAGCCAACGGCAGGGAGCACGATGGCCGCCCCGGCAACTCCGCCCAGCGCCTGGGCGCCGATCGTGAAGACGCGACGGCGCGTCATCGACTCCCCCTCGAAATAGCCGGGAGGGTCGGGCTTAGCCCGCTCCTGAATGGGCGCCTCCTCGGCCCCGTTTACCTTGTTCGCGTCGTCTGCCACAGGTCGGTTCGCGTAGGGCGACCAAGTCTATTGCTTGGAGGGTGTGATCTGCGTCACAGATGCCCATTCTTTTGCCGAGGCGGGGGGAGAGTTCGACAGGTCTGGCTCCTTGACCTCCTATGAGGAGATCGCGGGGCGCAGGGGGAGTGATCGTCGGCTTCGGTCTTGTCGCGGCCTGTGCCATTGCTCTCGTCTTGCTCGTCAAGGGCCTCTATCCGGCCGATCTCCCCGAAAGCCGGAGCCCCGACTTCGTCGACAACATCTTCGACAATCGAGGAGTCCTCTGGGCGGCCCGCCTGCTGCTGGTATCTGCTGCGGGTGTCCTGGCCTTCGGCGGCATCTTCATCGTCGTCTCAATCGGGATCCGGATGAAGAACGGGGAGTGGCTACGTCGAGCTGGGCCTTTCGAGATCTCGGAAGGACCGCTGCACGAGACGGAGGATGAGACGGACTTTTGGCGTCGAGCTGCTCTGGCGAGTCGAGAGGAAATCGATGTCCTACGAGACGACCTTCGGCGATCAGAAGAACTGTTGAGGGGTATTTGAAATGGTGGTTAGCAGGCTTTTGTCTGCGCTATTCTGAGGCTGTCGCATCATGACGAGAGAGGAATTGGACAAGAAGATCGATCGCCGACTGGCGGAGAGCCGTGCCGCGATCGAGAAGGCTGACGCCTTTTCCCGATGGTTCGATCGAGAAGCGCCGATCCACGAAGTCAGGACGGAGCGAGCTTTCCGAGAATTGCGCGAATCCCTGCGGCGTCGGTAGCCGTTGAAGCGCTAGTGCCGGTCGGTGGCGATCTGCTCCGCCGCGCTGCGCCAGAGTTTCGGGATCGACCCGGTGTCCCCTTCGGCCTGGAGGCGGGCGCAGACGCTGATCAGATCGGAGAGGATGGCGACGGCACGGGTGTCTTCGAGGGCAGCGAGGCGGTCGAGGCCGAGGGCGTAGAGGTAGTCGCCGGCGAGGAGGGCGAGGTCGGAGTCGTGGCCGGCGAGGAGGCGGGGCTGCTCGTAATGGAGGAGGTAGCCCTCGCGGACCGCCTCGACGACGAGGGCGTACTCGGCGGGCGCCGCGGCGCTGGCGGGACCGGCGGCGGCGATTTCGCCCAGCTGCGGCGGCTCGGCGGGGTCGACCACATATGGGGTGATCGGCGTGTCCTCCGCGCGGAGCTGATCGGCGAGAGCTTGGAGCGCGTCGCTGGGCGATCGAGTGGTCATCTCGACAGTCATGGTGCGTCGAATCGACCGCTCGTCATCGCAGTGCCTCGTCGAGGGACTCGGCGGCGGCTTCCAAGGTCTGGTCGATCGTCGCCTCGTCGTGGGCGAGGGAGACGAACCACGCCTCGTACTGGGCCGGCGGCGGGTAGACGCCGCGCTCGAGCATTGCTCGGCAGAAGGCGGCGTGGGCGTCGGTGTCGCAGGCGGTCGCGGTGGCGAAGTCGGTGACCGGGACCTCGCTGAAGAAGAGCGTCACCAGGCCGGGGGCCGAGGCGACCTGCAGCGGCCGCTCCGCCGCCAGCTGCTCGAAGCCGCGGGCGAGACGGTCGGTCAGCTCCCCCAGCCGTTCGTAGGCGGCGGCGTCGAGCTGCTCCAGCGTCGCCAGTCCGGCCGCGACCGCGAGCGGGTTCCCCGACAGCGTTCCCGCTTGGTAGACGTCGCCGGCCGGGGCGATTCGTTCCATGTGCTCGCGCGGCCCGGCGTAGGCCGCAGCCGGCAGGCCGCCGCCGAGCACCTTGCCCATCACCGTCAGGTCGGGTTCGACCTCGAACAGTTCCTGGGCGCCGCCGCGGGCGACGCGGAAGCCGGTGATCACCTCGTCGAAGACCAGCAGCGCCCCCGCCTCGCGGGTTGCCTCGCGGAGGAACTCCAGAAAACCCTCGGCCGGTGGGACCACGCCCATGTTCGCCGCGATCGGCTCGGCCAGCAGCGCCGCCACCTCGTGCTCCCGCAACGCCCGGCTCACCGCCTCGCGGTCGTTCCACGGCACCACCACGGTCGCCGCCGCCTGCGCCGGCAGCACGCCGGGGCTGCCCGGCACGCCCAGCGTCGCCAAACCCGAGCCGGCGTCGGCGAGCAGGCCGTCGGAGTGGCCGTGGTAGGCGCCGGCGAACTTGACCACGACCTCGCGGCCGGTCACCGCCCGCGCCAGCCGCACCGCGCTCATCGCCGCCTCGGTGCCGGAGCTGGTCATCCGCACCATCTCCACCGAGGGCACCCGCGCCGCCACCTCCTCGGCGAGCTGGACCTCCGCCAGGGTCGCCGCCCCGAAGCTGGTCCCGCGCTTGGCCGCTTCGATCACCGCCGCGACGACCGCCGGCTCCGCGTGGCCGAGGATCATCGGCCCCCAGGAGCCGACCCAATCGAGGTAGCGATTGCCCTCGACGTCGAACAGCCAGCAGCCTTCGCCGCGTTCGACGAAGATCGGGTCGCGGCCGATCTGCCGCATCGCCCGGACCGGCGAGTTGACACCGCCGGGGAGGACCTTCAGAGCGCGCTCGAACTGAGCCGCGCCGGCAGGCAGTTGGCCTGACGGCGCGTCTTTATGAATGCTCGGCCTCCCAGCGGGCGTAGTCCTCGGTGAAGTAGTGGAGGCGGATCTTCTTGTACTCGGTCGAGGAGTAGAGGGTGGCGCGGTCGTCCGGCCCCATCCCGCACTCCGCGGCGATCGCGTCGAGGACCGCGTCGCACTCCTCTTTCGAGCGGCCGTGGGCCATCGTGAAGACGCTGTAGGGCCAGTCCTCGTAGGTCGGCCGCTGGTAGCAGTGCGAGATGCCGCGGAAGGAGGCCATGCGACCGCCGACCTCCATGATCTGGTCCTCCGGCACCTTCCAGACGCCCATGCCGTTGGCCGAGAAGCCGGCGCGGCGGTGGTAGAGGATCGCCGCCACCCGGCGCAGGATCTTGCGGTCGACCATGCCGCGCAGGCGGTCGAGCAGCTCCTCGGTCGAGATCCCGAGCTCGGCCGCGGCCGCGTCGTACGGACACGCGACCGCCTCCATCGGCCCCTGCAGGGCCTTGATCAGGGCGATGTCGTCCTCGTCGTAGGGCTGCGGTTCGAGCTCGCGCGGGGGCGCCGCCTCGACCGGCGCGGCGAGCGCGTCGGTCCCCTTCTCCATCTCCAGGTTCATGTTGATTTTGAACAGGGTCAGGGTCGGCAGTTCCCGCATCGACTCCGCCCCGGTCTCCTCCATCAGCGCTTCCAGCGTCCCCTTGAGGCCGAGCTCGGAGTCGGGCGGGGTGGCGATCGTGAACCAGAGGTTGAAGTCGTGGGTGCGCAGGTAGTTGTGGGAGACGCCGGGGTGGGCGTTGACGATCCGCGCCGCCCGCTGCGGGTTCTCGCTGTCGACTTTGGCCGCCACCAGCATCGACTCGTAGCCGAGCGCGCGGGTGTCGAAGATCGGCGTGATCTCGCGGATGATCCGGCCGTCGAGCAGGCGCTGGGTGCGGGCGAGGACGTCGTCGAGCTCGAGCTCCGCCTCGGAGGCGACGAGCGCGAACGGCTCGGGGTCGAGCGGAAAGTTCGACTGCAGCAGGTTCATCAGCCGCTTGTCGGTCTCGTCGAGCGGGATCGCGGAGCCGTCCTTGCGGCTGCGCGCCTTCGACTGCGGCACTTTCACCGAAGCCATGCGGCTGCCTCCTTCGCGTAGTAGGTGACGATCGCGTCGGCGCCGGCGCGGCGGATCGAGGTCAGCGCCTCGACCACGGCGGCGCGCTCGTCGAGCCAGCCGTTGGCGGCGGCCGCCTTCAGCATCGAGTACTCGCCGGAGACGTGGTAGGCGGCGACAGGGGCGCCGGTCGCCTCTTTCACCCGCCGCACGACGTCGAGGTAGGGCAGCGCCGGCTTCACCATCAGCATGTCGGCGCCCTCGTCGAGGTCGAGTTCGGCCTCGCGCACCGCTTCGGCGGCGTTGGCGGGGTCCATCTGGTAGGCGCGGCGGTCGCCGAATTCCGGCGTCGACTCGGCGGCGTCGCGGAAGGGGCCGTAGTAGGCGGAGGCGTACTTGGCGCTGTAGGCGACGATCGGGACGTTGGGGTGGCCCTCCTCGTCGAGCTGGTAGCGGATCGAGCCGATCCGGCCGTCCATCATGTCGCTGGGCGCGACCGCGTCGGCGCCGGCCTCGGCGTGGGAGATCGCGGTTTTCGCCAGCAGCTCGACGGTGAGGTCGTTGTCGACTTCGCGGCTGCCCTCGCGCATCACTCCGCAGTGGCCGTGGGTCGTGTACTCGCAGAGGCAGACGTCGGTCATCACCACCAGATCCGGGTGCGCCTCCTTCAGCGCCCGCACCGCCATCTGCACGACGCCCTCGTCGTCGTAGGCACCGGAGCCGACTTCGTCCTTGGCCGCGGGGACGCCGAACAGCATCAGGGCGCCGATCCCGGCCGCGGCGATCTCCCCCGCCTCCTCGACCAGGTTGTTGATCGAGAAACGCTCGATCCCCGGCATCGAGGGCACCTCCTCGCGCACGCCCTCCCCCGCCACGACGAACGCGGGCTGGATCAAATGCGCTGGGGAAAGCTCCGTCTCCCGAACGAGTCCGCGGAGAGTGTCGGTCCGGCGCATGCGGCGCATGCGCGTAGAGGGGAAAGCCATATAGGCCGAGTTTACGAAAGGGCTCTGGGAGGGACGGGGATGTCCCCTACCGGACGCGCTCGCTTCGCTCGCTTTGGGAGTGTCCGTACGGGGACATCCCCGTCCCAGCACGAGCGTCAGTAGCGTTTCGCGCGTGCGAGCTGCGGGGATCGTCAAGCGCTACGGAGAAAGAGAAGCGCTGCGGGGAGTTTCGCTCCAAGCTGCCGCCGGGGAGTTGGTGGCGGTCATCGGGCCCAACGGCGCAGGCAAGACGACGTTGCTCTCGATCCTCGCGGGGATCGCGAGACCGGACGAGGGGAAGGTGGACTCGCCCAACGGCGAGGTCGGCTGGGTGCCGCAGCAGGCGGCGCTCTACCGGCGGCTGACGGTGGAGGAGAACCTGCTGCTGTTCGCGCGGCTGGAGGGGCACGAAGACCCGCACGCCTCGGTCGAGGAGATGCTCGACCTGACCGGGTTGCGCGAGCGCCGCGGCGAGATCGTCGCCCGTCTCTCCGGCGGCAACCAGCAGCGGATCAACATCGCGATCGGCCTGCTCTCGCGCCCGGCGGTGCTGCTCCTCGACGAGCCGAGCGTCGGCCTCGACCCGCGCCAGCGCGCCCGCCTCTGGGAGTTCGTCTCCGCCCTCGCCGGCCGCGGCACCACCGTCATCTTCTCCACCCACGACATCCAGGAGGCGGAGCGCTACGGCGGCCGCATGCTCGTCCTCGCCGACGGCGAGGCGCTTTTCGACGGCCCGCCCGAGGGCCTGCGCGAGGCGGTCCGCACCGAGGCGCCCGAGGCCGCCGACCGCGACTTCGAGACCGCCTTCGTCGCCTACCTCCACCACCGGGGGCACTGATGAGAGGCGTGCGCTGGCTGCTGCTGAAGGACCTGCAGATCCTGCGTCGCTCGCCGCTGCAGGCGGTGCTGCTGGTCGCCTACCCGATCCTGATCGCGGTCCTGGTCGGCTTCGCGATCTCGCGCGGGCCGGAAAAGCCGCGGGTCGCCTTCCTGAACGAAGTGCCGGCGGAGACGCGGATCACCGTCGGCGGCGCCCAGCTGCCCTCGGCCAACGTCAAGGGGCGGATCTGCAAGCGGGTCGAGTGCGTCTTCGTCGCCGATCGAAACGAAGCGGAGGCAAAGGTGAAGTCGGGGGACGTGCTGGCGGCGCTGGTCCTCCCCGCCAACCTCGTCAACAAGATCAACTCGCTCTCGACCCTGACCCCGGGGGTGCCGGAAGTCGAAGTCCTCGTCAACGAGGAAAACGCGGTCAAGGCGGAACTCGTCGACGACCGGATCACGAGCCTGCTGGCGCAGGCGAACCTGGCGGTGGCGCGGCGGATCGGCTCCGAAGGCGGGCGTTACCTGAACCTGATCGTCAACGGCGGCGAGTTCAAGGCGCTCGGCGGCAGCTTCCACATCCTCGGCCTGCGGACCAGCGCCCGGATCCTCGAAGCGGTGACGCCGGCGCTGCCGAAGGGGCTGCAGCCGTCGCTGAAGGAAGTGACCAACTTCGCCACCCAGGCGCGCGACAACCTCAACGTCGCCAAGCCGCTGATCGCCCGCCTGGCCCAGCCGATCAAGGTCGACAAGGTCGTGGTCGGCGGCGAGAGCCCGCCGCTGGAAATCTTCGCGATCGCGGTCGCGGCGACCTTCACCCTCGCCTTCGTCGTCGTCCTCCTGGTGGCCGGGTCGCTGGCGCTGGAGCGGGAGGAGAACGCCTTCCCGCGGCTGACCCGCGGACTGATCTCAACCAACGGCCTGCTCGGCGAGAAGGTGCTGCTGGGGACCGCGGTCGGGCTGGTCGTCACCCTGCTGATGCTGTTCGGGATGCAGCTCTTCGTGCCGCTGGAACTGGGCCGGTTCGGGCTCTGGCTGGCGGCGATCCTCGTCGCCGGGGCGGCGCTGGGCGCAGCCGGGGCGGCGCTCGGGGCGGCGGCGCGCGAGGTGCGGGCGGTCTCCCTGCTCGCCTTCATGGTCACCCTCCCGGTCGCCTTCCTCTCGCTGGTGCCGTCGGGCGCGGTCAGCCCCACCGTCTTCGACGCGATCCGCTACTTCACCGCGCTCTTCCCCTTCAAGCCGGCGCTGCAGGCGATCGCCGCCGCGCTCGACGAGACCGGGCCGGGGATCGGCGGCCCGCTGCTGCACCTGGCGATCCTCTTCGCTGCCTATGCCGTCATCGCCCGGGTGGCGCTGCGCCGATTCAGCGCGGTCTGAACAACGCTTCCGAGATTCGCCCCCCTATAGCGGGGTCAATCTCGGAAGGGGTTTGATCCCGCCGCGCTCGACGCACGCGTGGACGAACTCCTCCAGCGTCAGCTCCGGCTCGAGCCGCGCACGGACGCGCTCGAGCGCCGCGGGCTCGTCCAGCTCGGGCAGCGTACGGCCGGCTGAGCGCACCGCCGCCAGCGCCACCTCGCCGCCGTCGAGAGAGAGGCAGCCGTGGATGCTGCGGTAGACGGCGAGCTCCTCCACCGCCGTCCCGTCTTCGAGCCGGCAGGTGACCCCGTTCAGCGTCACCAGGTCGTAGTTGAGCTCGTAGGCGGTCAGCAGCTCCAGCTGCCCCGGGCTCGGGAAGACGACGAAGACCGGCGCGGTCGTTCCCGGACTTTCCTGCAACGTCGCCGGCACCGCTCCGTAGGGCGAGACATGGGCCGAGTAGACGACGTCGAAGCCCTCCAGCTCGGCCCGCAGCACCGGCATCTCCTCCCCAGGCAGCGCGGCGAGCTTGTAGGCCAAGGCCTCGGGTGCGGCGTTGGCGCCGTAGGCGAGCAGCGGGGTGCGCTCGCCGAGAACGAGATCGTCGGGCAGGGCCTCGGCGGTCCCCTCCCGGTAGAGGTAGGAGCGCTCGGGCGCCGCGTAGGGGTACTCCAGCGCCCGCCTCAAGATCGCCGCCATCTCTTCCGGCTTGACCACCCGAGGCAATCTCGCAGATAGGGTCAGCGCAAATGCGGGTTCTTTTCATCGGCGACGTGGTCGGGAGTCCAGGCCGGCAGGGGCTGCGGGAGACGCTGCCGCAGCTGCGCGAGCGCTACGCGCCGGACCTGGTGATCGTCAACGGCGAGAACTCGGCCGGCGGGATGGGGATCACCGAGCGCACCGCCAACGACCTCTTCGGCGCCGGCACCGACGTGATCACCACCGGCAACCACGTCTACCGCCACCGCGAGGCCTACGAGTTCCTCGACCGCGAGGAGCGGGTGCTGCGCCCGGCCAACTACCCGCAGGGGAACCCCGGCCGCGGCCACGGCGTCTTCGAGGCGGGCGGGATGAAGGTGCGGGTGATCAACCTCAGCGGCGGCGTCGGCCTCCGCGTCGCCCGCTCCCCCTTCGACGCCGTCGACTCGATCCTCGACCATCACGATGCCGACGCGACGATCGTCGACTTCCACGCCGAAGTGAGCAGCGAGAAGGTGGCGATGGGCTGGCACCTCGACGGCCGCGCCGCCGCCGTCCTCGGCACCCACACCCACGTCCCCACCGCCGACGGCCGCGTCCTCCCCGGCGGCACCGCTTTCATCTCCGACGTCGGCATGACCGGCTCCCGCGAAAGCGTCCTCGGAGTGAAGCCCGAGCAGGCGCTGCGCTCGATGATCACCCAGATGCCGACGCGGTTCGAGACCGCCACCGAGAACGTCTGGGTGATGGGCGCCGTGGTCGAGGTCAACCAGCAGGGACTGGCTGACTCGTTTGAGCAGGTGATGGTTCCTGCTCGGCCGGCGGATTAGCTTCCGGCTCGAGCGCCGTCATCGCCACGAGCAGAAGCGGGAACCACCAGACTATGTAGAGGTAGAACCAGTGGTGGAGGGTCAGCTGGAGGGCGATCAGCAACGCGGCCGAGAGGGACGCGAGCTGGATCAGGGACTTGCGTTTGGGGATGAAGGCGAAGGCGATCGAGAGGGCGCCGGTGGCGGCGAGGATCGCGATGCGGAGGGGTTCCAGCGAGGGGGCTTGGCCCCAGATGCTGAAGGGCGAGGAGCGGCCGGCCTGGGTGGCGATCGTGCGGTCGTAGAACGTCTTCAGACCGGGGTCGATCGCGGGCCAGGTCATCACTGCGACTGACACCAGGAGGAAGCCGAGGATGAACAGAAGCGCTGGGCGGCGGAGGGTGCCCTGCGCGCGGGGGCGTGCTCGAACACCCTCCGCCGAACTCAGGCCGCTCCGGTAGGTCAGGTACATCGGGGCGAGGGGGGCGGCTACGAACTTGGCCCAGGTGGCAGCGGCGAGGGTGGCGCCGCGGGCCAGAGGTCTTGCAGCTAAGACGAGCGTTGCCACCAGCAAGGCCGCCACCAGCGTGTCGTTCGAGTTGGACTCGAGGACGTAGGCGGTGTAGGGGTAGGCGGCCCAGCCGAAGGCGAGGGTCGCGGCGAGGCGCTGGCCCTCGGGGCCGGGTCGGATCCGGATCCCGAGCAGGAGCAGGAGGACGAAGGTGGCGACGTCGAAGACGACCGAGGCGGCATGGGCCGCGGGCAGGTCGTCCCAGCTTCCCGACCAGGGCCAGACCCGCTCGAAGGGGACGTAGGCCAGGTAGTTGACCGGGCCGTAGGTGTCGCCCTGGGAGATGTCGGAGGGGAAGTTGGCGTAGATCGGTTCCCCGTGGGCGATCCGGTCGGCGCCGACCACGCCGGCGTAGCCGACGTCGATCGCACCCGCGTCAGCGACGTTGAGGCCGACCCGCAGGCCCATCAGGAAGAGCGCCGCGACGACCATCCACATCGCCGGCCAGACCGGCCGCAGCCCCTCTCCCCTCCCCCGCAGACCGATCCAGAGGCTGCGGGCGAGCAGGTAGAGCAGCACCGGGTAGACGAGCGGGACCGAGACGCCGATCTCGGCCCGGTTGAAGAAGAAGTGCGAGACGCCGAAGCCGAGCAGGACGACGAGGTCGAGGTTGGCGATGCGCCGCAGCCGCCGCCAGTCGACCAGGCCGAGGAGGAAGACCGCGCAGAGCGGCAGGAAGACGTAGGGCGCGTTCAGCTTGTGGCCGAAGGCGCCGGAGTAGCCGCGCGCCATCTTCCAGGCGACCTGGTAGCCGGTCCAGGACTCGAGCACCTCGCTGCTGCTGCGGTCGACGACGACCAGGGCCAGCTCCTTGCCGCCTTCGAAGTAGGCCACTTCCCAGTGCCCTTCGTTCATGTTGGCGCTGGGGCCGAGCTGCGGATGGTCGCGTTTCTCCTTAACGACATTCGGATCCTGGTTGGCGATCGCGATCGCCTTCGTCCGCGAGATCTGGATCGTGTTGTCGCGGGTATTGACATCGGCCGCCGCACCCGCCGGCCCACTCAGCGTCAGTGCCGCGACGACCGTCAGGAAGAGCGCCGCGCGCCTCACGTCCGCGCCGCCACCCCGAAGTGGTCGAGCACGACCGGGGCGACGTCGCGCAGCGCCCACTGCTCGCGCTCGTCGGCCGACTCGGGGCCGCAGCCGACGAAGAGCAGCGGCCCAAGCGAGTCGCCGGCGTGCAGCGCACCGTGGCTGCCGCCGCCGGCGTGGGAGACGCCGCCCCAGTCGACCGCCTCGAAGCCGGGCGCCAGCGAGACGACGAAGTCGCCCGAGTGCGGCGCCGCCAGCGCCGACCAGACCCGCGCCAGGGGATCGGGGTAGGTCCCGCTGCTGAGGCGGCCGTCCGCGATCGTGGCCTCGAGCGCCGCCGGGTCTCCCTCGACCTCCCAGCGCCCGCCGCGCAGGTCGCCGACGTCGCCGCCGGGACGGAAGCGCAGCGCGCAGTCTCCCCGCTCGACCACCGCCCACTCGCCGCCGGCGAACGGCATCCCCGGGCTTTCGCGCTGCAGCGGCATCCCGTCCGCCCCCTCCAGCCGGCAGACCAGATCCACCCCCTCGATAACGCCGAGGCGCGCCGCCACCTCAGCCGGCTCGGCCCGCTCGCCCTCGCCCGGCAGCAGGTAGACGTGGGCGGCGCGGCCGGTCGGGCTGACCGCCAGCTGCGCCCGCTCCGGCCGCTCCTCGGAGGGCTGCAGCACCGACCACTCCGCGCTCAGCAGCTCGGCGAGCGGCAGGCCGCGGTGGACGTCGGTCTGGGCGTGGTCGGCGAGCAGGATTACCGCGTGGGTCTCGAGGAACTCGTCGAGTCCGCCGGCCGCCTCGGCGAAGGTCGCGAAGCTGGCGTCGGCCTTGGCGATCGACTCGACGCTCGCCTCCGGCCCGTGGCGGTGGGAGTAGTTGTCGTTGTCGGGCAGGGAGAGGAGGAGGAAGTCGTAGCTGTCCTCGCGCAGCAGCTCGGCAGAGCAGCAGGCCGCGTAGCCGTCGCGGTTGCCGGGAATCGAGGTCGACTTGCAGGGCACCTCGCGGCTGGCGTAGAGGTCGCCGTAGAAGAGGTCGGTCGGGCCCCAGGTGTGGTGGTGGAACTTGAGCCGGGTCGCGTCGACCGCGCGGCGCAGCAGCCCGTCGAGCGAGACCTCGTGCCGCTGCCGGCCGCGGTAGATCAGGAACGGCGTGCAGGCGGTGCGGTTGCCGGCGTCTTCGAGGCTCTCGAACAGGGTCTCGACCTCGGGGCTGAGGTGGCCGAGGTTCATGTTGTAGACGAGGTCGTAGAGGGCGCGGAAGACCCCGAAGGCACGGGTCGCCTCCAGCGAGGAGCCGTACTCGACGTAGCGCCGCTCGAGCCGGTGGTACCAGTTCATGCCGCTGATCCAGTGCCGGTCGGCGCCGACCCCGGTGACCATCTCCGCGCTGGCGACCGGGGTCACCGAGGGGAAGCTGGAGACGCAGTCGGGGACGAGGACGCCGCGCTCGATCAGGGCGCCGAAGGTC
>Ga0105245_10004646_pt1 | contig 12133 bp, 14 predicted proteins | sample KBSM54metaG_FD_81523 | JGI IMG/M metagenome (GOLD analysis project Ga0105245, IMG submission 81523) | Miscanthus rhizosphere microbial communities from Kellogg Biological Station, Michigan, USA - KBS M5-4 metaG | ecosystem: Host-associated > Plants > Roots > Rhizosphere > Soil | place...
ACGACCTTTTCCTCGGCGCCGCTCATAAGGCTCGCCATCGCCTCGATGAAGGACGCCAGCCCGTTTGGGAATGTCAGCCCGTAGATCGCCATCACGAGTTTGAACTGGTCCTCGACCAGCAATGTGCTGGCGTGCTGCTCGTACCGCTCGTCACCGAGATGCCCGCAGCCGGCGGCGATGATCGGCCCGATCGCGTCACCGAACTGCCCGATCAGCCGCTGCGCAATGTTGTCGCCGCCACCGAGCAGCATCACGAGCTTGGGAAACCGGGCCGCGATGGATGCGATGGCGTTGCCGTGCAGGCCATGCACCTTGATACGCTGGCCGCCGGCGATCCTGACGACCTCAACCGCCGTCGACGGCGCGATATCCAACAGGTCAGCCATGTGTGTCTGTCCTCATGCTGTCGGCACTTCGTCGCGGATCGTCCAGACCCCGAATGCGCCGTTGACGTCCTTCTGCACCTCGGCCTCGATCTCGATCACGGTGAACTCGTCTTCCGCCGTGATGAAGCTGAAGTCGCCGGACGGGACGAACGACACGGTGGCCTGGAAGTCGACCTGCTGGCCGATGTCGTTGGTGCCGACGACCTTGATATCGCCGGTGAACTCGACCTTGGACATGCCGCTCAAGGTGATGTTGCCATCGGTGTCGGTGCCCTGCTCGGCGAGCGAGAAGAAGCTCAGGTTCAGCCCGGTGATCTCATCGAGCGTGAACGTGATGGTCGCGCCGGCCTGGGTGATCGCGGTGAAGTCCTTGGTCTTGACGCCCTCGCGCGACGAGAAGTGTTCAAGCTTCTCGATCGTCGGCGTGTAGACGAAGGACGGTGCGTTGCCGAGATCGGTGAAGGTCGAGGCGCCGGCCTCCTTGAACGAAACGATCCCCTTGCCGATATGGTAGTTCTGGACGTTGGGCGACGCGGGCATGGTGGTGCTCTCCTTTTAGAGTTCGTCCGGTTTCAGCGTGTACTTGAACGCAAACTGCGCACGCAGCGCGCCGTGCAGCGAGCGCATCCAGCCGACGTCAGTCTGGCAGCCGAGATAGCGGATCGCGCCGTTGCCGTGGCGCCCGGTCTTGACGATCTGCTCGTTCAACTCGGTGTCGGTTAGTACCCGCTTTATCAACTCGCGCCGCAGCGTGGTGATGTCGGACCCGGCCTCGTCGGACTGCTGCGCGATGACGATCTCCGGCGTCATGGTCACCAGTGTCGGCCGGTTCGGCGGGCGCATCGTCGCGTCGCTCGCGTCGCTGGTTTCCTCGTCGCCGTCGAACACGATCCCGGCCGGCAACTGATCCTCCGAAATGTCGACGTTGTTGCGCTGGGCCGAGCGCAGGTTCGGAATGCTGGCGACGACCTCGAGCAGCCGCGCCAGGATATCCTCGCGAACGTCAACCATCGGTCGACGCGGCCTCCTTCAACAGAAACCGCACCTCGCCGAGATCCTCGCCGTTCGGACTGCCGCGCAGTTCGTAGGAACGCACGATCCAACTGCGGCCATTGAAGCTCAGCGTAGCGTCGACATAGTCCGCGCGCGCGATCCCGTTCTCGATCAGCTCAGGGATGCGGGCGAACGCGCCCGGCCCGACGCTGCGCACCTCGGCAGATCCGGCCATCAGGCTTTTCGGCCGGGTGTCGTCGATCACCGTGATCGTCGCCTCGCCCGCAGTACCGGCCGCGACGAACATCGCCGGTACGCCCAGTTCGCCATAGACCGGGTCATAGAGCAGCGCGCTGTAGTCGACAGCCATCGATCACGCCCCGATCTCGGACAATTCGGACAGCCCGGTGGTGTCGGGCAGCGGGTCGTAGAGGGTGACGGATTGCAGAAGGTCATCTGATCCAAGAGAAATCTGAGCGGCAACAAGGTCATTCCAGTGTGTCTCCGGAACAAGCGTGCCGGCCTGCGCAGATGAACCGTTCACCGCAAACTCGGATCGCGTCGAGACAATCGTCAGGGCTGCGCAATTGATGGCAGCGACAGAGCCTTTGTTGATAATGCCAGTGACCTCGACAGGTCCGTAATCGCCCGCCCAGCTCTCGGCCTTGAACCATCGGCCGGGATCAGTCTTGGTGTAATAATATTCAAGCGCATTACTGCCGCTTTCGTTTCCGATCAGCAACAGGTCGCCGCTGCCGCTCTCGTTAACGCCAGCCCAAGTCATGCGGATCGTACAACCGGAGAACAACTGTGTCCGCAAGGACCCGATGAATGCAGGAAGCCCCAACTCACCAGCCGTGATAGAGCAGGCATATCCGTTCTCAGTAAGGCAATTCGGATTGTATGCCGAAACCGTCCCCGCACCGTCGGTGTTTGGATCGCTGCCCAACAGCGTGTCGACCGCCACCTCGCCCGTGCCCTGCACCCACGCGCGGCCCTGCGGCGAGCCGCCGACGAGATCGATGTGGATGACCGCATCAGCCGGCACCCAATCGGGGCGATCGTCAGCTCCGCCCTCTTCCTCGTGCGATATGTTGGCGCGGGCCTCTTCATTTGTCTGCCACACTGTTAGCTGACCAACGAATTTACACTCCTCGGTATCCGCTTCCCGCGCGATGCCATAGGTCGGCCAGACATTTATCCGGCCGATGTTTTTGGCTGTGATTGTCATTGAGTTTCTCTCTTGAACGCGAACGTGCCGATATCCTCGCGGCCGAGCTCGGTCTCGAAATTACTTTCCGCCGCCAGCGCAAAGCCGCACTGCTTCATCGCGAACACCAACCCGTCGCGGCTGAAGTACCAGCAGTGTTCCGCCGGCTTGTAGTGCTTGGATCGCAGCACGTGATCGACATCGCGAAACAGCGGCAGCGAGATGAACAGCCACTCGCGCACCTGGGCGAGCAGCGGCTCGAAGTCCGGAATATGCTCGAGCACGTCCCATAGCGTCATTGCCGGAACCTTCTCCAGATACGGATCGATCAGCAGCCCGCGCTGCTCGAGCCAGCGGATGCCGGCGGGATTGACGTCGTAGCCGTAGGTCGTGTGGCGTTCGCGCCGCCGCTCGACGAACGCGCCCGAGCCGATGCCGACATCGACCACCGTTCCCTGATAGTGCCAGTCGACGAACTCGCAGCGCGCCTGCATCAGCGCGCGCCCGATCGGCGTATGCGCATTGCGGTCGAAGTTGTCGAAATACTCCTGGTCGTAGGGCGCGATGCCGGCTTCGACCGGGTAATGGCCGATGCCGAGCTGCGGCCACCAGGTCAAGCGGCCATCCGCGAACCGTTGAGCCAGTGGGAAAACTGTCCGACCGGGTCGGCGATCCTCTTGTCGCAGTTGTGCAACATATTCGTGCATCGGCAGAACTTCTCCGGTATGGCGAACCCGATGCGGCTCAGATCGAGCCGCGGGTCGGTGATCCTTGCGGGCGCGTTCTGGCCGCCGTGGCCGCCCAGCACCACGAATGTCTTCACGTGCAGCGCGAGGCCGGCCGGCACGATCCAGCCGACACCGCCGACCACGATGTCGGCATCGCGCACCAGCGCGAGCAGCTCACGCACCTTCAGTTCGCCGGCGACGAAGAGGTGGTGCGCCGGCGGCAGGGTGCCGGTCGTCCATTCGTGGCCCGGCGCGAGGTCGGCGACCGCGACCACGGTGTGGGTTGCTATCAGCTCCGTCACCAGCGCGTTCACATATTCCGGCCGCGGGTTGCGCGCTTCGTTGCGCCATTCGGTTCGCACCGTCACCGGCCGCACCACCGCGATCGGCCGCTGCGATGCGATCGGCGACGGCCCCATGTCGGGCAGATCGAACAGCGCCGGATCGAACGCGACCTTCAGCGCCGACCAGCGTTGCTCGAGCGCGACGAGGATAGAGGACTTCGCCACCTCGGCGCCGTAACTGACCTTGACCTCGCGCATCGGCGGCGAGCGCGACCAGCGGTCATCCGGCTGCAGCGCCATGTTCTTGCGCTGCGTGCGCAGGATGCGCTTGCCTTGCACGAACTTGATATCGAGGTCCGCATACAGTTCCGGCCACGGCGTATCGAGCCAGACCTGGTATTGCTTCGCGGCGGCGCGCACGAACGGCCGTTGAAAGATGTTGTCGCCCAGTCCCCAGAGCCCGCGGATGAGAACCTGCTTCACGCCGCGCGGCTTTCCAGCATGTCGCGCAGATCGATCACCGGCAGCAGGTCGGCCCAGGCGGTGCCCGGCGAGGCGTTGTATGCGGCGATCTTCAGCCGCTGCAGCGACGGAATGATCGTCACCAGGTCGGCCTTCTGCTTGTCGTAGCAGCCCGGCCGGTGCGGCCAGCGGTGCGGCTTGTGGTGGTGCGTACGGCCGTCCGCGATCCTGCCATCGGCGCCGAGCCACACGATGGTGCCGCCCGGCCCGATGAGGTGCGCCGCCAGGTTGGTCGCCGCGGTCAGCGATGTCCATTTCTGCATCAGGCTGTTGTGCTCGATCGCCAATCCCGGCGGGTTGGTCTTGCGGCAAACCAGCACTTTCGCATCCGACACCAGGCGCGAGGTGGTGACCACGCGGCCGGCAAAGTTCGCGATCGCCGCGCGGTTGTCCGGCTCGTTCCACCAACGGAAATCCCCGAAGTAGAGGATATCCGCCCACGGCAGCGCATAGACGCTCGAGTTGATCGCGATGACGCGGCGCCCGCGCAGTGCCTCGAGATCCTGGCCGAGCACCGACGGCCCGCCGCCGACGATGAACACCGTCTCGCCCGGCCACTCGCGCGGGACCGACCAGAACGGGTTACGCGACATACAGCCGCCGGAATGGCCGGATCAGGTCGATCACCGGCGCCGAGAGATAGCCCGGCGAGGCCGACGAGGTCGACGAGGTGAAATAGCTGATGCGCGTGTCGCCGTGCTGCACCTCGCGGATCGACGGGTCGCGCGCGCCGGATGTCTGGCCCTCGCGCACCGCCTCGATCACCGCCTTCTGCAGCCTGGCCGGCGCCTCTTCCGGCAGATCGTAGCCGCCCGAATAGACAACCGCGACGGTGCCGGACCAGCCGCCCCACAGACGGCCGCTGGCCGGGTCGAGATCATAGTCGGCCGCGGTCGCGCCCGCGCTCGAGACCTCGAGGATCTCGGCCACCGGATAGAGCGAGAGCGTGAGCGCCTGGCGCGTCAGCATGCTCTCGTCCGGGTCGAACGTGAACGTCTCGAGCACGTCGGCACGGCCGAAACGCCGGTCGCAATATTCTGCAATGATGCGTGACTGGAACGTGATCGCGGCCTGCAGCGTCGCATCGTTGCTGTCGTCGGTGATGCCGAGCGCGAGCTTGAGGTCGGCGAGGCTGATCAGGTCCGGCCCGGCGCTGTCGGTCGCCTCGTCAAGGATCTCGAGGATCGCGTGCATTATGCGGTCGGCCCCCGTGCTGCGAACGCGATGGAACGCGCGTCCCAGATCGACGCGAGAGTGAACTCGATGTCGCCATCCGGCACGTTGCTACCGAATTTGCTCGGGTCACTGTCAATCGTCTGAGCAATGCTCGGATTGGTGTTGACGTGCGCCGCCACCATCTTGGCGTTTTCGTCACCACGAATGACGTAATACGCATAGTTGACACGCTCGGCGTGGTGCGCGGTGGCGGGATCTTCGCTCGCGACGTTCTGCGCGACCTTCAACTGGATCATCGCGACACGCCCCGCATATGTGTCATCGCGTGCCGCACGGATCTGGTTCTCCGCAGACATGGATCAGCCCTTTCCCAAGGTTTCGGCAAGCGTTAGGCCCCAACTGTATTGCGGCCCCGGCCTCGGACCTTTTGTCCCCTCCAGTGCGGCAACACGCGCCCGCAAGGCTTTCAGTTCCTGCAGGATCACAGGTACATATTTACTGTGATCGACAAACCAACGATCGGTTTCCTCGCTATAGCTGAATGGTTCCGGGTAGGTGTCCTTGGCTTCCTGCGCGAGAATACCGTAAGCACGCCTGCCCGTTTCCCTCCATGCGAAGTCATAGACATTAGTGTTGTCCACGATGCGGCCTGCATCGAACGATTTCAAATCTTCCTTCAGCCTCCCATCGGAAGTGGTATTGTATGCCACTCCGACATTGGCATTATTGGTGATCGTGCCCAGCACGGCACCACCATTTGCCCTGCTGAATACCGTAAAATTGTTGCCACCACCGCTGCTGCCGTCATCGATGGCAAATCCAAACTGACCCGTGACAAATCTCGAAGAAATGCGTGCTGGAGCCAAGGGAGCGCCATTGACAGTGAGAATACCAGAAACGCCGACCTCCCCAGCATCGCTCACCGTCGTCTGCCCGGTCGCAGAACCAACACCGTTTGGGCGAAGATAAACAGTACCTGCGCCGGTCGTAGCCAACTCCAGAGTGGTGCTTGACGATTTAAAAATCGAGCCGGTCGTGATCTGCCCAATAGAAGTCAAATTCGGCACGATAAGATCGCCGCTCATCGTGTCGCCGGCCTTCAGAACGCGCAGGTTATCGGCCGTCGCAACGAATGCCGTCGTCGCGATACTGGTATCGTTGTCGCCCGCCGTCGGTGTCGGCGCAGTCGGATTGCCGGTCAGTGCTGGCGAAGCGAGCGGCGCCTTAGCGGCGAGGTCGGTCACCAGATTGGTGACGGTGCTCTGCGCCTGCGCGCCGGTATGGTTGGCACGATCGAGGTAGTAGGCGCTGCTCTCACCGTCGAGCAGGTCGGCGTCGAGGCCCGATCCGGCACCGTCGACGGTGACCAGTTTCGCGAGAACCTGCGCCGCCGTGTCGGGACTGCCGTCGGCGCCGGCCGGTCCCTGCGGTCCGGTGGCGCCGGTCGGTCCTGTCGCACCGGTCGCACCCGTGGCGCCATCGGCACCATCAGCGCCGGGATCGCCCTGCGGTCCCGCGGGACCAACGTCACCTTGCGGGCCCGGCTCGCCTTGCGGGCCCTGCGCACCGTCCGCACCGTCCGCGCCTGCCGGACCTGGCTCGCCTTGCGGGCCCTGCGGCCCTTCTGGTCCAGGCGGGCCAGGAATGCCTTCGCCGTCAGTGCCACCGCCACCACCACCGCCCTCGCCCTTGCGCGCGAAGGCCTTGGCGATGTCGTCCCATCCGGCATTGCGCCGCGCGTAATACTTGCCGTCGCTCGGCGCCTCGGTGATCACTGCCTTGCCATGCACACGCAGCCGGCCGGCCTCGTCGAGCTCGAGCTCGTCCGGGAGCGGAAAACGGACCTGCTGGTTCACGGCAGCGTCACCGGCGTCTTGCTGGTCGGCGCCATGTCGCGGCCGGAGCGGCCGTCGCGGCCATGCTTGACCGACAGCGTCCAGTCGGCGCCGTCGCCCGGCCGCGCCGTCGTCGGCGCATTGCAGTGGTACAGCGAGCCGTTCAGCGTCACGGTATCGCCGCGCACATAGGATCGCCCCGGCTCGAACACGCCGCGATAGAGCATCAGCGGAAACACGATCGGAATATCCGTGCGCTTGTCACCGCGCGCGAACACGAACGTCACGGTGCGCTCGCCGTCGTACTGCAGCGACAGATCCTCGATCGACAGTCCGTCGCGGCCGTCGACCCGGCCAGGCGTGAGCACGACGCCGTCCGACAGCGTCAGCATCAGCTCGCCCTCGCGTGTGATGGCGGCGCCGGCTATGCCAACTCCGTCACGACCCCGCGCGCCTGTCTCACCCTGCGGCCCGATCTCGCCTTGCGGCCCTTCGCCACCGGGCCGGCCTTCGGCACCGGGCTCACCTTGCGGGCCGGGATCACCTTGCGGTCCTGGCGGGCCGGCTTCGCCTTTCTCGGGTTTGGCATGCTCAGCTCCTTTCGCCTCGAGTTCGGCGAGACGCGCGGCGAGAGGCGCTACTGCCTTGGCCACGCACTCATGAATTCCTGGTGTCAACCCACGGATCAGTGCGGCAACTTCGTTTTCCTTCATCGCATCCGTCCATTCTCCGGCATCCGATTGCCTTTCCGGATGTTCTCGATCTTGGTGAGAATTTGGAGATTGGCTTCACAATGAAGCCCGCACACGACATCGCTTTGTAACGGATAGATATGATCTACGTCGTGACGAATTCCGGTTTCGCGCGTAAGTCTGGCAGCCTCGGCATAAATCGCTCGAATTGCTTCCTGGTTCGCCCAAGATGGTATCGCTTGCAATTTGCTAGCCGTCCGCTTGGCAATGAGCGCATTGATTTTGTGCGGATTTCGTTTTGCCCATGCTGCGTAGGACGCCGCGCGCGCGTCCTTGTTTTCCTCATACCATTTGCGCCAGTAGTCGGCGCGGCGATCTTTATTGTTCTCATACCAGCCTTTGAATGCGTCCGGTGTCTTCGTTCTCCAGTCAGCACAATGCTGCATCACGCATGACGCGCACATATACGCTCGACCATCCTTAGATGCCCTTCGAACATGAAAATCGCTCAACGGTTTACATTCCCTGCATTTTCCGCATTGTTTCTGCCCGCTTGATGCAAGTGAGGATTTCTGTAGTCGTTGTTTCGTTATGCCAGGCTTGCGAGCTTCCGCGCGGCACTGTTTGCATTCGGACGAAACACCCATGCCACCACGTGCTGTCCTCTGACCCGTCGCCCGACTATCCTTGTGGAAGTCAGTTAAGGGCTTGGCTAACTGACACTTGGCGCAGGTTTTCATGCGGATTTCGCCAATAAAACTCGGCAGCTTTAGCCATCTGTTCAGCATCCAGTTCTTGGTCGTCTGGTGCTGCCGGCGGTATCGGTGCGGGCTGTGTTACAGGTCGCGTTGGTGCCCCGCGCTTAGCCAAATCGGATAGCGCCCAATTCTGTTCTTGCAAGTAAGGTGTCTCGCCGCCGTCGACCGGCTTCAGATCGAGCTTGGCGCGGCCTTCGTTCGGCGCCATCACGCCGGCGCCGACCGCAACCTGGATGGCGGCGATCTGCGTCGTCGAGTCCATGCGCAGCAGCGTGTCGGTGTCGAACTCGGTGCCCAGGCCCTCGCCCCAGCCGATGCCGAGCGCGTGGTCGAGCAGCTCCTCGATCTCCTCGATGTGCGACTGCAGCGCCTGCGAATAGTATTCGACGTTAAGCGCCTGCACGTTGTTGTAGCTCGGCAGCGCGCCGACGCCGACCTTGTAGGGCGGCACGTGATAGACGCTGCACACCACCTCGGCCGACCATTTCAGCGACTCGACCATCTGCCCCTCGACATTGGTCATCGCCATTTTCTCGTATTTCAGCCCGCCGCCGAGCACCGCGACGCGGCCGAGGTTGCCGCGGGAAAACCGCTGCTCCCATTCCTCCTTCATGCGCTTCATCTGCACTTCGTCGATCGCGTCGGGATGCGTGAGGATGCCGCCGGGCACCGAGGCGTTCTCAAACAGCAGCGCCGAGGCCTTCTGTGCGTTCAGGCCCATCATCGAGACCAGCCCGCTGGCGAACACCGGCGGCGTGCCGACCAGCGGGTGGAACAGGCAGTTGAAACGATCATGGATCATCTCGCGCGCCGGCACGACGATGTCGCCGATGCCGGCCAGGCTGTCGCTGTCGAGCCGGTAGAACACCGCGCCGTCGTCGGCGACCAGCGGATGCACCCGCGTCGGATCGAGCACGTGCAGCGCCACCACGACATTGCGCTGGTCGCGCTGCTTCAGCACGTAGGTGTTGCCGCGGCCGAGCTTGGACAACACCCAGCATTCCCAGAACTGGTTGCGCGTCTGATAGTCGTTCGGCCGGCGCAGCACCGGGCTGTAGGCCGGGTTGGTCACCTCGGACCAGATGTCGTTTGCGTCCTTCTCGGCGAGCTTGACGCGCATCTTGGCGATGTCGCGCGCGATCAGCGTCTTGCAGGCGAAGTCGGCATGAAACGACGCCGCGGTGTCGATGTTGATCTCGAGGTTGCGCTGCCAGGCGCCGGCGAACGGCTCGCGGATCAGCGGATACCACCCGCCGCTGCCGATCGGCACCGAGCTCGACGGCGGCAATGCCTTGTACTTCTCGCCGGTGAAAGGGATCGGCAAGCCGAAGATCTTCATCCGCGTTGCGCCTGCATGATCTCGTGCTGCAGCCGCGCGATGCCCCAACGGCCGTCAACCGTGACGCCGAGCCGCGCGGCCTGCGCGCGCAAGCTGTCGATGTTGCGCGGATCGAGCAGCGGCAGGTCGACCTCGGCCTCGGTCTCGGCGGCGGCCTCGGCTTTTTCCTCGGCCCACGCCGGCTCAAACTCCGGCTCGGGCTGCACCTGCTGTTGCGGCTGCGACGCCTGGTCCTCCGACGCATATGCTGCCTTGCGCGAGGCAACCAGGATGCGCGCATGCATGTCGGACGCCTCGAATTCCTCGCCGGCCTGCAGCCGGCGCGTGGCATAGCGATAGGGCTTGGTCGCGATCAGTCGTCTGGTCGGCATTCGGCAATCCTCCAAGCTCCCTGTCCCTGGCGCCACCAGGGACAGGGGCCGAAAATGAGGGCGGCGGCTGGGGGGGAAGATGTTCCGCCCTCATCAAGCCTTACGCGGTGTTCACCTCGCCGCCCCACGACACGCCGGTGAGATACGCCACCGCCGATGCGCGGCGGCGGGCCCAGTTGATGGTCTGCTCTGCCCTGATAGCAACGCTGTTGGTCTGGAACATCGAGACCAGCGACGCACCGGTCGGCGTGATGGAGTCGTGCGCCGGGTTGTCCGCCATTTCCAGCGAGGCCTCGCGGCTCATGTCGACCTGGATGCCATCATCGCGCGCAAGGAAGATATCCTTGGCGTTCACCAGCACGACGATGTCGCCGACGTGATCGCTCACGATGACCGGCATCATCTGGAACGAACCGCCGTTCAGTCCGATGCTGGGGAATTCCGGCTGGCCGAGCGGATTGACCATCATGCCGAGTGCCATCGCACTGCCGCTCGACATGATCCACGCGCCGCTCGACGGCGGGTTGTTGGCACCGGTGAACTTCGCCATCAGGCTCCGGACGTCGAGTCGGATATCGTCGGCGTCGTCGCCACTCGATGCGATCGTTTCGGCGCCGTTGGTGATCGACGCCGGCTTGATGTTGCTCGTTCCGGAATTAGCCGGATCGATGAACGTCGTGTCCTCTTCCTCGACGATCGCGGCGCGCAGCATGTCGCGCACGATCGCGTCCGACTTCGGGTTCGAGTCGCGGATGTTCTCCTCCGTCAGAACGCAGATGTTGGCGCACTTGAGTGGCCCGAGCGAAGTGCGGGTGAAGGCACCCTTGGTGAGCGGCTTGGCCTTGCCCTCGCCGGTCCAGTAGGCGGCACCGCCTTCGGTCTGCGTGATCAGTGCCTGGCGGAAACCGATCTCGCGCAGCGACGGGATATTGCCGGTGCCGAACTTGCCCAGGATGGTGCCTGCGCGAAGAAATTCGGCGAAGTCGGCCACCGCGCCGCTCTCGGCCGCGACCAGCGTAGCCGCCCAGTTTCCCGTAATCGTCGAGCCGGCCGGGACCGGTGCCTTGAAGACGGCGGCGACCTCGCTGTCGCTGCCATACATCGCTGCCGCGACGTCCTGGCGCCGCTCATGATCGAGCTTCGCCACGAGGTTGACCTTCCAGATCCGCGTCATGGCAATGCCGGGCTCGAGCTTCGGCGGCGCCTTGACTGTGATCGAGCTGCGCACCGGAACGAAGCTGCCGGCCTCCGATATCGGGACCGACCGCACCGGAACGGCACTCGCCGCCTTGATGCTCTCCATCCGGCGAAGATCCTTCAGTTCCTCGTCAATGGTTTCGATGTCGCGACTGAGCGTGTCGAACTCGTCCCTCTCGGTTTCGTTCTTCGATCGGCTCTCGGCGATCGCCGCCTGCTGGATTTCCTCCATGCGCGACGTCTTGCCGACGCGCTGGTTCTCGAATGCCGAGATCTGCTCGGCCAAGGTCCGTTGCATGTTGCCCTCCGGGCTCACTGCACGTTGTCGGGATGCCGCAGCGCCGGCGGGGTTTAGATCGAGACTGATCGGCTTGCGGCCGAGCGCGGCCCGCTGAGCAGTGTCGATGTTCTTGATCATGGTGATCGTGGCCTGTGCGTTCGCCGCGATGGTCACGGCGCTCAACTCCAGCCAGTCCCATTTGCGGAAACGAAGCCCGCGCGATTTCTCGAGCCGCTCTACCTCGATCGGCTTGAACCCGATCGAGAGGCCGGAAACGAGACCGTGCTTGATCGACTGCCACGCCTCGTCGAGGCGATCCTTCAGCCGGCCCGGCTCGGCGATCCGCGCGATCTTGGCGACGA
>Ga0105245_10004649_pt1 | contig 12129 bp, 6 predicted proteins | sample KBSM54metaG_FD_81523 | JGI IMG/M metagenome (GOLD analysis project Ga0105245, IMG submission 81523) | Miscanthus rhizosphere microbial communities from Kellogg Biological Station, Michigan, USA - KBS M5-4 metaG | ecosystem: Host-associated > Plants > Roots > Rhizosphere > Soil | place: Michigan...
CGGTGGTTTCCAATCAAACCGCTGTTCTGACGGCGACGCTGAACAGTGTGTCCACAACGTTCACGCTCTCCGCCACCGGCAACGCGCCCGCGCAGCTCAGCTCCGTGGCCTGTTTGCCCTCGACCTTAGGAAGCAACGCGTCGAGCAACTGCACCATAACCTTAAGCGCCGCCGCCACCAGCACCGCAATCGTCTCACTGGTGAGCGACAACGGATTGCTTTCGGTACCCACCAGCGTCGCCATTTTGTCCGGACAAAATAGCGCGACTTTCGCTGCCACTTCGGGAGCTGTAAGCAGCAGTCAGAACGCCACCATCACGGCCGCGATGAGCGGCATGAGCCAGCAAACCACCATCGGCCTGACAGCAGCCTCTCAGCTCACCAGCCTGAATTGTTCAACGGCCAGCGTGAGTGGGCCCGGGACCACCGCTTGCACGGTCACCATGAGTGCGGCCCCTGCCAGTGCCGTTAGCGTTACATTGTCGAGCAACAACACCAGTGTCACCGTTCCAGGCAGCGTCAATGTCGGCGCGGGACAGAGCAGCGCGGCGTTCAACGCTAGCGTCGCCTCGGTGACCTCCAACCAGGTCGCCATGCTGACGGCCACTCTCGGCGGCGTTTCGAAAAAATTCGCGGTCACCGCCACCGCTGCGGCATCGGTGCAGCTCACGTCGTTATCCTGTACACCTGCCGCGTTGACGAGTAACCTGTCGACCGCCTGCATTGTGAAATTGAGTGCCCCCGCGACGACTGCGGCAGTCGTATCGCTGCTGAGCAACAACAGCGGATTGCTTTCGGTACCCGCAAACGTCACCATCCTAGCGGACCAAAGCAGCGCCACTTTTTCGGCCAACTCCGGGTCCGTGAGCAGCAGCCAGACTGTCACCCTCACGGCGACTTTGAATGGCCAGAGCCAGACGGCTACCGTCAGTTTGGCCGCCAGTGTCAATTGCCAGGAATTCCAGACCTCTGCCGGCGGGCTCTGCATGGTGCAGGATATATTTCCCTGGGTTACTTTCGGCGGCGGCTGGGAGAGCCGTCTCAGTGCGGCAAATCTCACCAAAGGAAACGGCGGTGGAACCATCCAGTTCAGCTTTACGCTGCTACCGGCGGCGCCTACTACGGGTGGCGTTCAGAATCACATGCCCGCGTTTTTCACGGTGAATAAGAGCAAGCAATTACAGCTTGCCGAAACCGCCACCTACTCGCTCAGCCCTGGAAAATCCATCTTGCTCGATTTCCTGTCTCCGCCAGCCGGCTGCGACAGCCATGGCCAAAATTGCGGGAACACGCAAGATCTGAAGACCACTGATTATGGTTCCGTCATGGTTCAGTATGTCGCCGACAACCCGGCCTCTTTGCGAGGCATTGCCAAAGCGCAGCTAACCTTGTTGGCGAATTCGTCAATCGGAGCCTACGGCTGGCAGACCACCGAACATGAAATGTTTGCCGCCAATCTGTGGACCGCGCCAGTCTCGGTGAGCGCGAACCAGATCGCCAGTCCGCAAACCAGTCAACAGGCTTCTGCCGCCCTTGCCAATCCAGGAGCGACGCCGATCACCGTGCGCGGAACACTTTACGCCGCGAATGGCCAGACCGTAACTTTCCGCGATTTTCAAGTTCCACCGCTCGGCGCGGTCGCGATGGTGTTTTCTCAGGATCCGAGCCAGGCCTTCGGTGGTTTCGGGAACGCGATGTTCCCCGGCGGTAAGGACTTCAACGGTCTGGTTACGTTCCAAGTCGTCTCTCCGAACGGCGGTGTGGTATCCGCGATGGTGCTCCAATACGTGGGCAACGCGATGTCGAGCGTCGAAGTGAACTCGCAAGGCACAACCCCCACCGGCGCTTCGACGGTTACATCTCTCACCCGCTGCGCGGAGTTTCCGATGGCCGCCGACGGCACCTGCACCACTCAATTTACGCTCCCGTGGGTGGTTTTCGGCGCGGGTTGGGAGAGCCGCCTGAAGGCCGCCAATCCTCCCAGCGCTACCGCCGGAGCTGTGCAGTTTCGCTTCACTCTGCTTCCGGCGGCGCCCTCTACGGGCGCTTCGCCAAATCACTTGCCGGCTTATTACACGGATAGCCGCAGCGGTCAATTGCAAGTGGGCGAGAGCGCCAGTTACACCTTGAACGCAGGCCAGTCTGTGGACGTCAATTTCCTGAATCCGCCGGCCGGTTGCGATCTTCACGGTCAAAATTGCGCCGGTCAACCTGACCCCAGTGCGTTTGCAGTCGGTTCGGTACTGGTGCAGTATTCCTCCACCGATCCTTCCGCATTGAGAAGGCTCAACTATCCTCAGTTGGCGTTCTTGATACGGTCCAGTGGGGATTCGTATTCTTCCCAGATCACCGAGCAGGGAGCGCCAGCCGCCACTACGTGGACCGCACCGGTGGCCATGAGCGCGAACCAGGGTGCCGATCCTCTCAACAACTTGGCGGCTTCGGCGGCCATTGCAAATCCAGGAACGACGCCGGTCACAGTGAGAGGTACGCTTTTAGATCAGAGCGGCAATGCAGTTACTTATAGCGATTTCCAGATCCCGGCCGCCGGAGCCGTCGGCATCGTGTTCGCCTGGGATCCCAGCCTACCGCAAGGGGGATTCGGCAGCGCCGCATTCCCGCAGGGACAGGATTTCAGCGGCTGGGTCACCTTCGACGTCACCACTCCCGGTAGCAGCGGAGTGAACGTCGTGGTGCTTCAATACGTAGGCAATACGATGTCCAGCGTCAACGTGCAATCGTTGCCATAACGCTACATCCGGTAGCGGATAATTGAACTTCGTGCGTAGCACAGCCGAAATTCTATTCCGCTTAAGGCAAGAGGCGACGAACCTTCGTTGCTGGGTTTCGCCGCCGGATTTGCCGCGTGATTTTGCGGAGCCGCCGTCTCCGCTGCCCGGACTGCCCGATCTTACTGCGGCAGTCGATCGTCTGCGCGGCAGCGCCTTCGCCCAAGAGGTGGAGGCCGTCGCCGAACACGCCTTGAACGGGCGCTACGTCTTGTTCGGCGAACCTCAGGATTGGGGGATCGAGCCCGAGTGGCGCCGCGATGTCGTGTCCGGCAAAGTATCGGGCACCGCGTATTTTCGCCGAGTGCCGTATTTGAACAGCGCCCTAACCGGCGATCACAAAGTGATCTGGGAGCTGAACCGTCATCAGTACCTGGTGGCGCTGGCGCAAGCCTGGCGCTTCACAGGCCGCCGCGAGTTCCTGGACCGCATCGAAGCGCTCCTCTCCAGTTGGTACGCCGCCAATCCCCCCTGGAGCGGCATCAACTGGTGTAGCGCGCTCGAAGTCGCTTTCCGTGCGTGGTCCTGGATTTGGGTTTGGCATCTCGCAGGGCAAGCGCTCTCACCCGCCGCCCGCCGCGATTTGCTGCGCGCGCTGTATCAGCACGGGTATTATCTGCTACACAATCTGTCGTTCTATTTCTCACCCAACACGCATTTGCTGGGCGAAGCGATAGTGTTGGACGCGTTGGGCCGCCTGTTTCCCCAGTTCCCACGCAGCGCACAGTGGCGTAATTTGGGAACATCCATCGCCGCGAAGCATTTGGAATCGCAGGTGCAAAATGACGGCAGCTACTTCGAGCAATCCACCTACTATCACGTGTATGCGCTCGATATGTTTCTAGCCCACTACCTGCTCGCCCACGGGCCCATCCCTGAGAAGGTAGCTCGCATGGCCCAGTTTTTGCATGCCCTGCTGGGTCCGCAGCGCGAAATCCCGTTCCTGGGCGATGACGACGGCGGGCGCTTCTTTCATCCGTATGGAGCAGGCCCGCAATTCGGGCGCGCCACGCTCGCCACATGTGCCGTGCTGTTCCGGCGCCCCGAGTGGGCGGGCGCCGCCGCCGATCATCAGCAGCAGGCCGCGTGGTGGATCGGCGAATCCGCGCTGCAGGGTGCAGACTACGGCGTGCCTCCCGCCACGGCGTTCTTTCCCGATACCGGCCTGTGGATCGTCACGCGCGGCAATTTGCATCTGATCGCGGACGCCGGCCCCTTCGGACGCGGCTCGGGCGGTCACAGCCACTCCGACACTCTCAGCCTAGTGCTGCGAATCGGCGTCGAAGAGCTGCTGGTCGATTCCGGAACCTACAGCTACCTGGGTAACCCCGCGTCCCGCGAGCGCTTCCGCTCGAGCGCCGCGCACAACACGCTTCGCGCCGGTGGCTTCGACCAGGCAACCTCGGCCGGGCCGTTTCGATGGACAGATAAACCCACGGTGCGCGTCATCGAGCGAGGTGAGCACGTCCTGGAAGCCGAATGCGTCGCACGCGCCTTCACCCACCGCCGCCGCTTCGAATTGGGCACGGACTGCCTCGTCATCACCGACTCCATCGAAGGCCCCCCGCCCATCGAACAGTTCTGGCATTTCGGTGTGAACACAGGACTCGTCGCGCCCGGAAAATACCGCATCGGGTCCTCGGCGGAGCTGCTTATCCCCACCGGCGCCGAGGCACGGCTCGAGCCCGGTTGGCGTTCAAAAATGTATGGACAGCACGAACCTGCACAGGAGCTCCGCGTAACGCTCTGCGGGGCCGGATCCTACGTCACCAGGATCTACTTCACATCCAACTGATCGAACAAGAAGGAAAACACATCCGCGTCCTGTTCGATGCGCTCGTTCAACGCGGTGCCGATTCCATGTCCTGAAGTGGAACTGGTGCGCAACAGAATCGGCCGATCCGAATGCGTCGCCGCCTGTAGTCGCGCCGTCATCTTGCGCGAATTCATAGGGTCGACACGCCCGTCGTTGGCGCCAGTCAAGAACAGCACCGAAGGATAATCAGTACCATCCTTTACATGATGGTAAGGCGAGTAGGCGTAGAGCGCCTGGAACTGGTCCTTCTCCTTAACAGTGCCAAACTCGGTCACGTTGAAGACGCCGTTAGGGAAAGTCTCGACGCGCAACATATCGTAGATGCCTACGTGCGAAACCACCGCCCGAAAAAGTTCCGGCCGCTGCGTCAGCGCGGCGCCCATCAGTAAACCTCCATTGCTGCCACCTTCAATCGCCAGCTTCTCCGCACTGGTGTACTTAGTCTTAATCAGCGACTCAGCGCAAGCAATGAAGTCGTCAAAAACATTCTGCTTGCTGGTGAGGCGCCCCTGCTCATGCCAAGTCTCGCCGAACTCAGCTCCGCCGCGCAGATTGGCGACGACCCACACGCCCCCGTGATCCAGCCACAACCGGCGGCGCAGCGAAAAGTTAGGCCGCTGGCTGATGCCGTAGCCGCCATAGGCGGTGAGCAGCGTCGGATTCTTGCCGTCGAGCTTAGTGCCCTTGCGGCGCAGGATCGTCATCGGTACGCGCGTGCCGTCCTTCGACATGGCAGTCTGGCGGATCACCTCGATGTCGCTAAAATCCGCGGGAGCGGTCTGGAACATGGCGGTCTTTTTAACCTGCCCGTTCGCGGGATCGTAACGATACCAGGCCGAAGGCTCGACGTAACTTTCGTTTTGGAACAGAAGCTGGTTGCCGCTTAGAGCCACCAGTTGGCCGACCGACGAAACCTGCGGGATGTCGATAGGTTTGTCTGCCTTACCCGCCTCCACGTCAAATAGTTTCGCGGGCCCGCCAGCCATGTAGCGCACGTATAAGTGGGAACCTGCCTGCACGAAACCGTCGATCGATGAACGCGTCGCGGTCAGCACCGTTTTCGCGTTGGCGACGGAGAACGCCGGCGGCGCGAGCGCCAGCAGTTTACCCATAGGAGCATCCTTGCGCGACAAAAGATACAGCGTCCCGTCAGGCCCGAAGACCTCTTGCGAAGTATGATCGGCGAAGCGAGTGATTTGGTGCCACTGCCCGTCAGGCAACAGCATGAAGTGCAGAAACTCGCCGCCATCCCCATTGGCCACGCGCGCGAGGACATACTTGCCGTCATCCGAAGAGCGCAGCTCGACTTCGGCGATCCGCGGGAATTGTTTCCCAGCCGCGTAATCGTCTTGTGCCGTAGCTGTGCCTAAGCGGTGAAAGTAAACCTGCTGGTAGAAATTCGAGTCGGCCACAGGCCGCTCGCCCGCGCGCGGATAGCGCGTATACCAGAAACCAGTGCCGTCGCGATTCCAAGCCACACTGCCGCCCGCCGTAGCGCCGTTGACGCGCGGAACCAGATCGGAGCGCTGGTTGCCCGTCGCAACTTCAAACACCGAAACCGACCCATCTTCCGTGCCGCCCTTTGAAAGCGAGACAGCCACCAGCTTGCCGTCGAGCGACGGTTCATAGAAGTCGATGGTGGTGGACCCGCTCGGGTCGAGCAAGTTGGGATCAACCACCGTGCGCGCGGAATCGGGATCGTCAGGAGAGGCCAGCGCCACCAGGTAAGCCTGCCTTTTAGGCGGTTGGGTCTTGAGCGCGAAGAGCAAGCCACCACGCGAGATGAGCCCCGAAAAGCGAATCGACGAGCTGCTGTTTAGTTGGTTGAGCCGGTCGACCAGCGGCGCGCGGTTCGCCAGGCGATCCAGATACGCGCGAGTGCGAGCGTTTTCCTGATCGCTCCACTTGCGGACCTCCGTATCAGCGGATGGTTCGAGCCAGCGATAGTCATCGACAACTTGCACGCCCTGGTAGTCGTCCGTAACCGGCTTCTTGGGCGTTTGCGGAATGGCTGGCAAGTCATCGGTTGCGACGCACAAAGTAGCGGCAGCCAGAAATAAAGCGACAGAACGATACCGCATAAGAAGCTTACCCTCGCTGGTAGAATTCGCGGATCAGCGCCGCGACCGTCGTGATCTCCTCCTCGGTCAGCTCGGCGAAGATGGGCAGCGCCAGAACTTCCTTGGCCAGTTGCTCGCTCACCGGGAAGTCGCCTGCTTTATACCCGTAGCTCGCCAGCGCCGGTTGCAAGTGCAGCGGAAGAGGATAGTAAATTTCAGTGCCGACGCCGGACTCAGCGAGGAAAGCGCGCAACTCATCCCGCCGCTGGCAGCGGATCACGAATTGATTAAACACATGATTGGTCTGGTACGGCTCCGCTGCGGGCGTGATCACCACACTCGACAAGGCCTCGCGATAGAGCGCGGCGTTCCGTTGGCGCGCGCCATTCCAGTCATTGAGATGATCCAGTTTGACGTCCAGCACGGCCGCCTGCAGCGCGTCCAGCCGCGAATTCATCCCAGGCCACTGATGAACGTACTTCTCAAACGATCCGTGAATGCGGAGCGCCTTCAATTTGCGCGCCAACTCTGCATCGTTGGTCGTGAGCATGCCGACATCGCCAAACCCACCCAAGTTTTTGGTGGGGAAAAAACTGAAGCAACCGAGCGTTCCGATGTTGCCGGCACGCTTATCCTGCCATTCAGCTCCAACGGCTTGCGCGGCGTCTTCAATCACCGCAATGCCGCGATCCATTATGGCGCCCATGTCCGCACAGCCCCCATAGAGGTGCACCGGCAGAATCGCTTTGACGTGTGGATGCTCCGCAAGCGCTTTATCGAGCTGCCGAATGTCCATATTGAACGAGCCAGGTTCTACGTCTACAAAGACCGGCCGCGCACCCGAGCTCATGATGGCGCCGGCAGTGGCAAAGAACGTAAACGGTACCGTCAAGACTTCGTCGCCGGGTCCAATGTCCAACGCCATCAAAGCCAATTCCAGCGCATCCGTGCCGGAGGCGCAGCCAATCGCGAACCGCGCGCCGCAATACTCGGCGAAGCGCCGCTCGAAATGCTCGACGCCCGCTCCCAGGATGAAACGCTGCGATTCGATCACGCCCGTAATCGCCGCCTGGATCGGTTCGCGCAAAGGCTGGTATTGGCGCGTCAGATCGAGCAAAGGGATGGCGCGGAGGCCGGCCTTGGTTGCCATGCCTCCAGTCTAATCCGTGTAGTGACCCTGTAACCAATTCCAGCGGATCCGCAGCAGATCGAGAAAGGACGCGACCCCTTGCGTCAGACCCACCTTGGTTCCTTCCACGTTATTCCAGCGCACCGGGACTTCGATAGTCGGAATCCCCAGCGTGTGCGCCACGAACAAATCTTCCACGTCGAAACTGAAGCCATCCAATCTTTGCAGCGGAAACACGCGGCGCGCAGCGTCGCGGCGGAAGAGTTTGAAGCCGCACTGCGTATCGGCGAAGGGCAGGCCGGTAATCAGGCGCATGATGCGGTTGAAAACGATGCCGGACATCTCGCGCCACTGGCTTTGGTGCACACCGATGAGTGTCCGGTCGAGGGCGCGGGACCCGATCGCGATCGCGGCGCCCTTCTCCTCCGCGGCGTCGAGCAACTTGGGAAGTTCGTCGATCGGCGCGGAAAGATCGGCGTCCGAAAATAGAATCCAATCCCCTTGCGCCTGCAGCATTCCGTGACGGATGGCGAAGCCCTTACCGCGGTTGCCAGGATTTTGCAGCAGCACCAGGCGAGGTTCCTTGGCCGCGCGGCTCTCGACCACCGCCGCAGTCGAGTCGGTTGACCCGTCGTCGACAACCAGCACCTCGGCAGCACGGTAAGGCGAGGCGTCCAGCCAAGTGAAAATGACGTCGAGGGTCGCGGGGAGACGGCGCTCTTCGTTGTACGCGGGGATGACGATCGAGAGCGTCAACGGTCCATTATAGCGGGCCGCTCACGCTATAGTGGCAACAGTAACTCGAATGGATCGGCTCCCCTTTCGCGCCACGCCGCTGGCCTCACCATACGAAGGAATTGGCAAACTGCCAGTGGTAATTCTGCTGGATAACGTGCGTAGCATGTATAACGTCGGATCGTTCTTTCGCACCGCCGACGCCGCAGCCGCCGAAAAACTTCTACTGACCGGGATCACGGCCTGTCCTCCGCAGCCGGCGATTCGCAAGACGGCGCTGGGCGCCGAAGAAACCGTCCGCTGGGAACACGCGCTCGATCCCCTGCCCCTGCTCGACCAGCTCCGTGAACAGAATTACCAGATTGCCGCCATCGAAACCACGCCGCATGCGGTGGATTTATTCGATTGGCAACCCGCCTTCCCGGTGTGCATTGTTTTCGGACACGAAGTCGACGGCATCCGCCCGGAAGTAGGCACGCGCTGCGACGTGCATATCCGCATCCCCATGCTGGGCAGTAAACACTCCCTGAACGTGGCGACGGCGGGCGGCGTTGTGTTATTTGAATTGTTGCGAAAGTATCAAGCAAGAAGGGGGGCGCGAACGTAGTGGACCGCTACACGCAAGGTACTCTGGTCACGGCAAACGCGCGCCTAAGCCGCCAGTTGCGCCGCGATTACGACACCGCTCGCCGCCGGCAAGACGTGCGGATCTGGGAGACCCCGGACATCCTTCCGCGCGCCGCCTGGCTCGCGCGCGCCTGGCAGGAGTGCGCGTATCGCGATCCGTTCCACACTCCGGTTTTACTGAATGCCCTGCAGGAAGAAGCTCTGTGGGAACAAACCATCGCAGCATCGGATGGCGCTAGCGTTCTGCTCGATCTGCCGGCGACCGTCTCAGCGGCTGCGCAGGCCTGGAGTCTAGTGCGCGCGTGGGAAGCGCCCTGCGACGTCGTGGAGTTTCGTGCCCTGCGCGATACCGAAGAATTCCTGGAATGGATGCTTGCGGTGGAGCGTAAGCTGCACGAAAACGATTGGATCACGGCGAGCCAGCTCCCGCCCGCGCTGCTCGATCGAGTGACAGCCGGAACACTGACTCCCAACGCTCTCTTTCATGCGGGTTTCGACGAACTCGCTCCCGCGGACCGGCGTCTATTCGAAGCTTGCCGCGCACAGCCTTGGCCCATCGCGCCTGTTGCACAGCCGCGGCAGCGCTATCGCGTCGGACTCCGCGATTCCTCCGAAGAATTGATCCAAGCCGCTGCTTGGGCGCGACGGAAACTCGAAGCCCAGCCCGACGCACGCATCGGAATCGTGGTGCGCGGGCTCGCTGGGCTCGTTGCGTCGACCGAACGAATCTTCGACGACACCTTTCATCCCGGCCTGGACTTCGCGCGGCCCGGCCTCAGCGCAGCGTTCCACATCTCCGCCGGCGTGCCCTCCGCCGACGCACCTATGATTGCCGTTGCATTGCTCGCACTCGGAATCCAACCCGGGCTGCAAATCGGTGAAGCGGGCATGCTGCTGCGATCGCCATTCCTGCGCCTCGACCACTGGCACGGCGCCAAGCTCTACTCCGAACTTCGCCGCCAGGGCCTCGATAAAATCTCTTTCGAAATCGAGGCCGTGCGCCGGGTATTTCCCGACATGGCAAAGTCGGCGGACCAATTGCGGGAGCGCCAGCACCCCAGCGAATGGTGCGCCGCGTTCTCGAAACTGCTGCGCCACGCGGGCTGGCCGGGTGACCGGCCGCTCTCCCCCGCCGAGCATCAGACAGTGGAGCATTGGAAAACCCTCCTATCCGAACTCGCGTCGCTCGACGCAGTGCTGCCCCGCATCACTTACAGTCAGGCGCTCCAACGGTTGCGCGGCATCGCCCACGATCAGCGCTTTGCACCCCGCGACGACGGCGCCCCAGTGCAAATCATGGATATGCTCGAAGCCGCCGGATCGCAATTCGATGCATTGTGGATCGCGGGCTTGCACGGAGGCGCGTGGCCGGGCGTGGCGCGCCCCAATCCTTTTCTGCCTTTGTCGCTTCAGCGCCAGGCTGGATTGCCGCACAGCTCGCCGGAGCGGGAACTCGATCACGCGCGCCGCGTCACCGCGCGACTGCTCGATTCAGCGCCTGAAGTTGTGTGCAGCTGCCCGTTATTCTCCGGCGAGGAAAAACTTCGCACAAGCCCGCTGATCGAGGCGCTGCCGGAAGTCGACGAACCCGGAACAGCGTTTGAAACCTCTTTGCGCAGAATTTTCTCAGCCGCGGTTCCCTTGGAACAGCAACCGGCGGGACAGGGGCCGCCCGTCGCACCCGGCACTCCCCAGAGCGGGGGGATGAGTGTTTTAGCCGACCAAGCCGCGTGTCCCTTCCGCGCGTTTGCGAAGCACCGATTGCGTGCCCGCGAGCGGGATGCGGCGGATATCGGCATCTCGCCCGCCGAGCGCGGCAACGTCGCGCATGAAGCTCTGGAATATTTCTGGCGCGACATCGGATCGCAGCACGAACTGCTGGCCCGGACTCCACAGGAGATCGACGCCGTGATCGAGCGCTCCGTCCGTGCAGCGCTCGATAGCCGTCTGAGCAGGCGTCATAGGAACGCGTCGCTTGAACGCTCGCGCGCACTGGAGCAGCAGCGCCTTTACGATCTGCTCACCGAGTGGCTGGAGCTCGAACGACGCAGGCAGGATTTCACGGTGTTGGAGAGAGAAGAGCAGCGTAGTGTGGATGTCGGCGGGCTCACGCTCCAAATCAAGGCCGATCGCCTCGATCGCTTTGCCGACGGTACCCACGCGATCCTGGATTACAAAACGTCCGATAAGCAGGGTGTCACAGACTGGGAAGGCGACCGGCCCAACGCTCCGCAATTGATGCTCTACGCCACCCAGAGCCAACATATTATTTCATCCGTTCAATTCGCCTTTTTGGTGCCCGGCGCGACCGGCCTGGACGGTTACCAAGGGCAGGAACTGGAGCAGCGGCTGCCGGAGTGGCGCACCGTAGTGGAAAACCTTGGCGCCAGCTTTGTTCGTGGCAACGCCGCCGTCGATCCCAAGTACGGCGCGAAGTCTTGCGAGTTCTGTGAGCTCCATTCCCTGTGCCGCGTCGCCGACCTGCGCGCGCCGGAGGACCAAGCCGGTGAGTAGCCCCGTAATCCTGCACCAGCTCGACGAACCACAACGCAAGGAGGCGCTCGATCCCGAGCGCTCCTTCACGGTGCGTGCGCCCGCGGGTTCCGGCAAAACTGAACTGCTGATCCAGCGCTATCTGCGGCTGCTGGCGGTCGTCAGCAAACCGGAATCCATCGTCGCCATCACCTTCACACGCAAAGCCGCGGGTGAAATGCTGGACCGCATTCTCGCCGCCCTACGCGACGCCAAGGAAGAGACCCCCGTCGAGAAGCCGCACCTGCAAACCACACGCCAGTTGGCGCTCGCAGTCCTCGAACGCGATCGCGAACTCGCCTGGGAACTGCTCGACCACCCCGGCCGCCTGCGCGTGCAAACCATCGACTCGCTGTGCATGTCGATCACCGGCGAGATGCCGTGGCTCGCGCGCCTGGGCGGCATGCCGCGCATTGAAGAGGACGCGCGCCAGTTGTATGA
>Ga0105245_10004652_pt1 | contig 12126 bp, 9 predicted proteins | sample KBSM54metaG_FD_81523 | JGI IMG/M metagenome (GOLD analysis project Ga0105245, IMG submission 81523) | Miscanthus rhizosphere microbial communities from Kellogg Biological Station, Michigan, USA - KBS M5-4 metaG | ecosystem: Host-associated > Plants > Roots > Rhizosphere > Soil | place: Michigan...
GCCGTCGGCGGCAGCGCCTCGCTCGCGTTCGCTTATTACGCGCACCACTTGGCGCGTTTTGCGCTGTTTTACGGCAGCCTCGCGGCCGTCGCCATCACCCTCGGCTGGCTTTGGATCATGTGCCTCACGCTGCTCTTGGGCGCGGAGCTGAATCTCCAGCTCGAAGATTTGAGCGTGCGCCTTCAGCCCGAATCCGAGCCGCCCACGCAGACACCGAAACCGTCCGGCAGATCCGCCGACGCCTGACACTTCCCCGTGCCGCACGTGGCCGCGCCGCGCGTGTAACACAACGTCACGCATTGTTTGGTGGCCGCCGAGCACACGAGGCCCCAAGCGCAAGGGCACGCGTCACCGGCTTTACCGGCACCGGGCATCGCGCAGGTGGTGGTGCCGTCCGAGCGAACGACCAAGCAAGCCGTGCCGTTTTGACATTGGCACTGCGCGCCGGTGCACGGATACGGCACTGAGAGATCGCAATTTTGGGCGGGCACGCACACGGGCACCAGCGGCGCCGCGGCGCTCGAGGTGTTGCTGGCGCGGGCATCACGCAGCGTGCGCTCGGCGCAGTACGTCCCCGTGCCACAACTCAGGGTGTCGCCGCTGCAGCAAAATGGCTCGCAAAGGCCCGACGTTTGGTCACCCACACAACCGAGGCCCGCCGCGCAATCGGCCGACGAGATGCACGGCGCATCGGTGGCGCCCGTGCCCGCCGGAGCACACTGCGAAGTCAAAGTGCTGCTCGTGCCAACGGTGACGAGTTGCACTTGGCAGCCGTACGTCGGCGATTCCGCCGCGCCGCCAGCGCCGATCGGCTGGCCTGCAGCTCCCGCCTCGGACGCGCCGCCTTCGCCCGCAGCACCGCCGCCGGCGATTGCCCCGCCAGTGCCGCCGCCGCCGAACGACGGCTCGCCCGCTGCGCCGCCATCGCCCAAGCCGCCCGCGTTCGGGCTTTGCCCGCCAAAGCCCGTGGGAGCACTGCCACCAGTCGCGCCGCCCGCGCTCGCGCCAGCCGAAGGAGCTACGTAGCCAACGCAAGCGTTGGGATCGTCAGGGACGCAGACGGGCTTCTTGCCGCAGAGTGGGTTGAGCTTGAGGCCGCTCTCGCCCGCTTGGTCCGGGTTGCCATCGGGGCGCAGCACGTACTCGTCGTTGCCGCCGTCCGTCACGCTCGTCGTGCCGCCGGCACCGGCGCGAGACGCGGGGCTGTTATCGGCCGCCGAACAACCCCAAGCGAGCCCCAACAGGCACGCTGCAGCAAACGCAGTAAATCCAGCACGACGAACGGAGTTCATGGCAAATAAGCGGTCGGGGCGCACAGGGCAGACGAAGATCGCGACCGCGGCCGGAGGCCGCTAGCCACATAAGAAGGCGAACCGAACTCTTCGAGCCTAGCACCCCGCGCCCGCGGCACAACGCCGCCGCGGACGACCTTTCCGTCCTCGCTGAAGACGCGGGCTATTTCAGCGTGACGTTGCGGATGACGAAGTTATTGGCCTTGTCGTACACGCGGATACTGAGCAGCGCGGGCAACGCGGGCGCGAGCTTGGAAACATCCGCGTCGAACTCTTCGCGCTGTTCGTCGAAGATGCCGTCGGTCGGATAGTACGGAGTCCATTCGTCCGAGCCGGCGAGCGAGATCTCGATGCGCGCGATGGGCCCCACGCCGTCGATGGCCACGCCCTGCACGTGCTTGCCGACGACCTTCAAGCCTTCGACGACCGGCGGCGTGTTGTCCACGAGGACGACACTGCTCTCCATCGTGTCACGCGTGACGCGATCGGGCGGATTGGAGAGCTCGTCCGTGGCCACGAGGCGCACGCGGTAGCGGCCTTCCGGCAAATCGGAGGTGTCCCACGAGTAGCTGTCTTTCGTCAGCTTCTCCTGCGGCTTCAACAGATCGAACCAGCTGCTGCCGCCAATCAAACGGTACTGCAAGCGGTAGCGGAGCTCGTCCTTGTCCGGGTTGTCGACCTTCCACGTGAGCGCGATCGACGACTCGGGCTTGTGCGTGACGGGCCCGCCGGAAGAGCGGATCTCGTCGTTGTCCGAGTTGTCCGTGTCTTTGGCTTCGACGCTAGTGATCACGGCGCGCAAATTGTCGGTCAAGAACGAGACGTCGATGGCGCTGAGCACTGCGGCGGGATCTTTGTCGAAGCGCGCGCGAACTTGCAGGTAGCGGGCGGCCGGGCTCTCGATCAAGGCCGGAGCCGTGATGCCGTTGCTCCACGCGCTCCAGGTGTCGTCCGGTTCCTTGGTGTTGCCGGTGCGCGTCGAGACTTGCAGCGCGCCCGTGGCTTCCCAGTTGATCTTGCCGAAGCGCGCGCGCAGGCCGGCATCCAGCACTTTGCTCGTCCACACAGCGTCCGGGCCGCCGAGGCCCTTCACGGCATGCACCACGGCCGGATCGCTCGCGAGCACGATTTGGTCTTTGCCCGCGAGCACGAGCGCGCTCACTTGCCGCTCGTCCACATCGGCAACCAGCACCGAGTTGTGGTTCGCATCCACCGTGTACACGCGGCCCTCGACGCCAGTGCCGACGTACGGCTTGCCATCTTCGCCTAGGGCGAGGCTCGTATAATGCTCATCGCTGTCGTCCAGCAGCTGGTCGGGCGTGCCGTCGGCCGAGAATTTGTAGAGCGTGCCTTTGCCTTTGCTCTTGGGCGTGGCGTTGGCGGGTTGTGCGGGCGTGCCCTCGCCCTTGTTGGCGCGATTGGGCGTCTGCGAGCCGGGCTTGATCTCGTTGGCGATGGCGAACACTTCGCCCTTCTTGTTCACGGCCACCGCGCGCACTTCGGTGCGGCCGAAGTCGTACAGCACGGTCGCGTGACCGGGCGCCGTGATCTTGTACAGCTTGGCTTTGTCGCTCGCGCCTGCGTACACGGTGCCGTCGGCGGCGACGGCCACGCTCATCAAGTGCTGTTCGGGGGCATCGAAGTACACCTGCGCTTCACCCGTTTGGGTGATGCGGTACAGCTTGCCTTCCGGGCCGGTCGCCGCGTAAATCGCCTTGTTTTTCTCGTCGAAGGCGACCTGCCACACGTGCTCGGTGCCCTTCAGGGTCACCAAATCGGAGAGCTTGCCGTGATCCCACTTCATCACTTTGCCGTCGGGCAAGGTGCCGAGCACCACGGTGCCGCCCCAGGCTTCGACGAGTGAGGTGATCACGAGCGACTTCGTCTCGGCGAGCACGCTCACTTGGCCGCCTTGCAACTTGAGCAACTTGCCCTCGTTGCCCGTGCCGAGCAGCAGTGAGCCGTCGTGCATTTGCAGCGCCGACCAAATCGACGTGCCTTGCGAGACGGGCACCGAGCCCAGATTGAAGCCAGCGCGCACTTGGCCCGCCGAATCGACCGCCACGCCTTTGAGATCGCCGCCCTTGAAGTCGGACGCCTTATCCAAAGAGAAGCGGCGCGTGCCGACCGCCGAGGCCTGCGCCGCGACGACGAGCCCTGCACCGAGTAACGAGTAACGGAAGAGTCGTTTCATGGGGATTTATGCGGGGTAGAAAGCAAAACGGACCAGACTCAGCGCAAAACGGGGCGCACGGTGACCGAAACTCGATCGTGGCCAATCATGAATTGGGGAAGCTCGACGACGGTACGCGCGGTCGTCGGAAACGTCTCGGGAGCGATCGAGGTGCTGCCGGGGCGAATCGCGTCGAGCGCGCCGGGCGGCAGATCGTGAGCAATGCGCCCCTTGAACGTCACCCCCGAATCACCGGTGCCGTAAGTGACGACCAGCGATTTGGCGGGATATACGGGGTTTTCGAAGTTCTTGATCATCTCGGCCAGGGACTCGGGTGCGGCTTGCTCGCGCTCCTCGGTGTAGCCGGGCTCGATCTCGATGTTCAACGTTTGGCCCGCGAGGTGCGCCGGGATCGGCACGGACACGACGCGCGTGAACTCCGGACCCGAGTACGGCACCAACGTCAAACGCACGCGCGCCGGCTGCCCCGCGTCCACTTCCGACTCCAAGAGTTCGGCGCCGCGCAGGCGCAGGATGTCCCGCGCATAGTGCAGCTGAATGTCCATCGAGGCGCCCAGGATCACCGCGGGCTGCCAGGGGTTGTTCAAGATCGTGCCGATGGCGCGCACCAGGTTGGAGCGCACGAACTCACCCGCCTCTGGCGTGCCGCCCATGGCCACGCCGTAATCCTGCAGGGTGAGATCCGGAAAGCCCTGGATTTTGAGCACGCTCGTGGCCGTCCAGCTCACGTCTTGGTGCTCGTTGGCGACGGTTTGCAGCGCGCTGCCGAGCGCCACCGACGCGAACGACGGCGTCATGAACTTGTCGTGCGCGACCTCGAAATTCCACGTTTGATTGGGCATGCCCGGCGCGCCGTGGATGCTCATCTGGATCGGGATCACGGGCGCCTTGGCGCTGTGAGAAACGACGATCGCCGATTGCCGGTCGTTCACGAGGGCGCCGACATCGCGCACGGCCATGCCGATCTTGAAGGAGCGCTGATCGCTGGCCAAAAACCAGATCACGCGGCCGATCGCCGTGGGCAGCGCCGTGACGCCGAGCTCACTCATCGGGTGACCGAAAGCCACCAATTTATCGCCTTCGACGCGGGTCACCGTGCCGAGCCCCATCGCGCTCATATCGCCGCGAATCAGCTCGACGCCGATCGCCCCGCCATCCACGTAGCGCGTGGGCGCGGAAGCTTCGGCGGATGCGGTACCGCCCGCTTGCAGCGGCTCGAGACCGAGCGGCGCCATCAGCCCTTGTGCGAACGCGACCGAGCGCGAGCTCATGCCGCCCATCAAGATCGGCGTCGAAACGGGCGTGAGCGTGCTCACTCCGCCGCCGGTATCGAGGCCCAGGTTGCGCGCGATTTGCGCGGCGTGCTCGCGCACGCCGTAGTGCGCGAGATCCCCCTGGAAGCGCTGCGAATCATTCATCGCGTGGCGCTCGCGATGCCCAGCGGCCGCGGCTTGCGGCATCAGCTTCAAGGGCCAGCCATCGATCCGCTCGGGGAGCGGGCGCGCCATTTCATCGAGCATGTTGCGAATTGGCGTCACGCCGGCCACCGGCTCCGAGCCGAATGTCCAACCGTAGGCGTAGGCGCCGATCATCTTGTCGTTCAGGTAGATCGGGCTGCCGCTCATGCCGGCCACCACTTTGGTGATCTCCAAACGCGGGTGCTTCGTCTTCACCAAGATCAGATCTTGGCGCGGCCGAAAGTTCTTCAGCACGTCGATGACTTCGACGTCGAAGCGCTCGGGCTTGGTGCCCGAGAACACCGTGAGGCCGTAGCCCTTCATGCCGGCGTGGATCTCGCTCACGGGCATGATGTCCGGGCGATTCGAGGCGCCGTCGGCGTGAGCCGCGTGCAGGCCGAACGGGAGCGGAAGCAACAACCCGGCGAGCGCAGCGCCGAACAGTAAGGAGGAGGAACGCACGGTCTCCCGAGTGTAGCAGGGTGGTGGGCCGCGATGCCAAGCCGAGCAGCCGCCAAATTTAGCGGACTTTGGGCCGAATTATCGATTCGACAGCGACTTTCGTCCCGAGTTCCCGCGTTCTGTCACAGACCAAGCGCCACGAGTCGGAGTATCGTCGGCGGCACCGCCGCCGTGGATCTCGTTTTGATGCTCGTTCTCGCGCTCTCGCTGGGCCTACTCGCCGCGAGCCATGTGTCGCTCAGTGTCGGGCTTGGGTTGCTCGGGCCCTGGCATCGCGGGCTGGTCGCGTTTCTCGTGCCGCCGCTTGCGCCCTTCTGGGGTCTGCACACGAAGCTCCGCAAACGCGCCTTGCTCTGGGTCGCCGCGTTCGCCGTGCACGTGATCTGCCTCACTGCGGCAGCCATCGGCGATCAAGGCCGCTGAGGAGCACCCCCAAAATAAAAAACGCGGAGTGCGATCCCGAAGGCCGCACTCCGCGAAGTCACGCGAGCAGTCGATTCAGCGTACGTGTTCGCCGTTGAAACGGAGACCGTGGCGGTCGAAGCTCTCGTTGTTCTTGTGCATGATGAGCTGGTACGTGAAGGCCGAGCCCTGCGCGCCGATCAGCGACGACCAGTGCAAGAAGAAGTGCCAGAGGCGGTACCAGCGCTGGCCGTAGGCGGCGATGATCGCGTTCTTGTTCGACGTCCAGTTGTCGCGCCAGGCCTGGAGCGTGAGCACGTAGTGCGGGCTCATGTTCTCCACGTCCGTCACTTCGAAGCCGCCGTCTTCCGCAGCGCGGATCATGCCGGAGAGCGTCAAGCTCGCGTCGGCACCCGGGAAGATGTAGCGAGCCATGAACAAGGCCCAGATCAGATCTTCGGGGCGCATGCTGACCGCGGACAGCGGGTTCTGCGGGTTGTACAGGTGGCGGATACCCGTCCACTGCAGCACGAATAGGCCCTTATCCTCGAGCAAATCGTGGACTTTTTTGTAGTAGCTGACGATGTTCTTGATGCCGACGTGCTCGCACATCTCCAGGCTGACGATCTTGTCGAAGCGGCCCGTGACGTTGCGGTAGTCGCAAACTTCTACCTTGGCGCGATCGCCGACGCCGTAAGCGTTGATGCGATCGGTCCCGAAGTTCACCTGCTCTTGGGCGAGCGTGACGCCGTAGGTCTTCGCGCCGAACTCTTTGGCCGCGCGAGCGACGAAGGTGCCCCAGCCGCAACCGATATCGAGCAGTGACTCGCCTTCTTTGAGGCGGAGCTTCTGGCAGGCGCGATCGATCTTCTTGTACTGCGCTTGCTCGAGTGGAGTGGCAGGCGTCTCGAACCAAGCCGAGGTGTAAACCATGGCTTCGCCGAGGAACCAGCCGAAGAAGTCGTTACCGCGGTTGTAGTGCTCACCCACGATGCGGCTGTCTTGGCCCTTCGAGTGGATGGCGACTTCCGGCAAGAAGTTCGTGAACGCCCACTTGAAGTGCGAGTCCGTCAGGCCGAACGACATCGTCTCGTGGCGCGAGTTGAAGAGATCTTCCCAACGCTCGGTCGGGATGTCGATCTGACCCTCGATGTACGCCTCGTACACGCGTGAGATCGGAACCTTTTTTCCCGTCCACTTACGTGACAGGGCGGTGTCTTGAAACGTGACGAAGTCGTTGATTATTTTTCTCATGATCACTGTCGCAGAGGGCCCGGCAGGCCGTGGGCGGCGGAGTATCCTCGATACCGAGCTGCGAGTGCCTGCAAAAAAGCCTCTCTCGGCCGAGATCGCGAAACGCGAACTGTCGGCCAGCTGGCCGCCGCGCGCAGAGGCTTGATAATCCGCAACTTTTCCGGGCGCGAGCCTTTCCTTCACGCGGCACTTTTTTTGACCTGCCGCCCCTCACGGACCCGCCCACGTGAATCGAAGGCGCCGCTGCCGCGATTTTGCGACAGCCCCGTGAACGACCGTTGACGCCGCCCTGCGCAAAACACGGCCTTTTTCGTCGGCAGAGTTGTTGCAGTGAGCCCCTGCATAACGAACATGAAGACTTTTGCTCAGGTGGTTTTGCTCTCGGCAGTGGCTCTGACTTCGGTGGCCTGCACGCCCACACACATGGCCGCGCCCGCCGACCTCGCCGCAAACGGGGAAGAATTGGACGTCAGCAATCGTAGCCAATTCTCCGGCGCCCTCGCCGACGAGAGCTTCGAAGTCGGGCCGTACCAAGTGACCGACGTCAACCGCAAGTGGGACATCAGCAGCGAGACCTCTGTGCCCGGCTTCACCGCCAACACCAGCAGCGGCGGCTTCTCCTACCAGTTCCACGGCCTCGACACCGACTACGCCGGTCGCTGTGAAGTCGACTCCGATCAAAACGATTTTCACTTAGAGGGCGGCGGCACGCTCTCGTTCCAGTTCGCGCAGCTCGCCTGCAGCTGCCACTCGGATCGCTCACGCGCAGCGCTCGTGATCGACAACAGTGATTCGCGTGGCAATGCGAGCGTGACCACCTCGGGCGGTCGTTACGAGTTGAGCTCGGTTTACGATTTGGAGGGTGGCGGCACTTCGAGTGATCCGGCGGGGTATCGCGCGGATGCGCCGGACGGCGCGCTGGGCGCGGTGGATGTGACGCATCCGGGGCGGATTTGGCTCCGGAGTGGGCTTTCGGATGTGGAGCGTGAGCAGGCGTCGTGTTTGTTTGCGGGGTTGATGTTGTATCAGCCGGGGGCGGCGCAGTGAGGGGTGTGGAGCAGGGCGGGTCAGATTCCGCGCTTTGCTTCACGACCGTGATAGTAGCCGGCGGATCACTTCGTTGCCGTCCACCGTGCGACCCGCTTGCACGGACTCGATCGCTGCATCCAAAGCCCGATGCAGACGTTCTCGTTCCTCGTCGTCGAGGTCGTCTCCAGTATCGACGACCTGCAGGCTGCCGACTTCTAGCTCGGTGTCTTCAGGCAGCTCGAGCGGCTCGTCGAGCACGACGCGGCCGTTCTTCACGTGGGCTTTCAGCGGCTGAATACGTGCAATCTAGCATTGACTGACACCCGCCTCCAACGTTGGCGACATAAAAAATTAACGATCCAACGCGAACTTGGGGTACCTGATCCAGCTGACATGGTGGAGAGCGAAGAGGACCGCGCGGAGGACGAGCTCGGGCGTGAGAGCGAAGATCTGTCGGGCGAGTTCGCTGCTGAAGGTGCGAGTGATCAGCGCGATCCGCCTTGGTTCTATCCGCTACCGCTGCTCCAGTTCGTGGGTTCTGCGTTGCTCGGCGGCTGGTTTTTCGCAGTCTATTGGAGTTACAGGAACTGGTCTGCGTATCGCATCGCCTGGGGCTATTCGCGAGCGCCTTTCTGGCGCGATGTTTACGCGGCGACTCGGTATCGCGTGAGTCCGTTTTGGCGAGCAGCGTTTGGCGTCAGCTACGGGATATGTCTATTCCCGGCGATCGACCGCGAATGCAAAGAGCAAGGAGTGCGCGGCATCCGAGCACCGGTCCTGCTCGCGTTGGGTACTGTCCTTTTGAGCGCGCTAGCGGGAACCCAACATAACCGCTTGCTCATTGGCTTACTCTCTCCAGCGTTGATCATGCTTCCCGTCCAGCTCGCGATCAATCGATTGAACCAAAGAGCGGCTCGGGCTCCGCGGCTACGTTGGGATCCCGTGGCAGTAGGTTTCGTCGTCATAGGAGCTCTTTTGACATGGCGTTGAATCACGCTTGCAGGGTGCTGCCAGAGTTCGTCTGGAACGTCGATCCGGTCCTGCTACGGTTTTCCGGGCTGGAATTCCGTTACTATGGGCTACTCCTGGAAGGCGCCATTTTGCTCGGCTTCTCGCTGTTTTCTTGGCAAATTCGCCGCGGACAAGGCGCGGGCGAAGAGGCCGGCGAATTCCTGATCATCGGCACGCCGGCTCTCTTGATCGGTGCGCGTATCGCGCACTGTGTCTTCTACGATCTCGATCACCTGCTCGCGAATCCCACCTGGCTGCTGAAGATCGGTGGAGGTGGGCTCGCCAGTCACGGCGCGGCGATTGGTCTGGCACTCGCCATGTACGTGTTCACGCGTCGCCGGGCGATACCCTTCCTCGATGGAACCGATCGATTGACGTTCGCGACGGCACTCGCAGTCGTCTTGGTTCGCTGCGGCAATTGGTTCAATTCCGAAATCGCGGGCCGCGTGACCGATGGCACTTGGGGCGTAGCCTTCCCCCGCTACGACATGGGTGGCGATGTGCCGCTTCGTCACCCTGCACAATTGTATGAGGCGGCGCTCGGCGTGTTGCTCTTCGGCGCTCTCTTGGTCTGTGATCGCGCCTGGGCTCGCGAGGGTCGAGCGCGGGGCGCACTGACCGGTGTGCTCCTGGTTGGCTATTTTTCTGGGCGGTTCTTGCTCGAGTTCGTGAAGGAACCGGAAGGCCCCCGGTTTGGTTGGCTCGACATGGGGCAAGTCCTCAGTCTGCCCGCGATCGCCTGCGGAGTGTTCGTCCTGTGGCGCAGCCTTCGTACGCCGCTCCCCGCGGGTTGGGTCGTCGGCCGAGCGCCGACCCGCGCCCTTCAAGTCGAAGAAGACAGCTAAACTTTCTGATGGGCGAGCTGCAATTCCGCAATCGTGCTGCGGCCCGACGCGGACCGCCAGCCATCGAGTTCGTGAATAGGGTCCGAAGGCCGAGTGCATTTCTCGGCCCTACGTCTCCGTTCCAATGGCTTCGCTCTCGGAGCCGTCGTCATGAGCCCGTATCGATCATGAGGACCTCCTCGAGCTCAAAGGCGTCCGGGTCGTCCGCCCCCCAAGGCTCCCCCTCTCGGCGCCCAAAGAAGCGCAGGGTAGCCCCAGGCAGCTCGACATCGAGGCTCAGCAGCACGCGGAACCGTCCCTCGCTTTCAAGCCTTTGAGAGAGCTCAACCGCGGCCTTCGCACCTTGCCGGATCAGCTCGCCTAGCTGTTCGTGGCTCGTGTCGCCTGCCTCCACGAGGTCATCCACATGCACCTTGTTGATGAATGCTTCGTACCCCGTTCGATCCGGAAATGCCTCCGCGCCAGTCGCGTTCGCGACGAGCGGCTCCAACAGCAAGGCGCCATCCCTCCGCACGAAGGGCGCGTCCATAAGGGCACGCAAGCGCGGCTGCAGCACGATGGCGTCCAGCTCGCCATCGAGATCGTTGTCATCCCAACGCGTAGCGAAGGTCTTACTCATGCGCATCATCATCACTCTCAAATTGATGCCAGTCGTCGGCGACAAGTGCTCGTTGCGCAAGAAGCACTCGTCCAACTTCGAAATTGTCCACCGTCGGTAGATCCCACCTCCGTTCGGCTATTATGGCGCCTAGGCCTGGACACGAGCGAAGCTTCTCATCCCGCCGCGCGCGCTGCAAATGCCTGGGATTTTAGTGGGTCAGCCACGGCGTGGCGCTCGCGCGATTCACTTGGCGGCAGCGAGCGGACGAGCTAGTGATAGTCGTGGGCAGCGGATGGTAGCGCGGGAGCACGTGGGGGAACTGGGCGGTTTGCGACGTCGTCTATTGGCGACAGGGGCGCTGCTCGCCATATTCGGAGTGTTGCATCTGGTGCCGTTGCCCGGGCTCGATCCGAGGCAGGCGCTCGCCGCCGGACCGGTGATGAGTCTGATGGCGATTGGCATTTCGACGAGCGCGAGCGCGTTCGTCACGGTCGAGGTAGCCGCGCTGCTCTTGCCGCGTTGGCGCCGGCTTCGGCTTTCGCTAGCTGGCCGCGCGAAACTCGATCGAGCGGTGGTATTCGTGGTCATGGCGCTCGGAGCCATGCAGGTGTTTGGAGTTGTTCTATCGATCGAGCACCTGAACGACGTCGACGCTGCGGTCCCGTTGCTCCAGGGGAATGCGGAGGCGTTGGTCGGGGTCTCGTTGTTCGCCGGGCTCTTCCTCGCGTTCTTCATTGCGCGAGCGATTTCGAAGCTGGGCTTGCTGAACGGTTTCTCGGTGTTGACGCTGCTCGAGGCGTTGCGCCTCGCGAACGTACATTCCGATGCGGGCGGGGTCTCCGCGAGCGTGGCGAGCATCCCGCATCCGTGGGCGCTGCTCTGCGGGTTCGTGCTCCCCATCTTGGCGACCTTGGCCTGTTTTCCCCGCCGCGCTACGGGTGATGGTGAACAAGCGGCTGTCGCGCCGTTCGAGTTGCCGGTGCCAGCGAGTTCGATGCAGCCGCCTGCGCTCGTTGTTGGCATGGTCAGCGTGCCCGCGGTCCTCGCGGCCTTCTTCCCGGAATCGATGAAGCCGCGCCTTTCGTGGCTGAGTCAATTCGGAGAAAATCCTTGGCTTAGAGTGGCGTTGACCCTGGCCGTGGGCATGCTGCTGCTTTGGGCGTTCGCCCGTCCACGTACGGTTCGCTCGGTGTTTTCTCGCTCGGTCGGTCAGGGCACCGCGACGAAGCTCGCGCAGCGTGCGCTACGCGAGTCGATCGCACCAACACTGCTATTTCTCGTGACGCTGACGCTCAGCGAGTTGCTGCTGACGACGCTCTTCGACATTCGCAGCTTGGCGCCGTTGATCCCCGCTGGTGTCGCAATAGTTCTCGACTTCATGACAGCGGTTCGGGTGCATCGGAGTGGAGACTGGACGTGTGCCTGGCGCGATCCTCGCCCGTACGTTTTTCCAGTAGTCCAGCGGTTACTACGCCAGTCAGACATTGCGGCGCGCGAGCTCTCGGTGACGCAGGCGACCTTGTTTCGCGTCTTCGCGCCGTACGTGTTGACTGAAGTGTGGGTGCCCACGCCGCTTGCC
>Ga0105245_10004653_pt1 | contig 12125 bp, 12 predicted proteins | sample KBSM54metaG_FD_81523 | JGI IMG/M metagenome (GOLD analysis project Ga0105245, IMG submission 81523) | Miscanthus rhizosphere microbial communities from Kellogg Biological Station, Michigan, USA - KBS M5-4 metaG | ecosystem: Host-associated > Plants > Roots > Rhizosphere > Soil | place...
CGGTGCGACGCGCACGATCACAACAGTCACCTCGTCGACGGTGGCGAGATCGAAGTCGGCCCCGAGCCGCAGCGCGAGCTCGCCCGCGATGCGCCAGTCGTCCATCGCGGTGCCTTCGGGCGCGACCTTCCGGCCCACGCGCTGCACGCGCCCCTCGAGATTGGTGACGCTCCCGGTCTTCTCGCCCCACAGCGTGCAGGGCAGCACGACCTCGGCCCCGCTCGACGAGCCGGTGAGGAACGCGCCGACCGCGATCACCCGCTTCACGCCTGCGATGCCCCGCCGCGCGAGCTCGGTGTCGGGGAAGTCGGCGACCGCGTCGGAGCCGAAGACGACCAGCACCTCGATCTTGCCCTCGGCCGCCGCGGTGAGAATGCCGTGCGCGTCGAGACCGCGGCTGCGCGGGACGCGGGTGCCCCACACCGACTCGAACCACTCGCGGCCCGCGTCGAGCGACACCCGGCCGGGCAGGAACCCGGGCACCAGCCCGGAATCGATCGCGCCGTGCACGTTGCCGCGCCGCAGCCCGGAAAGGAACGTCGCGCCGGGCAGATCGCGGAGCGCGCGGGCGCGGCCCATCGCGACCGCGGCCGCGTCGGCGAGCGACGGGCCGAGCACGACCACCAGCGGCCCGGGGCGCTCGCCGCGCGCACGCGCAATCGCGTCGAGCGCGTCGGCGCCCAGCGCCTCGCCCGGCATCGTGCGCACGACCTCGCGGGCGTGACGCGTCAGCGGGTGGGCGACCGGCGCGAGGTCGACCAGCGGCACACCCAGCTCGATCGCGGCGCGCCGCACGCGCAGGTGGAGCACCGGTAGCGCGTCGTCGAGGTCGGCGCCCAGCACCACGATCGCAGCGGCGCGGTCGCAGTCGGCGATCTGCGCGCGCGGCACGCCGAGCATCAACTCGGCGGGCAGCCCGTCGCCGATCTGGGCGTCGACGTTGTCGGTGCCGATCACGCCCTTCATCAGCCGGGCGAACGCGTACGCGTCCTCGTTGGTGCCGCGTGCGCCGCCGAGCAACGCGATCGATTCCGGGCCGTGCTGCTCCAACGCATCGCGGAACACCGCCGCGGCCGCGTCGAGCGCTTCGGGCCAGGAGACCTCGCGTAGCTCGCCGTCGACGCGGCGGTGCGGCTCGAGCACGCGGTTCTCGGAGTGGATCCACTCGATGCCGTACCGGCCCTTGTCGCACAACCAGCCGTGGTTGACCGGCTCCGAGTCGACGCCGAGGAGCCGGACGAGCCGGTTCGACGACGACTGCAGCGCACCGCGGCACTGCATGGAGCACGCGTTGCACGACGTCTCGACGGTCTCGAGGTCCCACGGGCGCGCCTTGAAGCGGTACTGCGTGGCCGTGAGCGCACCCACCGGGCAGATCTGCACCGTGTTGCCCGAGAAGTAGGAGTCGAAAGGCTGCTCGGCGAAGTTGAGCACCTGCATGCGGTCGCCCCGGTCGACGAAGTCGATCAGCGGGTCGCCCGCGATCTCGTCGGCGAAGCGGGTGCAGCGGCCGCACTGGATGCAGCGCTCGCGGTCGAGCAGCACCAGCTCGCTGAGCCGGATCGGCTTCTCGAAGTGGCGCTTCTCCTCGATGAAGCGGGATTCCCCCGGGCCGAACGCGAGCGTCTGGTCCTGGAGCGGGCACTCGCCGCCCCGGTCGCACACCGGGCAGTCGAGCGGATGATTGATCAGCAGGTACTCGAGCACGCCGTCCTGGATCTTCTTCACCGCGTCGCTCTCGGTGCGGCAGACCATGCCTTCGGCCACCGGCGTCGTGCACGCGGGCGGGAAGCCGCGCACGCCGTCGATCTCCACGAGGCACATGCGGCACATACCGACCGGCTTCATGCGCTCGTGCCAGCAGAAGCGCGGGATGTACACGCCGTGCTCCTGCGCGGCCTTGATGAGCAGCTCGCCCTTCGGTGCCTCGAACGTGATGTCGTCGACCGTGACGGTGACGGTGTCTTGCTCGGTCTGGGGGGTCACGCGTGGACTCCCGCGTCGGCGCGCAGCCGTTCCTCGATCTCGGCGCGGAAGTACTAGTTGAGGCTGGCGATCGGCGACACGACGCTCGGACCGAGCGGGCACAGCGTCGTCTGCGTGAACGGCGCGGTCGCGACGTTGGGCGAGATCCCGGCGCCGACGTCGATCAGCAGATCGAGGTCGTCGGGCCGGCCCAGGCCGTGCGACATGCGGTAGAGCACCTTCTCGATCCACCCCGTTCCCTCGCGGCAGGGCGTGCATTTCCCGCACGACTCGTGGGCGTAGAACTTCGCGAGCCGCCACGCGACGAGCACGGGGTCGGTGGTGTCGTCGAACACCATCACCGCGCCGGAACCCAGTGTCGTTCCCAGGTTCTGCTGCACGAAGTCCATGTCGTAGATCGCGTCGAGGTGCTCGTCGCGGTTGACGAGCCACTGGAACGACGCGCCGCCCGGAAGGAAGAACTTCAGCTCGTGGCCGTCGCGGATGCCGCCCGCGAACCCGTAGATGACGTCGCGGAACGTGCATCCGAATTCGATCTCGTAGTTGCCCGGCTGTTTGACGTGGCCCGAGATCGCAACGATGCGTGTGCCGGTCGACTTGTTGACACCGAGCGCGGCGTAGGCCGCGCCGCCCATCGTCACGATGTGCGGGACCGTCGACAGCGTCTCGACGTTGTTGACCACCGTCGGCTTGGCGTAGAGACCCTCGAGCGCGGGGAACGGCGGCTTGAGCCGCGGCATGCCGCGCTCGCCCTCGAGCGACTCGAGCAGCGCGGTCTCCTCGCCGCAGATGTACGCGCCCGCGCCGCGGTGCACGACGATCTCGAGATCGAACCCCGAGCCGAGCACGTTGGGACCGACGAATCCCTTCGCCCGGGCGTCGGCAATGGCCTGCGTGAGCCGATCGTGACCAAGGGCGAACTCGCCGCGGACGTAGATGAACGCGAGGTTGCATTGGATCGCGTACGCAGAGATGACGATGCCCTCGATGAGCTGATGCGGGTCGCGCTCGAGGAGCATCCGGTCCTTGAACGTCGAGGGCTCGCCCTCGTCGGCGTTCACGACCAGGTAGCGGGGGAACAGGTCGGCGGGCAGGAACGACCACTTCTGACCGGTCGAGAAGTTGGCGCCGCCCCGGCCGCGGAGGCCCGACACCTTCACCTGCTCCTGCACGTCGGCCGGGTCACCCTTCGCGAGCACCGCGCGCAGCGCCTCGTACGCGCCGCTCGCGAGCGCACCGTCGATGGTCCACGAGTCGTCGGGGCGGTCGTGCAACCGCTGCGTGACGATGCGCCGTTCTTCCGCGACCACCATCAAGCCACCGAGCCCGAGACCGTGCGCGCCGCGCGCGCGCCGCTCCGGTACTCCTCGACCAGCGCCTGGGCGGAGTCGGGCGTTACGCGCTCGTGGAACTCGTAGTTCACCTGCATCGATGGCGCGCCCCCGCACGCGGCGAGGCACTCGACCTCTTCGATGGTCACGTCGTTGTCGGTGGCGTAGCGCTCCTCGAGATGCTCGAGGACCTCGGGGCCGCCCGTCACGAGGCACGTCACGTTCGTGCAGACCGACACGACGAACCGTCCGCACGGGCGCCGCTTGAGCATCGTGTAGAAGGAGCACGTGCCCTGCACGTCGGCCGCCGACACGCCGGTGAGCTCGGCGATCTCGTCCATGGCGTCGTTGCTGAGCCAGCCGTGCTGGTCCTGCGCGAGGTGTGCGAGCGGGAGAATTGCCGACTTCGGACGCGGGTAGCGCGCCACGATCTCCTTTGCGCGCGTGCGATTCGCCTCCGTGAAGAAGGTCACCGGTCCACCTCGCCCATGATCGGGTCGACGCTCGAGACGATCGCGACCGCGTCGGCGACCAGGCTGCCGGTGCCCATCGGCTCGATCGACTGCAGGTTGTAGAACGACGGGCCGCGGATGTGCATGCGGACGGGCTTCCCCGAACCGTCGCTCACGAGGTAGCAGCCGATCTCGCCGCGCGGCGACTCGATCGCGACGTACGTCTCGCCGGCCGGCACCTTGAAGCCCTCGGTGAAGAGCTTGAAGTGGTGGATCAGCGCTTCCATCGACTCGTCGATGCGCGCGCGGGGCGGGGGCGTGAGCTTCTTGTCCTGCAGGCGGTAGTCGCCCGCGGGCATCCGCTCCACGCACTGCCGGACGATCTTGATCGACTCGAAGATCTCGGAGAGACGCAGGCTGTACCGGTCGAACACGTCGCCGGTCATGCCGTAGACGACGTCGAAGTCGACGTCGTCGTACGCGAGGTAGGGCTGCGCCTTCCGGAGGTCCCATGCGAAGCCGGTCGACCGCAGGATCGGCCCGGTGATGCTGCGCGCGAGGCACTCGTCGGTGCTGATGATGCCGATGCCGACCGTGCGCTCGCGCCAGATCGGGTTCTGCGACAGCAGCTCCTCGTACTCGCGCGCGCCGCGCTCGACGGTGTCGCACAGCTCGAGCGCCCGGCTCTGCCAGCCGTCGGGCAGATCGGCGGCCACGCCGCCCGGGCGGATGAAGTTGTGGTTCATCCGGAGCCCGGTGACGTACTCGAGGAACCGCAGCACCTCTTCGCGCTCACGCCAGCCGTAGAGCATCATCGACACCGCGCCGATGTCCATGCCGTTGGTGGCCTGGAACAGCAGGTGTGACGACATGCGGTTGAGCTCGACCAGCATCATGCGCATCCACGTCGCGCGCGGCGGGACGTCGACGTCGAGCAACCGCTCGACCGCCATGCTGTAGACGAGCTCGTTCGAGAGCGGCGCGGCGTAATCCATGCGCGTCACGTTCGTGCCGCCCTGCACGTAGGTGAGCTCCTCGCCGGTCTTCTCCATGCCGGTGTGGAGGTAACCGATCACCGGCTTGACGCGCAGCACCTCTTCCGAGTCGAGCTCCATCATCAGGCGCAGCACCCCGTGCGTCGACGGGTGCTGCGGGCCCATGTTGATGATCATCGTGTCGTCGAGGGAATCCTCCGGCCACATGCCGCCGCCCGTGATCACGAGCTCCTTCGTGCGCGGCCGCGGCTGCAGCTCTTGCGCACCCTCGAAGGTCTGGCGCTCGAGGCGGGCCTCCTCGAGCACGGCTTCGTCGTCGCGGAGGTTCATCGCGGGTGCGGATCCCCCTTGAACGTCACCGGCACACGGGCGGCCGGGTAGTCCTTGCGCAGCGGATGACCTTCCCAGTCGTCGGGCATGAGGATGCGCGTGAGCTCGGGGTGGCCGACGAACTCGATGCCGAAGAAGTCGTACGTCTCGCGCTCCGGGAAGTTCGCGCCGGGGTACACGCCCGTGAGCGACGGAACGGAAGGGTCGGAGTCGGGAACCGCGCAGATGACGCGCACGCGCCGGTTGCGCACGTGTGAGAGGAAGTTGGCGACGACCTCGTAGCGCTCGGTGGCGACGCCCGGTGGCGCGTACCGCACGCCGTCGAGGAGATGGTCGGTCGCGGTGATGTCGACGCACATCGTGAACTGCTGCTCGTCGTGCAGGAACCGCGCGACGTCGGCGAACACCGCGCGGTCGACGTAGACGACCGGCTGGCCGTGGCTGCGGTCGAAGACCGATCCCGCGAAGCGCTCGACGAGCGCGGCGGCGACGTCGTCATCGGGCTTCGGGAGGTCGTCGGGCGCGACCGGCTCGGGCGCTGTCTCGTGCTCGTCTTCACGAGCCTCGTCGTCGGCCATCGTCGTCCGTCCCCGGCCCGTCGCCTACCGCCCCGCCGGGGCGGGTTCGGGCGTCTCGAGCTGGATCGCGGCACCGCCGGTGGGCGACGCGGCGCGGCGCCGCAGCAGCTCACCGGTGCGGATCTGGTCGTGCAACGTGAGGATCCCGTGCATGAGCGTCTCGGGTCCGGGCGGGCAGCCGGGCACGTACACGTCGACCGGCACGATCTGGTCGACACCCTGGACGATCGCGTAGTTGTTGAACATGCCGCCGCTGCTGGCGCACACACCCATCGAGATCACCCACTTGGGCTCGACCATCTGGTCGTAGACCTGCCGCAGCACCGGCGCCATCTTCTGCGAGACGCGCCCGGCGACGATCATGAGGTCGGCTTGGCGCGGGCTCGCACGGAACACCTCCATGCCGAACCGCGCCAGGTCATAGTGCGCGGCGCCGGTGGCCATCATCTCGAGCGCGCAGCACGCGAGCCCGAAGGTGGCAGGGAACACGGAGTTGCGCCGGCCCCAACGCACGAGGTCTTCCAGCCGCGCGGTCATGAAGTTGTGCGGGATCTGCTCGAGCGGCATCAGGCCGCTTCTTCCGCGTCCGCCCCGGGGTCGCGATTCGGGTCGAGCACGGCAGTGCGCGTCCGGAGCAGCGGGCCGGGGAGGCGATTCACGACGTCGCGCACCGGCGCCCACTCCAGCGCGCCGACCGACAGCAGGTATGCGAACGGCACCAACAGCGCGAGCACGAACACCGTCATCGCGACGAGCCCGAACAGCCCCAGCGCGCGGAACACGACCGAGAACGGGTAGAGGAACACGATCTCGACGTCGAGCACGATGAAGCTCATCGCGACCAGGTAGAACTTCACCGGGAAGCGCTCGGCCTTCTCGTCGCCCTCGGGGACGATGCCGCACTCGTACGGGGCCTGCTTGGCGGCGTTCGCGCGACGCGGCGCCAGCAGCTGCGACGCCACGAACGACAGCATCACGAACGCGACGACCAGCACGGCCATCACGAGTATCGGCAGGTAGTCGATCATGCTGGTCCACTCCCGGCGGCTACGGCGCGGAGGCTATCCGAACGTCGTTTTCGGAGCAGTACCCGTTCCTACGGCTCGGGAACGGCGCGCACGATCGCGGCGACCGCGCGGTACGCGGCCTCTGCGCCGCCGATCTCGTCGGGCCGCATGAGGTTCGCCATGATCCGGAGCACCCACTCCATCAACGTGTGGCTGCGCATCCCGACGCGCGTGAGCTCGCGCATGACCGCGGGGTTGCCGATCGCGCGCACAAAGGTACGAGCGACCTTGAAGTAGAGGCCGTAGACCTCGTCGAGGCGCTGGGCATACGTCTCGAGCGCGAGGCGGTCGCCGGTCTGCCGCGCGAGGTCGACCGCGTCGGCGGCGAGCCGGCCGGTCTCGTAGGCGAGCGAGATGCCCTCGCCGTTGAACGGGTTGACCGATCCGGCGGCGTCGCCGACCACGAGGTAGGTCGGCCCGACCCGCGGGAGCACCGATCCGCCGGTCGGCAGCCGCCCGCCGGTCGGGGCGCCGGTGGCGGTCTCGGGCGAGATGCCCCAACGGGCGGGCGCGGTCGCGCAGAACGCGTCCATCAGGTGGGTGGTGTTCACGCTCTTCCAGCCCTTGAACGTGGAGAGCAGGCCGACGCCGACGTTGACCGTCCCGTCCCCAACCGGAAATATCCACCCATACCCTGGCAAATGGTTCCCGGCTCGGTCGCGGATGTCGAGGTGGCTCTCGATCCACGGGTCGTCGTGGTGCGGGCTCGTGAAGTAGCCCCGGATCGCCATCCCCAGGGGGTAGGTGCGGTTGCGGCTGGTGCCGAGCGCCCGGCCGAACCGGGAGTTGGCGCCGTCGGCGACGATCACGTACTCGGCCCGGATGACGTCGGTGGCGCCGGTGTCCTTGTCGAGCACCGTCGCGCCCGTGACCAGGCCGTTCTCGACGACCGGCTCGATCGCCTCGGTGGCCGGGCGCAGCGTCGCGCCCGCCTTCACCGCGCGCTGGGCGACCAGGTCGTCGAGCTCACGGCGGCGCACCACATATCCGTACGACGGGAAGTCGGGATGCGCCGGCCACGCGAGCTCGAGGGTGATGCCGTGGCCGATCGACCGCAGTCCGTCGAACCGCTGGAAGCCGGACAGGTCGCCGGCCAGCCCCATGTCGTGCAGCTGCCGAACCGCGCGCGGGGTGAGCCCGTCCCCACACGTCTTCTCGCGCGGGAACCGCTTCTTGTCGACGACGATCACCCGGTGCCCGAGCGTCGCGAGCCAGTACGCGGCCGACGCGCCCGAGGGTCCCGCGCCGACCACGAGAACGTCTGCACGCGTCTCGAGAGAGCGGTTCACGCGGCCATGATCACACGCGATCCGCGGCCGGGTCGTACCGGATCACAAGCGCACTTGGTGCGTCCGCGCAGACTGCGCGTGAATCGCTTGGAATCCGCTGCGCGAGCGGGTCGAAGGGTGGTGCACGATGTGCCCGATCCCGATCTAGCGTGGTAGCAAGAGTTTCGCGCCCGCTTCCCGACAAGGAGCGCCCGGGCCATGCCCAACCTCCACGTGAGCATGCTGGCTCTCGAGGTCCCGAATCTCTTGCCGCGCTCGATTCCGTGGATCGATTTCACGCACGGAAGCTTCCACGTCAACTCCCATTCGACCTGGCCGCGCCACGCGGGACGCCTCATCTGGGCGACGCTGCTCTTCGCGATCGGGATCGTGATCGGATACCTCTGGACGCGCCGGCCGAAGCCCGCCGAGCCCGCGACGTGGGCGCAAACAATTCTCGGCGCGATGGGCGTGTGGGTGATGATGACGCTGGGCTACGGCACGATCCCCCACGAATGGCTCACGTTCGGGAACTCGTACCTCAACTTCAGCACTGCCACCTACCTGATGCGCCGGAACCGGATCCTCCACTTCGACATCTCCCGTGCGGCGTTCGCCGACGTGGTCGTGACGATGATCTACGGCATCGTGCTCGTGTTGCAGGTGTGGCTGTTCGTGCGCTGGCAGAAGCGCCCGGTCGCCGAGGCCGCGCCCGCCGAGCCCGAGGCAGTAGAAGAGCAGCCGACCGGCGGCAGTCCGTTCGAGCGGCTGCGGCGCCGGCGCGCGTCGCGTGTCTCCGCCTACGGCCGCCCCGTCACCACGGGGGGTGAGTGATGGCAAGAAACGACGCGAACCCGCCGATGCCCGAGTTCTCGACCTCCTACGTGTTGCAGGAAGTCGATCCGAAGTGGCTGACCCAGGCGGTCAAGCCGAAGCAGTTCCTCCACATCGATCAGGCCGAGTGCATCCTCTGCGAGGGCTGCGTCGACATCTGCCCGTGGAAGTGCATCCACATGCTCTCCAACGACGCGATCGACGAGTCGGTCAACGCGGATCAGCCGGGCGACGACCCGCGCGACCACGTGTTCTTCGTCGTCGACGAAGACGTGTGCACGCGGTGCGCGCTGTGCGTCGACCGGTGCCCGACCGGTGTGATCATCCTCGGCAAGGTCACCGACCAGTGGGGTGAAGGCGACCCCAACGAGCGAACCAACCGGCACGGCTACGCGTACGGCGTGCGGTTCTAGAGGAAGTCGGGAAGGCGCGAGTGGCAATCGGCAACGGCAGCGGCAACGGGCACCGGCCCAAGATCGCAGAGCGCGTCTCCGCGGTCGGCGACAAGACCCGTTCGTCGCAGGCGTGGAACTCGATCTTCCGGCCCGGCTCGATCTACCGCAAGGGCTACACCGACAGCCCCCGCAACCGCTCCTACGTGATCATGAACAACGTGCTGTACCACCTTCACCCGGTGAAGGTGAAGCGGCACGCGGTCAAGGTCTCGTACACGCTGTGCCTGGGCGGCTTGTCGTTCTTCTTGTTCATCCTGCTGACGGTCACCGGCATCTTCTTGATGTTCTTCTACCGGCCGACCGTCACCGACGCGTACGCCAACGTGCAGAACCTCGAGACGGCGGTCGCGTTCGGTTCGCTCGTACGCAACATGCATCGATGGGCCGCGCACCTGATGGTGCTGTCGGTGTTCCTACATATGGCGCGCGTCTTCTACCACGGCGCGTACAAGTCGCCCCGTGAGTTCAACTGGGTGATCGGCATCATCCTGCTGACACTCACGCTGCTGCTGTCGTTCACCGGCTACCTGCTGCCGTGGGACCAGCTCTCGCTGTGGGCCGTCACCGTCGGTACCAACATGATGGGTTACACGCCGGTGTTCGGGACCCAGGTGAAGTTCGTGCTGCTCGGCTCGAAAGAGATCAGCGGGGAGACGTTGCTCCGTTGGTATGTGCTCCACGTGTTGCTCTTACCGTTCGTGATCGTCATCTTCATGGCCGTCCACTTCTGGCGCGTCCGCAAGGACGGCGGCATCTCCGGGCCCCTCTAGGCGCGAGAGGAGGCGAAGCTCCGTGGCCGAAGTTCCCGAACATCTCCTGAAGCGCAGCCGTGAACGGCGCAAGGCGCTCGGTCTCCCCGTCGAGGGCGACGACGACGCGACCGAGAGCGCGCCGGCCGACGACGCGACGGACGACGTCGCCGGGGCCGAGCCCGCGCCCGAGGTCGAAGCGGCACCTGCCGCAGCCGCGGCCGACGGCGGCGACGCGATCACCGAGAGCAAGGGGGGCGTTCCCGCACACCTGCTCGAGCGGTCGCGCCGTCGCAAGGCCACGCTCGCGGGTGACGGAGGCGGCGAAGCAGCGCCCGCCGCGGCTGCGGCCGGCGCGACGCGCGCCGCGACGGCGGTGGCCACTCCCGCTCCGAGCGGGACCGGTCCCGGCGGTCACACCCAGCGACTGCTGACCGTCGTCAAGTCCGGCTCGATCCAGCAGACCCGCGCGGAAGCGCAGGACAAGGTGCACGTCTGGCCGCACCTGCTCGCGATCGAGTTCGCGTCGCTGCTCTCGTTGACGGCGTTCGTCACCGTGTTCTCCGCGTTGGTGAAGGCACCGTTGCTCGGCCTCGCCGACGTCAACGCGACGCCGAACCCGTCGAAGGCACCCTGGTACTTCCTCGGCCTGCAAGAGCTGCTGAAGATGTTCAACCCCGCCGTCGCGGGTGTGTTGATCCCCGGCATCGCGCTCGGTCTCCTCGCGATCACGCCGTACATCGACCGGAATCCGTCGCACAAGCCCAACGACCGCAAGTTCGCGATCACGATGATGTCGATGTTCCTGATGATGTGGGCGGTGCTCGTCATCATCGGCTGTTTCTTCCGAGGGCCCGGGTTCAACTTCGTCTTCCCGTGGGACAAGCAAGGCATTTTCTTCGAGCTGTAGGTCCTTCGATAAGCCTCGTTCAAACAAGTAGGAGCCAGTGATGGCAGTCGCCATCCCGATCATCGTCATCCTTCTCATCGCCGTCGCGACGACGTTCGTCCTCGCGCTCAACCGCCAGCGCGGCGGTACCGGCTCGCTGTCACGCGAGACGCGCCGCCGCGACCGGAGCGAGGACCTCGACGCGCCCGCCCCGTCCACCTCGACGGAGCTCGAGACCGCCGGGCGCGACCGCGCCGACGAGACACGCGCCACGTACGAGAGCGTGCCCGCGCGCCGGCGGCGCGGCGACGTCACGCAGTGGGAGCCGGTCGACGAGGAGGAGCTCGGCGTCTCACGGCGTCAGTTCATGAACCGAGGGCTCGGCGCGCTGGTCGGGTTCTCGCTCGCCGGGTTCGGCGCCGCGAGCCTCGGCTTCCTGTGGCCGACCGCGTCAGGCGGCTTCGGCGACAAGATCTCGGCCGGGAAGCTCAGCGACATCAACGCCTACATCGACACGAACTCGGCGCCGTTCTACGTGCCCGAGGCGCGCGCCTACGTCGTGCAGTACCCGAAGCAGGACCTGCCCGCGGCCAAGAAGGTGTACAGCCCGATCACCTACGCGGGCATGGAGCAGGGCTACGTCGCGCTCTACCAACGCTGCGTGCACCTCGGGTGCCGCGTTCCCTGGTGCCAGTCGTCGCAGTGGTTCGAGTGCCCGTGCCACGGCTCCAAGTACAACCGCGTCGGCGAGAAGAAGGCGGGGCCCGCGCCGCGCGGCCTCGACCGGTTCGGCATCACCGTCGGCGGCGGCACGCTGACGATCAACACCGGCGACATCGAGATCGGGCCGCCGATCGGCACCAACACGACCGGCCAGCAACAGGAAGGCCCGCTTTGCGTCTGATCTGCATGCATCGCTACATCGGGGCGATGGATGCCGCGTGGAGCGAGTCGTGACCGTTCGCCACGTCCTGATCGCGCTCAACTTGTTCGCGCTCGTCGCGATCGCGGCCTACCTCGTCTGGGCGGTGCTGTCGCCGAAGCGCGCGTCGAAGGACATCGAGCCCGCGAACCTCACGCCGTTCCTTCCCGACGAGGACCTCGAGAGCCGCCGGCTCGAACGCGTCCAGGGCTGGGCGTTGCTGTTCGCGGCGGTCGTCGCGATCGCGTTGCCGCTCTACTGGCTGCACG
>Ga0105245_10004654_pt1 | contig 12125 bp, 13 predicted proteins | sample KBSM54metaG_FD_81523 | JGI IMG/M metagenome (GOLD analysis project Ga0105245, IMG submission 81523) | Miscanthus rhizosphere microbial communities from Kellogg Biological Station, Michigan, USA - KBS M5-4 metaG | ecosystem: Host-associated > Plants > Roots > Rhizosphere > Soil | place...
ACCGCATCAAAGGCTTCCTGGTCGAAACCAGCCGACCCGGCTTCAAGGCCTCTGACGTGCATGGCAAATGGTCGCTGCGCGCTTCGGTCACCTCCGGGCTTTCGCTGCAGGACGTGCGCATTCCGCTGGAAAACCTTCTTCCAGGCTCGGACGGCCTGAAGTCGCCGCTTGGCTGCCTGAACCAGGCGCGTTATGGCATTGGCTGGGGCGCGATTGGCGCGGCCATGTCTTGCTATGACACGGCGCTGCAATATTCCCAGGTGCGCAAGCAGTTCCGTGACCAGCCAATTGCATCTCATCAGCTTGTCCAGGAGAAGCTGGCCTGGATGATCAGCGAGATCACCAAGGCGCAGCTTCTGGCCCTGCAAGTGGGCCGGCTCAAGGACGCAAATAAAGTTGGGCACCAGCACATCTCCATGGCCAAGCGAAACAACGTATGGATGGCGTTGGAGTGTGCGCGCATGGCGCGTGACATCCTGGGCGCAAACGGCATTGCTGATGACTATCCGGTGATGCGCCACATGATGAATCTGGAGTCAGTAAAAACGTACGAAGGCACGCACGACATTCATGCGCTGATCATCGGCGAGAATGTGACCGGCATCAGCGCGTTCTGAGCGCGACTTCTGGAGGATCACTCATGACAACCCGCGTGGCAGAAAAGAATAATGAAACAAGAAACCTGGCCCACCAGATGGAATTCGAGCTGGCGCTGGAGTTTGCGCGCGTAGTAGAAGATGCCGCTATCGCCTCAGCGCACACCATGGGCACCGGTGACCGCGAGCGGGCTGACCACGTTGCCACTGAAGCCATGCGCACCACCATGGACACGGTCCCCATGCGCGGGACCATTGTCATTGGCGAAGGCGAACGGGATCAGGCGCCGATGCTTTATATCGGCGAGCATGTGGGCGCGGGCTGGCATGACGGCGAGAATCTGCCCGAAGTTGATATCGCCGTTGATCCGCTTGAGGGAACGAATCTGTGTGCCACCGGCGCTCCGGGCGCAATCACCGTTTTGGCTGCATCGGAAAAAGGTGGCCTGCTGAACGCGCCTGATTGCTACATGGAAAAAATTGTTGTCGGCCCTTCCTGCAAAGATGCCGTTGATCTTGACGCGCCGGTAAAAGAAAACTTGAAAGCCATTGCGCGCCGCCTGAGCCGTGACATTAGCGATCTTGTTGTGGTGGTGCTGGACCGCCCGCGCCATGAAAAGTTGATCGACGATATTCGCCGTGCCGGAGCGCGCATTCGCCTCATCACAGATGGCGACCTTTCCGCCGGTATTGCCGCGGCCGTCATCGGCACTGGCGTTCACGTTGTTATGGGCAGCGGAGGCGCGCCTGAAGGCGTGATCACGGCCGCCGCCATGCGCTGCCTGAATGGTGAAATCCTTGCTCGCCTTGTCATCAATACGCCGGAGCTTGAAGCGCGCATTGAGAAAATGGGCATCAAGGACAAGAAGAAAATCTATACAGCCAAGGACTTGGCGCCGGGCAAGAACCTTGTCTTCGCCGCCACTGGCGTGACCGACGGCGCACTGATGAAAGGCGTCCGCTTCTTTGGTGAAGGCACGCGTACGTCATCAATCGTGATGACTCGCCACAGCGGCAAGGTGCGCTTTGTGGAAAGCATCCACCTGGCCAAGCGCGCCGATGTGAAGGTCCGGTTCGCCTAATCTTACCGCTGATAGCGCTGATTTCACTGATTTTCACGGATCAGGAAAGCTTTAGCCGCGAATCAACACGAAAGAACACGAATCGAAATGCAAAGAAAAGATTTCATTCCTGTTGATTCATGTCACTTGCGACTAAGTTTGCTTTTCTCGAACGGCACGGCGCTTCTCTGAACCGCCTTTACCCCAGTACACCAGGCGCAGGCCGGCGAACACCAGGTTAACGCCTATTACCATCGGTATGATCAGAGTGTTGCCCCAGTGATGTTCAATCCAGAAACAAGGCAGGCTGGCCGCGACCAGCACCCATCCCCATCTTGCGCGGTTTGATCCTGCGTTGAGATGAATTTTGTTTACGTAAGTGAGAAAGGGCGGCTTGGATTTGCCAGTGTAATCGTAAATATCGCAGCGAAGGTTAGGGATTTCTGCGACCTTGGTTTCGCAATAGGCTTCCGCATCGGCGAGCGAGTCAAACACAATGCAGACGCTGTCTTCTCCTGGGTGAAGGTAGCGTCCATCCGGCGTGCGCTCAACATCAGTGGCGACGTCAGAATGAAAGACAGCGAATTGTCCAGCGCGCACCAGACCGGTCCACTCGGTTGGTTTTCTGGTGGGATCGTAGAGTTTGAGTACCTGCACAAAAGAAAACCTTACCACTGATCAATATAGATAAGAATCATCTATAGGAAGAAGACTGAGCCACGAATGCACGAAGAATAAACACGAATTTCGAAAACCAAAGAGAGTTATTCGTGTTCATTCGCGTGATTCGCGGATAATCCTTTTCCTGATCCGTGAAAATCAGTGTCATCAGTGCTATCAGCGGTAAGTTGTTGCTTTAAGGCTTCCGCGCGCGCGGCATCGGCGGCCAATCCTTGGGATTTCCCTGAAAGAGTGCCTTCGCCACTTCATGCCTTGCCGGGCCGTTGCCGTCTGCCACGGCAAAGCGTGCCGGATGCTCCGCCGAGCCTGACCACATGGAAACCCCGGCATACGCGCCGTCCTTGCGCAGAATGTAGTAATGCATACTGACATAGATAAGCTTGGACATATCATTGTTGTAGTTGTGGGCAATACGCTTGAGCACGTCCATGCCGGCTTCTTCCGGTGACATGCCACGTCGCATGTTTTCCACGATGGTATGCGCTCCGCACACCTTGATGTTCTCTTCACCGCTTCCTGTAGCTCCCGCCGCGCCCACATCCTGATCGCAATAACAGCCTGCGCCGATGATCGGCGAATCCCCGCACCGTCCCGCAAGTTTCCACGCCAGCCCGCTCGTCGTGGTCACACTGGACATCTCCATTTTTTCATTCAGCGCTGAACAATTGATCGTGCCCGTAGGCGGATACAGCACTTTATGGATTGCATCCGCGCGACGTTCTTCCGCAATGCCGATCTCCGCTGCCAGGGCATACAGCCGCTGGATGGGCTGCGGCTGATCTTGTAAGGAACTTGTCTCCAGCCCAGCCGGAAATTTGAAATTGGGATCGGCCAGGCCCGGTCCCCACCAGTCGCGATCAGAGTGGTATTCCTTCCACAATTGCCAGATTTTGCGTGAGTGCTCGGTCAACAGGTTCTCTTTAGGAAAGCCCATGAGTTCGGCAAAGCGCGTAGCCCCCTGGCCCACCAGCATCACGTGACCTGTGTGTTCCATAACGGTGCGCGCCAAAGAAGCAACATTCTTAATATCGCGCACGCCACCCACTGATCCTGCGCGGCGCGAGGGACCGTGCATGCAACACGCGTCCAGTTCCACCACGCAATCCTCATTCGGTAGGCCACCCAGCCCAACGCTATCGTCCTCGGGATCGTTCTCCGGGCCGGAGACTGTGGTAATGGCGGCCTCCAGCGTGTCCGCGCCGGCCTTCAGCTTCTCATAGCCGGCCTGGAGATGGTTTCCCCGCGAGGTGATTCCGTTTGCCGCAGAAATCATGATGTTCTTGGCCGGAGAGGTCCGCGGCACTTTCAGGTTGTCTTTATTTTGCGACTGTGGCGCGTCCGTGCTCTTGGCAGCTTGTCCTGTGGCCAGCGTGGCCGAAGTAACTGCCAGTCCGGAAATAAAATCTCTGCGTTTCATGGAGCCTCACTTTCGGTTTGTGAATTGAGAAGAATATCATTATCCGCAAGGAACCACACAGGAGAGTCCAATGCTAGTCGGCTATCCGGAAGCTCAAGACAAATTCAAGAGGGAATTTCCGGCTTTTATCGATGAGACCGAACGTCTTGCTCCGCTCCTTCAGAGCGTCTTCGTGAGAACAGAGACCGCCAGAACAACGTTTGAGAGTAAGCAAATTTTCTTCCTTGGTGGAGCAGTTTATCAAGATTTCCAGGAGATACTTCTTTTGGTAGGTAATGGGTTGTCAGTAGGCGGTCTAAAGATTCTCCGCGGGCTTTATGAAAAAGTGGTCACCTGCCGCTTACATTGCGAAAAACCCGGGAGCAGCACGGGATTTTGCTGACTACAATGCAGTACACGAACACAAGCTCTTGAACCGCATACCTCCAGATGTTCAGAACAAGCTCATGTCCGAATCTGCAATACAACGTATTAAAGCAAAATTCTCTTCTGTTAAAGAACGTTTTACAACGAGGGTTTGCGAATGTGGGAAAACCGGCCTCCAAACATCGTGGACGTTGCTCGACACCTACAGTTTGGCTTTGAAGGTTGATAACGAGTTGCCAAACCTATATGGTCCAGCTTTCGTACTCCCCACGTTGCATCTCCACACTACTGCATTCGATTTGAAGGCAAGGGCTGAAGAGTCCACTCACGAAGTAACCATGTATGCGGACGCTTCACTTCATTTTCGCGTTGAGGTATTAATGTCCACTCACATGCTCGTGCTATACATGGCGAGATTGAACAATAGGTATTTCGGTCTTGGCTTGGATGCTGAAATCAACGAGGGTATCCGTCGTTACAATGTCTGCTGAGAACCACCTAAAGCCTAGTAGAAAATTTATTTTCATCTGCACTGAAATTCGTCACCAAATTAATCACCAAAAGCCAAATACCAAGAGCCAAATACCGCTCTTCTCACACCGCCATCTTCTTCTCCGCTGTGTTCTGGTCGGCTCGGAAACGCAGCAGCGCGGCCACTTGACCGGCCTTTTCCATATCAGGATCGCCGTCAATAAAGCGGATGTCGGCTCCGTTGCGAAGCGCCAGGTCCACCAGCGCGTCGGAAACGTCGCTCAATTCGCGCGTCTCATGCGCGCAGACTGCACAGGTCTTTACCATGCGCGTATCCAGGTGCTTGCAGTTTGGGCACTCAACGGCTTCGGCTTTGAAGCCGCGCAGCACCAGAAGAGTCTGCACCTCCTGCCGCTCCAAGGCATTCAGCACATGCTTTAGGCCAAGGGCGCCGCGCGCATTGCGATGCGCTTCGCCCATTACTTCGCTTATTAATTCCTTTTGGCTGGTCAACATTGACTCTGTAAGAATGCGGGTGGCGTGCTGGCGCACCTCTTCCGGCGTTGCGGAAACTACGTCAATCGGGAACCTTCCCCGCAGCTTCTGCTTCAGATCGCTGTGCAATTGCGATTCAATTTCCGGCCATGAATCGTCCTGGCATCCGATCAGCAGCGCATTGAACTTATCGCGATGGGCCAGCATCAGCAGCGATTCGGCAAACATCTTGAAATGCTGCATCGTCGTGTTCTCAACGTGGCGCTCGCGATGCCCGGCTTCATAGCCCTGAAAGCCGTCACTGCGCGGCACGGCAGGTGAAGGGCCAAATTCCAGGTCTGGCTTTTGGGTGATTTCCTTGTCCTGCAGTTCAAAGATGCGCGCTTTCTTGCGATTGACCAGCGCAATGCATGTGCGCGGCAGCCCGGATCTTGCGTCCACCAGCGGACGCATGTGAAACCGCGAGTTCACCCTGATCTGCGACGGTTCAGGGCGCGGAGGAATATCCAGCTCACGCCATATTCCCTGCTCGCGGCAGGCAAAAATCGCTTTGCCGCGCGAATGATTTCCATGCAGCCCTTCAGCAATCGCTAGAATTTTTTCCAGGTCCTCCCTTTGTGCGGCGTGGGTGCCATTGCGCTCGGCTTTGCGCAACGCGTCGCGGACCAGGTCCTTGGCCATGATGGCTTCTTCTCTGTGCGATTTGTTCTGGGGTGTCTGTGGCTGGAAATAGAAAGTAATGGCGCATCCCGAGGGCGATTCAAATTGCGCTAATTGGCGGATTTCTTCACGCGTTATCATTCGCGGATCTCCTTATGTGTTTTCCGTTACGCAACCCGGGAATGGTGCAACAGGCTTTTCCTGAGCTGGTTTTGCGTTGGTAACTTTTGCTGGATGTGGGCGCGCGCATCGTGAATAGATTGGCGTACCTGTTCTGCGGAACGCCCTGCCAGGCGCGAGATTTCTTCAACCGTAAAACCTTCCAGCGTGTACAGCACAAAAGCTTCACGATCACCCGCCTTGACGCCGCCCAGAACAAGGTCTAGTTGCGCCACCATTTCGTCACCGGCCATGATCTCTTCCGGCGTGCGCACACTCTCGTCGCGAATAATGCTTTCCTCCGGCAGGCTGTCATCCGGCTGGTGATACTGCAGCACATTCTCGTCACTGCCCGTCACGTTTTGAATTCCCGCTGGCGCATCGAGCGAAATATTGGCGGTATCGGCATTGTCGTGGATCAGCCGTCGAATGGCCTGCAAAGCCAGGCGATGAAACCAGCTTTCCGGGGACAGCAGCTCCCTCTTGCCGCCTTCATGCGAAAGCGCGCTGACGATTACCTCATCGATCACTTCTTCGCGCGTGATCTGGTCTTCACGGATTTTGTCCGATTCAATCTGAAAGTTCAGCTCCTGATCAATAAACGCTTCCAGCTTGCGCAGGTTGGCGCTAAGCCATAGCTCCACCTCCGCCACAGCGGCGCCATCGGTCTTCAATGCTGGCGGTCGCACCTCTGCGGCGGCAGCTCGATGTGTCTGCGCTTGTGCCTTGCCATTGGTGCGGGCAGGGGCGGCCTGAGGAGGGATCGGCATTTGCGTAAGCCGCTCACGGCCTGCACGCCGCAAAGCTTTTCGCGTCCAGTGGCCACGCAGCAACTCTTTATGTTTCGTCACCTGGGAGATCAAATCGGCAAAAGCAGCCTTGATTGCTGCCACGGCATTTTCACCGGAGCTTTGCGCTGCCACCTGTCCAGATGGCAATCGCAGATTCAGTGACGCGCTTGTGCCGCGGTCCTTGTCCGGCTCCACCGTTGCGTGCAGATGCACCAACTCCGGCTTAAAAACCTGCAATCGAGGTTGTAATTTTTGTACCTGGTGTTTGAATTCGCGCTCGGTATCGGGCGTCTTGCCTGCTTTGTAGCTGACGTGAAGATTCATGTGTGCCTCGGCTGGGAGAAGTTCCCGTACGGAAGGTCCGCAGGCCCTCATTCAATTGCAGATTTTACACCTGCCAGTAAGACGCGAACCAAATTTCGTGCGTTGCATAAAATTAGTTTTGAAATGTAAATGTATCTCTTGCTTTACATCGTATTTTATGAGCGGGGCTGCTGGCTGACACTTGATAGCGGTCACATAAGAGTGTGACGCGTGTCATTACTACGCGACGCTTAGAGGCGGTTAATCATGGACGCAACGTAGCCCGCGCCAAAGCCGTTATCGATATTCACCACGCTCACGTTGGAAGCGCAGGAGTTAAGCATTCCCAGGAGTGCTGCCAGCCCGTTGAAAGAAGCGCCATAGCCAATGCTGGTTGGCACAGCGATTACAGGCACTCGCGCCAGACCACCAACCACGCTTGGCAATGCGCCTTCCATGCCGGCGCATACGATAATTACTCTGGCCTTGTCGAACACTTCCCTGCCCGCCAGCAGCCGGTGGATTCCTGCCACCCCCACGTCGTAGAGATGTGCGACTTCATTGCCCATGATTTCCGCTGTCACTAGCGCTTCTTCCGCCACAGGGATGTCGCTGGTTCCGGCGGAAACGATCACCACAACACCTTTGCCGTAGTTTGCCGAATCCTGCTGCAGAGTGATGGCCTTCGCCATCTCCCGGTACTCAGCTTTGCGGACCAGCTTTTTCACCGCGCGAAAATGCTCTGCCGTAGCCTTAGTCGCCAGCACATTGCCGCCTTGTGCTGCCATGCTTTTGAAAATCTTTGCCACCTGCGCCGGCGTCTTGCTCTGAGCGAAAATCACTTCTGGCATTCCCGACCGCACACGCCGATGGTGATCAATCTTGGCAAAGCCCAGGTCTTCAAAGGGCATATGCCGCATGCGGGCAACAGCGTCATCAGGCGACACCTTGCCGCTGCGAACGTCTTGCAGCAATTTGCGGAGAGAGACGGTATCCATACTTTTCTAAAGTACGTTTTTCTGAAGCAGGTTTTTCTGAAATCCCGAATCCCGCGCAGCGGGTGAGGGATCGCTATTCGAACTATGAATTGTACCCAAAGATGGTCGAGGGAATAGGGTTCCCTCACGCTCCGCGTTCGGGATTGCAGAAAACCTAAGAGAAGAGCTTCCCCTGCGCGGGATTCACGCGTCGCGCCAGTTCAAAGTAGGTCTTCTTGGCCACGCTGGGCAAATGGGTTTTGCGGAAGAAAAGAGATCGCAGAAAGCTCTTGCTCATCGATCCGGCAAGATACGCCTCATGCATCTCCGCGCCTAGCATCGCGCCAAGATGGCGGACCAGGAACTCGCGCTTCTTCCCCGTCGATGCAATTCCCGTAGCGATAACGCGGGGCAGTTCAGAACGCAGTCGCGCATGCCCTTCCGCTTCTTTGTGCAGCACCAGAAATTCAATCATCTCGCGATGTTCGCGGGCGCTGAACGCCATCTGCTTCTTGGCCGCATTGAAAGGCTGGCCGCTGAGCGCGCGAAAATCGTGCTGGCGCATAACCGGATAGTGGGGCAGCAGGACACGCGCGCCGAAGGTAATGAAAGCCCGCTCAATCACGTCAAAATAAAACTGGTCCTGATGTGAACTGCCCGCCCATGGGCCATTGGAGCATGCTTCGCCACGGCACTCATGCTGGACAAAACGCACAGCTTCTTCTGCGGCATTGGCGAGTTGAAAGCGTTTGATCAGTAGAAGATTGTGCTTGGGCGAATAAACGCAGCCTTGCTGCCGCAACTTTTCCAACACGGGACGCCGCTCCGCTGCCGGAATCTCTTTGCGCGCCAGCAGTTTTTCAAAATCCTTTGCGCCGGGGCGCAGATAAACTTCAGGATAATCTTCTATGAGAGCGCTGGAGTGGCTGCCGGTAACGGGCGAATATTGCTCCAGGCCCATCGACCGCATGAATGTATCCACCAAGTTGTAGAACGTCGGCGCAAGGTCGGGCTGGTTCGGCTGGGTCCGCCACTTGCCAATATAGATTCGGTAGCTCTCGTATTTTTCCAGAGGCGTGGCATTGAAGACGCAGAACACATCGTCACTCACCTGCACGCCGTGAACGCTGTCGCTCAGTTCGCCCGCGGCCTTCCAGTAAAGCTCGTCAAGGTTTTGCAGCACGGTGAGCACGCGATCGCGTGGCCGCAGCAAGCGCAACCAATGCGGCAGGTGTTGCGGCGCCAGATGCGCCTCGCCAAATAACGTAATCACGCGCGCTTCAGGATGCGCCCGGCGAATCTGCGCGATCTGCGCGGCTGCATGGCGATCACGCGCGCTGATCTTGCGCATATTGCCGCGCGGCTTTAGATCAATGCCATAAACCGGGCAGCCATGTTTTTTTGCCTGGCGCAGCAGGCGCGCAAATGGCTCCCAGTCATAGCCCCATTCCGCGTCGTAACGTATGCCGGCGCGGAGTTCGTCTTCATTGATTTCGCCGCGCAGCCACTCGTCGAGTACATATTGATCGCGACTGAATGCCATCTCCAGTGCCAAAACTACCGGCCGGTCGCTCTGCGTCAGTTGACCAATAAATGACGCGGCAAAATCCTGCGACGCGGCAAGCGCATGATAATCGCCTAATAAAAGGACGTCAGCATCGGACCACTGCTGCTTGAATTCGTTGTCGCTGAGAGCACGGCGATAATCGCGAAATGCTTCAGTGAAGTCACGGACATATTTCAGGCGGCCATGCGGATCGGTGGCGCTGATTTCGCGCTTCACCTCTAACAGTGCAAGCTGCTGTGCTGCTGTCCTGCGCCGGGCCCGAATTGAGAAACCACTGCCCATGAAGTAGCCTGCTGACTTCAGCGCAGGCGCCTCCCTATCAATTACTATTAGTCTGTTGCATTACTCTGTAACCCAGACCTTACACCCTTAGATGCCGAATCCGTTACATCCGTCAGCCCATGTACTCACGGTTGCCGCCACTGGAGCGAGCGGCGCGCTCTTCACACGCGAACTCCTTCTCATTTTGGAACGCGATGAACGTGTGCAAAAAATAAATTTCATTGCGTCAGACAACGCGCTGCGCGTTTTTGCCGAAGAACTTGACATCAAAGGACGCAACAATCTTGTGCAGCAGTTGCTCGGGAAGAAATCCGAGAAGATCCATACGCAGAATAATGACGACATTGGCGCGAATATAGCCAGCGGTTCTTATCCGTCGCATGCCATGATCGTGATTCCGTGCAGTATGGGAACTCTGGCCAGAGTTGCGCACGGACTGGCAGGCAACCTGATCGACCGCGCAGCTGATGTTTGCCTGAAAGAAAAACGCCCACTGGTGTTGTGCACGCGAGAGACTCCCTTGAACCGCGTGCATATCCGCAACATGGACTGGGCTGCAGAAGCCGGCGCGACAATCTATCCGCTGATTCCCACGTTTTATAACCAACCCGAGAGCTTTGAAGAAATGGCGCACCAGTTTGCCTGCCGCGTGTTGCAGTTTGTGGGACTGGAGCAGAAAGACGCGTACCGATGGGGAGAGAAAGATTGACTGCGGAGACGCGGAGAAAAACAAACCTTAAGCCGCGAATTTACGAATCAATCTCAAGAGCTTTTCTAATTCGTGTTTATTCTTGTTGATTCGCGGCCAAAAACGCCTTTCGAATCACTTCAAGCGCGGGCTTTTCCAATTTGTATTTTCCTAATTCACTTTCGCTTGCCCACGCAACATCCGCCGCATCGCCGCCTGCGCGCAGTTCACCGCCCTTCACGGAGCAGAGAAAATCGATCAGCACATAGTGATATTGCGGCGCGGCATCTTTTCCGGGAATGATTCGGTCCAGAACTTCAAGCACTTCGCCGGCCTTCACGATTAATCCAGTTTCTTCTAGGGCTTCACGCTCGGCGGCGGCGCGCAGCGTTTCTCCCAGTTCGACGACGCCTCCGGGCAGCGACCATTCACCCAGCAGTGGTGGACTTCCGCGCTTCACCAGCAGGACTCGTCCCCGATCGATGATGACTGCGCCCACGCCGACGATAGGGCGGTCGGGGTATTCACGCTTGGTCGATTTCGGCGAGACTGCCTGTGCCGGATTTTCTTCAGTGTTCATGACAGTACGTGTTCAGTGCTCATGACAGCAAAGAGCCCATTGCGTTGGTTTTATGCAGAAAAGTTCATGGCAGAGAAAAGAACGACCGCGGTTGCACCTCAACAAACTTCCATTTGTCTCCTACCCGGATAACAGTAAAGGTCAGCCGCTCATTTCTGCGCGAGGGGGCTCCGCCACTGCTTGGCGTGGCCTCCATTTCGGCCTCGACCACAACGTTTGCCTTATCGCCGTCAAGAGATGTGTCCATTAAATTCAGGTGCACGCGAATGGATTCGGTCTGCCCGAAAAACGAATTGATCTGCTGCCTGAATAATGGCCCATCTTTCATCCTATCCAGGTCAAAGAGCCCGAGGAATTGTTTCTGGCTGTGGCCCTGCAATGCTTCGCTGAGTTGCAGGAGCATACGCGAACCAACTTGCGCATCGAAAACGCTCGGGCTTGGGTGCTGTTGCTGCTGTGAACTCTGCGCCTGCACAATCCCACAGAGAAGCAGCGTAATGAAAATGGCCGTCGCGCAGCTACGCACGTTCGCCGCCTTCAGGGCCGTAGAACACGACCCATGTCAGCAGGTCTTCTGTAAAATCCTCAAATCGATGCACCTCACCGGCGGCGGCAAATAGCGCGTCACCGGGACCGAATTGCACGCGCTGTCCTTCGACAAAAAACCAACCGCGTCCAGCCGCGACGAAATAAAGTTCGTCGCGCGTGTGCGGCTGTTGCATGTCCGTGCCCTTAGGCGCGTAGATCTCGACCGTCAAGGTGCCATGGCGGAAAAGTTCCGCATAGAGTTTCCCGTCACGCGTTGGGATGGCGTTTTGAGCATCGGCAAGTTTGATTTGGCGTTCAGTAGAGAATTCCATTTTTTGTGTCGCCCCTTCGGTCCGCGCTCATCCGCGTCAATCTGCGGCTAAGTTTCTCGATCAGAACTCAATGCTCTTTCCCCAGGTTTCGGCAAACACGGATCGTGCAGGCTCGAATCTTCCTGCATATTGCTTATCTTTGCCTTTGAGCCGCCCAATAGCAAGGAAGGC
>Ga0105245_10004655_pt1 | contig 12125 bp, 6 predicted proteins | sample KBSM54metaG_FD_81523 | JGI IMG/M metagenome (GOLD analysis project Ga0105245, IMG submission 81523) | Miscanthus rhizosphere microbial communities from Kellogg Biological Station, Michigan, USA - KBS M5-4 metaG | ecosystem: Host-associated > Plants > Roots > Rhizosphere > Soil | place: Michigan...
CCGAGGCGCACCATTTCGTGGCGGCCAGACACGCGGTCACCTCTTCATCCGAGATCTCCCACCAGGATTTCAGCGTCCGATTCCCGTTCATGGTCTGTTCGCCCGTCCAGTCTAGCGCCGCGGGACCCGAATTTATGAGATGGATAATTCCTTCTTTACCGCGACCTTCTAGAGTGTAACCGGTTACACGTTTGACGGAATCAGGACTCCAGTAGGTACGGACATCCGCAAAGAGCTGGGCCGTGCCCGTAAGGAGATGACCGAAAAGCATCGAAACTGCATTGAGAGCGTCGTTTTCTGTCGCGACTATATACGGTTGACGCGGGCCATCCCAGTCGAACGAAGTGTTTAGGATCGCCTCCGGAAAATCGCCATTCGGAAAGTGGTCCGTCCACTGTCGCTGGCCCTGAAACCCTCCGGCAAGCGCGTTGTGTCCGTTGGACTCCTCGCGGAATCCCATGTCTGCCAGCACCTGATTACCGCTCATCAAGTCCCGCGCAATGAGCGCCATCTTGACGCTAATCTGCCATTCTTCATCCTTGCGTTCTCGGGACCGCTGTTTGGCAGGAGGATTGACGTCCGCACCCTCCGGACACTTTTCGCGGACCCATGCCAGAGCTCGCTCGTATTCACCTTTGTCGTAGATGCCTCGGTCCATCCGGCGCACGAACTCTGTCATGTCGACAGTCTCGGAACGCATTCCGAGATACGATTGAAAGAAATCCTGATCCACAATGGAGCCGGCAATCCCCATCGAGGTGCCGCCCATAGCAAGATACGAAGAGCCCCGCATTGTCGCGACTGCAAGTCCGGCGTTGACGAACTTCAGGATTTTGTCCGAGACGTCTGCAGGAATCGTTGTGTCGCCCGCATCCTGTACTTCCCGTCCATAGATTCCGAACGCCGGCAGACCCTTTTGGCTGTGACCTGCGAGTACAGCGGCGAGGTACACAGCCCCAGGACGCTCTGTTCCGTTGAAGCCCCATACTGCTTTTGGAATGAGAGGATCCATATCCATTGTTTCGGATCCGTAGCACCAACAGGGCGTAATTGTCAGAGAGACACCAACGCCTTCCTTTGCAAACTTCTCAGCACATTCGGCAGCTTCCGCAACGCCACCGATGCAGGTGTCTGCGATCACAACTTCGACTGCTGCTCCATTAAGGTGGTGAACATTGGCCTCAATCAGGTCGGCGGTTGCACGAGCCATAGCCATGACCTGGTCTTCGAGGGATTCGCGCACTCCTCCATAACGGCCGTCGATGGTTGGGCGAATTCCGACTTTTGGGGCAGCGCCTCGGAGACGTCTGGGTCCCGGTGTTCGCGATGAATTGGGGGCGTTCACAGTTCTAAAGTACCTCACAGTGTGGAGTCGACCGTTACGGGCAGGATGTAGTTAGACGGCAACCGCGGAAATCCTGCCCTTATCGCGGTTCGATCCGAAACCATTTGATACACTCGGCCTAGCCGCTAAGCCCGCACAGGAATTGTCATCCATTGCGATGAATTTCTCGCAACGATTAGAACGTAGAATTGGACCTTTCCAGCACAAGTTAACATATTGGACTGACGACATGACAATAATCAATCGAAATGGCGTGCCACCCTTCATAACAAAGGATGGTTCAACGATCCGTGAGATACTAGCCCCACGAAACTCGACCATTGTAAGGCAGAGTCTGGCTGAGGCGACGCTTGACACCGGTTGCTCAACTCAGGCTCATAGCCATCCGGACACTGAGGAGATTTATTTCATTCTCGAGGGCAAGGCTACAATGGCCGTTGAATCGGAGCGCGAGAGCGTCGGCCCGGGAGACGCAATAGCCATCCCGGCCGGTCGTCGTCATCAGATAGCGAATATCGGTGAAGTCCCGCTTGTATTCCTCTGCTGCTGCGTTCCCGCATATCGCGACGGCGATACCATAATGTGTGATCCATTGATCTAAGTGGAGCGAGCGTGCATATATTTTGTATCTTCACACGTATTGTCCTGCGGAAAGTCTCAAACGTTTGAACTTGGAGGATGAGGCATTGGACACCACAGTTGGGGCGCATGCTCCTTCCCGAGCGATGTTCTGGACGGGATGGGTAATCAGCACGCTGCCGGCGTTGTTCTTGCTTATGGACGGCGTGATGAAACTTGTTAAGCCTCCTATGGTCGTTAAGGCGACCGTGGACCTCGGCTATCCGGAGGGTGTTGTAGTCGGATTGGGGTTGGTTCTCCTCGCTTGCACCCTCCTCTATATGATTCCAAAAACCGGCGTGTTGGGCGCCATACTCCTGACCGGTTATCTCGGTGGCGCCGTTGCTTCGCATGTTCGCATGGGCGGGTCAACGTTCTCTATCTGTTTCCCGATTGTTATTGGCGGTCTGATCTGGCTTGGAATCTATTTGCGAGAGGAGGGCGTTCGCAGATTGACACCGCTCGTCAATTAATTCCGCGGTGTATCGCATTTCCTTCCTACCTGCCCTTGACATTTCCGGTGTATGTACCGTATACTTCCTTCCTGTGCCGTTGAAGAGAAACCACTTCTCCGGCATTTTGACTGTTCTTTGACAACGGAATACAGTGAATTGTGCAGACATCGTGCAGACGTCTACTGTTATCAGGCGTCTGTGCATAGATGGTCTTTTGTTTGCAATGGGGAAAAGCATCTTCAGCGAGGGAATAGGTTCCAGGGGATAGGATTAGGGCTAATACTCTGACCTTCGATCCCGGAACCAAAAACGGACTCGTACTTCACACACAAGTTTCAAAAGACAGGTTTCAGGTGCCAGGTGCTAGGTTTCAGGGGTAATGCCCTAGAACCTGGTCCCTAGAACCTAAAACCTGTCACCTGACCCCCGGTTTTCGTGGTGGGGGGAGGGAATGTGTGTGGAGTGAATACGCGTTCAAAGTTACACAGGGCTTCTGGGGAATGCCTAGGGGCAGTGTGCCGATGAAAGACGTGCCAAGCGGCGATACGCGGTAGGGAGCGGCAAGCGCGCAATGATCTACCGATTTCTGAATGGGGCAACCCGGCAGGTGTAATGACCTGTCACTCCGTCTCGACGGAGGGGGCACGCGGGGAACTGAAACATCTAAGTACCCGCAGGAAAAGAAAACAGACGTGATAGCCCTAGTAGCGGCGAGCGAACGGGCCACAGCCTAAACCGAAGGGCCTAGCTCTTCGGTGTTGTGGGGTCAACTGATCACACCTATTGAGGGATTAGGGATTAGGGATTAGGGATTAGGGGGAGCGATCCTTCCGGTGCCTACTGCCTAATGCCTAGTGCCTATTGTGTGGTGACGAGGGGGATTCGGGATGGGTTTTTGGAAGCTGCCTGGAACGGCGCACCATAGGGGGTGAGAGTCCCGTACGACCAGCCATCCTGACTTTTGTTGATACCCGAGTACCACGGGACACGAGGAACCTTGTGGGAATCTGGGAGGACCACCTTCCAAGGCTAAATACACGCTGCCACCGATAGCGAACCAGTACCGTGAGGGAAAGGTGAAAAGCACCCCGGGAGGGGAGTGAAACAGAACCTGAAACCAGACAGCCCGCAAACAGTCAGAGCCTGGATTTATCTGGGTGATGGCGTGCCTTTTGCATAATGACCCAACGAGTTACTGGCGGTAGCTGCCTAAGTGTTTCCGACACGGAGGCTGAGCGAAAGCGAGTCCGAATAGGGCGCCTATGTTGTCGTCAGTAGACCCGAAACTGCGTGATCTACCCATGGCCAGGGGGAAGCGGGTGTAAGAGCCCGTGGACGCCCGGACCGGTGTATGTTGAAGAATGCTCGGATGAGCTGTGGGTAGTCTGGTGAAATGCCAATCGAACGCAGAGATAGCTGGTTCTCCCCGAAATGCATTGAGGTGCAGCGTGATCCGTTTCGTTACGGAGGTAGAGCACTGAATGGGTGATGGGCCTTCCCAGGTTACTGAGCTCAATCAAACTCCGAATGCCGTAACGTGAGAGGATTGCAGTGAGACAGCGGGGGATAAGCTTCGTTGTCGAGAGGGAAACAGCCCAGACCTCCAGCTAAGGCCCCTAAAGGTAGGCTCAGTGTAAAAGGATGTGAGGGTGCATTGACAACCAGGATGTTGGCTTAGAAGCAGCCACCATTTAAAGAGTGCGTAACAGCTTACTGGTCGATGTGTCCTTGCGCCGATAATGTATGGGGGCTCAAGCCTACTGCCGAAGCTGAGGAGTGAGTGTTTACACTCACTGGTAGGGGAGCGTTGCGTGCGAGGTGAAGCGGTTCGCGTAAGCGGACGTGGATTGCACGCAAGTGAGAATGTTGGGATAAGTAACGAGAAGACGGGTGAGAATCCCGTCCGCCGGAAGCCCAAGGTTTCTTAAGGCAGGTTCGTCCTCTTGAGTTTAGTCGGTCCTAAGGCGAGGCCGCAGGGCGTAGTCGATGGCTGTCAGGTTGAAATTCCTGAACCGGGTGCATGTGTTGAGTACGCAGGGACACTTCTCTGGGGTCGGCAGTGGTGCTGGTTGTCCACGACGGGGGCTTGCCCCCGGTAGTCCGGCGAAGGAGGGGTCGCGAAAATCTGCGTAGGAGTGTGCATTCGACCGTACCGCAAACCGACACAGGTGGGCGCGTAGAGGATACGAAGGCGTTCGAGATAACTATCGTTAAGGAACTAGGCAAAATGGCCCCGTAACTTCGGGAGAAGGGGCGCTGGAGTGATCCAGCCGCAGCAAAGCGGACCGAGCGACTGTTTACCAAAAACACAGGTCTCTGCCAAGCCGAAAGGCGATGTATAGGGGCTGACGCCTGCCCAATGCCAGAAGGTTAACAGGAGGAGTCAACCGCAAGGGGCAGCTCCGAATCGAAGCCCTGGTGAATGGCGGCCGTAACTATAACGGTCCTAAGGTAGCGAAATTCCTTGTCGGGTAAGTTCCGACCCGCACGAATGGCGTAACGACTTGGTCGCTGTCTCAACGATAGACTCGGTGAAATTGTAGTATGCGTGAAGATGCGCATTACCCGCCGCAGGACGAAAAGACCCCATGGAGCTTTACTGCACCCTGTCATTGCTGTTCGGATAGTACTGTAGAGCGTAGGTGGGAGCTTCGGCGCCAATGGAACACCACCCTGTGCTATCTGAATGGCTAACTTGTAGTGTTATCCACTACGAAGACCGTGGCAGGCGGGCAGTTTGACTGGGGCGGTCGCCTCCCAAAAGGTAACGGAGGCGCCCCAAGGTTGACTCAGCCTGGTTGGAAATCAGGCATTGCGTGCAAGGGCATAAGTCAGCTTGACTGTGAGGCCGACGGGCCGAGCAGGTACGAAAGTAGGGCCTAGTGATCCTCTACCTACGCGTGGGCGTGGTAGGGCTCATCGGATAAAAGCTACCCTGGGGATAACAGGCTTATCTTGCCCAAGCGCTCACAGCGACGGCAAGGTTTGGCACCTCGATGTCGGCTCGTCGCATCCTGGGGCTGGATTAGGTCCCAAGGGTTGGGCTGTTCGCCCATTAAAGCGGTACGCGAGCTGGGTTCAGAACGTCGCGAGACAGTTCGGTCTCTATCCGCGGCGGGCGCAGATGTTTTGAGGGGGGCTGACCCTAGTACGAGAGGACCGGGTTGGACGGACCGCTGGTGTACCAGTTGTGCCGCCAGGCGCAGACGCTGGGTAGCTACGTCCGGGAGCGATAAACGCTGAAAGCATCTAAGCGTGAAGCGCGCCCCAAGATGAGAACATCCATCCGTAAGGAGTAAGGTCCCCGGCAGACTACCGGGTAGATAGGCGGGGGGTGGAAGTGCAGCGATGTATGGAGCTTACCCGTACTAAGTGACCGAGGACTTTGATCGTATTCACCCTACACGCATCTCCTCCCTCCTCCAGGACGACTGGAGAACAGGGATTAGGTGTTAGGGAATAGGGGCTAGGGATTAGGGATTAGGGATTAGGGAAAGCACTTCCCCGGAACCTGACCCCTGGAACCTGAAACCTGAATGAGTCCGTTCCAAATGAAGAAGCGTATCCGTTAAGAAGTACAAACAACACAATTCACCAAGTTCCGTAGTCAAAGTACTGAGGTGTCAGGTTCTAGGTGTCAGGTTCCAGGGATTTCCCCGAAGCCTGACCCTGGACCCTGAAACCCATACAATTTTCTAGGTCACGCGTTTTGGGAGACGGTTCCCCTGGAACCTGGCCCCTAGAACCTAAAACCTAACCGCTTTCTGGTGGCCTTGGCGATGGCGTCCCACCCGTTCCCATCTCGAACACGGTAGTGAAAGCCGTCAGCGCCGACGATACTTGGGGGGAAACCTCCTGGGAAAATAGGTCGCCGCCAGAATAAATCGATGCGAGGCGAGCGCTTAGAGAAATCTGAGCAGCTCGCCTTCGTCGTTTGGGGAGAAGCAATTCTGACAGGTCTGACGCGTCCGACAAGTCCGACAGGTATCCATTGCAGATCAGATGTTCAGCGTTAGACTAACTGGGCAATGGTCGGAGCCCATGACTTCAGGGTGGATATCGGCGGACTTAACCTTCTCTCGCAGCGATGATGAAACCAGGAAGTAGTCGATGCGCCACCCGAGGTTGCGTTCGCGAGCGCCTCCCCATGCTACCCACCAGGTGTAGAATCCGTTTCCCTGCTTGAACAATCGAAATGTGTCGATAAAACCGGCGTCGACAAAAGCCTGGAAACCGGCACGTTCCTCGTCGGTGAATCCCTTCTTGCCCTTGTTTGGTCCAGGCTGCGCCAGGTCCATCTCCGTGTGAGCGACGTTCATGTCTCCGCAATAGACTACCGGCTTCGTTTTCTCAAGCAGTTGACAGTATTCCAGGATCGCAGGATCCCAATGGTCGTGTCTAAGTGGAATACGACTCAGATCCTCTTTGGAATTGGGTGTGTAGGCTGTCACAAGATGGAAATGATCGTATTCGGCGGTCAACACTCGGCCTTCGGTGTTGGGATCGCCATAACCATCCGATGCCATGTCATATTTTGCGATGAGTTCAGGCGGTAGTCCATTGCGAATAGTCAATGGGACTGGTTTACTGAATATGGCCGTTCCTGAATAGCCCTTCTTCTCTGCTGAATGCCAGTACTCTGTATAGTCGGGGAGGTCTATGACCGCCTCACCCGGTTGTGCCTTGGTCTCTTGAAGGCAAACAACGTCAGGGCCCTCGCTTTCGACAAACGGCCGAAAGACATTCTTGCGCAGTACGGCACGGATGCCATTCACGTTCCAGGAGTATAGTTTCATACGCTCAGTTTACTCCAATCGAGATTTCTTCGTTAGATCAACCATCTAAACACATTACCAAAAGTGAAACAGAAACCCATTTTGAACTCGCAGCGTAGCCTTATCCGTTATGGGTATGTTACGCTTTCGTGGGGGATAGAATCGCAGTCTGCGATTGACATTCGAGGCTCGGCATGCTAGAATCGCCATTAAGGCAGCGAGTTTGCTGCGTATTGGTTCCTGACTTTCGAGCCGTCGCCGAAGAGTCTTGCGATGTACTATTAGATCGATACTTCGTGCCCGAACAAGAACCAGGCTAGTTCTGCGCCACATAGTTGAGAGGATTCCATCGATGAAGACATTGCCCTTCCGTTATCTTATTTTCGGTACGGCAGCATCTCTAATTCTTGGTGTCGCTGGGAACGTATGCGCTGAACGGGCTGGGAGCAATTCCAAGACAATGGCGGCGCCAACTGTCGAAGTCATCCGGAAGACAGCAGAACGCGGTATGGAGTTCTTGACAACGGATGCTGCAAAGTGGAAGACCGAACGCAAGTGCGCGTCATGCCATCAGGGAGTGATGACCGTATGGGCGCTCGCGGAGGCGAAGAACCACGGCTACGGCGGCAGCGCCGAGGCTTTACAGAACGCCATGACGTGGTCGAGGGACCGACTGGTCGATATCGACAAACCTCAACCGGCGACCGGCGGACGACCCATGCTAAGTACGCCGGCGCTCTATTTTGCATTGATGGCTCGCTGCCTCCCTTCCGACCACACACTATCCGCATCCGACGAACAGCAGATCGCGCTTCATCTTGAGCATAGCCAGGAGACCGACGGCTCCTGGACGTGGTCTCATGCTCCTGCCCAGAATCGGCCACCACCGGTTATGGAATCGGACGAAGTTGCCACCTTGTTGGGCGTCCTGGCCATGGAACCGCGCGGACGGATCGATGGACGGCAGTCCGCGGCAGTTGCCGCGCACGACAAAGCAAGTTCCTGGCTGGCAAAGGCTCAAGCAAGCGACAGCACGCAGGTCGCTGCGTTTCGAGTCCTTGGCAGGTGCAGCTCGCCTGAGTCGGCGAAAATGATCAAGGCGGATATCGATCGACTGATGCGCCGGCAGAATCGAGATGGAGGGTGGGGCCAGACAAAGGAACTAGCCAGCGACGCCTACGCTACGGGTCAGGCGCTCTACGTACTAAACGCAGCTGGAGTAAAAGCCGATCGGCCGGCAATACAAAGGGGCATCGCATTTCTCGTCGAAAATCAAAAGGAAGACGGATCCTGGCCGATGACACCTCGAGCACATCCGGGAGCAACACCCTTCAAAAACCCGTCTCCGATTATCTACTATGGGTCGGCCTGGGCAACAATGGCGCTTATGCGTAACGCGCCAAAATAGCTCAACCCGTCTTAAGTTTTCGATTGCGATTTCGCCGTCAACTTGGTGTTCCAGACATTGTTCAAAGCTCGCCATTGTCCGTAAGAGGGCATAGTAGCGCGCATACGCGCCTGCTCCACGCAGACCGACCAACTCATCATCTTCAATAGGTTCAGGGCTTGTCGGAATTTGTCTCTTTTCCTAAAAAGGCGGCTACCTTTCCAGCGACGTCAATGGCATTGATACCAGGGTATCTCGGCAATTCTTTTTGGATGGCGCTCCATAGTCGCTGTAATTCTCCCCACTAATGCTTCCTCAATCGCAAGCTTCAAATCAGTCGTTCAACTAACCAGTGGTTCGCCGTCATGGATACATAGTATCATATGTCGTGGGATTGATGGCGAGGCGGCGCCGGCTCTATATCAACAACCTGACTCGGCCATCCCCATTACAACTAAACTCCTAAATTGACTATCAGCCCATAATGAGGATAAATATGCAATTCGTGAACAGAATTACCCTCTTCACATGCCTTTCAGCTGCTGCTTGTATTTCGGTTGGCGCTTCTTCAAACGCTGGGGCGGTTCCTTCGACAGCGCTTCCTAACAGCAGACGGCAAGCGGAAGTGCGTTCGCGCGCGCAATCTTATCGGGCCGATTTCGATCAGATCCTTCAGCTCGTACGTGACCGGTTCCATGATTCGAAACTAAACGGCGTAGATTGGAACGCAATCGGAGCAGCATATCGCGCAAAGCTGGCCGAAGTTAAATCTAAGTCGGAATTCCAGGTCTTGATCAACCGAATGATCGGAGAGCTTCACGCTTCCCACGCGGGCTATTTCACCGACGATGATGTGGACTACTATATGATGCCGGCTGTGATGCGGCAAGACATGACCGGACATCGAACCGAACACATCGGCGTCATGGGAAGCCAAGAAGGGGGTGAATTTCTGGTCGCGGGAGTGCTGGAAGGCGGTCCGGCGGATAAAGCAGGAATACTCTCGGGCGATCGGCTAGTTATGGCTGATGGCGCCCCATTTCGCTCGGCCGGATCGTTTCGCGGCAAAGAGTCGCGTCCGGTCGAAGTTCAATACAAGCGGGCCAACGAGCAGTCACTTCGATCGGTTGCAATTACTCCGGTACGACAGAACATTCTCCGAGCGTTTCTCGACGCCACCGAGTCAAGCGCTCGAGTCCTAATCGTCGGAGGAAAACGCATCGGATACATTCATCTCTGGACAATGGCCAACGACAGTTTCCGACAGGCACTGGAAAACCTGGTTGTTCGCCGCCTGCACGATACGGACGGACTCATACTCGATCTGCGAGACGGTTTTGGCGGCATGCCCTGGAATTATGCGGATGTATTCTTTCGGCCCGATGTGACGTGGGAACAGAAATCGCGGGGCTCAGGGCTGATTACCCGCAACTCCGGATACAACAAGCCCGTTGTGGCGCTAATCAATCATGGCACCCGCAGCGCTAAGGAGTTCTTCAGCTACGAGCTGAAAATAACACGACGCGCGACTCTGGTCGGAACGAAGACGGCCGGCGCCTTCCTTGGCGCCGGGACATTTGACGTAGGAAGTGACGGCCTGTTGGAGCTCCCGGTGCTCGGCCTGAAACTCGATGGGAAACTCCTTGAGGGGAACGGAATAACGCCGGACATTGTGGTTGCGCCGAAACTGACTTATACCGACGGGGATACTCAGCTGCTCGCAGGACAGCGTGCGCTCCTAGATGCTATTACAAGCGGTGGACGGCCGGCGCCCCCGGGACGCATCTCATTGTAACGGTTTTACCTAACTGATAATCCATGATTTCGAGCAGGACGGTGTTGGAGGTTTATACCAAGACGCGGTCGTCGCCTTGCCTGCGTGTAAATCGAATTTGATCAAAATATTCGAGCACCATTAAGGAGAACTTCCGGTTTGATTCCGTCAGGTCCCGGAAGGCGGAGACGGTAATTGTGCCGTGTTCTCGAACATAGGTTTCAACAACTCTCTTGAAGTGCTCGACCGTATCTGTATGGTAGTAATGGTCTTCGCCAAGATGTTGAAAGAGATCCCGTTCAGCTCCGACCCTGAGAAGCGCATTCACCGCATCAGGCGGCGCATTTACGAACGTGACCACCTCTGCGATTGTCGGCATCGCCATACCGCATTGGCGGTAGTAATCCTCGATCCTCTGTAGGAGCGCCTGCTGACGGTCACTCAGGGACACCTGAAAACTTGCGAGTCGAACTGCGACGCCGGCCACTTCAATTTGGTTGTTCGATTGCCACCACCCGAAGAGGGCGCCGAGTGACTTTGGATCGACATTCCTCCCTAGGCCCGCGCGAAACTCCTCCTTGGGCATGCCGGGCCGAAGCGCAAAACGCTCGTGATATGCTGCCAGTAACGCCACTGCACGCTCAGTAAGTGTCGAAAGTGCCGCTTTGGATATATAACGATCTGAGTTGAGCGCGACCGCCCTTCCTGTGCCGGCAAGGTCGGTTAGCGCCGCTTCAGCCTCCGGGGGAGTGATTCCGGCGGCAGCGACGACCTCTCTGCGAGATGCGCCGACCGGATGGTTTTGCAGCACGGTGTCTACCAGGTCTTCAGGGGTGCCCCGCTCCTTCGCGGCGAGAGACTCGAGCATACCGGAGTCCGCCTTCCTGTGTCGGCGAGGCGATACCTCAAGCACTACGCCCCCTCCGAGAGTATGCATCGGAGAGTAGGATCTCAGAACATAGCGGTCCGTTCGCAAGGCTGCAAACTTCTGTTCGGATCTGAACTGGACAAAACATCGATCGCCTGGCTCGAGGACCGTTCGCTCATCGAGAAGGCGCAGCCGTCCGATCAGTTCAGCGGTCCCAATATGTATCCTAACGCGGGCTCGATCCTTCAAAGTTGTGGGAGCATTCGAAAGCAGGCGCAGGGTAGCATCAAACGTCTCCGACGTCGTCATCGATCCCGGCGCGGTCAGGACGGATCCGCGACCTATCGATTCTGGCTCGATGCCTACGAGGTTCACTGCGACGCGAGAGCCGGCTTCGGCATCGGTCACCTTTTGGCTGTTTACCTGCAGGCCGCGGGTGCGTGAGGTAAGCTCCTCCGGAAGGATTTCAATGGCATCTCCGGCACGTATGGTACCGCTTGTTAGTGTCCCCGTGACAACCGTCCCGAATCCCGGACGGGTAAATACGCGGTCGATGGGCAGTCTGAAGGGCAGGGAGGAGTTTCGTTCTTCTGCGCGACTTACAGAAGAGAGCAGTGCCTTCTTGAGTGAATCCAGTCCTTTGCCCGTAGTGGAAGATACGCGGATAATGGGCGCACCGGCAAGAAACGTGTCTTTGAGATGGTCGCGAATATCTTCTTCAACTGTGTCCGCCCACTCGTTCTCGACGAGGTCGCATTTTGTCATCGCGACCACGCCATTGCGGACGTCGAGGATTCGCAGGATGTCGAGATGCTCGACTGTCTGCGGCATCACGCTCTCGTCTGCCGCAACCACTAGAAGTACGACATCAACACCGGTAGCGCCGGCCAGCATGTTCTTCAG
>Ga0105245_10004659_pt1 | contig 12117 bp, 12 predicted proteins | sample KBSM54metaG_FD_81523 | JGI IMG/M metagenome (GOLD analysis project Ga0105245, IMG submission 81523) | Miscanthus rhizosphere microbial communities from Kellogg Biological Station, Michigan, USA - KBS M5-4 metaG | ecosystem: Host-associated > Plants > Roots > Rhizosphere > Soil | place...
GGTGGCGCGGAAGGCACGAACCAGGAAGATCGCCTCGATCAGATCGCCGCGCGCCTGCTTGATGGCGAGCGCCGCGAGTTCGCGATCATAGAGCGAGCCTTCGCTCATGACGCGATCGACAGCGAGCCCAAGCTGCTCCGATATCTGGTCGAGAGAGACTTCCGCAACGTTTTGATCGCCGCGCCTGATATTGGCCAGCAGGCGATGGGCATTCTCGATGGCGCGTTCGCCGCCTTTGACTGCGACATACATGCGTTAACTTCCCTTGCTCACGATTCGCGTGGTGCGCGGGATCGCAACCACGGCATCATCGGCGACCAGCACCACGTCGATGCCGCGCGGAAACAGGGTTTCGTTGAAACGCAGCTGTTCGAACAGGTCGAAAGGCTTGAACGAGGCCTGGAGCGTCGCAACACCGTCGATGCCCGGGCCGCGGAGCTCAAAGGTCGGCCCTGAGTCCAGGCTCACGACCTGAATGATCACCGTGGTCGACCGGTCAGGATATTCGTTGGTGCCGAGCGCGAAACGCTCGAGCGGAGGCAGCAAGACACCATCGCTGATCAGCGCGAAAACCGCGATGGAGGAGTCCTGGATCACCGGCGCACCGGTGTGAAATTTGAGCCACTTCAAGACGTCGGAACTTTCCGACATCCGCGGATCGAGCCAGAGCGGCGTGTCGTGATCGAACAGCGTCAGCGCGATTGCCGCGGTGCCGCGCATCATCACCCCAGCCGTTCCCGCCATTGGCACGACCCGCTGGACCGAGCCCGGCCGGGCCATCGCATCCATCACCGAGCGAAAGGTCGATTGCGCCGACAACACCTTGTCGACGAAACCGGGCGGCAGTTCCGCAATCGTGGTCATGGCCTCACCCCTCACCGCGCACCATGGTGTAGAAATCAACCTTCGTGGCCGCGGTCTCTTCCGCCGCCTGCTTCTGTCTGACCATAAGCTGGTCGCGCAACGGCGCGATTACGTCGCGCTCGACGGCCGCGCCAAAATCGCGCGACTGCACCAGCGCGTCGCACAGCGCGATCAGTCGCGCCTTCTCGCCGTCGCGTCCGAGCGTGTAACCGAAGCCGACCTCGCCGCTCGCGAGCCGCACCGCTGCGCGCGACACGGTCGCCTCGCCGAGATTGAACGGCGCACCGTCGCCGCCGACCCGGCCGCGCAGCATTACCAGACCGTTCTCCGGTTCGCGCAGATCCTGATGGCCGGGCAAGGGGATTGTGCGGAGACGGGCGGCGATCTCGCCCGCCTCCGCGTGCGCCAGCACGGCCATAGCGGCCTGGCGCTGGGCTTGCAGGGTGTTGTGCTGGGTCACAGAATCCACCGACTCTTGTCGAACTCAAGTTGTCTATGATACTAGACAACTTGATACGGAAGCGCCATGACTGTTTCGTGACAAGAGTGTGATTTTCGGGCTAGGCTCGCCGCCGACATGAGCATGCAGGACACCGCCTCTTCAGGGGTAGCGTTGTGGCGCCTCGTTGCCGACGGCATCGAGCGCGGCATCGCCGATGGCCGTTTTGCCGCGGGCGACAAGTTGCCGGGCGAGATGGAGATCGCCGAAACCTATCGGGTCAATCGCCACACCGTGCGACGCGCGCTGGCGGCGCTTGCCGAGCGCGGCATCGTGCGCGCCGAGCGTGGAAGCGGGACCTATGTCGAGGCGCAGAAGCTCGCTTATCCCTTGCGCTCGCGCACGCGCTTCTCGGAGATCGTCGGCGCCGAAGGCCGCGAGCCGCATGGCCGGATGATTGAGGCATCAGACGATGTCGCAACCCGCGAGCTCGCGCGGGAACTGGGATTGAAGACCGGCGCGCCACTGGTGCGGATCGAGGCCATTCGGCTGGCCGACCGCACGCCGATCTGTGTCTCCACCACCTGGCTATCGGCTGAACGGTTTCCGGGCGCTGGCACGGTGTTCGCCGCGACGCGCTCGATGACGAAGATGCTCGAGCATTATGGTATCCGCGACTATCGCCGTGGCGCCACACGCATCACCGCCGGCATTGTCGACGCCACCGACGCCGGGCGGCTCGATTTGCCGCTCGGGCGGCCGATCCTGGTGGTCGACGCGACGGACCTCGATCTCGAGGGCAAGCCGCTGGTGACCAAGCACTCGCGCTTTGCGGCGGAGCGGGTGGAGTTTTTGGTGGAGCCGTAGGGGCGCTCGCTCTCTCCACGAATTCGGACTTTGTAGGGTGGGCAAAGGCGCACTTGCGCCGTGCCCACCGTCTGTCCATGATTCGCGAGAAGTCGTGGGCACGCTTCGCTTTGCCCACCCTACGGCACCTTTGCTCAGGCCACCGCTCTTTGCCCGATTATCGCATAGCGCAGCTTGCCCGAGATGAAATCGATCGCGGCGACCGCGACCAAGATCATCAGGATCAGGAACGACACTCTCTGCCACTCCAGCACGCGGATCTGCTCGGCGAGTTGAAGACCGATGCCGCCGGCGCCGACGATGCCGATGATGGTGGCCGAGCGCGTGTTGGACTCGATGAAATACAACACCTGGCCGGCGATGACGGGCAGGACCTGCGGCAGCAGCCCGAAGCGGATTTCGTGCAGCGCACTGCCGCCAGAGGCACGTATGCCCTCTACCTGCTTCTGGTCGGCGCCCTCGATCGCCTCGGAGAACAGTTTTCCGAAGGCGCCGAAATCCGACACCGCGATCGCGAGCACGCCTGCGAACGGGCCGAGCCCGACCACGTTGATCCAGACCAGCGCCCAGATCAGCGTATCGACACCGCGGATCGAATCGAGGAAGCGCCGCACCGGAAAGCGCAGGATGACCGACGGCACGATATTGCGCGCGGCGAACAGGCTGACCGGCAGCGCCATCAGCGCGGCCAGCGTTGTGCCGAGCAGCGCGATCGACAGGGTCTCGCCCAGCGCCTTCAGATACAGCGGCAGCGACGAACCGGGGTCCGGCGGCATCATCATCACGCTGATCCAGCCGAGCTGGCTCAGCCCCGAGATGAAACGGGACGGCGAGAAATCGAGATCGACCAGGCCATAGACAAGAATGGCGAGCGCCGCGACGAGCACCGCCGGCGTCGCCAGGCGCGACGATGCCGGACGATTGAAGACATCGGGATGGCGGGCGCGGATCTCCGCGGTATTGACGTCCGGCGACTTGCTCAATGCCGCGCCTCCTTGCCGAACAGGCGGCCGCGCACCCAGCCGGTCGTGATGTCGATCAGGAAGACCGTGACGATGATGGTCACGAGGATCGCGCTGACATCGGAGTAATAGAACTTGCGGATCGCGACGATGAACTCCTGCCCAATGCCGCCAGCGCCGACAAAGCCCATCACCGAAGCCTCGCGCACATTGATCTCGAAGCGCAACAGCGCGTAGCTGGCGTAACCTGCCGAGACCTGCGGCAGGATCGCAAAGCGCATGCAGGATATCCAGCTCGCGCCGGTGGAGCGGATGCCCTCGACCGGCTTCATGTCGGCGTTCTCGACGATCTCCGAGAACAGTTTGCCGAGGGCTCCGGTGGAGTGGATCGCGATCGCGAGCACGCCCGCCACCGGACCGAGGCCGAAGGCCATGACGAAGATCAGCGCGAATACGATGCCGGGCACGGTGCGGGCGAATTCGAGCAGGCGTCGCACCGTGAAGCGCAGCCACGGCGTGGGCGAGGTATTTTCGGCCGCGAAGAAGTTGAGCCCGAAGGCCAAGACCGCGCCGATCAGCGTGCCGACATAGCTGATCAACAGCGTCTCACCGAGCAGCCTCAACCATTTGCGCAAGCCCCAAAACCATTCGCCGAAATCAGTCCAGACCCGCTGGCCGCTGTCGAGGGTGAGAATGCGGTCGAAATAGCTGACGAAATTGCCGAAATACGTGAAGAAGGTGCGCAAATTCACCTCGGCGCCGATCGAAGCCACGATCAGCGCGGCAACAAACAAACCGAGCCCAGCCAACACCCGCAGGCGCTTGCGTGCGACCGCCCTGCGGTAGGCGGCGTTGAGGACAGCAAGCTGCTGCTCGGGGAGGATCGAAACCGCAATCGTCATCGAAGGAACAGATCCATCACAACAGATACATCAAGAAAAGAACAGGGTCCATCGACCCGGCTCGAGTGGCGTCGTCCCGACGAGCTCAGGACGCCTTCTTGCGCAGATTGTCGACGAACTTGATCAGCTCGATGGTCTTGTTGTAGTCGTCGTTAGTGATCGGCTCCCACGGCTTGTTCTTGCCGTCGGAGAGCTTCTTGTACGCCTCGGGATCCTTCTGCGCGGCATCGAGGAAGGCCTTCTTGATCGCGGCCTTCATCTCCTCGGGGAGATCGCTGAGATAGGCGTAGGGCGAGTTGATGATGAGGTCTGACTTCACGATGATGCGGAAGTCTTCCTTCTTCATCACGGTGCCGTCGGAGGACTTCACCATGCCCTTGTTGAGCATGCGGGTCAGGTTGGAATCGTCGTCCGCGTTCCACCAATTGGCGGCAACGTCGACGGTGCCCTGGGCCAGCGCGAGAACGGCATTCTCGTGGCTGCCGGTGAAGACCACCTTGGAGAAATAGGCGTCGGGATCGATGCCCATCGCGTTCAGCTTGAAGCGGGGCATATTGTTGCCTGAGGTCGAATTCGGATCGACCAGACCCAGATTCTTGCCCTTGAGCTCCTCGATCTTCTGGTACGGCGACTTCGCCAGCACGTAGAACACCGAGTAATAGCCCTTCGAGCCGTCGGAATTGACGTCGATGACGAACGCGTCGGTCTTGACGCCGGTCAGGCGGGCACGAGCAAACGAAGCCGGACCGTAATATCCGATCTGGATATTGCCGGCGCGCTGACCTTCGATGAGGGCCGCGTAGTCATTGGCGACGCGCAGGGTCACCTTGATGCCGAGTTCCTTCGACAGATAGTTGATGAAGGGACCATAACGGTCGGTGACGCCCGAACCGTTCTCGGCCGGAATCGCGGCGAAGGTGATCTCCGGATATTTCGTCTTCCAGTCTTCGGCGGAAGCGGAGCCGGCAAAGCTCAGCGCGGCGGCGCCGGCGAGAACGAGTCTGCGAGTGATCATGATACCCTCTTCATCTGACAGGATCGGTTGACGCAAAAACTGGTAACGACGGATACGACGCGGCTTATGCCGCCGCTGCCGTTCCGAGTGCCGGGACGCCCTCGGGCACCGGCGCAGGCGCGCCGCCCATGACATCGGCGGCTTCGAGATCGTAGAGCTCACGCGCGACGAGATCGGTCAGCGCGGACGGCGCGCCGTCGAACACCACGCGTCCCTGCGCCATCCCGATCAGGCGGTCGCAATAGCTGCGTGCCAGATCGAGCGAATGCAGATTACAGAGCACGGTGATGCCAAAATGCTTGTTGATGCGCAGCAGCGCATCCATCACGATCTTGGTGTTGCGCGGATCGAGCGAGGCGATCGGCTCGTCGGCGAGAATGATGTCGGGCTGCTGCACCAGCGCCCGGGCAATCGCAACGCGCTGCTGCTGGCCGCCGGAAAGCTGGTCGGCGCGCTGGGCGGCAAGCGAGGCGATGTCGAACTGTTCGAGCGCCGACATGGCCAGCGCCTTGTCCTGCTCGGGCCAGATCTGGGACAGCGAGCGCCAGGCCGGCATCGTGGCGAGACGTCCCATCAACACGTTTGTCAGGACATCGAGCCGGCCGACCAGGTTGAACTGCTGGAAGATCATCGCCGAGCGCGCCCGCCACTGCCGCAGCTCCTTGCCGCGCAGTGACGTGACGTCGAGACCATCGAACACGATGCGACCCTCTGACGGCGTCACCAGACGATTGATAGTTCGCAGCAAGGTCGATTTGCCGGCGCCAGAGCGCCCGATCACACCGACGAAGCCGCCGGGGGAGATTTGAAATGAGGCGTCGTCCACCGCGGCTTTTGCGCCGAAGCGGCACGTCAGACCTTCCACCACCAGCATGCAGGGCTCCAGAGTAGCTGGAGCCAACCGCTATCGCTGGCGGTTGACACTTGTGTGACATGTGCAATGCGGTGCGTCGATCCAACACACCTCGTCCCCTGTCATCGCGTCGTCATGCCGATGTCATCAAGCCGCTCGAAGACGAGCGCCCGTCCTCGAACTTTCGGATACCACATGGCCAAGGTGCTATCTGTCGAGCCGACCATCGATCCCTCGGCGAAGCTGCACGAGGTCAGGCTCGGCACCTATACCGAGGTCGGCGCACGCACGATCCTGCATGACGTGGCGATGGGCGATTACACCTACGTCGTCAACGATTCGCAGATCACTTACACGACCATCGGAAAGTTCTGCTCGATCGCGGCGATGACGCGCATCAATCCCGGCAATCATCCGATGCATCGCAGCACGCAAGCCCATTTCACTTACCGCTCCAGCGCCTACTTCCCCGGCGAGAGCGACGACACCGATTTCTTCGAGTGGCGGCGAGAGCATCACGTCCATATCGGACACGACGTCTGGATCGGTCACGGCGCGGTCGTGCTGCCGGGGCGCAACATCGGCACCGGCGCGGTGATCGCGGCCGGTGCCATCGTCACCAAGGACGTGCCGGCCTATACCATCGTCGCCGGCAATCCCGCGCGGATCGTGCGGCGGCGGTTCTCGGAAGAGGTCGCCGGACGGCTGGCAAAGCTGGCATGGTGGGACTGGGATCACGACATATTGCGGGCGGCCCTGCCCGATTTCCGCAAACTCGCGATTGAAGATTTCCTGACGACATATGAAGCAGGGGCACAATCGCCCTCCAGCAAACGAAGCGTGGTCGCGTGACAGATATTTTCATCGAGGGTGGTCGGACCCTTGTTAGCTCCGAGCTCGCCGAGACATCACTCTCCGTATCCGGAATCGACATTGCGCAGATCGGTGCGGCGCGCGGTGGCGCGCGGCTTGTGATCGACGCGCGCAATTTGCTGGTACTGCCCGGCATCGTTGACATTCATGGCGATGCCTTCGAGCGGCAGATGATGCCGCGCGCCGGCGTCGACTTCCCGATCGACGTTGCGTTGGCCGACACCGACCGCCAGGTCATCAGCAACGGCATCACCACGGTGTTTCACGCTACGACGTGGTCGTGGGAGCCGGGCCTGCGCAGTGGCGACAATGCAAGACACCTGCTTGAGGCGATCGAGCGGCAACGTCCGGATTTTGCCGCCGATACCCGCTTCCATCTACGGCACGAGACCTACAATCTCGATGCCGAGGTCGAGATCGGCCAATGGCTCGCCGAGGGACGCGTCGACCTGTTCGCCTTCAACGACCACATGGACGGCGTCGTCGCCGACATCTCCAATCCGCGCAAACGCAACCGCATGGTGGAGCGCACGGGCCTGTCGGGCGAGGATTTCGACGGGCTCGTCACGCAAATCGTTTCGCGCGCTGCCGATGTTCCGGCATCGATCACCCGCATCGCAGCCGCAGCCCGAGCGGCCGAGGTGCGAATGCTGTCGCATGACGATGCGACCCCGGCGATGCGCCGGAGTTTTCGCGACATCGGTGTGAGGCTCGCCGAGTTTCCGGTCAACGAGGAAACCGCTCGCGAGGCAGCCGACCATGGCGATGCCATCGTCTACGGCGCACCGAACGTCGTGCGCGGCGGCAGCCACACCGGCTGGACCAAGGCCTCGGACATGATTGCCAAGGGACTCTGTTCGGTGCTGGCCTCGGACTATTATTATCCAGCGCCGCTGCTCGCGGCGTTCCGACTTGCCGCAGACGGCGTGCTGCCGCTGACCGAGGCCTGGAAGCTGATCTCATCCGCACCCGCCGAAGCCACCGGCCTGACCGATCGCGGCACACTCGCCGCCGGCCAGCGCGCCGACATCCTGCTGGTCGACGACGGCACGCCGCTGCGGCCGCGGCTGGTCGCGGTGATTGCGGCCGGCAAGCTCGTGCATCTCACCGATGCAGGCCGACTGCTTGGTGCCCAGACGACGCCGCGCGAGACTGTCGTTGCAGCATAAATTGGCTATGCTCCGGCGATGACAGGTTTTCCCCGCTACGCGATCTATTTTGCCGCCGGCGCCGACAATGCGCTCTCGCGCTTCGGCGCCGAACTGCTCGGCTATGACGCTTATACCGGTGACGAACTGCCCTTTCCCGGCGATGCCTTGCGTGTCGCACCCGACTGGCGCGACGTCACCTCCGATCCCCGCAAATACGGTTTTCACGGCACGCTGAAGGCGCCGATGGCGCTGGCATCAGGCAAGACCGAGGCCGAGCTCATGGCTGCATGCGCGGCATTCGCCGAGACGGCGCGATCGATTCCGGTGATCCGCCCCGTGGTCGATACCATCAGCGGTTTCATCGCCGTCATTCCGGCGGAGCTGGTCGAGGCACTCCAGCAACTGGCTGCCGATTGTGCCCGCGATTTCGATCCCTTCCGTCCGCCGCTGACTGAGGAAGATCGCGCGCGGCGCAAGCCCGAAAAGCTCAGCGAGCGTCAGCGCGACTATCTCGATCGCTGGGGCTACCCTTACGTGATGGAAGAGTTTCGCTTCCACATGACGCTGACTGGGCGGCTGGATGCGGAGCGGCGGGGGCCGATTTTGGAAATGCTGCGGACGAGGTTTGCGGCGCGAAAGCTCGATACGCTGGCCATCGATCGCATTACGCTATTCAAGCAGGATAATGCGAAAGCGCGTTTCCGCATCATCGGCGAGTGGATGTTGGCGAGTTAGCCTCAACAAACTCCGTCATTGCGAGCGAAGCGAAGCAATCCAGAATGTTTTCTCGGCGGGATTCTGGATTGCTTCGTCGCAATGACGGCGGAGAGATTTACTTCCCCCACCGCAGCGCCAGCGCGTCGCGCTCCTTGGCGAGTTCGAGCAATCCCGCCTTCGTCGCCGGATGCAGCGGCTGCAGCGGATGGCGCACCGCGTCCGACTTGATGACGCCGCCGGCCTGCATCATCGCCTTGCAGGCGATCAGGCCGCATTGGCGGTTTTCGTAGTTGATCAACGGCAGCCAGCGCTCATAGGCGGCCTTCGCCTTCTCCCGATCGCCCGCGAAATAGGGATCGATGATCTGCCTGATGCCGTCGGGATAGCCGCCGCCGGTCATTGCGCCGGTCGCACCCGCGTCGAGATCGGCCATCAGCGTGATGGCCTCCTCGCCGTCCCAGGGACCCTCGATGTCCTTGCCGCCGGCCTCGATCAGGCTGCGGAGCTTTGAGGCCGCGCCCGGCACCTCGATCTTGAAATAGCGAATGTTGGAGAAGTCGCGCGCCAGGCGCGCCAGCAACTCGACCGACAGCGGCGTACCCGCCACCGGCGCATCCTGGATCATGATCGGGATATTGATCGCGCCCGAAAGAACCTTGAAGAATTCGACGACGCCCTTCTCCGGCACCCGGAAGGTGGCGCCGTGGTAGGGCGGCATGACCATGACCATGGCAGCACCGGCGGCCTCGGCCTGCTGGCTGCGCGCCGCGCACACGGCCGAGCTGAAATGAGTGGTGGTGACGATCACGGGCACCCGGCCCGCGACTTGCTCCAGCACGGCGTGCATTACGCTCTCGCGCTCGGCGTCGGTCAGCACGAACTGCTCGGAGAAATTGGCGAGGATGCAGATGCCGTTCGAGCCGGCATCGATCATGAAATCGATGCAGCGGCGCTGGCCTTCGAGATCAAGCTGGCCATGCTCGTCGAAGATGGTTGGCGCGACCGGAAACACGCCGCGATAGGGGCGCTGGGCCTTGTGTGGGGTGACCGGCATCAAAATTATCTCCCTGTCGTCCTGCCGCTAGTTTTGATGCGCCGGCAAGGCACGCTCGTAAATGATACCGCTACCATTTACAGGGCGCACGAGCGCGCGGCAATGCCGATCCGCACGTCGGTGGACAGGGAATTTAGGGCTTAAGCGGTCTTCACAGCCCCCAGGAAGCCTTCAACGGCCACGCGGAGGCGGTCGGCGTCGGCCGACATCTTGGTCACGGACTGGGACAGCACCGAGCCGGCATTGCCCGTCTCCTGGTTGAGTTTGGCGACGCTGCCGATGGTGTCGGTGACCTCGCGGGTGCCCTGGGCGGCATGCTGGAAGTTGCGCGAGATCTCGGTGGTGGCCGCACGCTGCTCTTCAACAGCAGCCGCAATCGCGGTCATCTTCTCGTCGATGCCGCTGATGGCACCGCCGATCGAGCGGATGGCGGCGACCGCCTGGCTGGTCGCGCCCTGGATCTCCTCGACCTGGCGCGAGATCTCTTCCGTCGCGGTCGCGGTCTGCGAAGCAAGGCTCTTCACCTCGCCGGCAACCACCGCAAAGCCACGGCCCGCCTCGCCAGCGCGGGCCGCCTCGATGGTGGCATTGAGCGCGAGCAGATTGGTCTGGCCGGCGATGGCGTGGATCATCTTCACGACTTCGCTGATGCGGCCCGCCGTCTGATCGAGGATCTCGACGGTGGCGTTGGTCTGCTCGACCTGCGAGACCGCTTCGCGCGCATCGCGTGCGCTGGACTGCACCTGCGCGGAGATTTCGCCGACGGAGGCTGAAAGTTCCTCGGTCGCAGCCGCGATGCTTTCGAGATTGTTGGTGGCCTGCTCGGCCGCGGACGAGACCGCCGCCGTCTGGCTGCTCGATTCCGTGACCAGCGTGCGCACGTCGGTTGCGGTCGCATCGAGCTCCCTGGTCGATGCCGCGACGCTCTGAATCACGGCCTGCACTGTGTCGTCAAAGCTGCGACACGCATCGTCCACGGTACCGGAGCGGGCGAGTTGCAGCGCCTGCTGCGATTCGCGTTCCTGGCCGAGACGCTCGGCGGTCGCCGCACTCTCGCGCAGGCTTTCGAGCGCGGCCGCCATGGTGCCGAATTCGTCGGGATAGCGGGATTGCGAAACCGGTGTCGCGTAATCGCGAGCACTGATCCGGGCGATCGCGTCGAGAATCGCGCGCACCGGGCGCATCAGGCGATTGCGCACGACATACACGCCGGCCAGGGTCACCGCGAGCGCCAGCAGGAAGGCCAGCGACTGTACGACCAGATTGGTCAGCGCCTTGGTCTGAACGGTCTCGGCGCGCGCGATCGACTGGTCGAGCGCCTTGGTCGCGACCCCGACGATGAGCGGGAACGGCGACTGGCAGAGCGTATTCCAATCCGCCGCCGCCATCGCCGGCTTGCCGCTGCCGTCAAAATTCTTGGTGAGATCGCCGATCTGTTTGAGGACGCCGTCGGTCTTGGCCTTTGCATCCGCAACGGCTGTCGCCAGTTCGGCCGTCACATCGGGCGCAGCCAGCAGTTCGGCCATGCCGGACCAGCCGGAGGCGATGGTGCCGTCCCATTGCGCAAGCGAGCGCTTCTGCGTGTCGTCGAGCGGCTTGCTGCTGTTGACGTTCGAACGGAGCACCGAGCAATGGATGCCATAGCGGTCGCGCACCTGCCAGGCGAGGCGGCGGACCTGGATCATGCGGGCAATGAAGGGGTCGTTCATCCAGGCGCGGTTTGACACCGCAGTCGAGGCGAGGTTCGCCGTGTCGATCACTCTGGTGACGGCATCGTACCAGGAGCTGGTCCGGTCGATCTTGCGCTCGGCGCGCGGGCGCTTGGCTTCGTCGTAGAACAGCTGGAATTGCGGCGCGGCCTCGCTCCAGCCCTGCTTCAGCTTGCTCGCCAGCTCGTCGCGGCGAGCGAAATCGACGGTGGCGAGCGCGGCGTTGATGCCGTCATAGCCGCCCTGCTCCGCCTTCTCGGCCTCCGCGAGCTTTGCGCGCGGATCGTCGTCACCGAGGATCGCACTCTGGGCGTCGCCGCGATTGTTGCGCAGGGACAGCACGCCGTGGAAGATCGCCTTGTCCGCGGCGGCAAGCCGCGCGGTCTCGAGACTGTCGTTGTAGCGGTGGAAGGCCCCGACCATCTGGATTGCTGTCGAGGCGAGCGCACCGGCCGCCAGCAAAGCCATCAACACCAGGAGAAGCGAACTTACCGATTTCTTAAACATTGCCATGAGTCGCGGGGCCTACTCTCTCGGAGAGCCCACCTTGCCCCGCGACATGCCAATGTTCCGTTAAGGTTTTAGTCAAATGCGGGAAATCCCGATTTGCCAGAGCTTTAAGCAGACGCAGACGTCACGAAACCTTCGTGAAATCCGGCGGCCGGCGCTCGGCGAAGGCCGTGAACGCCTCACGCGCCTCGGCTGTACGCA
>Ga0105245_10004660_pt1 | contig 12115 bp, 7 predicted proteins | sample KBSM54metaG_FD_81523 | JGI IMG/M metagenome (GOLD analysis project Ga0105245, IMG submission 81523) | Miscanthus rhizosphere microbial communities from Kellogg Biological Station, Michigan, USA - KBS M5-4 metaG | ecosystem: Host-associated > Plants > Roots > Rhizosphere > Soil | place: Michigan...
GAGATGGCCAGGTGGGATGCGTGGAAGCCAGCCAGGCCAGCAGCATTAAGTTCTATGGGAATGAAGTACACAATGCCGGCGCGGGGCCGGTAGCGTCAAAGTTTTATCACGCAGTGTATTTCAGTACTGACTCCAACCACATTGACGTTGGCTGGAACCATGTTCATGACAATTTTACGTGCCGCGCCGTGCAGTTTCATTCGTCGCCGCTGTGCCGGCCAAACTGCGGCGCGCGCGACCAAACAGGCCATAATCAATTTGATCTTCACGTGCACGACAACCTGATCCATGGCGATAGCTGCAACGGAATAAACTTTGCCACCGTGGATCCCAGCAAAGGCCCCGTTGAAGCCTATAACAACGTGATTTACCACGTTGGCGTGGCCGATCCTAAAGATGGCGGCGGCTCATTTTCCTGTATCTATGTTGCGGGGATCACGAACACCGGCCCTGCAGGCACAGGCACGGTGGAAGTGTTCAACAATACTTTGTACGACTGCGCTGCCAATCACTCACGAAACTCAGATGGATCGCGCGGCGCGTTTAGCGTGGGAGACGGCGCGGGATTGACGATGCGTCTGCGCAACAACATCATCCATCAACTCCCAGACGAAGTGTACATTGACGGCAACAAGGCGCAGATTACCGGCGAGAAAAATCTCTGGTTCGGAGCAGGAAATGGGCCGGGGCAGACTGCTGGAAATATAAATGCCGATCCGCTGTTTGTCGATCTGGGAAAATTTGATTTTCGTCTAGGTGATAAGAGCCCGGCCCGCGATGCCGGCGCAACCGTGCTGCCGAATAATCCATTTGTTGTGAGCAAAAGCGGCGCGACGGACAAAGATGGTGTGGCGCGTCCGCAGGGAAAGGCGTTTGATCTTGGCGCGTATGAAGCGCCAAGGTGAGAAATGTTTTGTGGTTGGCCGCTACTCTGTGGCGTTGCCGGCAGCCAGGCGAAGCAGTCCACGAAACTTTTCTGTCTGCTCCTGGTCTTCTTTGGTATCGTGCGCGAACTCAATACCGTAGTTATAGCCGCGGCGATGGCGCACCAGGCCTCGCGCGCGAACCGGTCCGGCCGCAAACGGCGGCGTAAATTCAATCAGGACTTCATCGCCGGTCTTGAGCTCCATGCCGGCAAACACCAGGACTCCGCCTTCACTCATGTCATTTCCGCGGCCTGCCATTATTTTTGTGGTGCCGTCATGCGTATGAATGAGCCGAATGGGAAGGTTGAGCCGGTACCGCTGCCAGCGTCTGAAAACCGCTCTTTCTGGAGAAGCCTTGCCACCCGGGACCGAACGTAAGCGCGCTTGCGTTGCCATACACGGATGATATCCGTAGAAAATCCAGAGTAGAAGGTTACCGAGGTATCAAGCATCACGACTATTTCCACAAGAAATACGGGGTTACACCTTAGCCGCCGAAACCACGCAATCCGACGGCTTTTGCGCATTCGATCCGGCCATCTGCTCGTTCCAGCAAAAAATGGCTGGCCCAATCACGCCAGCCTTATCGAAAGAGAGGAAGCTACAGGGGCCCAAAACTTTTAGCAGCGCACGATCTTAGGACTTTGAATGCCTTTCGTCGCGTTGCGCGTATCCACCACAAGGTTTGCTTCAGCCACAATCTGCGCGTAATCGTACGACGAATGGTCCGTCACGATGACGACTGCATCATATTGGCCTAGATTTTCCAGCGGCGTATTTTTCATTTCCAGGTTGTATTTGCGGCCGCGTCCCACGTATTCAAAGAACGGATCGTTATAGCTGACCCTGGCGCCTTCTTTTTGCAGCAGCTCAATAATGGTCAGTGACGGCGACTCGCGCAGATCATCAATGTCCTTCTTATAAGCCACGCCCAGAATCAGGACGTTGGCTCCGTTCAAGCTCTTGCGCTGTTTGTTGAGCGCTGCCGCGGTCGACGTGACAACGTGATACGGCATGCAAAGGTTGATCTCTCCGGCCAGCTCAATGAATCGAGTATGGAAGTCATACTCCTTTGCTTTCCAAGAGAGATAAAAAGGATCAATCGGGATGCAGTGTCCGCCCAGTCCTGGCCCCGGATAAAACGGCTGGAAGCCGAACGGCTTGGTTGAAGCTGCTGCAATCACTTCCCAAATGTCGATGCCCATGCGCAGGCTCAGCAGCTTAAGTTCATTTACCAGCGCAATGTTCACGCACCGATAGATATTTTCCAGCAGCTTGGTCATCTCCGCCGCCGCCGGCGTAGAAACCGGAACAGTCTTGTGAAAGATGGTGCCATACATCTGGCGTCCAAACTCAGTCGCCTTCTTGTTCAGCCCGCCGACAACTTTTGGTATGTCACAGCGTGCTACCGTGTCATTGCCCGGATCTTCGCGCTCCGGAGAAAACGCCACGTAGAAAGTGTTTGCGGTTTCCTCATCGCCGCGCGCCGCCTTCAGCCCCAGCGGATTCTTCTCCAGGATCGGTATCAGCAACTCTTCTGTCGTGCCCGGATAGGTCGTGCTCTCCAGCACCACTAGTTGTCCGGCGCGCAGGTAGGGAACAATCGCTTCGGCCGTCGCTTCAATAAAGCTCAGGTCCGGCTCGTGGTGATCATCCAGAGGAGTCGGCACGCAAATGATGATTGCGTCCATGTTTGAAATCTGTGCGTAATCCGCGGTCGCCGTAAAGCCTTTATTTTTGGCCGCCTGAATTTCCGTCTCAGGAATCCGCACAATGTACGATCCACCGCTCTTGATGATGTCAACTTTCTTTGCGTCAACGTCAAAGCCGGTCACGCGGAAATCCTGCTCGCTGAAAAGCAGCACCAGCGGAAGGCCAACATATCCCAGGCCTATCACGCCAATTTTCGCCGTGCGGTTTTCCAGCTTGGTGGTCAATGAATCAGAGGGCGTAGCTATATATTCCAAAGTGCTCATAATGCCTTCGATTAGGGCATTTCAGCTGCCAACTTTCCATCCTGCCAGCGCGCAGCGTTTCTGGCCCTACATCCTTTAATTTCTTGCCGATAGATGAACCTCCAAGCTTGCCACCATGATCGCCTCCCGTCCCGTAGCGCAAAACTTTGCACAGGTTTACCGAAAATCATTGCATTCTGGCGTATGCGTCTTGGCCTTAAGGGCAGCAGCTCGGCGTCCCCGACCCAGTTTGTGCTGGACCGCCCTTCCTGGCTTTGCGCAAAAATCAAATCCCGCCACGGATGAACACAGATAACACGGATCAGGCAATTGCCAGCAGTGCCAAGACTGCCAAAGATTGCCAAAAGTGAAAAATCAAAATCTTTGAAACACGGAGGAAAGGAGGAACCGGAGGAGATGAGTTTGGCAGTCTACAAGCGCTCATGTGTTCCTCGTGTCCTTTGTGGTTTATAGATTTTCGCAGTTTCGGCGCTTTTGGCAATTATTTGATCCGCGATCATCCGCGTTAATCCGCGGTAACTTTTCGTTTTCATCCGTGTAAATCAGTGTTATCAGCGTTATCAGCGGTAAGGGTTTGGGTTTGTTGTGCAAAGCCACCTTTCCTTATTAATCTGTTTGCAGCTGATCATGAGCTCAATCCCTAGCCAATCCGCCCAGGCCGCGCCGCCTAACCAGATTCCCCGTAGTCGGGCCAGGATACGCAACTTCTTTCTGCTTCTGTTCCTGGCTTTCTTATTGTTTGCCCGATTCGCCGGCAGCATGCTCGTGCGTGACCATCCTGAAAAGTCTGACGTCATCGTGGTCCTGGCCGGTGACAGCCAGGACGAACGTTATCGTCGTGGCATGGAGCTGTTGCGCGCTGGGTACGCTCGCCACTTGCTGCTCGACGCCTCTTCTGACTCCCGCTACTTCGGCCACACGCCCGCCGAATACGCTGAAGCCTTCCTCAAGCAGGACGCAAAGGAGATGTCCTCGCAGGTCAGCGTCTGCGCGTTTGAACTGGATTCCACTCTCACTGAGACCGGCTATGTGGGCAAGTGCCTTGAACCGTTCCATCCTGCCGCCGTCTTGCTGGTCACCAGTGACTGGCACACCATGCGCGCGCGGTCCATCTTCATGCACCATCTGCCGCAATATCATTGGTCGGTGGCCGCCGCCAAGGATCCTCGACTCTTTGGCACACGCTGGTGGCGTCGCCGTGAATGGGCCAAGATCACATTCAATGAATGGCTGAAGGTTGTTTGGTGGAATGCGATAGATCGGTGGCGCTGAGCAGATGGGATACGACACTCTCGAATGCTTGACGTGATTGGATAAACGGTTGCGTCTGGTTGGGCGGACAAACTGTCAAGTTCAAAGTTTTTTCTTAGAATAGCTCTTGACACGATTGCAAGGTTGCCAGTAACATCCGCACTCAAAGGCAACACTGACCAGGAATCAAGAGAAGGATTTCCGGTTTCATCCATACGGACCTTCCGATAGAGCGTCCGTCTATTTGAAATGCACGTAGGCAACTTCCGGAGCCGAAGCATGTCAGAGAGATGCAGACACACCCTTTTTGCCCGCCTGCCTTTTTTCATGCAAGCATCGACCCCCGCTGTGCGTGCCGCTACTTGCCCTCCGCTCTGACCGCGCTATGCTGGGCAATTGACTCTTAACCGCTGGATTCTCACGCAAGAACTCAAACCATGCCATCGCCGAAGCACGGCTCTGTGCTTGAGGAACCGTGGGCGACGCTCCATCCATCCACGAGTCAAGGAGAAAATTATGGGTCGCAAAGATGATAGAGAAGGTTTTTGGTTAACAGAAAATTCTGATCGAAGGCGGATCAGGGACGCAGAGAACGCGCGTAGGAATCGCGCTGAGATCAACAAGGCATTGTCGCACGGGCAGGTTTCACGGCGCGACCTGGTGAAATGGGGCCTATTCACTTCAGCCGGCCTTGTGGCGCCGATTGGCGGGCTGAGTCCATTTGTGAAACCGATGAACGCGCAGACTTCGAGCTTCAGCTTCGGCACGCGTAGTGGTGGCAGTGGAATTCCCACGGGCCTGCCAAGCAGTCCGTTATTCGGCGTGCTGCCTTTTACGCAGCCGATGCCGCGCTTTGATGTGTTCCAACGAAACCCAGTCTCATCATTGAGCCCCGCGCCCCAGGCGCAGGCCAACCAGACGCAGCAGCCGCTTGATCCGGCGCTGGTCGGCGGGCAAACCGGTTTGACCGGGCCGATTGAAGGACGCCCTCCGGGAGCGATCTGGGCACACCAGCGCTTTGCGCAGAACCCACCCGTCATCGGGATTGACGCCTCGACGTCACCAGCCACCACGAATACCAATTACAATCCGTTGGTCCCATCCAGCCTGAATTCCGGCATTAATCCAGCTACGCCGATTCCACTGAAGTTCCATCCCAGCATGCCGACACAGCAGCCAAACTCGGTTTGGACTTTCAACGGAACGATCCCGCCCAAGCTGATGCTGGGACGCTATGGAGAACCAATCCTGTTCCGCCACCACAACCGCCTGCCTGCCGACGTGACGCAGAACAACGGCTTTGGCAGGAACACGCTTTCCACGCACGAGCACAACGGCCACCACGGCGCGGAAAATGACGGCTTCACCGGCGCATACTTTTTCCCCAACCAGTTCTATGACTATCACTATCCATTCGTGCTGGCGGGCTTTACCACCATTAACGCCACCGCCACCGATCCCAAGGCTGGCAGTCCTAACGGCAGCGGCGGGATAAACAAAGTCCCCGGCGACTGGCATGAAACCATGAGCACACACTGGTTTCATGACCACATGTTCAGCTTCACGGCACAAAACGTCTACAAGGGCGATGCCGGGATGCTGAATATTTACAGCGCCCTGGACCGCGGGAATGAAGCGATCAATGACGGCGTGAACCTGCGGCTGCCCAGCGGCACCACACTGGACTGGGGCAACCTGGATTATGACGTTAACCTGATGTTTTCTGACAAAGCCTGGGACTCCAATGGCCAGCTCAACATGGACATCTTCCAGTTCGATGGTTTCCTCGGTGATCGGATGACCGTCAACCTGGCTTACAAACCATTCTTCCAGGTGGAGCGGCGCAAATACCGCTTCCGCATGCTGAATGCCAGCGTGTCGCGTTTCTTCGTGTTCGCGCTCAGTGACAGCTCAACCATGGTCCAGATTGCCAATGATGGCAATCTCCTGCCGCAAACCGTGCCTTTGAACCAGCTCGATCAGATGGGAATTGCCGAGCGGTTTGACATTGTGATTGATTTCTCGCGCTACACCATCGGCCAGACCGTAGACCTGGTGAACCTGCAAGAACACCGCGACGGCAAAGGGCCGGGCCAGATACTTACCGTTTCCGGCGCGCTGTCAGGTTCATCCAGCGATCCGGCTGTGGGCGCTTGCCTGCGCTTCCAGGTGGTGCGCAATCCCGCGCTGCCGGACCAGAGCATCTGTCCGAACACGCCCATCACTCTGATCCCCAATCCTGACTTATCGAACATCCCGATTGCGCGGACGCGTCAGTTTGTCTTCGACAACAACGCCAACCAAACCCAAAATGACCCTGTCACTTCGTATACCGGCGGCGGCCAATGGGGCATTGCCACGGAGAACACAGGCGGCAGCCGCTTCAGTCGCGGAGGCTCCGCCCTCAAAGCGGACTTCGGCCGGATCTCTTCAGCACCGAAGTTCGGCACCCGCGAGGTCTGGATCTTGAAGGGAGGCTTTAACTGGGACCACCCGATCCACATTCACTTTGAAGAAGGACAGATACTCGCCCGCAACGGCAGCTTCAGCAATGTTCCTCAGGCTGAACGAGGCCGCAAGGACGTTTATCGCTTGAAAGAGAGTGGCACCGTGACCATCACCATGCAGTTCCGCGACTGGGGCGGCATGTTCATGGAGCACTGCCATAACACCATGCATGAAGACAACGCAATGCTCTTGCGCTGGGAGGTGAATGCCGCCGGAGGCGTGTTCCTGAACCCGCTGCCAACGCCGATTCCCAAACCGACAGGAGTCACGTTCCAGGCCCCGGACGAGATTCTGACCAACGCGTTCTAGCCCGCGATTGATGCCTGTTTTGTTTGCAGGTGCCAAAGCGGCATAGTGCAGGAGTAAGAAATCGAACAGGCGGGTTTCCTTCGTGCGTGTTCGTTGGCGCGATCGGAACTCGCCGCTTCGATCCGAAGTTTTTCGGGAGACAAAGGGAGTTAGGCCATGCAGAAAAATATTTGGACACGATTCATCGGGATTTCATTCGTGCTGGCGGGCGCGCTGGCGATTCTTTGGGGTCGTCCGGTCTTGGCGGACAGCCGTTGGGGCGCAAATTACTTTCCCAACATCGAGCTCACAACGCAGGACGGTAAGACTGTCCATTTTTATGACGATCTGATCAAAGGCAAGATCGTAGCTATCGACCTGATTTATACGACCTGCCAGTATTCGTGCCCTCTGGAGACGGCGCGGCTGGCGCAGGTACAGAAGATGCTGGGAGACCGGGTGGGAAAAGACATCTTCTTTTACTCGATCACGATTGATCCGAAGAACGACACGCCAGCCGCATTGAAAGCCTATGCGGAAAAATTCCACGCGGGGCCGGGCTGGACGTTCCTGACCGGGAAAAAAGAAGACATCGACTTCCTGAGCAAGAAACTCGGTTTATATTCTGATCCTGCTGCCAGCCAGGACGGCCACACGCCTCACCTGCTCTTGGGCAACGAGCCCATGGGCCAGTGGATGCGTAACTCCGCGCTGGATAATCCGCGCTTTCTCTCACAGATGATTGGCGATTTCCTGGACAGCTTCCGCAACATGAAGCCTGCGCAGGGCAAGGAGACCACTGAGTCGGCGGCCATCCATCTTGATCCCGGGCAATATTTGTTCACCAAGAAGTGCGGCGCATGCCATACCGTGGGCGGGGGCGATAAAGTTGGTCCCGATCTTGTGGGAGTCACCGACACCCGCAATCGTGACTGGCTGATGCGTAAAATCCAGCATCCCGAGCAAATGCTGGCGGAGAAAGACCCCATCACCATGGCGCTGGCTGAGAAATATGGGCACATAAACATGCCGAACCTTCGTGTGGCAGATGATGATGCAAATTACCTGATTGGCTATCTGGTTTCGCGGACTTCTGAACTGCAGCGACAGGCTCGAGCGCGGAATGCGGGAACCAAGTTGACTGATGGCGCGGGTGGAACTGCCCGCCCGAATCAGTAAGGGCTCGCGGCCATTCGAATGGACGTGTAACCGGGAAAATGGACTGGATACAATTTGAATTCGATTATCGGCTTGACCTGAAGAGGTTGACGCCGCACCTGCTGGCGGTTGAAGCACACAAACAGGCGGCGCTCACACGTGTGCTTCCGCCGCAATGGCGAGAGTCAGCGCTAGAGCAAGGCCTGGCTGAATCCACAGACAAAGAACTACAGTTGCGCCTCAGAAACTCGGCCAACGCGCGGGCGTGGGTCAACGAACGCTTCGCGGCAGGAACTCCACCGCTGACACTGGCCGACCTGATGACCATGCACCGCATGGTGACCGACGGCGCCACGGAACATTATGTTCCAGGCACTCTCCGAAGCCAGGCGGTCCAGGTGGGGCGCCGGGAAGTTGGCGGCCTGCACATGGGAGCCCCGATCAATTGGCTGCCGCGACTGATGGACCAATATGTCGCTTTCATCACCAGCGATCGCCTGCTGGCTTTGCATCCCGTGATCCAGGCGCTGATCGCCCACTTCTTCCTCGTCACGATCCACCCTTTTGGCGACGCCAACGGAAGAGTGTCCCGCCTCCTGACCACGGGCATCCTTCTTCAGCGCGGATACAACGTGCACGGCGGTTTCTACGCCCTCTCAGATTATTTCTACCTGAACGACATCAAGTATCACAGCATGCTGCACCGATGCTGGCAATCTCCTCCTCCCTTCGATCTCACTGCGTTCGTCGCCTTTGGCATGGAAGGCTTTGTCATGGAGCTGCGGAGCATCGGCAGCTTTATCAAAATGAAATTGAACCGCATTGTCGATCGCGAAACCTTGCTCGCGACGCATTCCGCGACCGGACCACGCCGACTTCGCGCAATATCGTCTCAGCGAATTTCGCGGTGAGCCAGCTACTTCCGCAAGTAAAATAGCCCGCGGTCAGACTGAAGCTCGCAATCGCGAAACGCATCACTCAATGTCTCCAGCAGATCGGTTGCGAGCAAAGTGTTTTCGTGAAAAATATCGCGGGCCAGATCGCCGGCAAGCCCGTGCAGATACACCGCGGACGCAACGTCCACTTCGCGCAGCAAAGTCGATCTGTCTGACAAATGCCGGGCCAGCGCCGCGGCTATTATTCCGCAAAGCGCGTCGTAGGAGCCATTTTTCGCCAGTGCCGAGTTGCCCGTCATGCTGATCCACGTTTCGCCCGAGTGTCCCGCGACGATGGTTCTAAGTCCTTGCAGCACGATGCACGCATCTGTCTGCCGCGCCACGCGTCGCGCCGCATCGATTCGATCGGCCTCGGCCTCCTTGATCTGTATCCGCAGAAAAGCTGCCGCTTCTTCCGCATCCATAACAATCACCCGCAATCGTTGGTCGCCGCTTTTCTCCGCGCGATTTCCAGATAGGTCAGGTAGTCCAACGTCGTGCAACACCAGCGGCGCTGGGCAATTGCCGATGAGCCACCGCATGAACTGAGCTGTCTCGTCGTCGCGTGGAGTATCCGGGCCAAGCACAACCGCATCTGCTTTCGCCAGTAACTCAACTATCTTGTCTCGCGCAGCAAGTGAGATTCTGCCCGCTGCATTCTCATCAAGTCCTTCCGTCATTAGCTCAGGCGCAAACCCGGCAATGATCGGCTGGCTTGATCGCGGAGAGGCAACCGTGACGAGACCTGCGCCAGTCCTGAGCGCCGCGATTCCCGCCAGCGCTGCGCCGCCGGCCTGATCCAGAGCGCCGCCAATCACCAGCACGTGGCCAAAGTCGCCTTTGTGCGCTTCGTCGGGCCGCGGCGGAAACGTAATTCGCACCTCCTGCGCGGTCACAACGCTCAAGCCAGTTTCATGCGGCACCAGGCTTGGCTGCACTCCAAGCTCGCTTACTGCAATAGGGCCGGCTGTAAGCTTTCCAAAAATATGCGCTGGATTCGGCGCAATAAAAGTAATCACAGCGTGCGCAAAAACTGCGTCGCTGCCGCCTTCATGTACTGGAGCGTCATTGTCCGGCTCAACTCCCGAGGGCACACCGACTGAAACGACAATTCCTGAAGCCTGATTGATCGCCTCCACGGCTTTCCTGGCGGTCCCTTCCAGCAGACTCTTGAACTCTCTCCCCGCAACCGCGTCGATGATCAGATCTGCTTCCAGCGCTTGCTGGAGCGCTTCGTCCTGAAACGCGGTTTCGTCGGCCACCCAAAGCGGCTCGGTAGCAAAGTTGTCGCAAATGGCGGCCATTTCCGATGAAAGCGCGCTCGAGTCCTTGGCCAGAACAATGACAGAAACCTGCTCCGCAATGCCCGATAGCACCTGCACGGCCATCAGCCCATAGTCGCCGCCACCCGCGCCGCAAACCACACAGACCGACCGGAACTTGAAGTGGGCCAAACAAAACTGGGCCGCAGCATAGCCCGCGCGCTGAATCAACAGCGCAGCAGGTGTGTCAGCCCGGCTGGCGGCTTCGATTTCAATCCGGCGCACATCATCGGAAGCAAGGATTCTCATGAGTCAAACCAATCTACTCCCCCGCCGCCTGATGTTCCAAAACCGGTTCCCAGAGCGACGCCCGCCTGGCCCTCCCAAGTGGTTGACTATTGCCCCCATGGAGAAGCCCGTTTTGATTCGGCCACAATTGAAACTCCTTCAACCTCCCTTGGGAAAGCGATGTTCCTAGTGTGAAAACTTTTTCCTCTTTTCGCCGTTCCTGCCGCTTGCATTAGATAGCCATGATCCCAATAACTGCCAGATCAATTCATCTGTAACTCATTTGTTTTAAATCAAATAGCCGTATATTCACGACCGTCCACCCGTGCCCCTCGGGCTATGGCCTTCCGGCAGCTTTGGCTCTGAACATGCACATATTAGCTCCAGATTAAGAAATCAAAAACGCGCGTTTCCGGCAGATGGAGTAAGAATGAAGCACACGGTAGAGCACAATTTTGACGTCCCCCCTCAGTCCGTAATTTTCGGCACATCAGACGCCATGAAAAAGGTCCAGCGCGATCTCGCCATGATCGCCTCGGCGGACGTCCCTGTGCTGATTCAAGGGCCCAGCGGCAGCGGCAAAGAGATTATCGCCAAGCTGATTCACCAGGGTTCGCCGGTGGCCAGAGGGCCATATGTAAAGGTGAATTGCCCGGCCATTCCGGACGCGCTGCTTGAAAGCGAGCTTTTTGGCTATGAAAAAGGCGCATTTACCGGAGCAGTTTCCGCCAAGCGCGGCTTGATTGAGCTGGCCGATGGCGGCACGCTCTTTCTCGATGAAATCGGAGAACTGAGCCTGGGTCTTCAATCCAAGCTCTTGCAGGTTTTGCAGGACGGAAAATTCAGCCGCATCGGCGCGGAAGAAGATACGCGGTCTGAAGCGCGCGTAATCTGCGCTACCAATCGTGATTTAAAGCGTGAAATTGCCGCCGGCGCCTTCCGTGAAGATCTTTTTTACCGCGTGAATGTTGTGAATATCACGCTGCCGTCATTGCGTGAGCGCAACGCGGACATTCCTGAGCTGGTCGATTATTTCCTGGCCCATTTCAACATGATGTATAACCGCCGCGCGGTTCCGCTGTCGGCTTCGCTTATGCGTTTGTTGCAGGCCTATCACTGGCCGGGAAACATCCGCCAGTTGGAAAACCTGATCAAGCGTTACGTAATTCTGGGCACGGAAGCATGCATCAGCACTGATCTGGCTGAGCCCGCGCCCAGCAACTTCGATTTTGAAATCCCCATGGACGGGCCGGTGCCGCTCAAAAAAATCACCAGCCAGGCCGTGCACCGTCTTGAAAAGGAAATCATTCTCAAGGTGCTGCAGGGCCATCATTGGAATCGCCGCCGCGCGGCTGAATCTCTAAAAATCAGCTATCGCGCGCTGCTTTATAAAATTCGCGATGCCGGCCTGTCGCCCAATCGCACGACCAACGTCAAAAACATGCCGTCAGAAAACGATGCTTCCATCCATGGCGATCTGGAGCCTGAAGCTGCCGCGCAAAACGTTGAGAATGTTGTGCCAA